>Ga0334898_1004009_pt1 | contig 11330 bp, 12 predicted proteins | sample GraSluR3_MG_10_FD_207228 | JGI IMG/M metagenome (GOLD analysis project Ga0334898, IMG submission 207228) | Sludge microbial communities from methane-producing bioreactor in Wageningen University, Netherlands - Granular Sludge_3_08-R3 | ecosystem: Engineered > Bioreactor > Anaerobic >... | reverse complement strand
TTGCCACTTGCCATGTAAAATTACAAACACCTTTAAGAGCCAATCAAAAAGACTATAAACCATACCCGATAGTCTTCAAAAAAGTTAGAAAACGTATTGAAACACTCTTTGCTCAACTATGCGATCATTTTATGCTTAAACGCAACTATGCCAAAACATTGATTGGATTATCCGTTCGCATTTTGACGAAGATTACCGAAGTTACTTTGCTGCAATTCATGAATTCAAAGAACGACAAACCATTAAACCACTTAAAATATGCGTTGGCAAATTAAACTGCAAAACGCGTTGAAGATATATAACGTATATAATTCCCCCCATCTTTAGGGCAGGTTTTTCTCAAAGTTAAGGATTAATATAGTTAAATGCTAAAGTGTACTTTTCTCTTTATCAAATATACATCATTTAGATTCAAATCCCAATTATATCGCTTTTGCCTTTTGCTTAAAATAGTTCTTCCTTCTAAGTTCGATCGTCCTTTTCTTCGCTTCTTTTCTCAGGTTTAATATCTTTTCTCCGCGACTATGATACACATCAGCCGGTGTCAAATTATCAAGAGACTCATGATACCTGCGGTTGTTGTATTAATCAACGAAAGCTTCAATGCTTTCTCTTTATTGTTCAGGAGTGAAGTATTGCTCAAGCTTAATTACATTCTTCATGGTGCGGTGATATCGATCAATCTTTCCCTGAGTCTGGGGATACCATGGGATATCTGATATCTGATATTTGATATCTGATATTTGATATTTGAAGTGATTTTAGAACTCGGCACTCGGAACTCGGCACTCGGCACTCGGCACTCCCTGCACCCTGTCGTAGCGAAGCGGAGATCCCGCCCTGGCGGGACACCCTGAACCTTATACCCTGAACCTGACTGGGAGACGAAAAGACGGGGAGACTTTATTTGATTATGGGTTATGGATGGGATATCTGATATCTGATAGCTGATATTTGATATTTGAAGTGATTTTAGAAATCGGAACTCTCTGCACCCTGTCGTAGCGAAGCGGAGATCCCGCCCTGGCGGGACACCCTGAACCTTATACCCTGAACCTGACTGGGAGACGAAAAGACGGGGAGACGGGGAGACTTTATTTGATTATGGGTTATGGATGGGATAGCTGATAGCTGATATTTGATATTTGAAGTGATTTTAGAAATCGGAACTCCCTGCACCCTGTCGTAGCGAAGCGGAGATCCCGCCCTGGCGGGACACCCTGAACCTGACTGGGAGACGAAAAGACGGGGAGACGGGGAGACTTTATTTGATTATGGGTTATGGATGGGATAGCTGATAGCTGATATTTGATATTTGAAGTGATTTTAGAAATCGGAACTCCCTGCACCCTGTCGTAGCGAAGCGGAGATCCCGCCCTGGCGGGACACCCTGAACCTGACTGAAAGACGAAATGACGAAAGGAAGGAAAGACGGAATGACGGAAAGACGTTAGCCGTTGACCAATTAGCCATGTAACCGTGTAACCATGTAGCCATGTAACACTGAAACACTAAAACACTGAAACACTGAAACACTAAAACACTGAAACACTGAAACACTAAAACACTGAAACACTGAAACACTGAAACACTGAAACACTGAAACACTGAAACCCACGAGGTCTCGGGGCAGGCACTGAAACAATATAACAATATAGCAATATAACAATATTCCCCTGCCCCCCAAGATTTCCATTTTTCTTATTTATACAAATTCTAAAAACCCCGCCCTCGCATACATTAAAAATCATAGATTATTTTATCTTTGCGAAAAATATTTCCTGAAAACCATGAGCAAAAAAGCGATCGGAAAAATCTCCCAGGTTATCGGACCAGTCGTAGATGTAACATACGATGACAAATCAATGCTTCCGAATATTTATGATGCACTGGAAGTGACCGGCAAGGATGGCCATGTTATTGTACTTGAATGCCAGCAAGATACCGGAGAAAGCACCATAAGGACCATTGCCATGGATTCAACCGATGGTTTACGCCGGGGCCTGGAAGTGCATTCAACCGGAGGACCGATCTCCATGCCCACAGGCGAAGATATCCGCGGCCGGCTTTTTAATGTCATCGGCCAGCCTATTGACGGCCTGCGTGAAGTCAAAGCAGAAAAATATTACCCCATACACCGCGAACCGCCCTTGTTTGAAAACCTCTCGCCATCCAAGGAAGTCCTTTTCACCGGCATCAAGGTGATCGACCTCATCGAACCCTATGCCAGAGGCGGGAAGATCGGCCTCTTTGGAGGCGCCGGCGTTGGCAAAACAGTGATCATCATGGAGCTGATCAATAACATCGCAAAAAAGTATTCGGGGCTTTCGGTATTCGGAGGAGTAGGCGAGCGGACCCGTGAAGGCAACGACCTGCTCAGGGAAATGATCGAATCCAATGTGATCAGGTATGGCAAGGATTTTATGGACGACATGCAAAACGGCGGATGGGACCTGTCGAAAGTCGACATGGAAGAACTGGCAAAGTCGCAGGCTACCCTGGTTTTCGGGCAGATGAACGAACCCCCGGGCGCCCGTGCACGTGTAGCCCTTTCGGGACTTACCCTTGCCGAATACTTCCGCGATGGCGACGATCAGTCGGGCGGCCGCGACATACTTTTCTTCATCGATAACATATTCCGCTTCACCCAGGCAGGATCAGAAGTGTCGGCCCTTCTCGGAAGGATGCCTTCGGCCGTTGGATACCAGCCAACCCTGGCCACTGAAATGGGAATACTGCAGGAAAGGATCACCTCCACCAAACGCGGGTCCATCACTTCCGTTCAGGCAGTATACGTGCCCGCCGACGACCTTACCGACCCCGCCCCTGCCACCACTTTTGCCCACCTCGATGCCACTACCGTACTGAGCCGTAAAATATCGGAACTGGGCATCTATCCCGCTGTCGACCCCCTCGATTCAACCTCCAGGATACTGATGCCCGAAGTGGTGGGCGATGACCATTACAAGACAGCCCAGCGGGTGAAGCAGATACTGCAACGATACAAGGAATTACAGGACATCATTGCCATACTCGGGATGGAAGAACTTTCGGAAGAAGACAAACAGGTGGTACACCGCGCCCGCAGGGTAGCCCGTTTCCTTTCCCAGCCTTTTCATGTGGCCGAACAGTTTACCGGCATTCCCGGCACCATGGTTTCCATAGAAGATACCATCAAAGGTTTTAACATGATCATCGACGGGGAAGTGGATGAATACCCCGAAGCTGCTTTCAACATGGTTGGCACCATCGAAGAAGCCATTGCGAAAGGCAAACTCATCCTGGAAGAATCCAATGCCTCATAAAACCAACGTCCATGATACTCGAAATCATCAGTCCAGACAAGACCATTTTTACCGGCGAGGTGACTTTGGTGCAGCTTCCCGGCGCCGACGGACTGTTTGAGATCCTGCACAACCATGCACCGCTGATCGCCACGCTGAAAAAGGGAAGGGTTAAGATACATGACGAACAGGGTAAAGAAAGTTTCATTCCTATCGACGGCGGAATGGTGGAAGTATTCCAAAACACGGTACTGGTGCTTGCCGAATAAACAGACCGGTGCCGTTTTTAATTTTTATCAGAACTTATTATAGTGAATCCGGTCCTCGTCCCAGCGTTCGGGCTGTACAGGCTGCTCAGCGGGATATCCCACTGAGAGGAGTGTTACGGCCAGGATATGAGCGGGGATACCAAGTAAGGCGCCAACCTCCCGCATCCGTTCCTCACGCGGGTATAATCCCAGCCAGACGGCCCCAAGCCCCATTGCATGGGCTGCCAGCAGTATGTTTTGTGTGGCAGCCGAACAATCCTGAACGAGATAGGCATCCATGGGCTGCAGGTTTCTATCGCCCGCTACCAGGATGGCCAGCGGAGCCTCCTGCAGCATGGCCGCATAAGGATGCGCCCGCGATAGCCGGTCAAGCATCCCGCGCTCCTCAACCACGATAAAATGCCAGGGTTTGATGTTCCTGGCGGTGGGTGCATGCATGCCGGCATTCAGCAATTCTTTGACATGGCGGGGAGATACCTTCTGACTGGTATATTTACGGATGCTTCGCCTGGTAAGGATCGCTTTGATGGTTTCCATAAAAAATGTATAAGAATTTATAAAAGGAAACTGCCGGAAGAGTGGCAAATTTTAATCATCATCACCGCCGCAATAGCTTCTGAGGGCCTTATCGGCTTCGTAATGCCCCAGCAGATGAGCTTTCCGCCAATCATAGCATGCCTCATGAACCCTGTCGAGCAAATAATTAGCCAGACCACGGTTAAAAAAGGCTTCGGCATAATCGGGATTCAGGCTGATGGCCTTATCAAAATCCATGATCGCTCCAAGGTAATCCCTGATCTGTCCGCGGGCGGTACCCCTGTTATAATAGGCTACGGGATCATTGGGCTTCAATTCGATCACCCTTTCGTAATCTTTCAGGCAATTTTGAAAATCATTCATCATATAATACACCCTTCCCCTGTATTGTATGGAAAGGGAATCGTCGGGGGCAATCTCAATGGCCCGGGTAAAGGCCTGCAACGACTTGTCGAACCTGTTTACCCGGAAATATCCGAGCCCGAGGTTGTACCATGCCCTTCTTTCGGTGGGGTCTTTTTCAACGATCTGTTCGAAATAACTGATGCCTCCTTCAAAATCATCATTGTCGTATGCCCTGGTCCCCTGATTGAAAAGGTGGGCGATCTCATTTTTCATGGCTTCGCCTGATTGGGTTTCATCCTGCTCTTTCGAAAGCAGGATGGGCCCCTGTGTTTTCGTTTCAGCGCCGGTATCTGAAAATTTTTCGTCAGCTTGCTTTTCAACTCCACCCTGTTCGGTTTCTCCACCCTGTTGGTTACCACATGAAATAAGCAGGCTGATGATGATGAGGGCAATAATTTTGTTCATGGCAGTATTGTATTTGTTCTTTTTCTTTGCAAAGGTATTAAAAAAACAGGAGTTATGAGGCCCGGCACCTGGCGCAGGGCTCCGTGATATCAAAGGGGATTCCCTGATCTTTTACCTGATTCGAGCAGGTGTATCTCAAGGTCTTCGAGCAATGTATTCATATCCTTTGTTTTGGCCGGATCAATTTCCAGTGCAGCAGCAATTTGCGGAACAGCCCTGATCCTGCCCAGGAATTCCTTTTTTTGCTTTTCGTCCAGTTCATTCGCCGCGATCAGGAAATAATCGATCTGCCGCAGGGCCGGTAAGAGTTTCTGCCGGGGATGATGGTTGGAAACAAGGCAGTATTGGTTTTTCATATCCTGATCATGATATGCCAGTACAGGATATGAGATCATTTCCTGCTCCGTTGAAACAGGCATTTCAAGGTCGCGAATACGTGCCAGGTTAAAGCCCAGGATATTGTTCAGGATAAATGAAATACGGTAATACTTCAGGTGGCAGGAAATGCCGATGATCGTCATGCCTGTATGCTGGCTCGCCCTGAGTATTTGTTTTTTCCTGGCCATGGATATTATAAATGAACAGCATTCGATGCCCGTTATTGCAAGCGCAGGGTTTCCTTTAAACGGGCACTTGCATTACACCCTTCATCAAAGTGTTTTTTCAGGAATAAAGATAATATTTTTTCACGGGCCGTGAAAAAGTGAGTTTACCCGGCCGTAATAAAAAGATCCGGATCGGTATTATTCGGGAATGATGGCATGGCAGGCCTTTTCAGCGGCAATTTTTTCGGCGCCCTTAATGGAAAAGTCAATGCCTCTGCCTGCGCATTCCCCGTCGATGATCACCTCCACCTCGTATTGCCGGTTGCCCTTTTCGCCTCTTTCGGCAAGCACGATAAATTCGACATGCCTCTTTTCTTTCTGCGCCCACTCGATCAGTTTGCTTTTAAAATTGGTGTCGAGATGTTCCAGTGCATCAATATCCATATGTATGCCTATGATCCGGTTAATGATGATCTCTTTGGCGTTATCGTATCCCTTATCAAGATACAGGGCTCCGATAAAGGCTTCAAAGGCATCGCCCAGCATCGATTTAATCGGCCCCCTGGCATCGTGGCTGGTTTCCATCAGTTTTTGAAAACCCAGTTTAAGCGACAGTTTTTCGAGGTTAGAACGGCAAACGATCTTCGAACGCATTTCGGTAAGGAATCCCTCTCCTTTATAGGGGAATTTTTTGAAAAGGAAGTCGGCGATCACTGAACTGAGAACGGCATCGCCCAGATATTCAAGGCGCTCGTTATTGATCTTAATGCCATTTACATCGACATTGGCGGATTTATGCCTGAAAGCCAGTTTATACAAATGTGCATTCCCGGGTTTAAACCCGAAGACATTTTTAATCGACTGGCAAAGATTTTTACCGTTTGAAGGTGAGCAAGCCGGTCTTTTGAAGAGATTCAACACGTATTATTTCCCGAACTTCTTAAAGATCAGTGATACGTTATGTCCTCCGAAACCGAAAGTATTGGTCAGTGCGGCATCGACAATCCTTTTTTGGGCCTTATGATAGGTAAAATTAAGTTTGTTGTCGATGTTTGGATCGTCGGTAAAGTGGTTGATCGTTGGAGGAATGATATCATTGTGGACACTCAGCACGGTGGCGATGGCCTCGATGGCTCCCGCGGCGCCCAGCAGGTGGCCGGTCATTGATTTGGTAGAGTTGATATTGATATGATAGGCATGTTCGCCGAAAGTTCCGAGAATGGCCAGTGGTTCAGATATGTCGCCCAGGGGGGTGGAAGTCCCATGTGTATTGATATGGCTGATATCTGTAGGCTTCAATCCGGCATCATCGAGGGCGGCATTCATCGAAAGCATTGCCCCGAGGCCTTCCGGGTGGGGGCTTGTCATATGATAGGCATCGGCCGACAGGCCGGCTCCGGCCACTTCGGCATAGATCCGGGCGCCCCGCCTGAGGGCATGCTCATATTCTTCAAATACCAGGGCACATCCGCCTTCTCCAAGCACAAAGCCGTCGCGGTCCTTGTCGAACGGGCGTGAGCCCGTTTTCGGGTCGTCATTACGTGTGGAAATGGCATGCATGGCATTGAATCCGCCAACGCCGCCGGCGGTGATGCTGGCTTCCGATCCCCCGGTAATGAACACATCGGCCTTGCCCAGCCTGATATAGTTAAAGGCATCGGCCAGCGAATTGGCTGAGGATGCACAGGCTGAAACCGTGGCATAATTCGGGCCCCTGAATCCGTATTTGATCGAAATATGGCCTGCTGCGATATCGGCAATCATCTTCGGAATGAAAAAGGGATTAAAGCGGGGAACACCGTCGCTTCTTGTCCAGGCAGCCACTTCCTCCTGGAATGTTTCAATACCTCCGATGCCTGAGGCCCAGATAACGCCGACCCTGTTGCCATCTAAATGTTCAAGGTCAAAACCGGCATCTTTAACTGCCTGTTCGCTTGCAACAAGTCCAAACTGTGCATACAGATCATATTTGCGCGCTTCTTTCCGGTCAAAAAACTGAAGGGGGTCAAAACCCTTCACTTCGCAGGCAAATGTGGTTTTAAAGCCGGTGGTATCAAAACGGGTAATCTGATCAGCACCGCTAACCCCGTTAAGCAAGGCATTCCATAATTCGTCAACGCTGTTGCCTAAAGGGGTTATGGCGCCTAATCCTGTTACAACAACTCTTTTCAGCTCCATGCAGCAGGTGTGTGTTCTTACTTGGCGTTATCTTCAATATACTTGATGGCCTCGCCGACCGATCCTATTTTTTCAGCCTGATCATCTGGAATAGCGATATTGAATTCTTTTTCAAATTCCATGATCAATTCAACAGTGTCGAGTGAATCAGCTCCAAGGTCATTGGTGAAGCTCGCTTCATTGGTCACTTCATTTTCGTCAACGCCGAGTTTGTCAACGATAATTGCTTTTACTCTTGTTGCAATGTCAGACATATCTTTCAAGTTTTGGTTAAACAAGGCTGCAAAGAAAGCAATTTTCATAGGAAAAAGCAAAGGAAATATATTAATTTTGATATCCGGTTATTCTAAAATACGCTGAATCAGAATTTTGGAAAACTATGCGGCTGCAACAGCCTTGATATTACGTGCTTATCAAAAAACTCAGCCTTGAGTAAAATATAAAAACGCGAAAGATGAAAAGAATAGCCATTTTTGCTTCTGGCAGCGGCACCAATGCCGAACAGATCATCAGGTATTTTGAGGAACATGACGACATAGAGGTAAGCCTGGTAATGAGCAACAATCCGGATGCTTATGTGTTAAAACGCGCTGCAGCCCTCAAGGTACCTTCCTATGTCTTCGACAGGCATCTGTTTTACGAAACTGACCAGGTATATCACATCCTCCGCGATATCGGCATCCATTTTATAGTACTGGCGGGCTTTTTATGGCTGGTCCCCGGTAACATTCTGAAAAACTACAAAGGATGCATTATCAACATCCATCCTGCATTGCTGCCGAAATTTGGAGGAAAGGGTATGTTTGGCGATAAAGTCCACCAGGCGGTGATCGCCGCCGGGGAAAAAGAAACGGGCATCAGCATTCATTATGTCAATGAAGACTACGATGAGGGAGAGGTCATCTTCCGGAAGAAAATCCCCATACTCCCCGGGGATACCCCCGAAAGCATCGCGGAGCGGATACATAAACTGGAGCATGAGCACTTTCCGAAAGTCATTGAAAAACTGGTGAGGGAACTTTGATTTGCCTTAATACTTATTGTATCCGATCACTTTCCCTATATCTTTCCTTATCTTTTCCCGCATCCGGTAATCTTCCGGCTCGTATCCCAGGCTGATGATCAGCCCGATCCTTCGTTTCCTGGGAATGCCCAGCAGTTTTTGTATGGGTTTTTCATTGAACCATCCAAGCATGCAGGTTCCCAGGCCTTCTTCGGTGGCCTGAAGGCAAAAGTGTTCGGCGGCAATGCCGATGTCGATCAGGGGGTATTCCTTGTTTTTTATGATGCCTCCCACAGTGGGCACCAGCGGCGATTTTTCAATGGTGATCACAATAAGGACGGGCGCCTGTTCAACGAACTTATTGAAGGCAACGAGTTTATTCCAGGTCTCGCGGGCAACTTTTTTTACCAGCCCGGGTTCATCCACTACGATGAACCTCCAGGGTTGTGCGTTGCAGGCGGATGGTGCGAGGTGCGCAGCCTCCAGGCACCGGTCAAGCTTTTCCCTTTCTACCGGCCGGCCGGCATATCTCCTGACACTTTGCCGCTGGCGTATGAGGTCAAGCAGCTTAGTCATGGTCCATTCTTTTCCTGATCGCCCTGGTCTCTTCTTCAAAGCCCGGCTTCCCCAGAAGGGCGAACATGTTCTTCTTATAGGCTTCCACTCCCGGCTGGTCGAAGGGGTTCACGCCCAGGATATAGCCGCTAAGCGCGCAGGCCATCTCGAAGAACCAGATCAGTTGACCGAGATAGTATTCGTTGATCTCCGGCACCTCAATGATGATATTGGGAACACCGCCGTCGACATGGGCAATGCGGGTACCGAGTTCAGCCATTTTGTTCACCTCATCGATCTTCCGCCCCGCAAGGTAATTGAGCTTGTCGGCATTGAGTTCATCTTCCGGGATACGGAGCTCATGACGGGTGTTCTCCACGCTGATCACCGTTTCAAAAATGTTGCGCAATCCTTCCTGTATGTATTGTCCCATGGAATGGAGATCGGTGGTAAAACTCACCCCTGCCGGGAAGATCCCTTTGTTTTCCTTGCCTTCGCTTTCGCCGTACAGTTGTTTCCACCATTCGGTGAAGTAAAAGAGGCCGGGCAGGTAGCTGACCATGATCTCCGTGCTAAAGCCTTTGCGGTACAATGCATTCCGCGCCGCGGCATAAAGCATTACCGGATTGCTTTCCGGATCTTCATTTGCAAGGAATTCATCCCTCATTTTACGGGCGCCCTTCAGCAGTTCCCGGATATTGAAGCCCGCGGCGGAAATGGGCAGCAGGCCAACGGGCGTAAGCACGGAATAGCGACCGCCCACATCATCGGGAACGATAAAACTGCGGTAGCCTTCTTTCCGGGCCAGCTCTTTCAATGCGCCTTTTTCCCTGTCGGTGATGGCGATGATCCTGGCCGCGGCAGCTTCTTTTCCGTATTTTTCTTCCAGGTGGTTCTTCAGGATTCGGAAGGCAATGGCCGGTTCTGTGGTGGTTCCTGATTTGGAGATCACCACGATGGAATAATCCTTTGCATCGAGCAGGCTAAGCAGTTCGGCCAGGTAATCTTCGGCAATATTATGCCCGGCATACACTACCAGGGGATTTCCCCCGGGCATCAGAGCGGCAAAATGCCTGTTCAGGGCATCGATCACGGCACGGGCGCCCAGGTAGGAACCGCCGATGCCGGTCACCACCACGATTCCGGAAATGGCTGCCAGGCTGTCGGCGGCCGTCTCCAGGGAATTCAGGAGATCGTCGGTGATCTCCACGGGCAGGTCGATCCAGCCAAGAAAATCACTGCCTTTGCCGGTCTTGTTCATTAACGATTGAACATGCTCCCCAATCTCCTCCCGGAAACTGAACACGTCCTTTTCTTTTATAAAATCCTTTATCGGATCGATGTTTACACGGATATCTCTCATGGTGCAGGTCGTTTTGGTGTTGCTAAAGTAAAAATAAAGTGTTACATGGTTAATTCGTGAGACTGGCTTTTCATGAGCGAAGCGAAATGAAAAGCTTAGTCGAACGAATCCCGGTTTATCGGGATGCTTGCCCCGAGACCTCGGTGGCCTGCCCCGAGGACTCGGTGGTTTCAGTGTTTCAGTGTTTCAGTGCCTGCCACGAGGACTCGGTGGTTTTAGTGCTTGCCCCGAGACCTCGGTGGCCTGCCCCGAGGACTCGGTGGTTTCAGTGTTTCAGTGTTTCAGTGCCTGCCCCGAGGACTCGGTGGTTTCAGTGCCTGCCCCGGGAATCGGGGGTTAAACTGTTATGCTGATTCAGATACTTCACTCAAACCCACACCCACACACAGCCATGTAACCATGTAACCATGTAACACTTTCCCCGATATCCGGTACCTCACCTAAACAAATCACCGCGTGTCCCGAGAACTCGGGGAATCACCGAATCAACAGTGTTTCAGTGCCTGCCCCGAGGACTCGGTGGTTTTAGTGTTTCAGTGTTTCAGTGTTTCAGTGTTTCAGTGCCTGCCCCGAGGACTCGGTGGTTTCAGTGTTTCAGTGCCTGCCCCGATTACTCGGGGTTTCAGTGCTTGTCCCGAAACCTCGGTGGCCTGCCCCGGGAATCGGGGGTTAAACTGTTATGCTGATTCAGATACTTCACTCAAACCCACACCCACACACAGCCATGTAACCATGTAACCATGTAACACTTTCCCCGATATCCGGTACCTCACCTAAACAAATCAC
>Ga0334898_1004002_pt1 | contig 11356 bp, 5 predicted proteins | sample GraSluR3_MG_10_FD_207228 | JGI IMG/M metagenome (GOLD analysis project Ga0334898, IMG submission 207228) | Sludge microbial communities from methane-producing bioreactor in Wageningen University, Netherlands - Granular Sludge_3_08-R3 | ecosystem: Engineered > Bioreactor > Anaerobic > Unclassified... | reverse complement strand
GCGAATGGCCTGCGCTTCTGCAAAATTTCCGATGCTGCGGAAAATACTGCTGTGAATTTTCAAAGCCTGAACCATATTCTGCAGGAAAGCTTTTTCAGGTGCATTTTCGCTCACATTCTCCAACATGCCAATTGCCCGGTTCACCCTGGAAACATAGGTGTTGACAGCGCCGGAAGGCAGCGTCCGGTGAGCGCCATGAATATCGGTGTAATCCATCCGGGCTTCTTCTTCTGAAGGATTAAAAACATGAGGCATAAAGAAATTCTCCTCCTCTTCTGATAACAATTCCGGCGCGACCACCAGCGGACGGGTAATGTGCCGGGCAGAAACACCCCAATACATTCCGGAAGCACCTCGCACAGCTACACTTTTATATTTTCCGGCCTCTTCAAGCGCTGTAAAAGCATTGAACAACAAGTCGGCATTTTTTTCGCCACCCCATTCCCTGCAAAGTTGGTAAAGCAGCCGATCTTCTGCCATTACTCCGGTTTCAGCAGGATTTTCCAGATAACGAATCAAAAGATCCATAAATTTTTCAGTTGCATCGGGATGCTCGTAACCGCGGTCATAAGAAGACCGAAAATTGATGAACACGGTATTTGTCGATTCATTTTGAATGGCGCCGATATTTTGAATAATCTCCAGCGGATTAAACATTCCCCGAACCGGGTAATTACCCACAATCATGCTGTTAATTCCTTTTACTTCATCAGAATTATGGCTCTGGAAATAACAACCTTCCGGTAAAAGCTGATAAATATCTTTCTTCTCTACATCAGAAAACATAGAACCTGTAAGATAGATCGAAATGTCCTCACCCGCTTTTTCTGCACCTGTTTTAAATGAATTCATCAGAGTTGCCACACGCTCGCCCATGCTGTGGTTTTTGCAATGCGTTGGACCGTTGGGCCCGACATATTGCCAGTCGGACCAGCAAATTCCGGAACCGGCATCATTCGTTTTAAAAAAGAAGGTATGAATCTCCGGCACATTTTCAAGCAATTCGGTTACCATGCTGGCGTACATTTCCTGTGTTTCTTTCACGCTGATACAAGGAGCAAACGCCGGATAGTTTCCACGCCGCGGATGATCAACCCGTGGCCCCATCATTTCGGGATATTTTTCAAAAAACTCCTCTGGCAAAAAATTAGGTTCATAACTCCAGAATGCACCTTCCAGGCCGAATTCACGGAGAATTTTTGCTTTTGCCATTATCAGTTCCCGGTTTTTCTTCACAAAATCAGCCGGAATAAAGGGAGCTATTTTCGGATCGGGAAAAAATTTGTAAGGCGTAGGATTGTAACTGGCATATTCATACCAGTAATTTCTTCCTTCCGGAATTTCATGGAAACCTTTATCAGCCAGGTTACTTACATTCACTTCTACCCGGCCATAAGGTTTTAAACGACTTGCTTGTTTTGCCAACTCTCTGAATTCAATCAAATTATTAATGGGTGCATGAACAATATAGACCCTTTCGGATTTTTCCCCCGAACCCGGAACTGGTTCCATAGTTCTGTCGGAACGGCTGATACCATTAACCAAATGACCTGTCAAAATGGTTATAAATACTGCTAAAACAACTTTTCTGAAAAAATATTTCCGGTTCATAGCCAAGTCTCCTTTAAAATATTGATGCATTATAAATTCAAGAAATCAAATTATTCAGTTTCTTTTCCAACCGTTATTGTAAATGTCCCCCAGGTTACATTCCTTTTTATTGTCTTCCATTCCTTCACTTCGTAACTGGCCAAAAATTTAATTTTATGGCCGATGGGACAATCTTCAGAAATATGAATCACTGAAGAAACGGCATATCCGTCGCCCCATTTATCGGGCTGCAAATCAACATGAATACGTTCTGAATCGATGTACGGATCATCATAATACAACCGGGTGCGGTGGCTGATTTCGTAAATCATGATCGACTCACCGGGTTCGGCAATATTATTGCCGTTTCCGTTGCCAAAAATCTCGCTGTCACCGTCATCAATTCCGATTTCACGGAATTCGGGGACATCAAAATATACAAGCGTATCAAATTCATCTTCCCACGTGTTTTGCTCTTTATCGGTTACAGTAATGTAAAACCTGACCCTGAATGGCGAACCATCTTTCGGTGGCTCATTTGATGCAGTTACTTTAAAATCAGATTCTAACCAACTGTCCCCGGCTGAAGGAATATCGCCGGTTGTAATGGTTGGGTTGGCAATGGAAACTCCTTTGGTTGTTGTACTTAAAGTTACTTTCAACCCTTTGGCTGTGCTTCCGCCGCGGTTCAGGAGACGGAGTTTCAGGTTACTTTCTTTTTTGTGGTCAAGGAATGCGTCTTTCCCGTTCACTTTATAATCAAGGAAAACAATTTCTGCCGGATCATTCTTTTTAAAAATGCCGATTTGGTGAGGTTGATGATCAACAGAAAGCAGGATTCTGCCATCGCCATCACTTTTTACTGTCGTCAATGTTTTTTTATTGTCCGTTTGATTGTAATCCAGCAAACTGTATGAAGTATCTGGCTGATAAAGTGGCGCTGTTTTCAAATTTATTTTCACTCCGGAAATGGTTATGCCTGCCGGCTGCCATTTTTTAGTGGTAATTCCCAGTCCACCTGCTGTCACGCCATGCAATTCAATAAAGCCGGGCTCGTTTAAATTGCTCTTAACTTCGTATCCCCAAACATCAAAATCCGGATAAAGATCGGCATGGTGCCAGCGCTCAGGTTTGGGGAGCGGATTTATAAATGCTTCAACCACAAAATTAAATGCATCTGCAAAATCGACAGGTTCTATACTGTGTCCTCCTTCATAAACTTCATATTCATAATTCAGGTCTCTTTCGCGCAACGCTCCCTGATGCACTTCATTGTTGAGGTAAACCAGCTCGCCGTTTGTACTGTTGTGAAACCGAAGTTTCACACCGTAAAGGTTCTTAAAAAAATAGCGGACGCTATACAAAGAATGATTGTCCGGATACCCGATAAAAAACTCCGGTGAACCTTTGGAATTTACCGCAGTTCCAATCATGTGCGGATATTTTCCGGCAAGAAAAAAAGACATAATTCCACCCATGCTGTGCCCGATGACTGCCCGGTTTTCCCGGTCGGTCAATGTTTTGTAAGTTGAGTCGATATGTGAAACCAGCTCGGGAAAATAATCTTTAAACTGTGTTTTATAGTTGATGTTGGAATGAAATCCAATATTGTACGGACGAATATCTGAGTCAACCGAGCGGCCGTTCCAGGCAACCAAAATCACCTGATTTTCTTTTACCAGTTCCGCCATTGTATCGGATAAACGGGGAATATGGCTTCCTTTGTTGCCATGAAAATAGTAAATTACCGGGTAGCGCTTTTCCGAAGTTTCACAATCCTCAGGCAAAAATACCCGGTATGGTTTTTCCCTGTCAAATGTTTTACTGAAATGCGTATGGTCTTCCTGTGAAAAAGCAGTTGACAAACAACCTGACAGGAAAAACATTACCGACGTTATGGTGATTGTAAATTTTCTGGTAATCTTCATATAAAAAGTTTTATTCTGCATTACATTATTCGCTGATTGTTTTTCAAAAAAAAATGTTTTGAAATATTAACTAAATTTTATTCTTATAAAAACTTACTTGACTGGCATTGTTAAAAAGTATAGCTAATTGATAAATGCCGGTTTCGGAATACAATCTATCAAAAGATGTTTTTTAAATGTTGGGCTGATCTTTCCTACAGGCCCTGTAACTGTTCCCAAATCCACCTCATTGACGTAATCGTAAACTTTATATTCTTTATTTTCAAGTCCGCGTAATTCAAGAGGCCCCTGCCACTCATCCGCATAAAAAGCATAATAAAAATTCTTTTCTTTTTGAATGACATGCGATTCGGGCTTGTCGTAAACGATATCGTACAAGTTTAGGTAATTGCCCTTGCTCAGCATTTTCTCATTGTACAGTTTTACCCATTTTTCCCAGTGTTTTTCCCGTTCTCCGGTTAACTGCATGTTTTCAGGGCCTGCGGGCCAGGTAAATTTTGTGCCAATTACACCGCCAGTACCCATGGCCGTGGCAAAATCCTGTCCCACTTTGGCCGTATCACTTTTATCATTCATGTCAACTTCCAACCGGATATGTTCCACATGATCGGTGTAAACCGGCGCATCCGGCCCCCACAGAGCTTTCATGGCTTTCACCCGCCGCCTGGATTGCTCCACGCTCGTAGGGTCTGAAGTTACTGGCTGATCAGTGAAAACCGACTGGTAAAAATCCTGTGTTGTCCCGCAGTTGCATATTTCGGTAACTGATGAAGGTTTGATCGCTTTTGAAGTTTCATAAATAGCCTGCAGGAGTTTGGGAAGATCCTGGTACGATTCCGCCGGATCTTTATGATTATGCGCCGGATTGTGACACGGAGGCACAACATAATAGGCGTCCAGCTTGTGCCCGTCGAAACCCCATTCGCCAACAAAACGGGTAGTCAATTCTTTCATATATTCCTGCACTTCGGGGACGCTTGGACAGAACTGGTACATATCGCGGCAGTCGCGCGGATAGTTGCCATCCTCATCCATTATCAGCCACTCCGGATGGCCTTTGGCTACCTGTGCCATTCCGGGGTCAACCGAACCTCCCCAGGTTGGTATCGTCTCGGGCTGTACCGGTGTGGGCGCCCACCATATTTTCACCTTAAACCCCTGCTTGTGTAACGAGTCTACGAACTCTTTAACCTGTTCTTCACCACCGGGAAAAGTACAATCACGCAGGTTCCAGTCGCCGTATTTATCCCACCAGCGGTCGTCAATAACCACCCACTTTATTCCCAGCTCTTTTAGTTTCGGAAGTGTTCCGTAAATATCGTCAAGTGTAAAATCGGTTAAATATCCCCATCCGCACCAAATGGCATCGTGGGCTTCATCAGACGGCTCCTTCTGCACAACTCCCTGGTCTGCCATAAGTTCTGAAAAAGTCCGGAGCGGATCAAAGTAATCCAGCGAATGAGCGATAACTGCTCCTTTCAGTGTCTGGTATTTTTCTCCGGGCGCCAACGTTTTTTCCAACTCATTTTGCATCGACAGGTTCACCCTTTTGTCGGAAGCAACTTCCATCGGAAATGAAACCAGCTGCGGCTTGGGCTCAAGATGGGCAATGGCCAAACCGGCCTTTTGATTCCAGATATCAATAAATGGCGTTCCTCCGCCCGTTTTGGTTTCAGGTTGAACGCCCATCCAGTTTTCCTGGCTGAAACCATCTATTATGAGAATCACATAATCAAGCCCCCAAGCAACGGAGGCTCCCTGATAGGACCAAAAATCGTAAGGCTGATTCCGGGAATCCATTAACGACGCATCCATTCTGAAAAAATTGGAAACAGATTTGTTCACTGTTATGTCCGAAGTTCCGGTATTTACATAAACCGCCGAAATGATAGCCGCATCGGAATAATTCTCGTAAAGTTCAACAGTTAATGTTTTTTCAATCAGGCCGCCATTTTCCAGTTCGGCAACTCCTTTCAATGTCAGTTTTCTGCCTTTTCCAAAGTTTGTTTCAACAGGCTCAACCTGCACCTGCTCATAATCGACAAAAAAATCTGTTACTTCTGAACCGTTCACCACGACGAAATGGCTCGGTTTTGAATGCTCACCTGCACCAATAAAATTGAGCGGAACTTCTTCACCCCCCCGAAAAACTTCGAGATTCATTTCCGAATCGAATTTCAATTCAATCTCCAGGTTCCGAATCCAAATATCGCCTCCTCGGGAAAATGAAAAGTCTTTTCTTTTTGTTGAACAGGAAAAAGTTAATGCAAGGAAAAACAATACGGTGAACACAAATCTGGCTTGTTTCATGTTTTTAGTTCTTTAAGTTTTTAAGTTCAGGAAAAACCCTTTCTGCATTTTTGAAATAAATTTTTTCGATTACCCTCTTTGGAAGTTTAAGTCCTTTAAATTCACCATCCACCTTCCAGGATGACATAGTTTCATTTGTGGTGAAAAATTTCCAGTCCTCCAGCCATTCTTCATGCACCTTTTCTTTCAGTTTAGCCGGATCCTTTTCTCCTCCTTTGTAGTCTCCCCTGTCTGTTCCGTAGAGAATACGGTCCTGGTATTTTATGAAAAATTCCTGCACTTTTCCCCAATTGTCCTGGGTCTGCACCTGGATGTGGCAAACCCTTTCAGCCAAATCCATCGTTGAATTGGGGAAGCGTTCAAAATGTTCCGCCATTTTATCCACACTCCATTCGAGACTTCCCAGGTGGGCACCCATAAAAATCAAATTCGGGTGCTTTTCAAGCAAACGGTCACGGGCAGCAATTTGTTCTTCATAGGACGGATACTCCGGATGTAAATACATGTGGTATTCAGGATGTTCTTTAAAATAAGTCCTGTCATTGTTCACGGTCATCTCTTCTAAAGGAAGCCAGCAATTCCGCGGCTCTCCCAAATGCCCGCAAACAGGTATCCCTTTTTCTACGAGGTAATCAAAAACCGGATCAAATTTGGAATCATCGATCATGATAAACCCTCCATCCTGATTCTGTTCAACCATGCCAATATTCTTCCATACTTTCACTCCGATGGCACCCATTTCAAAAGATTCTTTCAGGTAGGCAAACGTATTGTCCAGCCATTCGCCTGTGCCCCATCCTTCCAAAGAAAAAGAGGTAAGAAAAACCAGATGGTTCGGAAAAGACTCACTCTGAAAAACAGCCAGCTCCCTCTGTTCTTCTATGGTTACTCCGATTGGTGAATCGGTGTTTATCGTTAAAATCCGGAAGTTATCGGCAACCGCCTGTTCCATAAATGCTGGCCTTTTTGTGTTTATATGACAATGGATATCAATTTTATCCATTGTCTTAAAATCAGCTTCCGTAAAATAGTTTTTCATTGAGTTTTTGCAGGAAATAAAAAACCCGGTCAATAAAATGGTTAATATAGCCAACAGAATAAATCTACTCCAATTTTGAAATTTTTCCATCACATTGTTTTTAATGTATTGTTATACTGTAAATTTTAAATAAAACTGTTCCCGATATTTCAAATTATTCATCAATTACCGGGACAAGAGAACTTTCATTTTATGTAATTAAAAAAGAAAAAGAAATAATAAACAAGACTTAAATCAAGCAAAAACTTTTGAATATCTCACAAAAATAATCAAAAACTTTTATTATCACATTTAAAAACAATTATTGTACCTGCAATATCTCAGGCCACTTTTTAATCATTTTGTTACCGTAAACATCTTCGGCCTCGATTACAACAGAATATAAACCAAATCCCAGCTCCTCTATTTTCCTTCCGAAAACACGGTCCGACCCGGCCCGGTCTCCCTGTGTGCCGTTATCGTACAGCTCAACTTCAAAAAATTGTTTGGGATTATCTGCCATATCAGGAGTAACATCAACCAACGTAAATTTGGCCCTGGCAGAGGCGATTTTTCCACCGTCAAAAAACTTTGCATGGATGGTATTGTCTCCTAACATTTTTACCCTGTCTAACTCCGGCGGAGTTTGGTCATTCCCCTCCACGCCGATATTTATTATGCCCCGTTTAATAATATGATCAGGATAATCGGGCAGCCAGTATTCGGCAAAAAATTTCACGTTATGTCTCTGCGGAACTTCAGAATCTATCACCGGGACGGAGTATTTGGCCGATGCTCCCACATGGTCGTAGCTTCCCCAGGAATCAGATTGACGGATATGAATTCCAGCAGGGTTAATAAACATATCAGATGTATATAACAAAGCACGATGAAGTCTGCCATTATCATTGATTAGAACAACAACAGATTCTCCCGGATTTGCAATCCCGTCGCCGTTCCCTTTCCCCAAAAAAACTGAAATAGTATCATCTCCGGCTGCGGCTACTTCAAATTCTTTTCCGTCGGCAATTACAAAGTCTTTTATTTCAGGTGCGTCAGTCCGGATTGGAATATCCATACAGTCTGTCCATTCGTTCCCGTTCTCATCCTGAATAATTAACCTGAAACATTCTATTTCAACATCATCCTTCACTGTAAAAGTAAAAATCTCTGAAGATTCTTTTATCTCACCCGCACCCAAATCGCCAAATGCCGACTCCGGTTTCAAAACGACAGCACTGTTCCTGGTTGCCTCGAGCTTTGCTTTTACACTACCCGCCATTCCGCTGCCTTTGTTCAGCAATTTTACCGCCAAATAAATCTCTTTATTGTGTGTGGCCCACTCCCTGTTTTTTACTTCAAATGAAGCGATTGCAACATTCGGCGTATTTTCCTTTTTGTTTATTCCAATTTCATGAATGCCTCCGTTCAAATCTATTTTCAACCGGCCTTTATCGTCGCTTTTTACTAACCGGACAACAGACTGCCCGTTTAAAGGATTTACTTCATAAACCTGGTAAAGTTGATTCTTTTCATAAACAGGAGAGGTTGTAACATTCATCATCACAAAGGGCATCAGTTCGCCATCGGGCAAAAAACTTCGCACAGAACTTCTAAAACCTCTTTCATTTACATTTTCGAGAATGGTAAAACCTGGAACATTGCGATCAGTTTCCACTTCATAATCCCACACCGAAAAAGTCGGATAAACATCAATATGATCCCACTTCGAAGGTTTTTCGGGTGGGTTCTCAAAGGTTTTCATTATAAACCCGAACATTTCTCCGAGGCCAGCGGTTGAATGACCAGCATCATAAACTTCATACTCATAATTGTCGAGCACCTGCGTCCATATTTTATTCATGTCCCGGTGATAGGCCCGGATAAAATCTTCATTCCCAAAATTTAACCGCACGTTCATGCCACCGTAATTTTTGTACATTTCCTGGTGCCGGTATTCAACGGGAAAATCTTTAGGACCGACAACAAATTCCGTAGAGCCGCAAAAATTTCCTGCGGCTGAAACCAGGTGCGGATATTTTCCGGCAATCCAAAAAGTCATAAAACCTCCCATTGATAAACCCGAAATGGCGCGGTGTTCCCTGTTGGCAAGGGTACGAAAATTTTTATCAATGTGTTTAACCAGCTCCGGAAAATAGAGTGGAAATTGCCGGTAAGTTTCAACCGGTCCAATATTATAAGGCCTCAGGTAATACTGTTCATCCGGCCGCCTGTTGTACCCGTCGGGTTTTACAACAATAACCTCATTTTCTGCAACAAAATTAGCGATATTATCCCCTTCATTGCTATCCCCCGCATCTGCCTGAAAGTTTGAAATACTTCCATAATAACGTTGCGACCAGCCATGGTAATAATAAATCACCGGGAACCTCTGTTCCGAATTTTCTTCATAAGAAGGAGGTAAAAATATTCGGTAATTTCGAATTTCACCCAACACATTGCTGTAGTGCTGTTTATCGCGGATTGTTGCTTCACGGGCAGACAAGTATGACTGGTTTAGAAAAAAGAGGGCTGCAATTACCAGACAATATTTTAGTTTCAACTGGAATTTTAAATACAAATACTTCATGACAAATTTTCTTTCGTTATCTTTTGATGGTAAATATAATTAATTTAATTTGTTGTTTTATTTAAAAAATGAAAGATTTTGAAAGAATATATTTTTTATAACTTTACTCGAAAACCGGTTTATATTAAATATGATGACAAATTCGAACAGAAAAAATGAAACTGAAATGTTAAGAAAATTAATCTTCCCTACCCTCATTTTGGCCCTTTTCTATTTCACGGGCTTTGATAACAATCGTGTGACTAAAACAACAGTCAGTGAACCGGAGGTGCAAAACGATATACGTTCATTCTTTCTAAAGCACCTAGCGGGTATAGACGTTAATCCTGAAGAGGCCGGCGATATTGATCTTTCTCCTGAAAGTAAGTTATCTGCTGAGGAATTAAAGATTTACACCGATGGCTCCGCAGAAAATGACCGGACACCTCTACCCTACACAATTTATTCGTTAAACTTGCAGAAGCTCCTGAAATTTCAAATGAAAATGAACTGGATTCTATCCGGGATTCTGTAAAAAAAATTTCTTCTTGAAAAATCCATATGCGCCATCCCCAAAAGGTATTGCCGCCCGGTATTCGGGAGATGAAGGGATTGTAGGTACATCAAAAGTTTCACTTACTGACGCCGCATCAGGATGAGCATGTGCATCAATAATACCGGGAATTATGGTTTTATCAATGGGTAGTGTTAAAGTAAACCCTGGTTTGTAGCACGATCTAATATCTGTTTATTAATTGTATTGTAATTGAACACATGAAAATCATTTTTATAGTTTAATCATCTTATCAGTTTCCAAATCTTTTTTTCGTTTCAATGCTTCCAGGAAATAATAATCAGCATAGTTTAGCGGAACATCAATTTCAACGCCATGAGGAATACTACCAACAGAATGTTTCAATATAAAATAACCATTATTACCCACCATAGCTTTATAGAGAGGACTCGCAAGATTTTCAATGATTTTATCAGCCCAACCTTTGTAGTATTCACTATTCCTGTATGTTGACATTTCATATAAAGCTGAGGCCATGATAGCTGCTGCAGAAACATCACGGTTTGCAAACGGGATATTAGGTGCCTCATAATCCCAGTATGGGATGCCATCTTTTGGGAAATTAATGTGCTTTACTGCATAATTAAAGGCTTTTTCCGCCTGTTTCAGGTATTTTTCATCACCGGTTTCCCGGTAGCAGACTACAAAACCATAAATCCCCCATGATTGACCACGGGCCCAGGTTGTATGATGAGCAAAGCCCTGTGCTGTATGTTTATTTCTTACGCTACCGTTGGTAAGGCTGTAATCAACAACATGCCATGTGCTGTTATCGGGCCGGAAATGATTTTTCATGGTATTATCGGCATGAGTTACTGCAATCCGGTAAAACGATGAATCGCCGGAAAATTTGGTAGCATTAAAAAGTAATTCCAGATTCATCATGTTATCAATAATTACAGGGCATTCCCATCCTCTTTCTGCCTGCCATCCCTGATCGACATTCCACGACTGTATAACACCTGCCACTGGTCTGAAACGGGTGGATAATGAACGTGAAGCTTGCACAATAACATCTTTATACTCCTCGTTTCCCGATAATCTTAACCCATTGCCATAACTGCTTCCAATCATAAATCCCACATCATGATGAGTGGTAAGGTATTGAACTGAATCCAGCGCCTGAGTGTATTTAGTTCCCAATTCCTTCCATTTGGCATCGCCAGTAAGTTCATATAAATACCACATACTCCCCGGAAAAAATCCGGAGGTCCAGTCTTCAGGCTGTACATATACTATCTTCCCGTCAATATAAGTTCTGGGGTTAAGCACTTCGCCTGACTGCTCAATAACATTAGTCTGCAACTCATAATGATCGACAATCGTATTTAAATTATTTTTGAAAAAGGAACGGCTGATCTTTTTTT
>Ga0334898_1004000_pt1 | contig 11362 bp, 9 predicted proteins | sample GraSluR3_MG_10_FD_207228 | JGI IMG/M metagenome (GOLD analysis project Ga0334898, IMG submission 207228) | Sludge microbial communities from methane-producing bioreactor in Wageningen University, Netherlands - Granular Sludge_3_08-R3 | ecosystem: Engineered > Bioreactor > Anaerobic > Unclassified... | reverse complement strand
GCGGTCGCCCGGAAGACGGGATTCATCGTAACGGAACATGAGATCGTATTGAAGGGCACCTGTGCCGCGTGTGCGGCACACGCAAAATCGGAGTCCTAGGAGAAGAACAGCTTCTTCACCACTTCCAGGTTCCTCTGTTCGTTCAACTGTTCGCTCTCATACAACTCTTGGATCCTTTTCTTATGGAACTCGAAGATCTTGTAGCGCACCAACTTCATCGTGGAGTTGACCAACCCGTCGGCTTCGCTGAACGGTTCGGCAATGATCGCGAACCTGCCGGGAATCCATTGGCTTGGAATGCTGGAGGCCGCCACAGGCTCGTAGGATCGCAAGACTTCATTGAGTCTTCTCAGAAGAGCCTCGGGAGTGTCGAGATTTTCTTCGGCCATCAACTTCTTGACCAGTTCCTCCTGCAAAGTCACCAAAGCCGAGGTGAAGGGTTTGTGATCGTTGTAGACCACCAACTGGTTGAGGATATCGGTGTGGTTCACCATCACCTCTTCGATCTCTTCGGGGGAATACTTCTCTCCATCCTTTGCGATCAACAAGGCCTTTGCCCGGCCGGTCACCACCAAAAATCCATCTTCATCGTAATAACCGAGGTCACCGGTCCACAACCACGTCTCACCGTCTTCCTTCCGCAACACTTCGGCGGTGGCCTTGGGATTCTTGAAGTATCCCTTCATCACATTCTCGCCTTTGATCACGATTTCGCCACGTTCTCCGGGTTTGGCCTCTTCGGTATCGCTTTTCATGATTCTGCACACCACACTGGGAGCAACCATTCCTGAAGTACCGAACTTGTAGCACTCGGGAGAGTTGGAGCTTATGATCGGTGCCGCTTCGGTCAAACCATAACCTTGGTAAACCGGAACTCCGATGGCAGCGAAGAAATGCTGCTGTCGTGCTTCGAGCAACGCACCACCACCGACACAGTACTTGATCCTATCGCCGAAAACCTTCCTGAGTTTCGGAAAGACCAACAGCGAGGCAAGGGCATAGGGAAACCATGTGGCCAATTTTACCGCCAACCCGGGCTTGTTGTACCCATCACCATTTCTCTTGACTCCGGCCTTGAGTCCACGTTGGAAAATCCCTTCCACAAAGGCACCCTTTTCGGCGATACCCTGGCTCATCTTCTTCATGAAATTGCCGCTGATGGAAGGAACGGTCATCAAGAAAACCGGATTCACCTCCAACAGGTTCTTCGGGAAGTTGCGGATGATAGCGGCATTGCTTCCCCTCGCATCGACGAAATGGAGCGTGATACCCTTGAGCAACGAAGTATAGATACCCACCGTATGGGCGAACGAGTGGTCCACCGGCAAGACGATCAATGTTTCGAATGAGGCATCGGGTAGTTTGAACAACTGCACCGCATCATGACTATTGGACCAATAGTTCAGATGGGTAAGCATGATACCCTTGGGATTACCGGTGGTACCTGAGGTGTAGCAGATGTTCACCGTATCCTGTTCATCGATCTTCTCAACAGTGGAATCGACTATGGTGGGCATCTTCTCAAGGATTTCGGCACCACTGGTGACCCATTCATCCCAAGTCACATACTGTTCACCCTCCTTCCAACCATGCGATTCCACTTGTCGTGCCAGACGATCGTCGGCCGAATCAAGATAGTAGAGCACTGGCTTGGATTCCATGGTATCCAAGGCTTTGCACACATTGTCCAAGGTATTGCTGCTGGCCACGATACCCTTTGCTTCACTGTGGGTGAGCCTGAAGGCGATCTCATCGGGCTTCAACTTGATCGAAAGGGGTACCGAAATCCCCCGTGCCTTGATGATGCCCAGCTCGGCCATGATCCATTCGGGCCGTCCTTCGGCCAAGACTCCGAAAGTGGAGGACGGATCCAACCCTTTCGCAATGAAATAGGCGGCGATGCGGTCGGACTCGTTGTCGACCTCACAATAACTGTAGGATTTCCATCCTTCCGAGGTCTTCTTCGTGGTATAGGCCCTTGAAGGGAACCGCTGGGCCGCTTCATGCAGCATCCGTACGATAGTTCTCATCCCGTGTCTCCTTATCCGCCGATCGAAATGTCGATACACCGGCATAATTCTAACACAAAAACGCCCATTGTCAAAAACAAAACGCCTGATCTGTCATATATCATCATATACCACAAACCGGTTCCGACAAGGGAACCGGTTTGTAACAAACAAGCGTCGATTCGCTCAAAGTGTTACCTTTGGAGGATTCTTGAGATCGATGCTCACCGCAAAATCGAACAGATTTCCATTGTACAATGCATAGTTTATCGCTACTGGGGTATCATCCGCCAAACATGCGGTATTCTTCATCCAAAGATGCGCCGTTCCCCTCCTTGCACCGAGGAGGTTGCATTGCTCGTCATCGGGAATTACGGCCGAAACCGAGCGGTGCAGGGTCACGATCTTGTTTCCCGTACACATTTCATACACATCGAGGAACGATCGTCTCACCAACATCTCCCTGTCGACTTGTTTCGAAACCCGTTCGGGCATGAAGATACTCATCACCGCATAGGGATAATCATCCACAAGACGAACAAGTCGAATTCTCACAAGCCCCTCTCCGGACGAAGGCTCGATCTTGAAATTCGGCATCATGTTCTTGGCAAGTTCGGTTTGTGGCCCGTAGAGAGCATCTTCGATGATCCGATTGAAAATCCGGGTGTCGAAATCCATACCGTCCTGGCTCACCAACCCGTTGCGGTATTCGGAGTATTGCTTCGTTTTGCAGACGAAGGAACCTTTACCCCGAGCCCGCCGAATCAAGCCCATCTGAACCAAATCATCCAATGCCCGCCGAACGGTTATCCGACTCACATCGTGTTTCTTGCAAAGTTCAAGCTCCGTGGGGATCATGGCATTTTCCGGCCAATATCCCGACAGAATCTTATTCTGGATATCCATGAACACAGATTGGTACTTCAGTTGCATAGCTTACCCCACATGGCTTGTATATGGTATATCAATACTAATACCACTACCTTTTAATATCAAGCCCCATATCATCGGATTGTGTCATACGCTCTGACATTCTCCTTTAGTATGTTTTTATTAACCCTTAAACTACGCCAAGGAAAGGGCCTCCCAAACCTTTCCAAAGAAATCCTTTATGAAACACACACCATTTTTGTACACCATATACGTATGGGGACGATCTTGTTTTGGCAACGAGACCGAACCCGGATTCACCAGGAACACTCCATCCGATTCCTTGGCTAGAAACAAATGTGTGTGTCCGAACAACAAGACATCACCTCTTTCCATGGAGGGAAGATCAACATCATTATACACATGACCATGCGTACAAAGAAAACGACGCCCATCGATCACCATGAACGCAGACTCGACCAACGGAAACCGAAGCACCATGGAATCGACCTCCGAATCACAATTGCCCCGTACCGCGACAATCCTCGCCGACAAAGGGTTCAACAACTCAACCACAGCCTTGGGATCATACCCTTCGGGTAGCGGATTGCGCGGACCATGGTACAACAGGTCCCCCAACAAGACCAATTGCGAGGCCTTTTCGGCCTCGCACACTTCAAGCAACTTTCGGGTCCAATGAGCGGATCCATGTAGATCGGATGCGACAACCACAGCCATCCCTACCCTCGCATATGTCGATACAATGATTCCAGATGTCTTCCGATATGATGGAAAAGAAGATCCGCATACTGCTTCTCATGCACTTTCCACAAATCGTAGAGCCGGTCCTTGAAAAGGAATTCACCCTTGGCGGTTTTCGTCGAGAGGATCGGACCATAGGTGATATGGATCAGCTGTCTGGAGTCGTTGTGTTCAAAAAGTTTCACCAGAGCCTTGTCGTCCAATGTGTCGACATCGGGAATTCTGGAGACATCGGTGGTCACATGGTAATACTTGGTGACCTCATCGAACTTGGACAAGGCAAACTTGTGGGTCTCCCGGTACAGTTGCGGATCGACCATCGCCACCAGCTTCATCGCCTCCAACCAGTTCGTCCCCGCGGTCTTCACATGGAAACGACCCTTGGTGAGTTTCCCGAAAATCGGAAACACCATGAACTTATCCGAGCCGGAGTGAAGACTTATCTTGTATCCAAAGTATCGGGATATCGCAGCATGGACCACAAGCTCCTTTTCGAATTGGGCGATATCGCCGATATAATCGACCCCCTTCTGAAACTCCCCGCAGAAACGTGGCGCGAGGGTAGCGAACTTCACCCCCCTGGAAATCAATTCATTGGCGACAAAGAAGTGTTCAAGTGGAGAAGTGGGAGTCGTGGTTTCGTCGATGGATATTTCGAAATCGGAGGAATAGGTATCGTCGGTGAAAAACTTCTCATGGACCGAAGTCGCGAAATCGAGGACATCCCTGTACACCATCACCATACGCTTGAAGGATTCCTCGTCGTAGGTTAGCACCACTCCTTCTCCGATATCGAACGACTTGCCAAGGTACCTGCCCTCGAGTTCAGGATCCACAACATACTTCCCATTCAATTCCGACAGGGGCAAGGCTTCGAATTCGTTGTGCATGTGTTCGCTACAATCGAGGGTGATCATTGTGAAGCCGAGATCCAAGGCCATCTTCACTTCCTCGATCTTCTTCAAATGATCGCCATCGGCACCAAACCCCTTCTTGTACCCTTCACGGAACACCGCGAATGTCGCCGCATCAAGCACATCCTCGTAGGTTCGTTCGGTGAGATGCAATTCACGAATCGATTGCTGTGCGAGAATCGGGTAGGCATCATACTCCTCGAACACCCTGATGTGACCTATCGAGGCGATTCCCAAGCGATCTCCCACTCCAACGGTTCTATCTTTCTGCAACACCCGTGTGGGAGCGGTGAACGGAAACAACGCTCGCAACACCTTTGCATTCGCATGGGTAAGCGGAGCAGCTACACACGACTGTCCATCAACTGCGAATTCAACACCGGTAAAATCCCAGTCCTTGCCGACTGCAACGATAAGGGTCTCTCCCGAGTCCTCGGCCATGAATACCGTTCCGCCATCGACCATATTGACCGACAGCGGATATACCCCATATGCGACGGGGTCTGCCTTCGCCCCAATCAGGGGAATGAAGCTTTTGTAATTTTTCATGCGATATCCTCCCGGAATCTATTGTTCATCGTCATTCAAACATACCACGGATATTCTCAGGTGGCACCTGATTATTGGTATTCGGTAGCAGAAATGACCAGATATCGTTCCATTTCCCCATATACTCGAAGCAACTCATCCTGAAAAAGGTCGAAATATTGCACGAGATCAGTTTCTTCATCTTGTGCCAACCTCTGGAGCACTCTCGCCATCCCACCCAAATGTTTAGCTCCGACAGTGAATGCTCCTCCCTTGAATTTGTGGGACATCCGGTACACAAGATTCCAATGCCCCTCTTGTACACCGTTCTCCAGTGTAACAAAATCGGCTTTCATCTCTTTCCGATACAGATAGAAAATCTTCCTGTAGAGATGGACATCACCATCCACTTGGTTCAACCCTTTTTCCACATCCAAGGCAGAGGGAGCCTTCTCATGAAAAGGCGCATCCTTTCCATACCCGCTCGGTACGTTCGGCGATATCATCGATCACATCGGCACTTACTACAAACACAGGAACCAACCAAGGCCACCAGCTTCGGATATTTTCGGAAGAAACAATCATTGTTCAAGGCATTCAATAGATTCATGACTCCATCATTCATATCAATATCAATAGGGAACAACCTTTCATGCAATGATTCATCGAGGGACAGAAGAGGTGGTATGGAAGACGAAGATCCCACATAGTGAACAACAATACCGCTCCTACGGAGTGTAAGCTCCATGGATTCCCTGGTTTCCCCGTAATGGAACTGTCATATCGTGGAGCAATGCTTTGATGAGGGCAATTTCTGCGATCGAATCGTCGAAAGAAGTGCACTCCTCCGTATTTTCAGGGAACCTATAGGGGTAGACATGACAAATGTAAACCAAAACGTAATGATCCGCAAAAACACACCCTGTCCATAAAATTCGAAAAGACACTTGCCAAGAAATAGAAATCACGGTATGTTAGTGAGCGATAACAAACATGGAGGAAATGGATGTTGACCGACAGACAACAGGAGATTGTGGAAGCTGCGATGCACATTATCGTGACCCAGGGAACACATAAACTCACCATCCGCAATGTAGCTGCAGCCATAGGGGTATCGGAACCGGCGGTATACCGTCATTTCCCAAGCAAACATGAGCTTCTTGTGTCACTGCTGGAGACACTCCAAAGTTCGATCAAACCACTGTTCACGTCAAGGGATGCCGCAATACTGTCATTCGAAGACTATATCGAGGAATTTCTCACCTCCCTATTTTCCCACATCGCAGCGAACCCTGCATTTGCCCTATTCGTGTTCACCGAAGAGGCCTTCCATGCCGATGCCCAGTTGCGACCTCTACTCTCGAGAATGCTCGATGATATGACGAGACTGCTGGAACACGTCATCCAAACCTATCAGGAAAACAACGGTTGCAGGGAAGATCTCCCTTCAACGTCAATCTCCCTCATGATCCTCGGTACCATTAGGTTGACCGTCACCAGATGGCATCTCCAGGAACAGGACATGTCCTTGGCAACTCAAGCGAAACCTCTCGCCCAAGCCATCGGAACACTCTTCAGCCCATGATCTTCCCAACCAGGACAGTGAAGGAAGTAATCTGACCATTATGTTAGTTAACGATAACTATTATTGGAGGAACCATGCATATCATACGCAGCATAGCTGAAAGACCTATCATTCTCCTCATGACCATCCTGATCGCATCCGGATTGGGCATCGCAGCGATCATCGGCAACGCACAACTTGAAACCGATCTCGACGAATACATGCCGTCTGCCCATCCGGCATTTGCATTCAGCGAGGAAGCAGAAAAGCTGTTTGGAATAGAAGACTCCATCCTTATAGCCATCGAACACCCCGAAACCATATTCAATGAGTCCACATTGGAAAAGATTCGGAACATCACTGTGGATCTTCCACAAAGCTTCCCCGAGATAGATGAAGGAGCGGTTACATCCCTGTATACCGCCGACAACATCACTGGAAGCGAGTGGGGACTGGAGGTTCAATCATTCTATTCGAACGGAGTCCCGTCATCGCAAGAGGAGCTTGCCGATTTGAGGGAAAAAGTGGTCTCCAATGAAATGGTCTTTGGCAGGAATGTGAGCAAAGACACCACATCCACGTTGATCATCGCCGAAATCGATCCTGAAACCGATTCGAAGGATCTTCAGAAGCGATTGATCGATTATGCGCGACAGTGGGAAGGACCCGAGACCATCCATGTTGCCGGAAGACCGATCGTCGAAGGAGCTTTGGCCGAACTTGGACCGGCGGATATGGCACGCATGTTTCCCATCGTGATGATCGTTATGATCATCGTCCTTTCCATTCTATTGAGGAGTGTCCGCGACACGATCCTCAACATGGTGATCGTGTTGATTGGAACAGTGGCTGCGTTCGGCAGCATGGCGCTCTTCGGTGTACCCGTCTATGCGGTGGATACGATGATTCCCGTCATGCTCATTGCAATAGGTGTGGCTTATGGCATTCACATGCACAATGCGGTCCACCATGCGGTACGGGGAAATCCGAACATTGGGAAGCGGGAGTTGATCGATACGGTACTCAAGGCAATGGTGCGTCCGATCTTCATGACCGCTTTGACCACAGCGATTGGATTCATGGCCTTGATGACGAGTGAAGTGCTTCCAGTACGGTTTTTCGGTCTATTCTCCTCCATAGGTGTCATGACCGAGATGGTGCTTGCACTTATCCTCTTTCCCGCCAGTATACATCTTCTGGGTATTCCCAGGAAAGGAAAGGAGATCGAGGACGAAATCATTGAAGACGAGACCGGTTCTCCTTGGAAGGGAACACACAGTTGGGGAACATTCGTTTTGCAGCATCCAACCATGATTGTAGTGATTGCGATGGCAGCGGCGGTTTTCGGAATGGTCGGAACCCAGAAGGTGTGGATCGACACCAGTTTCCTTGCCAATTTCGAGAAGGACAGCCCCATAGTCGAAACCGACAATTTCGTGAACGACAAGTTCGGTGGTACCTCTTCACTCAACGTGGTGTTTTCCGCCGACCGCAACGAAGCCTTCAAGGAACCTGAAGTTCTTCAGGCCATGGATATGCTCCAAACAGAGGTATTGGAAGAAGAGATGGTGGGAGCATCGTTCTCGCTCACAGATTTCATCAAGAGGATGCACAAGGTGATGCATGAGGATGACGATTCCTTCTCACGTATTCCGGAAAGTCGGGAATTGATCGCTCAGTATCTGTTGCTCTATGAGTTTTCGGGAGATCCCGAAACCTTGGGAACCGTCATTGACTACGAGTACCGCACAGCCAACTTGACTTTCCAGTTGAAAAGCGACAGCTCGGCTGTGATGAGCGACATCATCGCGATCGTAGACTCACACCAGCCTGTGTTCGAATCCTTGGGAATCTCCATCCGCTATGCGGGAAGCGGCTACAAGGCCTTCATATTTTCCGAACTCCTGTTGGAGGGACAGATCATCTCTTTGGTGCTCTCGTTCGGAATTGTCGCACTTCTCTTGGCACTGCTTTTCAAGAATGTGTTGGTGGGAATCATCGGGACGATACCCATCGCCATCACCGCGGTCGTCAATTTTGGGGTGATGGGAATGTTCGATATTCCGCTCAGTTCCGCGACCGCCTTGATATCCAGCATAGCGGTGGGGATCGGAGTCGACTATGCCATCCACCTGATTGAATACTACCGCAACCGTAGGTTTGAGGACTACACGATCCGAGAAGCGACCTTTGCCACCATACACCACACAGGACGGGCGATCATCTACAACGCAATCGCAGTCATGGGAGGATTCGCAGTCCTGATATTCAGTGTGTTCCCTCCCAACCGGCAGGTCGGCACCTTGATAGTACTCAACATGGCCACCAGCGCCATCGGAACCCTATCCATTCTTCTTGTCACGATCATCGCATTGGACAAGCGGGGAAAATTCATCAACAGCAAACAAAAGACCATACGACTAAAGGAGACCAACGTATGAAGAAGTGTTTCAGAAGAGCAACAACCATCATCGCCATCTCTTTGGTGGCGCTCGTACCTCTCATCGCATCGATTGCGGGAGAAGAAGTCATGAGGGAAGTATACCACCGTCCCAATGGTGACGATATGCAGGCAACACTGAACATGACCATCACCAATTCACGGGGATCCACAAGAGAGAGGAGCATCGTACAGTTCCGCCGGGACGATGGTGAAACGGAAAAGAAGATCATGTTCTTCACCGCTCCGGCTGATGTGAGGAACACCAGCTTCTTGAGCTACAGCTATTCCGATGGGAGAAAAGATGACCAATGGATCTACCTCCCCGCCTTGGGAAGAGTGAGGAGAATCGCCTCGGACAAAAGCAATGAATCGTTCATGGGAAGTGATTTCACTTATGACGACATGGGGGCGAGACACCCCGATGAGGACTTCCACACCATCCTCACCGAAGAGATCGTGGATGGTTGGAACTGTTATGTGGTCGAAAGCGTGCCGAAAGAGCCGCATGATGAATATTCCAAGACCATCAGTTGGGTGGTCAAGGATGAATGGATAGGACTGAAGAAGGAATTCCTGGCAAACGACGGGTCGGTGGTGCGCACACTCAGCATAGACGATTATGAGAAGATCGATGGAGTATGGGTGATCACCGACATGACCATGGTGAACCTGGAGAAACGGACCTCCACAAGGATAGAAATGGACGATCTCTCATTCGGCAACAACTTCCGGGATTCATTCTTCAGTGAACGACAGATGAAGATTGGTCCAAGAACCTGAGGAGGATGAACCATGAAGAAATTCTTTACACACATGTTGCTCGCAGCCATGCTATTGGCTGCCGGCACCCTCGGTGCCAAGGATGTCGAGCTGAGGGGAATGCTGCGAAGTTTCACAGGAGTCGGAATCTTCGATACCGATATCTTCAAGAACGAGCAGACGGTGGACTTCACCTTGGAAGGCTGGGGTGACATGACCCGGCTTGTGGTGAATCCCTATGCATATGTGGGTGTCGACACTGCACCGGAATTGGGTATTCGTGAAGCATATGTCGACATCTATTTCGATGATGCGGACATACGGGTCGGAAAACAGGCAGTCCTTTGGGGACAGGCGGAAGGAGCCTTCATCACCGATATCGTGAGCCCGAGGGATATGAGATCCTTCATCCTTGCCGATTTCAGGGAAATCAGGAAAGGAATTCCTGCGATCAAGGCCGACTACTATGCCGGTTCCTATACCTTCGAAGGAATCTGGATACCACAATTCGTCCCATCCTCGATGCCTCCCGAAGATTCCATTTGGATGCGGCACATGCCATTCACTCCACCGATGGGAACTACAGTGACCATGAATGCACCGGATGAACCTTCACCCACACTCGAACACAGCGAGGTCTTCGGCAAGATCCGTTATTTCGGTCCACGGGTCAGCTGGGAAGTGATGGGTGGATACGCATGGAACGATGAACCCCACATCGAGTCGATGTCAGCGGGTCCGACGGTCAACCAAACTTATGGCCGTTACACAGTGGTTGGAGGGAGTTTCAGCACGACCATTGGAGATGCAGTCCTCCGAGGTGAGACAGCCGCCTACCTGGACAAGCCCTTCACCGTGATGACAGGGGCATTTCCCTCCGTTTCGATCACGGTTGAAGACCACCATCAGCTGCAGGCCTTGGCAGGATTGGACTGGAGCCTCTGGGGGATGGAGATGTCGGGACAGTACATCTTCTCCTACATCCACGACTACACCGTAGGTATGATCGACCAAGGCAAGATGAGCAATGAAACAAGCCACACAGTCACCTTCAGGGTACAAGACACATATTTCGACGATCGGCTCACCGCCAAGCTGTTCTCCTATATCGAGCTTGATCCGTTGAATGCCCTCATCCGCCCCTCCCTCTCCTGGTATGTGGAGGACGGAGTCCTGCTCGAGGGAGGATTCGAAATCTTCTTGGGAGATGAGGAAGGAACCTTCGGCGCCTATCGGGACAATACGATGGGATACGTCTCGTTGCGGTGGTATTTCTAATCCAAAGATCGTTGGATACGGGGACCACGACATACTCCTGACGTGGAGGAATCCCCGAATCGATATCACTTTTGAAGCCCTTGGATACTCCTTGGGCTTCACCGCTTTTTTACAGCCTTTTTCCATGAAGAATTCAAAAAGCAGCCGATTTACTGTATAGTGCTTCCATGACACTCACCCAGTTCAACCGCATCGTAGAGATACGCACCAAGATCATCAGTATGGGGACCTTCCT
>Ga0334898_1003999_pt1 | contig 11365 bp, 8 predicted proteins | sample GraSluR3_MG_10_FD_207228 | JGI IMG/M metagenome (GOLD analysis project Ga0334898, IMG submission 207228) | Sludge microbial communities from methane-producing bioreactor in Wageningen University, Netherlands - Granular Sludge_3_08-R3 | ecosystem: Engineered > Bioreactor > Anaerobic > Unclassified... | reverse complement strand
ATTCTAAATGTGTTATATTTGCCTGCTAATTTCATAAAACTCCACTGCATTTTGTGGATTTTACAGGTTTGCAACAGGCTACCTGAGAAAATGACAAAGAATATTAAACCCGGTTTATGAAGCAATATAGTTTAACAAACCTGCAGGAACTCGAGGCCGAAGCCATTCATATTATTCGTGAAGTGGCGGCAGAATTTGAAAATCCGGTGATGCTTTACTCCATTGGCAAAGACTCGTCGGTAATGGTTCGCCTGGCCGAAAAAGCCTTTTCTCCGGGAAAAGTTCCTTTTCCGCTCATGCACATCGATTCCAAATGGAAATTTCGTGAAATGGTGGAATTTCGCGATAAATATGCCAAAGAAAAAGGCTGGGACTTGATTGTGCACTACAACAAGCAGGGTTTTGAAAGTGGCATAGGGCCGTTTTCCCACGGCAGCAAAGTACACACAGATGTAATGAAAACCCAGGCATTGCTCGAGGGGCTATCAAAATACAAATTCGACGCCGCTTTTGGGGGCGCCCGTCGCGACGAGGAAAAATCACGTGCCAAAGAACGTATTTTCTCTTTCCGCGACAGGTTTCATCAGTGGGATCCCAAAAACCAGCGGCCTGAATTGTGGAGCATTTACAACGCCCGTGTGCACAAAGGTGAATCTATACGCGTTTTCCCACTCAGTAACTGGACCGAACTGGACATCTGGCAATATATTCGCCTGGAAAACATACCCATTGTACCGCTCTATTTTGCCAAAGAACGCCCAATTGTTGACATGGACGGAAACTTAATTATGGTTGACGACGAACGGATGCCTAAAGAGCTTGCCGCCAAAGCAGAAATGCGGAAAGTACGTTTCCGTACCCTGGGTTGCTACCCACTTACCGGCGCCGTGAAATCGGAAGCCGACACCATTGAAAAAATAGTGGAGGAGATGATGACAGTAACTGTTTCGGAACGCACTACCCGCGTTATCGACTTCGACCAGGATGCCAGCATGGAACAGAAAAAACGGGAGGGGTATTTTTAAGACCTATCCCCTTATCAATAATATTCATATATGTAAACACGTATGTTTTATTAAACCAGACCAATGGAGCAAGGAGAATTCGTCATTTACAAAGCATCTGATTCAAATGATTTTCAACTCGAAGTACGGGTTGAAAATGAAACAGTTTGGCTTACTCAGTCTCAAATGTCAGAATTATTTCAAACAACCCGAAACAATGTAACTTTGCATATTTCAAACATATTCAAGGAAAAAGAGTTACATGAAAATTCAGTTAGTAAGGAATCCTTACTAACTGCCAGCGATGGTAAAAAATATAAAACCAAACTTTACAACCTTGATGTTATTATCTCTGTTGGTTATCGTGTAAAATCACAAAGAGGCACTCAATTTCGTATTTGGGCAAATAAAGTTTTAAAAGAATATCTGTTAAAAGGATATGCAATAAATCAACGGTTCGAAAAAATTGAAGGAGATGTTTGGCACTTGAGAAACAAAGTCGATGAAATTGATTTTCAAATAAGAACCAACCTACCACCCAACGAAGGAATCTTTTACGACGGACAAATATTCGATGCTTACAAATTTGTTGCGGAGCTTGTTAAAACGGCTAAAAAATCGATTTTTTTAATTGATAACTACATTGATGAAAGTGTTTTAACGGTGCTATCTAAAAGAAATCCCAATGTAGATGCAACCATTTTTACAAATAATGTTTCCAATCAATTTAAGCTTGATCTGAAAAGGTTCAATGCACAATATCCCGAAATAAAAGTTATTGAGTTCAAAAAATCACATGATCGTTTTCTAATCATCGATAAAAAAACGGTTTATCATATTGGAGCATCTCTGAAAGACCTCGGCAAAAAATGGTTTGCATTTTCCAAAATTCAAATAAATGCCCGGGAAATTATCGCCAAACTTATTGAAAATGATAAAATAGAAGATAATTGACAACTATGGAAAACACAAATCTCGACATAAAAGCTTTCCTCGACCAGGACCAGCAAAAAGACCTGCTGCGTTTACTAACTGCAGGCTCGGTTGACGATGGCAAATCAACCCTCATTGGGCGGCTCATGTTCGACAGCAAAATGCTGTACGAAGACCAGCTTGCCGCGCTTGAACGCGACAGTAAACGGGTTGGACATGCCGGCGAAGACATCGACTATGCCCTGCTGCTCGACGGACTGAAAGCCGAACGCGAGCAGGGAATTACCATCGATGTGGCGTACCGTTATTTTTCCACGGCAAAACGGAAATTTATTATTGCCGACACGCCCGGGCACGAACAATACACCCGGAACATGATTACCGGAGGCTCCACGGCCAACCTGGCCATCATTCTCATCGATGCAACCAAAGGGGTAATTACCCAAACCCGGAGGCATACTTTCCTGGTTTCGCTGCTTGGCATCAAGCATGTGGTGCTGGCCGTGAACAAAATGGATTTGGTGGATTTCAGCCAGAAAGTTTTCGACGACATTTGTGCAGATTACAAAAATTTTGTGACCCAACTCGATATTCCCGACGTGGAATTTATTCCGCTTTCGGCATTAAAAGGCGACAATGTAGTGGAAGTGTCCGACCGTATGCCCTGGTACCACGGCAAAAGCATGCTCGAGTTCCTGGAAGCAGTTCATGTTAGCAGCGACCGCAATTACGACGACTTCCGGTTTCCGGTGCAGTATGTGCTGCGTCCCGACCGCGATTTCCGTGGTTTTGCCGGAAAAGTAGCATCGGGAATTATTCAGGTTGGTGATGCGGTTATGGCTCTGCCCTCCCGGAAAATCTCAAAAGTGAAAGCCATTCCAACTTACGACGGGACCCTCGAAAAAGCTTTCCCTCCGCAGTCGGTTACACTGGAACTGGAAGATGAAATTGATATTTCGCGCGGGGAGATGCTGGTTAAACCCGATAACCTTCCCCGAATGGAGCGCCATTTTGAAGCGATGCTGGTTTGGATGGATGAAGAACCCATGGAGCTTTCCACCCAGTTTTTTCTGAAACAGACCACAAACACCACCCGGGCCCGCATTGATATGATGCGGTACAAAATAAATGTGAATTCACTCGAAAAAACAGAAATAGAAAAACTTGAACTTAACGAAATCGGACGTGCCGTATTTACTACGGCAAAACCACTCTTTTTCGATCCGTATAAAAAAAATAAAAATACAGGTTCGTTTGTTCTGATTCACCCGGTTACCAACAACACTGTGGCAGTGGGCATGATCATCGACAAACTGGAAAGCAAACACCTGCCGTCTCGCATTTCAGACACCGACAAGGAAGAGATCAAAAAGGGAAAATCACTGATTTCAACCGAAAACCGGCAGCAAAAGCTGAACCAGAAAGGAGTTACTCTTTGGTTTACCGGCCTGCACGGATCGGGGAAAAATGAACTGGCATTCAGTCTCGAAAAGAAACTGTTTGAGAGCGGAGCAACCACGGTTCTTCTGGACGGCAGTTCGTTGCGCTCGGGGCTCAACCGCGAACTCGACTTCTCGCCGGCTGACAGAGCCGAGCAGCTACGGCGGGTAGCACACATCTGCAAATTGCTCAATGACCAGGGAATTATCACCATCTGCTCGTTTATATCCCGAAATCAGTCATTACGGAACCAGGTAGCAGATATTATCGGAAAAGAAAAATTCAGCCTGTTTTACATGAACGCATCGCTGGAATACTGCAAAGCAAACAAACCGGAATTATATCTCAAAGTAGAGAATGGGGAAATAGAAAACCTGCCGGGCGTTGATTTGGAATATGAAGTTCCTGACAATGCGATTAAGGAATTCGATCCGGTGGAGAACGAACTCAACCTTGACCGGATTATGGATTACCTCGAGAAAAATAAAATTTTCCCGCTGAAATAATTGTAAAAAAAATGGCAGGCTTGTAAGCCGGGTTCTGTATCACGGTTTTCACCGGGACCTTTATCATTTATCTTGTTCCTGCATCACTGCAGGAATCCTTGCAGCCTACCCCTCCTGACGTCCGATGTGCATCCGGAAACGAAGCGGGCAACTTCGCTGCGCTGCAACAGCCGCGCAATCAGGATATATTTGGCTTTGCAACCCGTGAAGCGTACGGCTGGCTGTGTCACCACAACCACCGGTGGGCTTTTACCCCACCTTTTCACCCGTTCCCCCGAGTACTCGGAGGTGGTTATTTTCTGTTACGCTGCTATCCCCTTCCGAAGATCTTCCCGTTAGGAAGCACGACGCCCTGCGTTGCCCGGACTTTCCTCCCCGATAACTATCGGGGCGATAAAGCAGCCTGCCGGTGCAAAGATATACAATTCTTTTGCCAAACCGAACAGTAAAATGGGTTCAGGGAGTTAAAAACTATGCTGTTATTTTATTAATTTAGCCAGCAAATGAAACAGGCAATGAAAATTAAAATAACAGGAGTCTCCGGGTACCTGGGAAGTATAATCAAAAATGAATTGCAAAGAAAGGGACACCAGGTAACGGCTATCGACCGTAAAATGCTTTATGGACCCCCCGAGAACCTGGCAAAAACCATAGAGGGAACCGATGCCATAATTAACCTCGCCGGTGCACCTGTATTACAACGGTGGACGAAAAAAAACAAACAAAAAATATACGGAAGCCGCATAGTAACATCACAAAACCTGGTAAAAGCCATTCAGATCCTATTCCAGGAGCAACGCCCAAAAAAACTAATATCAGCATCAGCCATTGGAATTTATACATCGGGGAAAACCCACAGCGAAGAGAGTAAGGATTACGATACCGGTTTTTTGGGTGAAGTGGTAAAAGACTGGGAAGCTGTTTGGAAAGGGCTGCCCGACGAAATTGTTTCCACAGTTTTCCGAATTGCTGTAGTACTTGGGAAAGAATCTGCTGTTATTCAGAAACTGCTGCTTCCTTTCAGAATGGGCATTGGGGGCAAAATTGGGAATGGCAGGCAACCATTCCCGTTCGTGCACGAAACCGATGTGGCCCGGGCATTTGTATGGGCATTGGAAAATAAGAATGGCGGAGGCACTTTTAACCTGGCGGCACCGGAACAAATTACAAATGCCGGGTTTACACATGCTCTTTCCAAAAAATTGAAACGCCCGGCGTTTATTCCTGTTCCAAAATTTGGCCTGCAACTGCTTTACGGGAGAGCGGCGGTTATGCTGACAGAAAGCCCTGCTGTGGTTCCGCACCTCTTGATGGAAGCCGGGTTCAGCTTTAAATTTGAACAGATTGAAGATGCTCTTGAAGAAATTCTAACTTAACTACAGAAAAAAATTATGAATAAAAAAATCGGGTTAGCACTGGGTGGCGGTGCAGTTCTGGGAGCAGCTCATGTTGGTGTTCTCAAGGCTATCGAAGAAAATGGTATTGAGATTAGCTACATTACAGGCACCAGTATTGGAGCATTTGTAGCGGCATTTTATGCCTTCAATAAAAAATCGGTTGACATTCAAAAAATTGCTTCCGAACTCAAATGGATGGATATTTCCGGATTGTCTCTCTCCCGGTTCGGACTTTTATCGAACGAAAAAATGGGCGAATTGATAACCAGTCACATTGGCGATGTAAACCTGGAAGATGCTGATATTCCGCTTGCTATGATAGCCACCGATATCACCAGCGGGAAAAAAGTGGCACTTAAAAAAGGTCCGGTAGCGAAAGCATCTATGGCAAGTACCAGTATTCCAGGCATATTCAGTCCTGTGGAATGGGATAACAAACTGCTTGTTGACGGTGGAATTGTGGAAAATGTGCCCATTCAAACCGTTAAAGAAATGGGGGCCGATTACGTGATTGGTGTTGATCTGAACGCCAGACATGCCTACGAAAAACCGGGAAACATTCTGGATGTGTTGCTCAACGGATTTCACTTTGTGATGATGACGGCAGCAAAACTGCAAACGGAAGATGCTGATTTACTTATCACTCCCGATTTATCGTCGTTTAACCGGACCGATACCGAACAAGTGGACGACTTAATGGAACAGGGCTACAAAGATGCCAAAAAAGCATTGAAAAAACTTGAACTTTGAATTTTGAAGTATCCCGTCAACCGTCGATACAGCATGCACTCAATAGGTATAACTCACAAACGCCACTTTTTTGGAATCGGGGCTCCAGGAAGGAACATTAATGGTTCCCTGGCCGCCGTAAAGAAAGGCAAGGGTTTTAATTTCACCACCGCTGGCCGGCATTAATCGCAACATTACCCGCTGATTGTGCGGATGTGAACTGGCGGGAACTTCGGGTAAGTAAGAGATAAAAATCAGCCACTTGCCATCGGGCGACGGGTGGGCAAACCAGTTCTGAAATTCATCGTCGGTAACCTGTTCCTGCTCTGAACCATCGGGTTTCATACGCCAGATTTCCATACTGCCGCTGCGCACCGAGTTGAAATAGATGTATTTTCCGTCGGGTGAATACTCCGGACCGTCATCGAGCCCATCGGCAGTAGTCAGGCGAATTTCATCACCACCCTCATCCGGAATTTTAAACACATCGTAATTGCCGTTCCGTTCGGCGCAGTAAACATGCCATTTATCGTCGGGCGACCAGCCGTGCCAGTACGACGGGCCTTTTTCAGTAACCCGCTTTGGAGTTCCGCCTTTTACCGGAACCGTATAAATAATGGAATGCCGCTGCCCGTTTTCTTCGGCGTGATGGCTGATGGCCAGCATTTTTCCGTCGAAGGAGATGCCGTGGTCGTTGTTGTTGGCTGTGGCAAAACCGGTATCGATTACCTTTGGAACCCGTTTTTTCAGATTGAAGTTATACAGCAATCCACCCGAGTTGTATATCAGAAATTTACCGTTGCGCGACCAGTTGGGCGCCTCGATGTGCGTGTCGGTTTCGTAAATCACTTCGCGGTTTCCGGTCTCGATGTTCAGAATTTCCAGCCGGCTGGGCGACGGAGCCTGATAACCATCAACGCCTTCGGCTGCCGGCTTTTCCAGGCGCACGTTCCAAAAACGGGCCTTTTCAACCACCTCCTCGTTGTGCGACCCGATAAACATTCCGGCAAAAACTGTTTTCGGCATTTCCAGTTTCACCCGGCCCACTTCTGTCAAAGGTTGCCTGTCTTTCGACAAACGGAAAATATATTCATTTCCCTTTCGTTCAACCTGAACAAATTCAGGTGCTTTTATTTCAGAAGTTATTTCGATTGTTTCGCCACCAGTTTTTTTCCGGTATTGCAATGAGGTCAGCCCGTCGCCATGAATGGCGCCATCCATGTAAACAGCATCTTCAGCTTTTGAACTTCGAATCATCAGTCCGATTTTACGGTGCAAATCAACTCCCTCGCCCATAAACTTCAGGTTGGCCGAAAGGATAAAATCACCTTCCACTTCCTGCGAAACAAAATAGAACTCATCGCGTTCGAACCAGATGTTGTAACCTGCTCCCTGCAATGTAAACTGCTGATTTTTCTTATCGAACTTAAAATCACCCTTTAGTTGAGGATTTCCGATATCGGCTCCCGAAAACTGCTGAAACATTTGCTGTGCCTGCATAGTACTGACTGCTAAAATGATAAAAGCTGTAATAAACGCAATTTTTTTCATACTATTATAATTGTTTATTCAAAAAGGTATAGTATGGAACTCGCATGTATTTTAATCCTCGTTCCGGGTGAAAATATTTTACATGCTCGTTTCATAATTCTGATTATAACTGATTTATCTCCAATCACAATCTGCCAAATCTGAGTCTGTAACCGAGACTGACTATTGTGACTGAAAACTGAAAACTTCCTACAAAGACTCCCTCAAAATTAAGGAAGTTGGCAGAACTTCGGTAATTTTCTGTTTGTTTTTTATGAATTCAGCAGCAAGAATTCCCATCTGTTCAAAATCGGTGGAGATTACTGAAATGCCACCGCCCACAATCTGCTTCATGGGGGTATCATTGTACGACAATACACCAATGTCGGAACCAGCTTTAAGTCCTTTGGTCCGGCAGGCTTTTATCACCTCCACCAAATCGGAGTCGCGAATGGTAAACCAGCACTGCCCGCTTTTTACCTCCAACCCGTGAGCGTTTTTAAACAACCGGAAGCGAATGTCATGTTTTTCACAAAAACGGCGAACCGCCGAAACGGTTTCTGCCGGGTGAGGTGTTTCACTTTTGTCGTAAACCATAATCAGCTCTGAATATTTTTGCAGATGCTGCAACCCTTCTTTCAGGCATTTTTCCACTGCATTGTTAAAATTTTGAATAACATAGCTTATGGTATCGGATGGCGGCATACCCATATCGAGAATGAGCAATTTACCAGGATCAATTGTATTCAAAACAGGGTCCATATTCCGATGATCAATGTTCATCACCACATACATACTGTAACGGCCTAAACTGTTATTTACTAGTTGATTGAAAACCTCCCGGTTGTAATGGTGAAAAAGCAAATCAACCGAATAGGAATTGGGAAGGTTATTTCTGAACGCGCTGTACAATTGCTCTTTAAAAGCGCTAAAATCATCGAGCAGCATAAACACTTTAAACAAACCTCCGGTAACGTAATAACCCCTTGCAGGCGCCGATTCAATCAAGTTTTTTTTTCTCAGAATTTTATACGCTTTAAAAACCGTATCTCGCGAAGTGCCGGTTTCCTCACTCAACTGGTTTACCGACGGCAGGGTTTCTCCTACCTTCAGTTTGCCACTGGTTATGGCTTCGCTTATGGAAAGTACCAGTTGCTGAATTTTGGTTTGACCTGCTTTTTCAGAAATACGAAATCGTAAATGTGCCACTAAAACACGTTTTTAACTTCTTCAAGGGAAACATTGAAAATTTTTCTGCAAATCGAATCCAGCTCATTTTCAGGACCTTCGAAATGGTATGTTGACTGAATATGAGTTGCAGAAGAGTCGCGCGGAAGTTCCAAAGCCGGTGATGAGGATTCCAGTTCATAAAAAGGCCCCAGCTGTTCGCCATTTTCAAGGGGCCCGTCGTTGTATGCATTAATGACGTCACCCCGGTATGGATACCTCTGGTGTTCCCACGCAGAATTCACATAATCGGTAACGCCTTCCGGAATTTCGGTTTTCAGGAGAGTAAGCACCTGATTTTCAGCATCGTAACTTCCGATTATCGGTTTGGCGAGCTGTGGCGGAAGGCCAATTTTTCCGCGATGTTTGCCATCGCCTTTAAAATAAATAATGCCGTTTACAATTTTTAATCTGTCGTCCGGAATTTTGCCAAAATAATTTTCGTTTACAATGTTATCAGACCTAACGCCCGTTTTATAGGGAAGAATCATAGTAACCTCAGGCGAAGGATTAAACATACCCAACATCCAGATGGAAAGAAGTCCGGTTTCCTTTTTCCAGTCCTCGCCGGTTTTGTTTTTTACAATGTTGGTGGATTCATAACCAACATAGTTTACTTTTCCGGGAACAGAAATGCCCAGATTTTCTTCGATAAACGATTTTCCCAACAGGTGAATCTTGCGGGTTAATTCCAATCTGAATTTGAAGTTGCTGTAATTCTCTACTTCGAAGGTTTTCAGAAAAACAGCCACCGAATCGGTTGACAAAAAAACATCAAACGGAATGGTATCGAGGCTTACGGGCACCTGCCAGTTTTCAAATTCGAATGAATCTCCGGGCTTAAAATACAAAGAGTATTGTCCGCCCTCGGGTCCAAGCCAAAAACGCTCTTCACCACCTATGGGGTTGAATTGCGGCAAAATCTCACCCGATTCAATTAAATCGTAATTTAACCAGCCATAACTTCTGCCGGCATAACCGTTGGAAGAACTGGTCATAACCCTCCCATGGTATTTAACAGAAAACAGGAGCCTTGAATCGCCGTTTTTCAGTTCAAGTGCATCGGGGAAATTACGGATTAAATTCACATCGTATCCATAGGTTCCTTTTTCATACATATCCAATGGTTCCTCTTTTTTGGATTCAATCTCAATTACTTCCTGTATTTTATAATCACTGTGTTTGTTTTTTCTGTTCTTGCACCCCAAAACAACAATCAAAAGGGTAAAAATGATGAACGTCCTCATCGTGTTCTGTTAAATGTTAATACTCTATTGTTTCGGGCCGAAAATACAGGTAAAATCTGTAATAAAAAAGTCATACCTACTTTTAACTGGCAGGTATAACTTTTTTTAATGAAAATTTATTTGTACAGTGGTCCAAAATTCTGACATGCACGATAGTCCGAACCCTCTTTGTCTTCCCCAAAGGCGTTCCATGCACTGGGTCTAAAAATTTTATCCTCTTCCACATTGTGCATACAAACCGGAATTCGCAGGATGGAAGCCAGTGTAATCAAATCGGCGCCAATGTGTCCGTAACTGATGGCTCCGTGATTGGCTCCCCAGTTGGCCATTACCGAATAGACATCTTTAAAAGCCCCTTTTCCGGTTAGCTTTGGAACAAACCAGGTGGTTGGCCATGTGGGGTCGGTTCTGTTATCCAGCACACTGTGAATGGCATTCTCAATGTCGGCGGTATAACCTTCGGCAATCTGCATTACAGGCCCCTGCCCTTTTACCAGGTTGATGCGCGACATGGTAACCGGCATCTGTCCGGCCGTTTTAAACTGACTGGAATAACCGCCACCCCTGAAATAGCCTTTGTTGCCCGGGCAAAAACGGGTGTTTTCCAAACAGCGTTTTACATCCCCCTCATTGATATCCCAGTACGGTTTCATCACTGAATTTCCGTCGGCATCGAGCTGCTGACCAGTGGCATCGAGCGTGGTAGCCCCCGAATTAATGAGGTGAATGATACCGTCTTTTGCGATACCGGTTAATTCTTTTCCGGTGACGCGCTTCACAGCATCGGGGCTCCAGTAGGTGCGAACATCGGAAAATATTTGAGCTGTGTTGGTAAGCAAATGGCCAAAGAGCATAGGCGCCGCGTTCAGGCTGTCGTTTTCGGTAGCAAATACAAATGCTTCGCGGATTCCGTTCCAGTCGAAAGAGGTGTTCAAAAACACTTCCGGGAAATCGCCATTGGGGTAATAATCGGTCCATTGGCGCTGGCCCTGAAAACCTCCGGCTATGGCATTTCGTCCGTGCGATTCTTCACCAAATCCTGCTTCTTTGAGCTTCGGATTTCCAATCATCAAATCGCGGAAGATCAGAGTCATTTTCACCACAATTTCCCATTCCCAGTCTTTTCGGGCCCGGTCGCTCTGGTTTTCCGATGCATTGCGGTCTTCCCCTTCAATACAATTTTCACGGGTCCAGGCCAATGCTTTTTCGTACTCTTCCTTGTCGTAAATTTCTTCGTCAATGCGGCGTTTCACTTCGGTCATGTCCACAAATTCGGTACGCATTCCCAGGTAATCCTGGAAAAAATCGGGATTTACCATAGAGCCTGCAATACCCATTGAGGTGTAGCCCAA
>Ga0334898_1003990_pt1 | contig 11381 bp, 9 predicted proteins | sample GraSluR3_MG_10_FD_207228 | JGI IMG/M metagenome (GOLD analysis project Ga0334898, IMG submission 207228) | Sludge microbial communities from methane-producing bioreactor in Wageningen University, Netherlands - Granular Sludge_3_08-R3 | ecosystem: Engineered > Bioreactor > Anaerobic > Unclassified... | reverse complement strand
CGCGCTGATTGCAACCCTGCTGCCGACCCTTTTTCTCTCGGGATTCATGTTCCAGCTGGAAGCCATGCCCCGCCCCCTCCAGATAATCAGTCTCTTTGTTCCCGCCCGCTACTTTCTGATCATCCTCCGGGGGCTCATGCTCAAAGGAAACAGCGTCAGGGAGCTCCTTGTGCCCGGAACAGCCCTGATGACCTTCAGTTTTATCTTTCTTGTGCTCGCCATCCGTCGCTTCAGGGCTTATCTGGAGAGTTAGGAGAATCTGATGCGTATTATTCTGGCGCTGATCAAAAAAGAGTTTCGTCAGCTGGTGGCGGACCCCTTCTTTTTCCGCTTTCTGCTTATTGCTCCCCTGGCACAGCTCATCGTGCTGGGCTTCTCCCTGACCCTGGAAACAAGCAATGTTTCCCTTGCTGTCTGTGATCTCGATCGAAGTCCCGCCAGCAGGGAATTGATCAGCGCCCTGGAGAACAGTGAACACTTTGTGCTGACCCATCATGTCCTTCAGTATCAGGAGCTGGAGCAGAGTTTGCGCCGCTGGGAGGCAGCCGTGGGGATCTATATTCCCCCGGACTTCAGCCGCCGTCGTAGCACCGAAGGTTCCGGCAGAATCCTTGTTCTGCTGGACTCCGTAGACGGCAACAAGGCCCTGACGGCCTTCGGGTATCTCACGCAGATTGTTTCCGCCGAATCGGTATCCGCCTCTCCCGTGCAGCTTACCTACCGATACCGATTCAACCCGGAGCTGAGGAGTGAGGCCTTCATGGTCCCGGGCATAGTGGTATTGATTATAACCATAATCACCCTGCTGATCGCTTCCATGAGTCTTGTGCGGGAAAAGGAACGAGGAACCCTGGAGCAGCTCAGTGTTACGCCTATTACCAAAGGGCAGCTGATAGCGGGAAAGCTGCTTCCTTTTCTGTTCTATGCCTTTGTTGAGCTTGCGATTATTCTGCGGGTGGCGGAGCTTGTTTTCAGGCTGAGCCCTGCAGGAAGCATTCTCCAGCTCTATTTCGCGGTACTGATCTACCTTGGGTCGACCCTGGGGCTCGGGCTGCTTATCTCCAGCATAGCGTCAACTCAGCAGCAGGCCCTGTTCATTGCCTGGTTCTGCATGGTCTTCATGATACTCCTGAGCGGATTTTTTATTCCCATCGATAATATGCCCCTGTGGCTGCAGCGGATTACCCTGCTCAATCCCCTGCGTTTTATGATGACGATTGTTCGCGAAATCTATCTGAAATCCACGCCCCTGAGCCTGTTACTGGACCAGTTGCTGCCCCTTGGGGCGCTGGGGGTGGGTATATTTTTTGCAAGTGTGCTAACGTTTCAAAAAACCGTAAAATAAGGCGGGGTTTCCCCCGCCTGGGCATAGGTAGCAAGACTCATGTCAAGCTTTTCTGTTCCTGATGGCAAACTACATTTCCACGCTGCTTTTCACAAGTTCCATTGAAACATATACCGATAAAGCTTGCTGACGAACCATCTCTCCCCGCGAATGCTCTGCGCCTCGTCTGAAGGGATAACAAATCCGAACAGATAGCAGTAAGTGCCGAGAAAATAGTCGTGGATAAGACCGGCGAGGCTTTCCTCATCTATGTTATCCAAGCTGCATCTCTTGATAAGCGGAATAATGGAATCAATCTGGCGTAAGAAATTCTTCTCGTCAACCGCTTCACTATTACGATAATAGTAATCAAGCAGGAAGAGTTCGAGACCGCAGAGATCCTGTATTTCCTCAACTATGGCAGGAAGTCCTGCAAAGGCGAACCAGTTAAAGGTGTAGGTCAGCTTGTTAAGTGCGCTGTTATATACTCTTCTCAGTTTCGTATTGCGAATGACCTTCATGCCCATTTCCGTTAAAACGATCTCTTCTCCATCCTCACCGATACAGCCGAGCTCAGAGGCAAGGATTTCTGAATAGGAGAGATGGAGGGGAAACAGAGAAGCTCCCGCCCTTGAAGAAATCGAAGGCTTGATCCCCGGCCACATTTTCGCCGTCTGGTAAAGTTTTTCATCATCCAGGACGACCCTTCCGTTGTTTCCTATTGAAACCCTTCCCCCGCTTCGGGCTATGGTCTCAAGGAAAACCTGCAGCATGCGGATAAGCGGAGTGTTTTCTATCAAATCAAGAGGTACTTTTCTGTGCACCTCTACGGCACTCCTTGCACGTAGTGGACCTCGTTCTATCAGTTCTTCGAGTTTTTGGATCGGAAGGCTCTTCTCCTGAGTCACTGAAGAACCATCTTCACGCGGCACGTTGTCGATGACTATAGAGCTTTCGCTTGTACAATACTGCTCATTGCGCTCTGCCTCCTTATCGATACAGCACTTCTTGTACTTCTTTCCGCTCCCGCAGGGACAAGGGGCGTTTCGTCCGATTTTCATGAGTCTCAGGGTAGTGTAATTTCGGTTTACCATCAAGATTTCTTGTGTACTGTTCAGGATCATGTGAAAAAATGCACTATAAGTTTGAATCGGGCCACAGTGGATGTTCTTAAACGGGGTATCGGCATTGAAGAAGAGCAGGACTTCATCGACCTGAATGATCTGGTCGGTACGTGGTATCAGGATCAGGATTCCATTGAGCCGGACCGCTACCGGGACTTTATGGATCCGGTTCCTGAGGCGGTCCAGGTTTTTCGGAAAGCTTCGAGAATTTGTGTTCCCTTTGTTGCTATCGCAGAATTGAGCGCAGGTTTTGCTGCTGGAAATAAAGGAAGAGAAAACGAGCGGGTTTTTGAGCATTTTCTCCATAGAGAACATGTCGAAATTCTTATACCGACCATGGAAACAAGCCGGGGGGGCTACGCATAATTGTTTCGTCAAATTGTGAGGTCGGAACAGGGAAGACCATTGTCGCCTTCCCTGGCCGGGACACTGAAAAACAAAGCTCAGGATTCTTATCGGCAATGAGCCGCTGCTGCGGGAGCATACCGAAGTCTATACGTTGGACGAGCTTGCACTGCATCTTAACCGAAACGATGCTTCTTCCTTCGATTATGCGGTAATCGACGAGGTTCGGACCTCAGCATCCCGCCACTGCGCTTTCTCTCAGGTATAGGCAGGAAAAACCCCGATACTCTATTCTTGGTCGGCAATGAGGGCGATCCGGAGGAGGTATACAATACCGAAAGGCAGCTGCCGTATGTCGCCTGCACTCGCGCCAGAGATTATCTGCTTGTTAGTGCTGTAGAACCTGGTTCGGAGTTCCTGGCTGATTTTTCAGGCTCAGCGTTCTAATTACGATGTAAGAATAGGGCGGGGTTTCCCCCGCCTAAGCGTAGGCTGCGAGGCTCAAGTCCAGCTCTTCCGCTGTAGCCTCCAGATCTTTCTGGATAGCTTCGGAGAGCTTTATGCCGTCTGCCTTTGCCTCGAGGGTCTTGAGGTACTCGATTTCACCGGGCATATATATCCGGTCAACGCCCTCCGCCCTGGGGCAGTCGTGGACGGCATGAACGTAGTCGTTCATGATGGTGTAAAACTCTTCCACCTTCATGAAGGCCTCGATCTTTATTCCCCCGAATACGTGACCGATTCTCTGGGGCGTGTCGAGCCCGCTGTAGAGGTGTCCCACATCGGTGAGCCATTTGGATCCGGATAGAACTCCGCAGAGTATGTCGATTATCAGGGCCAGCCCGGATCCTTTCGGCCCCCCCATGGGGCTCAAGAGGCCCTGCAGGGCTGTTTCCGGGTCTCTGGTCTCCCGGCCTTCCCTGTCCAGCGCCCATCCGGCGGGAAGCTCCTTGCCCGCCTGGGCGGCCAGCAGTATCTTGCCCCGGGCCACCAGGCTGCTGGCCATATCGACAACCAGGGGCAGTCCGCTACCCGTGGGAACGGCGATGGAGAGGGGACTGGTTCCCACCATTGCCTTTTTACCGCCCCAGGGAGCCATGGTGGGATTGGCGTTACTCATGGCAAAACCTATTATTCCCCGGTCCAGGCCCTTCATGGAGTAGAATGCAGTTACCCCGAAATGGTTCGAGTTTCCCACTGCAGTCAGACCGATCCCGTTTTCCAGGGCATTCCGTACCGCAGTCTCGGCGCCGAAATGTCCCGCAATGGGACCCATGGCGTTCTCGCCGTCGATTTTGCAGATGCCGCCGGTTCTGGAGACGATCTTCGGATCGGCGGCGGGGTTGATTCCCCCCGCCTTGATCCGTTGTACGTAAATCGGAAGTTTTGAAACACCATGAGATTCTATTCCCCTGGAATCCGCGAAAACCAGAACCTCCGCGGCGTTTCGTGCCTTGTCCTCAGTAACCCCGACCCGTGTAAGGACCGCGGTGACAAACTCTTTCAGTCCATCCTCTTGAACACGCATTTATTCACTCCGATAGGTGTATTGTTTTTTTAGAGCAGTTCCATCCCTTTCAGGATCTTCTTCAGCTGTTCCTTTTCGTCGGAGCTCATGGGACCGACGGGCTCAAAGCAGGGACCTGCCTCAATTCCGAGAAGTTCCAGAGCCTCTTTTATAACCGTTGGGAAGGTTCCCAGGGCAAAGGCGATTCTTAAAGGAGCCAGACGGAACTGGGCTTCCAGGGAGCCTTTAATGTCTCCTGCCATATACTTGTCGTAGATATCCGCACAGATCCGGGGAGCTACGTTGGCACAGGCTGCAACCGCACCGGCACCACCGTAACAGAGATTGGCGTGAATCAGGGTGTCCCGGCCGATCATTACATCGAAGTCCATGTCCCGGGTAAGGCGGATACATTCCGCGGTGTTGGTCATATCTCCGGAGGAATCCTTGATGCCGATGATGTTCCTGATTTTCGCCAGTTCGACCACCGAACTGGGCTGCAGGGCCACGTGGGTCTTGGGCCTGTTGTCGTAGAGCAGAATAGGCAGATCCGTACTCGCCGCTACATCGGTAAAATGCTTTATCAGCTGCTGCTGGTTAGGGCTGATAAACAGGGGTGTAAGAACGGAGAGGGCATCCACGCCGACTTCCTGGGCAATCTGGGCCAGTTCGATGCTTCCCCGGGTAGTAATGTGATTGGCCCCTGCATAGACCGGAACGCGTCCAGCTACCTGGTCCTTGGTTACCTCAAGAATCATCCGGTACTCGTCGTTGGACAGACAGTAGAATTCCCCGGTGGTTCCAATGGCGAATATACCGTGGACGCCTCCGTCAAGCAGAAAATCGATCAGTTTTCTAAGAGCCTTTTCGTTTACTTTACCGTCTTTGGTCAAAGGGGTGATCATTGCGGGCAGAACGCCCTTGGGAGCAAAATTCATACTCATCTCCTGTTATGCAGAACCGCCTGCGGGGTCTGCAAAAAAGTATTGCTTTTGGTTAAATATTATGAGATATTATGTCTGATGCATCAGGCATCTGTCAATTCTTTTGAATCAATTTTTTCGTTGTTTCCTTATTACTCATCGTATATCATTGAAAAGAACTGCAGGAAACGCGCAGCAGAGACGGGGACGGAGATCAGAATATATGAAAAAACAGACTACAGCACTCACAGCAGTTAACGATCAATTCAGGTCCCTGAGTGAAACTGTCTACGAGAGAATCCGCGAAGCCATTCTCGCCCGGGAGCTTCGGCCGGGGGAACGCTTAAGCGAGAGGATGCTTGTGGATAAACTGGGAGTCAGTTCGACCACAGTAAAACGGGCCCTCCAGCAGCTTCAGGCGGAAGGCCTGGTGGAAATCCAGCCCCGGAAAGGAACCTACGTGGTGGAGAGTTTTCCAGCTATGGAGGAGAACACCGTAATGCGGGCTTCCCTGGAAGGGCTGGCCGCACGCTTTGCCGCCTCCAAGGCCACCGGCGAGGATCTGAAGGAGATGCGGCTGCAGCTTGAAGAGATGCGCCGCCGCACCGAAACCGATACCCAGCAGAATATCAGCAAAGCGAACGCCCGGTTTCATTTCCTGGTCCACCGGGCCTCCTATAACCCCTATGTGGGACGCCTTATCGATGTCCTCAGAAATTTCGACCGTGACCTCCGTCATCAGGCCCTTTCGGATCATGATGAAGCTGTCAGGGGACTTAAAGACCATATCTCGGTGTTCGAGGCAATCGAAGCCCGAGATGGCGACCTGGCAGAGGAACGTATGCGCCGGCACATCCTGAGGACCCTTGAGTTTGTAAAGACCGGAATCAGGAAGGGCGGAAAACCGCTTTAAAGGGCTCTCCTGTTCCGGCCTTATATACTTGGTGCCCTGATTTTCTTGTTGTATAATAGGAAGCGGTTGAAGGAGCTGGAATATGGGAAATGGCATGGTGCAGGGCACAAGCCCCCTCAAAAATACCCGGGGCTACACCTATCGGGATTACAGGAGCTGGCCGCAGGAAGAGCGCTGGGAACTGATAGACGGTGTGCCCTACTCAATGAGTCCTGCGCCCCGGCGGATACATCAGACTCTGTTAGGCAGTATCTATGCTCAGCTGGATACTTTTTTTTCCGGTAAAACCTGCAGGCCCCATATTGCCCCGGTGGATGTCTTTTTTTCAGAAGCGGATGAAAATCTGGACGAGGTCAGGCATATTGTGCAGCCAGATGCCTTTGTAGTCTGCGATCGGGACAAACTGATCGACGAAGGGGTTCTGGGCGCCCCGGATTTTGTTATTGAGGTCCTTTCTCCGGCGACCGCCATGAAAGACCAGTCGGAAAAGCGCAAGCTCTATGAGAACCACGGGGTCCGGGAATACTGGATCATTAATCCCGACACCTTCGAGCTCTTCCGCTATACCCTGAACGCTGAAAAATACGGTTTACCTGCAGTGGCAGACATCCGCGAGCCGGTAGAGGTCTCCATCTTCCCCGGGCTTTCCTTGAAGGTGCGTTCGGAAGACCTCTGATTTTCTTTGCTGAATCTTAACAATGCCTCAACGAAACTGTGACGAGCTCCGGCTATCATTAATGTAACGATGATAACGGAGGCATATTTATGAAAAGAGAATCCAACGGACCAGATGGCCGATCCACTCGAGACAGGTTTCTGTCGGAAGTCTCTCACGAACTCAAATCACCCCTGAATGCCATGATCGGCCTGGTGGGAATAATGTCGGCTGATGAGTCCCTTGATCCGGAGTATCAGGACTACCTGAAACACATCAGTCAAAGCTGCCGGGACATGCTGTATATCATTGAAGATGTATTGGGGGGAGCCCGGTTTGAATCGGATTGGGTCTCTTTTAAAAAGGAGCTGTTCCTTCTGAACGATGTTCTGCGTTTCGTGGATTCCATCGGACGACTTCTGATTGCCCGGGATAATAAGGATATCTCTCTGATATCCAGGGTCCCCGGCGGGCTTTATATTTCTCTCTGCAGTGATCCGTATCGCCTGAAACAGATTCTCATTAATCTCATCAGCAACGCAATAAAGTACACCGACTCAGGTTTTGTTGAATTTGGAATTTTGATCACCCAGAAAAACGAACTGAAATTCTATGTACGGGACAGCGGAATAGGTATTCCCGAATCAAAACAGAACGAAATATTCACTCCCTATTATCGTACCACCGGCGGAAGAGCCACAGGGGCAGAGGGAACCGGTCTTGGTCTGTCCATAACGAGTTCCCTTACGGAGTCTCTCGGCGGGAAGCTTGAGATTGAATCCGTTCCCGGAGAGGGCAGCTGTTTTTCTTTTTCCGTACCCGGAGACACCATCTTTGAGAAGCGAGTAGGGTAAAGATGGGAAGACTTTCCGGAATCATCATGGTCCCTCCCGAGCAATTGCTCTATTTTGCCTTCTCTCTGTTGCTGGCAATCTTTCTCGGGTTGTGGATCGCTTCAATATACCGCTTTACCCATCGGGGCATGAACTACGAAAGCAGTTTCCTGTCCACCCTGGTTCTGCTTACGCCTATAGTAACTCTTGTTATGTTCTTTATCCGGGGAGATCTGGTACTTTCGCTGGGGCTGGTCGGTTCTCTGTCCATTATCAGGTTTCGCACTCCCATAAAAGATACCCGGGACATGGTGTTTCTCTTCTGGTCGATTGTTACGGGGCTGGGGTGCGGAACACTTAACTGGACCTATGTGGTTTTGGCGGCAGTCGTTCTGAGCCTGTTACTTAGTCTGTTTTACCTGATCAGATACGGCAGGCAGTTACACAATGAATATATTCTTATTCTGGCCGGAAACTCACCGTATGATTTTTTCAGGATAGACGATATCGTGCACAAGCCGGGAATAAATGTACAGCTTCGCAATCATGAAATCGACGGGGATTCCTGGGAACTGACCTACGAGTTTCGTTTTGAGCATCATCTGGAAGATCGGATACAAGGAATTGTGTCGGAGGTTCGCAATGAAAAAGGCATACAAAAGGTGTCCCTTCTTACACCTCAACTGACACTTCCAATGTAAGAGGTTCTGTGGGGAGGATTCTGGAAGATGAAAATAAGCTCGCGCTTTGAAAGAAAATACAGGCTGGACCGGGGAGATTACTATCGGGTCCGTAACGCCCTCATGCCCTTTACAGTGCCGGACTATTTTACCCTCCGGGGAAAGGGTTCATATATTGTGCGCAGTCTCTATTTCGATACGCCCTCCTACGATGCGTATCATGAACGCGACAATGGAGATTTCGGTCGTATAAAATTGCGCCTTCGTGCTTACACCGAAAATGCGTCTGCATTACCCGATATCTCGGTTGAAATGAAAACAAAGAAAGGAAGGGTAATGGAAAAGTACAGTACCCTTGTATCGTATGAGCGGTATCGGCATTTTATACGTCATGGAAGCTGGGAGACCAGCGGGGATCAGGTTCTTGTCGAGTTCGAACGTGTGTTTCGTGTAAGAAATCTCAAGCCGGTGCTTTTAGTGCAATACCGACGGGAGGCATATCAGGCTCGATACAGTAGCAAAGCGCGTATAACCCTGGACCATAATGTGCGCAGCAGCCGTGCCCGCGATCTGTTTCCATCCGATGTGCTGCTGCAGCCTCACAGACCAAAGTCTATTGTACTGGAAATCAAATCCGTACCGGAAAGTGAAACTCCGTGGATGCACCGTATAGTGCGCCGTCATTCCCTTGCATCTACAGCCAACAGTAAATATGTTCAGGGAATTGAAATTGTACGCCCCCTTATGGTGACCCCGGGTGTAGTCGTATGAAGATTGATCGCGTCGGGAGGTTGAAAAGAATCTTTCTTTTCTCCTGCGGCATGTTGGTGCTGCTCAGCGCAGGCTATTTTCTGGTCATGGCCAGGGCCGAACGGATGCGGTTTCCGGATGAAGGTCTGGAACAGGCGATTCGTAAAGAAAGCGGTCGAACGAATGGGCCATTGTACGGGGAGGATCTGGAGGGGATACGGAGGCTCAACGCCGCGAATTTTTCGATCACCAACCTGGCGGGAATTGAATATCTGCCGAATCTGGAAAGTCTTGATCTCCGGGGGAATCCTGTCTCTTCTGTCGAAGAGCTGCTGTCGCTGCAGAAGCTGGTGGAACTCTCGCTGCGAAACACGGAGATTGACGACATTGCGCCTCTTTCTGACCTGGTCCGACTGCGAAGGCTGGATCTGCGGGGGACCGATCTGGGAAAGGACGGTCTTGAGCCATTGAAAAATCTGCGCGCCCTGGAAGAACTGAATCTGCGCGAGAGCGGGATTACTGAACTTGATGCCCTGGGCAGTTTGCAGAATTTACGCTATCTGAATATCCACTCCAACTCTGGAATTACCTCCCTTAAACCGATTGCAGGGCTGGGTCGTTTGCAGACTTTGATAATGCGGCATGTTCCAAGCGGAGGCAATTTGCGGGAACTGTCGAATTTGCAGAATTTGCGCCGCCTGAATGTTCGTAATACTGGGCTTCGAGACCTCTCTGTTCTTGCCGAGCTGATGAGCAAGGGGGCTCTTCAGGATACGCCGCAGGCCGACAGAAAGGCGGATGTCGATATTCGGGATAATCCGGTATTGTCCCACCCGACGGAAGGCCCCGTCGGATACGACGTCCTGCTGCCCTTCTGGAGCAATATCAGCCGGCGGGAACCCCCGGAACTGCCGCGGAATCCGAGCAGAGAAGTCATCATAAATGAGGTTCTCAGCTCCAATGGGAGTACGGTGAACGACAGCTCCGGGGACTACCACGACTGGATTGAACTGCACAACCCCGGAGATGAGAGCGTGGATATAAGCGGTTATTATCTGTCGGATACCCAGAAGGAACCGCGGCGCTGGAGTTTTCCTGAAGGAGCCATAATTGGGCCGGAAGAGTTCCTGCTTGTATGGGCTCCGGGCAGAAACGCGGAAGATCCGGACGGAGAGATGCACACGAACTTCGCGCTATCGGCGGATGGAACAGAGCTGGTTCTTACCAGTCCCAGGGGTTCCCGTATTGTCGATATGATCGACGTTCCGGCGCTCCCCCGCGATACCAGCTACGGACTTCAAAATACCGGGGAGTTTGTACGGTTTGTTGACCCAACTCCCGGCAGGAGCAATTCAGGAGCAAAGGAGTATCTGTCTGTCGATTTTTCCCGCCCGGGGGGGCTCTATAAGCGACCCTTTGTGCTGGACCTTTCAATTCCTGATGATTCCGTCGATATATTTTATACTCTTGACGGTTCCTTGCCTGATCCGGATGCTAACCCGGACAGCACGAAACTGTATCACGGTCCTGTTGATATCGATCCGCAAACCCTGCGGCACACAGAATTGTCCCGGATTCCAACTACCATTCCCGATGCTGAAATGTGGGAATGGCAGCCTCCGGCGGACGAGGGTCCTCAGGCTGTCGTCGTGCGTGCGGTCGCATTCGATGATACGAAAATGGGGGATGTTCGCTCGGAAACCTTCTTTGTCGGGCCGGATTTTAACAGGGATTTTCCCCTTGCCGTCATGTCGATTATCGCGGACCCGGAAGATTTTTTCTCTGAGAAAAACGGCATTTATGTACCTGGGCAGGTTTTCGAGGAAAACCGGGGCTATGATGGACCATGGATGCAGCATCCTGCGAATTATACGGGAAAAAGAGAAGTACCAGCGCACCTGGAGTTTTACGAGCCTGACGGTTATAAAGCCCTCGATCTGGACGGAGGGGTGCGAATTCACGGAGGGTGGTCTCGCTCGCATCCTCTAAAATCTTTGCGTCTTTACGCGCGTAAAGATTACGATGTGCAAAACTATTTTTCCTATCAGCTGTTTCCCGATGCCCTGCAGCGGGACCGGAAAAATACCATAACAGAGTATAAACGCCTTATCCTGCGCAGCAGCCAGAGCCTCTTTCGCAGCCATATGCAGGATTCGCTTAGTCAGGATCATGTTCGCGACTATGTGGCTACAGACCTCCTCAGATCCCGGCCGCTGATCCACTTCGTCAATGGTGAATATTGGGGTCTCACGTACCTTCGGGAACGCTTCGACCGTTTTTATCTGGAATCAAACTACGGCATCAACCCTGATGATGCGGTAATCCTG
>Ga0334898_1003984_pt1 | contig 11388 bp, 9 predicted proteins | sample GraSluR3_MG_10_FD_207228 | JGI IMG/M metagenome (GOLD analysis project Ga0334898, IMG submission 207228) | Sludge microbial communities from methane-producing bioreactor in Wageningen University, Netherlands - Granular Sludge_3_08-R3 | ecosystem: Engineered > Bioreactor > Anaerobic > Unclassified... | reverse complement strand
ACTCAAAAGTTTATTTCACGGGCCGTTTAATTGAAAAATACGGACTTCACTATCTGAAAGTGATCGGACATGATCTGTTAAAGGAAAATATTGAGTACCTTAAAAAGGACATTGTTCACTTTCTTATTTGTCAGCGTCCTGAAGAACAGGGTTACAGCGCCATAAACAAGTTGTTCAGACACGTTATACAAAAAAGGGAGACTACAAACGAAAATTATACTTCTATCGATATAATCATAAAAGAGAATGTCGATTTTTATAAAGATTTTAAACAATAAAATATGAGATTGGCATTTTTATATAATAAAAGAGTATGATTCACATAAATGCAAGTTCCCCCGACTGAAATCGGGGCAAACTATATGATACATTTATAAAATTTTAATCTTATGAAACCATTATCATTCGAAGATCTTAAAGAAAAAGTATGCGTAATAACAGGAGGAGCAGGAGTGCTGGGGAGCTCATTGGTAAAAGCAATGGCCTCGGTAGGAATGAAAGTAGCCATTGCAGATATTGATAAAGAGACTGCCTGCAAGGTGGCAGAAGAGATATCTGCAGAATCCGGTGCACAAGTTATAGGTGTGGCTGCCAATGTCCTCGACAAAGAGTCACTGATACAGGCAAAAGCTGAGATCAACAGGCAACTGGGAGAGATAGATATCCTGATTAACGGTGCAGGCGGTAACAGTCCGCAGGCAACAACAAAAGTTGAACAGATGGAAGAAAAAGACCTTGACAACCTTGCCGATACTTTCTATGGCCTTCAGATGGAGGGATTCGACAAAGTCTTTGCTCTAAACTTCAAAGGAACTGTTCTTCCCACTATGGTATTCACAGGCGATATGCTTAAACATAAAAAGGGTGTCGTATTGAATATTTCTTCAATGAACTCCTATAAACCGTTAACAAAAATTCCCGCCTACTCTGCAGCGAAAGCTTCTGTTAATAATTTCACAGAATGGCTGGCAGTCCATCTGGCAAAGGTTGGCATAAGAGTGAACGCCATTGCCCCCGGATTTTTCATTACTCATCAGAACCGGTTCCTGGTGATGGATGAAAAAACAGGTGATTTCTCCCCGAGAGGTAAAAAGATAGTAGACAATACTCCGATGGGCAAGTTCGGAGAACCGGAAGACCTGCAGGGAACAACCCTCTACCTCCTCTCTGACATTTCAAGCTTTGTTACCGGCATAGTAATTCCGGTCGATGGCGGATACAGCGCTTATGGAGGAGTATAAAAAGTATAATCATAATATTCAAATATTAAAATATATATATCATGAAACGAAGAAATTTTCTGACAACAACTGCAGGAATTGCTGCCGGAGCTTCCTTTTTAAGCAATCCTGTTGCCGCAGCAGTGGCAGAAGCATCGAAAAAGAAACTTGCCCTTGTTGGCACCGGAGTAAGAGGTGTCGGCTTCTGGGGTAAAAGAGTGGTTGACAATTACAGTGACATAGTTGAGTTTGTTGCATTATGCGATATCAATCCCGGAAGGCTTGAATATGCAAAAAAATACATGAAAGTAAACTGCCCGGTTTATACCGACTTTGAAAAAATGATGGCAGAAACCAGGCCGGATATGGTTATTGTCACAACAGTTGATTCAACCCACCATAAATATATAATCAGAGCTATGGAACTGGGAGCTGATGTGTTAACTGAAAAACCAATGACAACTGATGAGGTAAAATGCCAGGCTATCCTTGATGCTGAAAGGCGCACAGGAAGAACATGCACTGTCGGCTTTAATTACAGATACGGAACTCTGTTTACTGCAATAAAAGAGCAGCTGGCAAAAAAACCGGTTGGTAAGATCACCTCTGTTGATTTCCACTGGTACCTGAACATCTATCATGGTGCATCCTATTTCAGAAGATGGCATGGAGAACGTGAAAAAGGCGGATCACTGCTTGTTCACAAAGCAACCCACCATTTCGACCTGCTGAACTGGTTCCTGGATTCAGACCCTGTTGAGGTAATGTCGTATGGCGCACTCGAACATTATGGAAAAAATAATCCTTTCAGAGGCGCTAACTGCAGAAACTGTGCATATACTGACAAATGTAAATATTACTGGGATATCACAAAGGACAAACATGCCATGGAGCTGTATGTAAAAAATGAAAAGTATGACGGCTATATACGCGACAACTGCCTGTGGCGTGAAGATGTAAACATCTTCGATAAAATGTCAGCATAAATTAAATATGCAAATGATATTATAGTAAACTATTCTCTGACTACCTACTCACCATATGAAGGATGGAAAATTGCCTTCAATGGAACGGATGGCAGGGTTGAATCCTGGGAAGATCTGCCGTGGCGCAGGCAGGAACAGATCAACCAGGCTGAACTTCATGCCGCTGAGATGAATCAAAAATCAGCCGGACAGGTCAGATTTGATGAGATCTTTTTAATGAAAAATTTCGATAAGGATTATGAAATGATAAAGGTAGAAGCATCGCGGGGTGGCCACGGAGGTGGTGATACCAGATTGCAGGATAAGATCTTCCGGGATCCCGACATGTCCGATCCATATAAACATGCAGCCGGAACACGCGACGGCGCCATGTCATGCCTCGTTGGCATAGCAGCAAGAAAGTCAGTTGATGAACATCGCCCGGTGAAAATTGAAGAGTTGACAGACCTGGTACCTCACCCTACTAGAGGAGCTTAAGTGACAGATTAATATTTTTCAATAAATTAAATTAATATTATTATGGAATTAAAACAAAATGCCAAATATGCATTGGTCGTACCGACAAGCGTGGGTGTAAGAATAACCCCTGTCAACGGCCAGCCCGTTCACAGCAGTAACATGTTCATGATGCAGGCAACAAGCGCAGAAACAAATGTTGCCAGTATCTCTTCATATCTGGGACTGCCGGTTAAAGTACTTACCACATTTGTTAAGGGAAGTCCGGTTGCACAATTCATTAAAAGCAATCTTAAGTCAAGGAACATGGACTTTGAAGGCCCTGAAGTTGAACAGGGTGACCCGTGGGGATACCGTCACCAGTTCAATATTGCCGACAGTGGCTATGGAAGTCGCGGTCCACGTGTGCATAATGACCGTGCCGGTGAGGTCGGCCGTACTCTGAATGTAAAAGATTTCAACCTTGACCGTATATTCGGTGAGGAAGGCGTTCAGATTATTCATATTTCAGGACTGATAGCTGCTCTTTCGCCCGACACCAGTAAGTTTTGCCTCGATCTGGCCAGGGCAGCAAAAAAATATGGAACACGCATCTCTTTCGATCTGAATTTCCGTGCATCATTTTGGAAAGGAAGAGAAAAAGAACTGCGTGAAAACTTTACAGAGATAGCTGCTGTTTCAGATATCCTTATCGGCAATGAAGAAGATTTCCAGCTCTGTTTCGGCATCGAAGGACCACCGGCAGGAGGAGAAGGCATCAAAGCAAAAATAGAAGGCTTCAAAGGACTCATTGAACGGGTGAAAGAGTCATTCCCGAATGCATCTGTTTTTACAACCACACTGCGTGAAGTTATCAGCGTGAATGAACATCTGTGGGGAGCAATTATGCTTGCAGGAGATGAATGGCAGGTTATCGAACCCCGCAAAATACATGTGCTCGACCGTATAGGCGGTGGTGACGGATTTGTGGGAGGCCTTCTTTATGGTATATTAAAAGGATGGGAACCGGAAAAATGGCCACAGTTCGGATGGGCCACCGGAGCCATGGCTACAACTTTCCTTACAGATTATGCCCAGCCGGCCGACGAAAATATGGTCTGGAGTATCTGGAAAGGCAATGCACGTGTACAGAGGTAAAAATTAACTGTTATGATCTACTACGAAAACGGCTCAACAAACGTGAACTTGTCGGCCGCTGATCTTAAAAAAGGGCTCTTCCAGGCTCTGGATTCATTGGGAGGAAAAAAAAAGGTACTTATTATCCCTCCCGATTATACACGTTTGCCTTCAAGAGCTGGTGAGCTGACAGAATTTGCCTGGCAATATTATGGTGAAATCCTTACTGATATCCTGCCGGCACTTGGCACTCATACGCCTATGACAGATGAACAAATAAGTCATATGTTCGGCGATACACCACGCCACCTATTCCGCGAACACGACTGGCGTAACGATGTGGTAACCCTTGGCACTGTGTCTGCTGAATTTGTTAGTGAAGTCTCTGAAGGCGCTGCCAACTTTTCCTGGCCAGCACAGGTAAATAAGCTGCTTGTTGAAGGAGGTTTTGATCTGATACTGTCTGTAGGACAGGTGGTGCCACACGAAGTAGTGGGCATGGCAAACTATAACAAAAATATATTTGTCGGTACCGGCGGACCTGAAGGCATAAATAAAAGCCATTTTATCGGTGCCGCGTATGGTATGGAAAAGATGATGGGTCATGCAGATACACCTGTGCGTAAGGTATTCAACTATGCATCAGACAATTTTGCATCCTCTCTTCCTATAGTATATGTACAAACTGTGGTGGGCCTGAATGACGAGGGAGTGCTTCAAACATATGGAATGTATGTTGGCGATGACTTCAGTGTTTTCGATAAAGCAGCCGATTTGTCACTTAAGGTAAATTTTGAAATGGTCGACAAACCGCTGAAAAAAGTAATAGTGTGGCTCGATCCATCTGAATTTAAAAGTACATGGCTGGGCAACAAGAGTATTTACCGTACCCGCATGGCTCTTGCAGATGAGGGTGAACTTATTGTAATTGCTCCGGGACTGGTAGAATTCGGAGAAGATAAGCAGATAGACCTGTTGATAAGAAAGTACGGATATTTTGGCACTCCCCACACTCTTAAACTGGTTGAAGAGAATGAAGACCTGCAAAATAACCTGGGAGCGGCAGCCCACCTGATACACGGATCATCAGAAGGACGGTTCAGCATTACATACTGCCCCGGTAAAAATCAGGGTAACCTTACTCGAGAAGAGATTGAAAGTGTTGGTTATCTCTGGGCAGATATTGACAAAATTACTGCAAAGTACAATCCTGATAAATTGAAAAACGGCTTTAACAGGATGCCGGATGGCGAAGAGATATTCTATGTTTCAACTCCTGCAATAGGACTTTGGGCTTATAAAGAGAGGCTATGAAAATTCTCGATAAGGTACGCTGGGGTATAATAGGTGTAGGCGATGTCACTGAAGTAAAAAGCGGTCCGGCTTTTTATAAAACTGAACATTCAGAACTGGTTGCAGTCATGCGCAGAAATGCAGACAAGGCTGCCGACTATGCCAGGAGGCATAACGTACCTAAATGGTACTCCAATGCCAGCGATCTTATTGGCGACCCGGATGTGAATGCAGTATATATTGCAACACCCCCCGGTTCTCATGCTTTATATGCCATAGAAGCAATGAAGTCAGGGAAGCCTGTTTATGTCGAGAAACCCATGGCCCGCAATTACCGCGAATGCAGGGAAATGCTGAGTATATCCAATAAAACGGGAATGCCTTTATGGGTTGCTTATTACAGAAGAACATTACCTGCCTATTTAAAAGTCAGGGAGCTTATTGAAACAGGAGCCATTGGCAAGCCTTTACTGGTTAATATAACACTTTTTCAGGCTCCGGCGGAGGAGGGATTGAAAAAGGATGAACTTTCCTGGCATGTCATACCTGAAATAAGCGGAGGAGGACACTTTTTTGATCTTGCCTGCCACCAGCTTGACTACCTGGACTTCCTGTTCGGCCCGGTAAAAAAAGTTAGTGGCATTGCTGCCAACAGGGGTGGTCTGTATTCTGCTGAAGATATAGTGACCGGTACGTGGGAACATGAATCAGGCGTCATTGGCACAGGCAACTGGTGCTTCATGGTTGATAAATCGTCAGAAGAGGATAAACTTGAGATCACCGGCGAAAAAGGCGCTGTCAGTATGCCTTGCTTCTCACATGGATCAGTAACTGTCAGAGATAGCAATGGAAGCAAAGAGTTAACATTCACCAATCCGGCACATATTTCACAAAACCTTGTCCAACAAGTAGTTAATGAACTAAAAGGAATAGGCAGATGCGTAAGTGCCGGCGAATCGGCAGCCCGAACAAACAGAGTGATGGACGAAATAGTGAAGAACTATTATGTGAAATATGAAACGAACATGTAAAATACTTACACCCAAGGTGATGATTAAAATTGCGAGTTCCATATGATACCTTTGAAAATAGTAATTGACAATAAAATACCTTATATCAAAGGAGCCCTGGAGCCCTTTGCCAATGTAGTTTATCTCCCCGGGAACAAAACTACGCCCGGGATAGTAAAGGATGCCGATGCATTGATTACCAGAACACGAACCAGGTGCAACAGGCAACTCCTTGAAGGTTCAAAGGTCAGGTTTATTGCCACAGCTACTATTGGTTTCGACCACATAGATACTGATTTCTGTAAGCTGGCAGGCATAGAGTGGACCAATGCCCCGGGCTGTAATGCCGGAAGCGTTAACCAGTACATAGCATCAGCGCTGTTATCTTATTCTTTAAAAAAGGGATTCAGCCTTAAAGATAAAACAATCGGAATAGTAGGTGCAGGTCATGTCGGGTCAAAAGTAGCTGCTTTTTGCAAAACAACAGGAATGAGGATACTATTGAATGACCCTCCCAGGGAACGCAGGGAAGGCCCTGAAAAATTTGTTTCTCTAAAAAAAATAATGGAAGAGTCTGATATTATTACATTCCATGTGCCATTGAATAAATCCGGCCCGGATGCCACCTGGCATATGGTAAACATTGATTTTATAAAAAACATAAATCAACCGCTGCTTGTCAATTCATGCAGGGGTGAAGTATTTGATACCGCAGCAATAAAAGAGGCCATTAACAAAAAACTTATATCAGGGTTCATTGCAGACTGTTGGGAAAATGAACCTGACATTGACACCGAATTGTTAAACATGGCAGATCTTGCAACCCCGCACATTGCCGGTTACTCGAAAGATGGCAAGGCAAATGGCACAAAAATGAGCGTTCAGGCAGTAAGCAGGTTTTTTAATCTTGGCATTGATGACTGGGAACCCGCAGGCATTGAACTCCCTGAAAGTACTGTGATAGATATTGACGGAGATAAAAAAACTGATAATTCAGTTCTTGCGGAAGCAGTGATCTCAACCTATGACATCAAAAAAGACGACCTTGCGCTGAGGGAATCTCCCCCCCTTTTTGAAAAACTAAGAGGTGACTATCCTGTCAGAAGAGAATTTGGAACATATACAATTAAAGTAAAAAATGTAAAAGATGATACTAAGCGGAGGCTTTTAGAGCTGGGATTTAAACTTTCAGAAACTGATTAAACCCGTGAAGCGTATATAAAAAGTATTGTGATGAGGAAGTTTCCCCGGTTAAGGCAAAAATGGTTCATTATTATCAATGACCTTCAATAATTCTGAAATATTTAATTAAAAAGATCATTTATAACACTAATAATAATTAAAATTTAAAAATAATATCATGAAAAAATTAGCTGACATAGGATTGATCGGGTTAGCAGTAATGGGTGAAAACCTGGTGCTTAACATGGAACGTAACGGATATACAGTTGCTGTATTTAACCGGACTGTTGAAAAAGTTGACAATTTTATTAACGGACGCGGCGCCGGGAAAAAATTCATAGGGGCCCATTCAATAGAAGAGCTGGCCAATTCACTGGAAAGGCCTCGCAAAGTAATGCTGCTGGTAAAAGCAGGAAAACCGGTAGACGATTTTATAGATATGATAATCCCGCACCTGGAACCTGGTGATATTATTATTGACGGGGGCAACTCACACTTTCCCGATACTATCCGCCGTACAAAATATGTTGAAAGTAAAGGATTGCTATATATAGGGACAGGCGTCTCAGGAGGTGAAGAGGGGGCTCTTTTAGGGCCGTCAATGATGCCCGGAGGCTCTCCCGACGCATGGCCACATGTTAAAGAGATATTCCAAAGTATCTCGGCCAAAGTTGATGACGGATCACCTTGCTGCGACTGGGTTGGAGAAAACGGTGCAGGCCATTTTGTTAAAATGGTTCATAATGGTATTGAATATGGAGATATGCAAATCATTACCGAGGCTTACCACCTTATGAAAAACCTTCTGGGAATGAATAACAGCGAAATGCATGAAATCTTCAAAAAATGGAATGAGGAGGAACTCGACAGTTATCTTATTGAAATTACCCGCGATATACTGGGCTATAAAGATGAAAATGGCGAGGAAACCGTTGAGATGATCCTCGATACTGCCGGACAAAAAGGTACAGGAAAATGGACAGGGATCTCAGCTCTCGACCTGGGCATTCCTCTTACATTGATTGGCGAATCTGTTTTTGCAAGGTGCCTTTCAGCACAGAAAGACCTGCGTGTAATGGCTTCTAAAGCTATCAGCGGTCCAGTCCCGAAATTCACCGGCGACAAAAAACAGTTCATTGATGACCTTAAGATGGCATTGTACGGAGCAAAAATAATCTCATATGCCCAGGGATACAACCTGATGATGGAAGCAGCCAAAGAGTATAAGTGGAACCTGAACTACGGAGGCATTGCATTGATGTGGAGAGGGGGATGCATTATCCGTTCCGCATTCCTGGCCGACATAAAAAAGGCTTTCGATAAAAATCCGGAACTTCCCAACCTCCTTCTTGATCCCTTCTTTAAAGAAAAAGTCGAAGCAGCCCAGGAGGGATGGCGCAGGGTTTGTGCCACAGCCCTGTCGAACGGCATGCCAATCCCGGCATTAACAGCTGCACTCTGCTATTTCGATGGTTTCAGGTGTGAAAGGCTCCCAGCAAACCTCTTGCAGGCACAACGCGATTATTTTGGAGCTCATACTTACGAAAGGATTGATAAGCCAAGAGGCCAGTTCTTCCATACCAACTGGACAGGCAGGGGGGGTGATACAGCATCATCTACCTACAATGTATAGTATTGTTGCCTGGTAAAAACCAAAGGGCTTACCCTGCCCTTTGGTTTTTACCATGGTTTTAACTTTCCCGGGGAATGGGCTTTTATCAGCGCCCTCGCTGTAACCAGTGAAGTATCTATCACCGGGACATCATTATATAAGGAGTCGCTAAAAACAAGAGGCAGCTCTGTACACCCGAGGACAATAATTTCAGCACCCTTATTTATAAGGGAAATGATACTGTTATTAACTATTGTACCTGTTTCTTCAGTGATCCTGCCTGCATTTGATTTTATTCCAAATACAGGGTGGTAAATTGCACTGTGCAAGGTTCTCTGGTCTGCCTCAGACAAATAGACTGTTTCCAGACCTGATTCATTTATCAGGTCATACTGCCTGGTATAATAGGTGCCGGTCGTTCCAAGAATCCCAACTTTTTTCTTCTCCGGATACTTATCTTTTATAAAATTACCAGTCTCCCTGATCATATGAAATAATTTAATCCTGGAATAATTATCGTTCAACTCCGCCAGGATCACTTCAAATATTTGCGGAGCATGCGCAGAGTTACAGGCCAGTGCAGCATATCTGACTCCGATTGACTCCATTTCAATCAGAATTTGTGCAATGCGATAAGCCGGATTACTCTTTTCATTGCCCAGAATATATTCAGTCCTGTCGGGAATAGACTCAGGCACAGAATATAAGATCTGAGGCAGATGATCCTGGTCTTTTTTAGCTATTGTCTGATTTATAATATTCTTTGAAAGGGCAATGCCTGCATCGGGCCCCATGCCTCCGACAATGCCAATAATATCTTTATTCATCACTTTAGTATTTTCCCGTTTCCGGTTGTATATACCATATCCTTATCGCCAATATAAGGCCTGTCCCATACACCGCCTTTTTCCCTGTCCATAACAATAGGATAAAGATATTGGCCTCCATTTACATAGTTAATCCTGGTAATGTCAGCCGGACCCCATCCCGGAACTTCGATCTTTACAATAGTACCCTTATAATTTTCTCCGGCTATCCCTGTTTCGTAGTATCCTCTGAAAAAGTGAACCCGTGTTTTGTGTACAACTATATCCAGTTCATCAAAATTAATCCCTATAGTGCCATGCCAGTCGGGCGATGTTATCTGGCTTAGCGCCGGAGTTACGACTATTCTGTTATTATTGCCGAAATGTAATACCAGATGGTCCTGGTCAAAAAACTCCACCACTGCATCATCAAGATTAACAGGATCTCCGGCATAGACATCAGTTGTTCCGCCAATTTTTACAGGACCGGTATGGTCACCGGGTTTAAGGCCTTTCTTCTGCATTTTCTGAAAAAATTCATTATCAGCCAGTGTACCAATACAAAAATTAGCAGCCCCCTTTCTGATAAGTTCATTAGTGATCCAGGTTGCTCCGCCTGTGCGGTCGCAACCATCGGCAACCACTACAGGTGTTCTGCCTGACTTAACAGCTTCCATAATTTTTACCACCCCGTCTTCGACATTGTATATTTCCTTAAATACAAAATCTTTACGATGACGCCATATAAAATCGTTCATGTCCTCTGCTATTCTGTCTGCCAGTCCGGGATCATTATTAGCTACCACAAACACCGATGCTCCGTTGTCGGGTACATCAGCATATGCAAAGCCAAAATTAACAGAAACATAAACATCTTTTTCACGGTTTTCCCACCTTCTTGCTCTTTCCATTATCTCTCTTGCCGGGTACCTGAGAGTTCCCTGAAAAAAACTTGGAGTAATAACTCCCGGTTTACGGGTGGCAACAACCGGTTTATAAGTTCCCTGCATAGCTCTTATCATAACATCAGCTGCTCTTTGTCCCATTAATCCATCGTCATAATGGGGAAATCTTTTAACTGAAAAAACGGCATCTGCTGCATTGTCAGCAACCAGTTCAGCATCAACACAGGCATGCAGATCGAGTGTAACAGTAATCACTGCATCCGGGCCCACTTCTTTTCTTACCAATCGTGACAACTCAGCTTCAGGCCTGGCAACGCCAACGACAGCCATTGAGCCGTGCAAAGCAAGGTTTACCCCGTCAAAAGGTCCCTTTTCCTTTAATTCTGAGATCATCTTTGTAGTGAAATACTCCCATACTTCCCTGGTATTCCAACTTCGGGAAGTACCGCCAACCGGCATACCCGCCGGTGAAGTAATTCCAACCAGTGTAACTCCCCCATAGGCTTCCATCCTCGATTCAAAGCCTCCGACATAACCGGTTGACTGTCCCAGAAACTTATCAGTTACAGGCCCGGCAGCCAGCCAGTCATCTAGCCCGGCAGGATCGGGACAGTATGTGCAGGTTTCATGAGGGAAAAATATTACTGCTACCCTGTAAGATTTTTGTCGTAAGGGAATTTCCCGTTCTGAAACCCCCTGTGCATGTGAATTCAACGCAACCATAACGGAAAATATAAACCCTAATATACATAAATAACCTGACAACCGGTAAACTATTTTCCTGTAAATTTTAAATATCATC
>Ga0334898_1003983_pt1 | contig 11388 bp, 10 predicted proteins | sample GraSluR3_MG_10_FD_207228 | JGI IMG/M metagenome (GOLD analysis project Ga0334898, IMG submission 207228) | Sludge microbial communities from methane-producing bioreactor in Wageningen University, Netherlands - Granular Sludge_3_08-R3 | ecosystem: Engineered > Bioreactor > Anaerobic >... | reverse complement strand
AAAAGCAGAGTGCTCCACGTGCCGATTCAACAAACGGTTCGAGCAGGAGTTCACCCATAACCTGTGCTCCGTCGATCACAAAAGGAACACCGGCCTCGGCACACAACATCACCATTTCCCGCACCGGATTGATCGCACCGGACACATTGCTCGCCGCGGTGAATACCACAAGGTCGTGCTTCGCATCGAGCAACCGTTTGTGAAAGTCCTCAATATCCACCCTACCGAAGTCGTCACAACGGATGAATTCATATTCCAAGTCGGAACAAGTCGCATGATGGTGAAGCACACGTGCCACCGCATTATGCTCCATCCGTGTCGTCAACACCCGAATCTTCTTCCCGACAATGGACCCGGATATGGCCACATTCAACGCCTCTGTGGCATTCATGGTGAACACGGTCTTCTCCAAAGCGGTGGGAGGCATGATCGATTGCAGTCTCTTTCTGCATTCGAATAGTATTTGCGATGATGCAAGAGCAGGCGCATGGGCCGAACGGCCCACATTGCCCAGGGGATCGGACAAGGCCTTTGCCACCGCATCGGCAACCCCAGGAGCCTTGGGCCAACTGGTGGCTGCATTGTCGAGATATATCATGTGAACAACCTATTGGCATGGAACGAATCGATCACCTCAAGCACGGCACCTCCCAACGCCAAAGCCTTGTCGCTGACGGACCGGCAATGTTCGGGATTGCCCCTGGGATCGATATCGGCGATCTTGAACCCGCTCGGTACATGCAATCCATTGTGCAACAAACCCCGCAACACACCGTCGAGAGTGGCGAGGACCGGCACCTCTCCGACCCGTGCGAGCTCCTGGCCCTTCTTGACCACATCACCGATACCCAACCGACTGGTGAATATCCCCTCAGATGGAGAATGGACCACTCTTTCCGCTCCGTAGCCATTGATGATTCCCGGGATCCCCGTATTTTCCGAAGCACTTCCCTTCAGGATCACCTTTCCCAAATAATGCCCCCGTTGGGTCTCAATCACGACATGACAATCTTCGGGAGCATGGAAACCGGGACCCAAAGCAATCACCAGAGGAGCCATCGCCGGCGAAGTCCCCACATTCCGCTTGGCAATGATCGCATCGACAACAACCGCAGGATTCAGTGAAACAATCGAGGTTCCCTTGGGATCGACCATAAGGGCGACTTCATTGGCGTCCATGATCGATTTGGCATGCATATCGGAACGGGCAAGACGACAGACGATCCCATCCACGGTCACCTCACCTTCATACACCGCTTCGGAAAAGGCGACAGTCCTGCGTATCGTGGTGGGTTGTTCCGTCTCGAGCAACAATACGCGATAACCGGCCCTGTGCAGTCGGCAGGCCACACCAGTGGCGAGATCTCCCGCGCCACGGATTACCACCAGGTTTTCCGCTTTCCTGCCCAGTGGCCTTCCGTCCCTCCTGTTCACCACCATCATCAATTCGGCAACCACGCCGACGGCAATCTGCTCAGGAGTCTCCGATCCGATATCCAAACCGATCGGACTGTGGAAACGACGCATGAACTGCTCTGCCACACCCTTCTCTTCCCGCAAGTAACGACGGAATCCCTTGACTTTGGTTCTGCTTCCCAGCATGCCGATGTAGGCGGCATCACTGGTGATGACCCGCTCAAGCACCTGCTTGTCCAAATTGTGGGTGGCGATCACCAGTGCGGTCTCACCATCGATATGGACATCGGCAAGCGCTTCATCGATCGTTTCACCGATGTGGAAGAGACTCACTTGGGGAAACCGCTCTTCGGTGGCGAATTCCGCCCTTGTCTCCACCAACTCGATGAAGAACGAACATGCCGACGCAAGACGGGCAATTTCAAGGTTGACATGCCCCCCGCCTATCAACACCAAACGATGCGATGGTGGTACCACCTCTATGAACATCTGCATCGCGCCTCCACAATTGTGCCCTTCGGCAACCGCGAGCGACATGTCCATCGTATCATTGCGCCGCTCGGCTATGAGCAGCTTGGCTCGGGCAATCGCTTCATATTCGGCCGCACCCCCACCAACCGTTCCATAGGTGGTACCATCGGCCAACACGATCATCTTGGCCCTGGAACGAGGAGTGGAACCCTCACTCTTGGTGATCGTCACCATCGCAAACGCCCGGTTTTCCTTCTCCAATTGAGCCGCCTTCTCAAACAAATTCACCAGAGTCTCCTTTGGGAACCATTCGGTTCCACCACCACTTCCTCACCACATACCGATCCATCGTGCAACGAGCAACCGATGCAGGTAAAGGATCGACCTTGCCAGTGCTCCGCCACGTAGCGCAACACTTGCCGAGTCCTATCGGCACCAACCACATCGCTCTGATTACAACATACCACAACAGGCAAGCCACCACAGCGTTTGAAGACACCCTCGGGATGTTCCAGCAAAGCCAAATAGATTGATTCATCCACCGTATCGGAGATGCTGCCGGTCAGTTGCCTGAACCGATCGGATAGAAACATCACCCGGTCATCCAAAGGCCTGTCGAGTGCGGAAAGTCCCATAAGTGCGACCACCACATTCGTCGCAGCATCGATCACAGGATCCCTTTCGGCGTGTATCTTCAAAGGCAATCCCCGTGCACCATCAGATTCCAGCAAAACCCGATCGAATGGTCGCATCGCCTGCGAAAGGAGCTTCCCTCCGACTGGGGAAATCTTCTTTCCATCCTCCCTCCCATAGATGGTCACACACCCTTTCACAGGCTTTGGAATATCCTGTTGATCACCCTCCACAATGCAAACGTGGTCGAATGAATAGTCATGGTGGGAGGGGTTCAGCATCCGGGTGGTGGTGGAAACCAGCACACTCATCCCCAAATTCGCCCAGTAGGTTGCCAAATTCCGTAATGTAGTGGTCTTTCCTCCGCTTCCTGTGAACGATACGACCAAGGGTCCCTCCAAAGGAACAAATGCGGAAACAAAAGAGTCCAGGTACCATACGATCGGATGTGGGAGAGAATGTGTGAAGGCCATGGGGAGAGTCTATCACCGTGCCATTATGCAGTCAATAATATAACGGGAATGTGGTGGTATCCCATTCGCCATTTCAGCGCTATAATCTGAGAAAACCCATCCGACACACATCTTTGGAGGTATGACATGCAGCATGAAGTGACCGGGAAACAACCGTTGCTGGACAGGAAAGGCCATATCCTGGAGGAGGGATGGTCCCGTAGACCGCTTTGGAAATACGAAAGGGAAAGGATCAAATCGAATGCGCTGAGGATAAAGGAATGGGATTACTATGCGATCATGTCGCATGAGCACAACCGTTGTTTTTGCGTCACCTTCAGCGATCTGGGGTTCGCCGGACTATTTGCCATAGCGTACGTGGATATGGCAACAGGGAAAGTCGTCCAAACCGATGCGATCATGCCACTCACTTTGGGAAAGCTGGGGCTTCCACCACATTCGGGCGATCATTCGGTGGCATGGAAGAACAGCACATTGAGGATTGCCTACAGCAGAAGGGAAGAACGGAGAAGATTGCTGTTCGCAGCTCCCGACCTTCTCCTCCCCGATGGAAGAAGAGGCCTCGATGCCGACATCACACTTGTACAGCCTCCCGACCTGGAAAGTCTCAACATCGCCACCAGTTGGGAAAAGAAACGGACAGCATTCTACCTCAACGAGAAGGTGAACTGCATGAGTGCCAGCGGAACGGTTCGTTTGGGAGACGACATACTGGAGTTGAAACCTCATGAAGCCTACGGAGTCCTCGATTGGGGCAGGGGACGTTGGACCTACAAGAACCGGTGGTACTGGGCATCCGCGTCGGGACGTTTGGAAGATCGCAAGTTCGGACTCAATTTGGGATATGGATTCACTGACCGAACTCCTGCGAGTGAAAACGCGATCATCTTTGACAATCGGATCCATAAACTCGATGAAGTCGTCTTCTCCATCCCCAAAGACAGCTATCTGAAGGATTGGACCATCACCGACAACGATGGAAGGTGTTCCCTTACATTCTCCCCCACCGTCGATCGGCAATCCCACATCAATCTCCTCTTGGTGAAATCGATCCAGCATCAGGTATTCGGATATTTTTCAGGAACCGTAGTGCTCGACGATGGAACCAAGCTGGCAATAGACCGTTTCCCAGGTTTTGCGGAAGATGTCTACAACCGTTATTGAGAACTCCCTACTCTCCTCACCTTCCCTTTCGACTCAATCTCCAGCACCACCGACTTCTCATCGGCAAGACTCCTCATTCGATCGATCCTCGTTTCGATCGCCCTGGGGGAACAATGGTAACGACGGGCGAGACGACTGATCGGAGTTCCCTTGCACCACTCGAAGAGCAGGTCCATCTCATCTATCTCCAATTGCCTCAAATGCCAACTGCGGGTGAAGTAGGTCTCACTGAACGTCTTGCCGCACAATGAGCAACGATACCTCCTCAACTGACGTTCCGGTTGGGATGGACTCCGATAATATCCATGGGGACGATACCATCTTTTCTTTACGGCGAATTCGGGATCATGGTAACGACAGTCGGGATTGGGACACACTTTGACAATCTGTGCTTCCATAGAGGCACCTCCTTACCCAAATTACTCTTGCCACTGCAATTCCACTTCACATGGTTGAACAATTGTCGACTATCGTATAGAGTCGGACAGGTATCCAACCAGCCTATCCCGCCTGCGATACACCCACATGTAGGAGTCCCATGCAACAATTGGAAAAATTTTCAGCCCTCGGTCTCTCGGACCGCACCATCAATGCTCTCGTCGCCAAAGGCTTCGAAGAGCCCACCGCCATTCAGGCCGGTTGTATCCCCTTGCTCTTGAAAGAACAAGTCGACGTGGTCGGCAAAGCCCAGACAGGAACCGGCAAAACGGCAGCCTTCGGACTACCCATATTGGAAATAGTCGAACCTGAAGTCCAAGCCGTACAAGCCCTCATACTCTCTCCCACCCGCGAATTGGCGGTCCAAGTGGGAGCCGAAATCGAATCGATGCGGGGAGACAGAAATCTCCAAATTCTACCGGTATACGGGGGCTCCTCGATGGAGCTTCAGATCAGACGACTCAAGAGAGGTGTCCACGTGGTTGCGGGAACACCGGGACGTGTTCTGGATCATATCCGTAGAGGAACACTGGCACTCGACGCCCTCAAATTCGTGGTACTCGACGAAGCCGATGAAATTCTCAACATGGGCTTCATCGAAGATGTGGAGGCAATACTCGAACAGACCCCGGAAGAGAAGCGCATGCTGTTGTTCAGCGCCACCATGCCCAAACCGATACTCAGACTGGCCGAAAGATTCATGAAGGACTATCGCCTGGTCGCAGTGGAGAATGAAAGCCAGACCCCATCTTTGACAGACCAGCACTACTACGAAGTGAGGGAAGGAGACAAGATCGAGTTGCTCAGTCGACTGATCGACATCGCCCCCGATTTCTATGGCCTGGTATTCTGCAGAACCAAGATGCAAAGTGATGAGGTCGGTCGCTTGCTCATAGATCGTGGCTACAACGCCGAAGTGATCCATGGCGATCTGGCCCAGAAACAACGGGAATTGATCCTTCACAAACTCAGGGAGAAACGGATCAGCATCCTGGTGGCCACCGATGTGGCTGCCCGTGGAATCGACATCCAGGACTTGTCGCACGTGGTGAACTACTCCATTCCCCAGAATCCTGAAACCTACATCCACAGGATCGGACGCACCGGACGTGCGGGAAAGGTTGGCAGTGCGGTCACATTCGTTACGCCAAGTGAATCACGACGATTCACCTATATTCGAAGGAATGTCCAAAGCGAGATCACCAAGGAGAGAATCCCCGATATCGAGACGGTGGTCGCGATCAAGCGGGAACGGATCATCAACGGTATCGCTGAAAGTGTGGGAACGGAACAGTACGACGATTACCGCACCATGGCTCAGGATCTGCTCGATATCCATGATTCCGAAGCAGTGGTGGCAGCCCTGCTTGCAAGACACTATGGCAGTCAATTGAACGAAAAGTCCTACACACGAATTCGTACTGTGGAAACCCGAACAACGCGAGAACCACAGGGAAAACGTGATGACCGATATGGACGAAGGGACAATTGGGACCGTAGACGGGATGATTATCGTGATGACGATGAAATGAGACTCTTTATCGCCAAAGGACGTTCCTCGGGAATGACAAAACGACTTCTTGTCGATTATATCAAGGAATATGCCAATGTGACCGATAGGGAGCTCGATGGAGTCCAGGTGATGGAGAACTTCTCCTTCGTAACCGCGCCTACCGAAGCTGCGAGACACATCCTCAGATCCTTCGACCACATGGAACACGAAGGAAAACCCATCGTTACCAAAGCCCGACCCGACAATCCCAATGGAAAACATCTCGCCGGCCGCAAACGAAACGACCGTCCCGAGAGAAGCCATCGCGACTATGACGATCGTGCTGCACGCGAGTTCGAATACCGCGGGTACTATGGTGATGAGAGGGAGCGGAGGGAGAGACCCGGCTCGAGTTTCCCAAGAAAAGGCTCCAAGTTCAGATCCAATTCGGGTGGATCGAAAAAACGTTCCAAACGGAATCGTTGAACAAAAAAGCGACACTTTGAAATTTCCCAGGATTTGGGTATCTTGTAGTTGGAGGTTGTTCGATGGACAAATTGACGATCGGCCAATTCAGCGATGCATTCCCTCCTTTGATGGATGGGGTGGGCTTCGTGGTGAAGAACTACACCGAGGTACTTAGATCCCGGGGACACGATGCCTATGCGATCGTATCGGGATCATTGATCGATGACGGCTATGAATATGATAAGGATCAAGGAATCGATTACACCATACGTTCCTCAATGATCCCCGTTCCGGGGATCAATCCATATGGCCTGGTGGTGAAGAACACCGAATTCAGGAAAAGGGTCGAAGACCTTCAGTTCGATATCATCCACACCCATTCGCCATTCTTCCTTGGACGTTTCGCCGAACAGTTCACCCGGCACAAACGCATCCCACTTGTAAGCACCTTCCATACCCAATACAAGGATGACTTCTACGGTTTCACCCATTCGCATGTGTTGACCGAACATCTGACAAGAATGATACTGCGCCATTACCGGGTGGCGGACGAAGTGTGGACACCTTCGGAATGGAGCAAAGACAAACTGTATGACTATGGGTATGAGGGAAAGGTGGAAGTCGTGGAAAACGGGTGCGACTTCCCTCTACCTACCGATCAGGAGTATCGTGAATACCACAAAAAAGGAAAACTGCTCACAGGCCTGGATGACGATATTCCCACATTGATCTATGTTGGACAACTCAAGGAAGAAAAGAACATTCCGCTACTTCTCAACGCTCTCGACATTTTCCACCGCAAGCATGGTCGGTTCCACATGATCTTCGTCGGCACCGGACCCGATCGCAAACAATTCGAAGAAAAGATCGAGGAAGCCTACCTCACTCCACACATCACCTTCATGGGAAAAATCACCGATAGGGAACAGCTCAAGGCCCTGCTGGCGTCCAGCACCCTCTTCCTTTTTCCTTCACAGTACGACATGGCGCCATTGGTGATGCGCGAAGCAGCTGCCTTCAAGGTTCCCCTTCTGAACACCAAAGGATCCACCACCGCCGTAGTCACCAACGATGGGAAAAATGGGTTCATCGCCGAGAACACCGCCGAAGCCTATGCCAATCGTCTAGCGGAGGTCTTGGCACACAAGGATCATTGCACACATGCGGGTATCGAAGCCCAAAGGACCTTGTATAGAAGTTGGGATGATGTGTTGGATGAAGTCGAACAACGCTACGAAGCCCTCATCGCCGAAAAACGCTACAGATGACCCACATATGACATAGGTTTAGTCCCAAACGACGTATTTACTCTTCACAACACCGCACTAACGTATTATAGTTGGTTCATGAAGATACGGAGAATACTTTCAACGATCTTGTTTTCAATCCTTGTGACCTCTTCCATTATTGGAGCCATACCAGAATGGTATATCGTTGAGTTCACACAAAACAACTGGTTCTATGGCAACCAAACAGACATACAATGGCAAGACAGTGTGTTCAGGGATATTGGGCAGGTACAGATACGTAGAGCAGACAATTGGTGGGAATATGCTGCCTTGGGATTTGAGTGGAACCGCAATACAACTCTTGTCATCTCTTCACCACTCAGCGACTTCAGATTGGTGAATATCGATGATACTACGAAAACTTTTCCAGCAACGATTCAGGTGGAAATTTCTAAAAAGGAATCGGCCTTGGCTACCATCAGCCCTACAGTCGTACCGATTCCCATTCCATTCAACAAAACCTCCATACTACCCCACTTCAGCCTCTCAATCGATGTACAACCATATCCTGAGTATTACGGCACCTACACCTCCGCAATTAACTTTAAAATCTATGTCGACTATGGATTGAGCACCCAAGTCGAAATAGGTAGTGCGATATTCAATGTTCTCGTGTATTATGTGCAACAATCACCAGGCTCAGGAGATCCGGAAGACCCAATATTCACCAACCTCATGGTTCAAAAATATCCGGAAGCCGATACGATCGACATTCCCCAACTGGAGAACACACAAGGTATGACCACTGTGGCATTCGCAGTCTTCAGCTCCAACGACGATGATGAATCCAATTCATACACGATCAGGATAAGCCCTGGAGAGACTTTTACCACCGAGGACGTGTTCGCATTTTATAAGAACACCAACAACTCGGTATATGTCCCCTACAAACTGGTGGTACCCACACGCACATCTTCCCAAACAGGTACATTCACGATCACGCCACCAGCTATTGTAAGCCAAGGATACTGGTCCGATTACTTTGATTTGGCCATCACAGAGATGAATTATCCCAATCCACCATTGCCGTACACCACTGGTGACTACACCAGTCTCATCAAGATCGAACTCATCAGAAATGATTAAAACCGACCGTAGATGGCTTCACCACAATTGCAACACTTCCCATCCGCGATGTGGTGCCCCACATCCAAAGCCGCCTCGCCTCCATAGGAATGTGAGCGGATAAGCACCTTCCGGCAAGAGGGGCATACCGTCCGATCCCACCCCGACAGAGCACTATTTCCCGAATACACATAAGGAATTCCAGAATCTTGCGCGATCAGGAGCATCTTCTCCAAAAAGGCTTCGGAGGTCGGAGGAAGATGACGCATATGGTAATGGGGGAAAAACCGGCTGAGATGCCACACCTTCACCCCCGCAGCCGCCAACTCCTTGGCAAGAAACCGCAGCATCCGCTCATCATGGTATCCTTCGATCAACAAGGTGGTGACCTCCACCACCTTGGAGGATTCAGCGGCAATCTTGGCCACCGAATCCAATACGGGAGCCAATGAGCCTCCACAGACGTTGCGATAGAAATCCTCATCACCCTTCACATCGATATTGAAGGCATCCATGAGCGGAAGCACCCTTTCCAAAGAAGGGGCTGAGAAGCTTCCATTGGTGACCATGCAATTGAGTTTCCCTTCTCCATGGACCAATTCGGCGGTCTCCAACATATAATCCTGCCACACGATGGGATCGCTGTAGGTGTAACTCATGATCGGGCTTCCCGTTCTTTCCAGCAGTCGTACCATCAACTCGGGTTTGGTCACCGCACTGTTGTGTGGAGATCCACTACCGTCCTGCTGTGCAATTTCATGATTCTGACAGAACTGGCAGCGGAAGTTGCACCCGAAGAGAGCGAACGAAAGCGTGTTCGCTCCAGGGTGAAAGTGATACAGCGGCTTTTTTTCGATCGGATCCAAGCCACTGGCCACCACCTTGCCCCAACCGAGGGTGACCAGTGATCCATCACGATTCTCCCTAATCCCACACACTCCCTTTTGACCACGTGAAAGGGTACACATGCGCCAACAAAAATCGCATCGGAGGACATCAGTCTTCACCGAACACCTCCGCCTGGAAGATAGAGAACGTACAACTGCGTTGATGCCAACCCGAAGGATCCAAACCCGCCTTCATCGCAAGATGATCAAGCATGGTGTGTCGATCCCATCCCTGCTCGGTCGCCACTTGGGGTAGAAAAACCGCCCTATGGTACCCACAGGATAAGATCACCCCATCCCGACCGACCACGATCTCTTGTGGACCCGATACCTCTTGGGGTACTGTGAGGATGGAGATCTCAATGAGCAAGTCTGCAAGTTCCCCAAGTTTGACCGCTGGGAACCGGGGATCGTGGAATGCGCTCTCCTTGGCCAAACGATGGACAAGTGCATACAACGGCCTTTGACCGATGATATTGCCGATACACCCTCTCAGTCCACCAGGAGCACCATCAGAAAAACCTTTCCGCTTGAGTGTGACGAACGCCCCCTCTTCCCCGCAAAGGGCATCGGGAGGATCGGCATCCACTTCCCGGTAGGTGGATGGAGGTACCCTCTCCAAGGATTCCTCAATCGATTCCCTTGCTATGGCAAGTAGCAGATTCCTCTCCTTCTGTTCCATATCACCTCCACAACACAGTGCAATAGGCAACAAAATCGGAAGCCCTCTCCCCCAACACATCCAAGGAAGTATAGTAGTCGGCCACCCATCCACAAGTATCGAGCCTACGGGCTAGTGCACTGGTGATGCACGCACCCGCTATTCCACACACGGTGAGACGCCCCATCCGCTGGGTGAGGAAAACCGGCCCCAATTCGGTATTAGCCAGTGCCGTCGCCAGTTTCACATCTTCGCTTTTCACCTTATGGGCAACCTTTTCATCGACATGTACACCGAATGGAGCGTACCCGAAGCGTTGGCCATAGTGAGTGAAATCGGAGGAGGCTATCACCAAAGTGTGGCCCTCTTCCAATTCTTCGACCCCAAGCGCATCCATCAGATGCTCCGCCAAACGCGCCGCATGCGTTGCGTCGGTGACATGAGAGATCAAAGCCATGGAAACTTGGATCGGAGACTCCTGTCTCCTTTGCAAATAGGCGAGGAAAGGCAATACCATCTCCACCGCATGTTCTCGCTGGATTGCATGGGTGACATCGGGACCTTGTGCCTCCAATCCCACCTTGAACGAGTCAAGCTCACCCAACGGGGTATCGTAACCGGAGAATTGCCCAAATGAAAGAGTGTTGTCGGGCAACACGATATTGTGTGAAGGAGAGAGTATGAGTACCCTATCGATTCGTTTCGGAGCTCCAACCACCAGATGGGCCAAACCCCTCGCACTGTAGGCCAAGCCCGCATGGGGAAGGATTGCAAATCGAAACGATCCCCTTTCGTTCCCATCGTCCACCTGCTCCACCGCATCTTCAATCACCGAGAGCACACCATCGGGTTCGGCAGGATACCAGGTGCCTGCATACCAGGCCTTGCGCACCGGCAGTATTCCTTTTTCCACCATATCCGACTCCTTGAC
>Ga0334898_1003977_pt1 | contig 11396 bp, 20 predicted proteins | sample GraSluR3_MG_10_FD_207228 | JGI IMG/M metagenome (GOLD analysis project Ga0334898, IMG submission 207228) | Sludge microbial communities from methane-producing bioreactor in Wageningen University, Netherlands - Granular Sludge_3_08-R3 | ecosystem: Engineered > Bioreactor > Anaerobic >... | reverse complement strand
CATTAATTCGGATTTTTCGGAGTTTGATTTCATTTTCAAATTTTTTGATCTGCTTTTCATACCCTTTGATATGCTGCTTGATTTCCCGAATTGTGATCGCCATCTTTACATCACCCTCTATCCTGTATCCCCGTCTTTCACGATCCGCGTTTTCACGCTGAACCGAAACCCACAATTCACGCACGATTTCGCGGAATGCCGGAGATCGTCTTTGTTCGTCGAATAGATCTGTTGGCGGCCACATTGCGGGCATTGGACTATGTAGTTATGCCTCTTGCCTGCATGGACACTGAACTCAACGCCATTAACGGTAATCGCCATTTCTCACCTCCATTATCCTGTCTTCGTCACGGGCGATCTCTGCAAGACAGTCCGGGCAGATATTCCGAATCAGTGGGTTGGGCGTGTCAGTCGGGCAGACAAACTCACGGCTGCAGATCAGGCAGGTGCGGATCATACTGGTAGCGCCCCCACGCGAGTGAACAAGATGTCCAGTTGGGATAGATCATCCACATTAAAGAAAACCATTCCATGATACCCCATTTTATCCCCGTTATAAACGTGATGGACAGGAATATCTTTCAGGCGTCCGCACAGGATGTAGGTATTTACTCGTTCAATGAAAACAACCCATACCTCATTGCCAGATTCTTTCTCAACCTGGAGATAATGTTCATAATGTCTTTTGTTAAAACCGTGAACATAATCCCTAGTAATTCTATGGAGACTTCTGTCAGATTTTGTTTTTACTTCTACCCAGATCCTTGCACCACTTTTACAGACATCAAGGTCGGGCAGTACTAACTCGTTGAAAAGGCCGTGCATCCGGGGACCTTTAAATTCATCGTCCTCTGCATAGTTGTATTGTGGAATAACGTATGCGCCGTGTTGTTGTAGTATTTTAACGATCTCACGTTCACCTATTAATCCAAACTGATACGGGGCTGACTGACTAAAACTTGTCACATTCACACCCCCACTGATCCCAACCATCCCGGGGTTCCCGAGAGAACATGTCGATCTTTTTGCCCGGGCAGAGTTGTTCCACCATTGAGTAGAACTCATCTGGTTTTCGGCTGTGTTCTCTCATCGGGGCGTTTAAAACAGTGGTTTGGTTTGTTAGGTTGATCAGGGGTTTTCCCTTAACGGCAAGGATACAATGCTCTGATCGCCCACGTAACCAATCCCCTACACCCATCTTGTCTTTAACCCAAGTGAGTATTGTTTTTGGTGTGAACCCCCAGGCATCGAGAATATGATACGCCTCGTGCATGAATGCGTTGGTTGTCCATAACCAGAGGATCGCGTCTTCTTCTGCAGGTATCTCAACTTTTGAGATCTCTTCAATGCTCATCGTTGGATATCCACAGCGCCCTCTATGGGTTGGATCTTCCGCCCGTTTGGAATATTGCCACGGGGGATCGATGACGATAACATAATATTTCCCGTTTGGCTCTTTAACCGCAGAAATTGACGCAATGGCTTGTTGTTTTTCTTTCTCTTTCTTTTCCTTCTTCCAATCTTTTAATGCTGCTTTCGCTGTTTTGAAGTCATTCCCAGACTTCCCTTTTCCTGTGAATATTGCCTCAGCCTGTTCCGGGTGTTCCTCTGCGAATGATTCAAGTGATTTAACAAACTCTGCATCCCTGCGGATCGTCTTCTCATTAACCCCGCACTCTTGGGCGATCTTCTCTGCCGTTTTTGGGGTGGACAAATTGTCCACCCCAAAATTGCGCCCTTCGCGGCCTTGTGCTGATAATTTCTCCCGGTTGTATCGCCTACCCCGCAGGATACGCATTTGATCCGGCGTCAGGTTACGCCGGGCGAGTTGGTTTTTATCGATCCAATCCTGCGCCTCTTCACGGGACCCAAATGAGATCTCTCTCGTTTTGAATGGTATTCCAGCCTTGTTACAGATATCATACCTGTTATGCCCGTCAATTATTACGCCATTCCAAGTTATGATCGCATCTCTGCAACCATCCTTAGTAATAGATAACTTAAGTGCCCGGTATTCTTCTTCAGTAAGTGGGGGGATCCATTTTGAAAATTCAGGATCGATACTTAAAATAACTCTCTTCGCATTAAGATCCATACCCTTCACCTTCCATAACCTGGTTTGTGTTGCGGTGTTCGGGCCGTACGATCTTGCAGGACACGGCGGCCCGTTCGTTTGTGTTCTTCATCTCATCATCTCCAATACCTTATGGTCGATCATGCGTTGTCACCCCATATCTCACCGGCCTGTTCCGGTGACAGGATGACCGTCCCATACTTGATCATGACCTTCTTCATTCTGATGACTTTCAGGTCCAGGACCGATTCATAGATCACTTCGTCACTGCCGCCGCCGTTCGACATGATCGCATCGATCCGGGTGAAGTTCTGTGGTGTCAGGTCCGGCGAGCTCTTCTCCCTGTCGAGTGCCGCCGCAACAAACTCATGGTTTGACATCATCAGACCCCCACCCCTTCATTTCCAGTGGAAGTGCTTTTTGTTCCATTTGAGATAGTTTTCTTCTGGTTTTCTGATAAGAAAGTATATATTGTATCACCGCCATACCTTACACAATGACTTTTTTTCATGTCATTGTATGAAGGACAATGACATTTCCCCACACACCCCCCAATACTACTTCCAGTGGAAATGAAGGGGTGGGGGTATGCCTTCATGTCGTGTGTCACAGCATCAACTCCAGAAACGTATTCCAGTCAAGCACGACCAGCGGATCGCGCCTGTTCTTCTTTACGATCAATAATGGAACATACCCGTCACTGTTGCCGGTCGCCTGGTCCCATGCATTCCAAAGGTTCAACCGTTCGACGTTCTTGCACTCGATTGAAAACGGGAATGCGTCACGGCCTGCAGGTGACAGCTTAATGTCGCAACCACTCTCGCCCATGATCGCCGGTCTGATGTCGCCGGTTCGCACGTATGGTGTGAGTTTCTCATTCAGGTCCGCACAGACTTTATCCTGCAGTCTGCGACCTTTCGCCTTGCCGGAGGAGGGTTTCATTCTCCATCACCCGGCGGTATCACCCTGACAGGGTTATCCGGATCGTTCACCACGACTATTCTATACAGGCCAACTTCACCCTGTTTGGCGAGCACCTTCTCCATATCTTTTACCCGTTTCAACTCGCCATCGTCACGGATCACCTGCCGGATGCCGCACGTGCCTTTCGTGGGGTCTACCCAGATATGGAGTGCTGGCAGGCCGGTCATTCTTCCACCATCCCAAATTGCCGAATATAACAATTTTTTAAGTAAGCCCAAACCCCGTCGCTACCTTCTCTCAGAAGGATCTCAAATACTTCATCGGCGGCAAGGAAACTCCCATCACAATAGCAGGGTTTACCATCAAGATATTCGCATTCGTTGGTCGAAAGTGATTGGTTTTCATACATTGGGTATGGGCTATGGTAATCAAGACCTGCGGGCAAAGGGGTGAACAGGCATTTGATATTTTCGGGGGAATTAGTCGATCTATGCGCAAGTTCATTTGTTACATGTGGAAGGTACCACTTTGTGAATAGTATAAAGGAAACGGCCCCAGCATCCCCTTTTAAAACCATTACGAGGTCGCAACCATGTATCCCATAATCCTTACGTGGATCCGGGTCTCGTTTATCATACGCAGGCCTGATTTTAATTATTCTTTCAAAAGTCATTTGTGCGCCTCCTTCCACTCCCTCGCCTTCTGTTTCTGCCGGTCCTGGAGTTTCTTCTTCAGGCGGTCTCTATCGCGTTTCTTCTGTTCAATCGCAAACTTCTCATGTTCGGGTAAACAGTCGTAACAACTATCAGAATCCACCGGACAGTAATTCTTTTTACACACCGGGCACAACTTCATACCTTTGTGCAGGGCATGGTGGCACCTCCGACACAACACTATGCATTTCGATAGGTAAGGATCGATATACTCCGGTGTGCCATAGTGATCCATTGTAGGGTGATGAGCTATCAGGTCGAACCTTACACCACACCACGCACAGCTTTTACCGTTCAAAAATGCGTTCCTGGCATGTATCCACTGTTTCGAGTTCCACGTTTTCCGGTTGGCCTTCTGCCGGTTCTCCGTCCGGATCGCCTGCGGGTTGGTGACATGATCCTTGTGCCGGGTAGCTCGGGCATGATACAACTGTTGAAACTCTTGCGTGAACTGGTATACTGACAGGACGCCGTTGTGCGACGCAATACCACCGTTCACTCGTTCGAGTATGCCTTCACGGCAGAATCTACCAAGGCGTGACGGAAACTTCCTGGTTGGTTGGCCGGTCACGTCTGATATGTCGTATACCGTGAACTGCCGGGTGAGATAGTCTGGCAGGATCGGTTCGAGCACGTCGAAATAGGCGGACGTCTTGGTGGCGTTCTTCAATGCCATGATCATGACACCCCCACAGGTGATCTCCGGCGTCGACGGCATAACCAGATTATGATCATGAGTGTGATCAGGGTGAACGATACCGCCCAGAACTCCGGTGACGCGGTTCCTGATTGGAGTAGTAGGAGCTGGGGGAGGCTCATACATCTCCCTCAGGGTCACGGCCAATTAGTTTACAATAGCCCCCATTTCCATAGGGGTCATACCAAGCCATGCATTTTTCTTTAATGCAGGGCATACGGTGAAGTTCAAGAGTTGCGGGTAAAAAGCCCGCCATATCCCTGACTGCTATTCCGGGATTGAAGGGACAATATTTTATCTTTTCTTCTTCGCTCATTCTGCCACCTCCTTCTTCTTCAGTACCCGGGCACGGTAACTATCAATCAGATCAGACGTTGCCGGGTTGCACCTGCCGAACTGTGCGAGCGTGTCATCCAGGTAGGCAACCATCTCATCCCGGTCTTCTGCCGGGCCGTCTACTTCCACCTTGATATTCTCGTAGTTCTGGAGGTTCACCGTAGCGCTGATCTTGATTCCCCATGACCCGATCCGTTCGTAGTATTGTATCCGGTCTTCTGCAGGGGGTTGTGAGGGTTCAGACGTGCTAATATCTGTATTGACCCCCTCCACCGGGACGAACGTACCGGCCTGTGCCGATTCGAGATCCTTCTTGAGCTTCTCGGCGGTCTGGAAATCTGTTTCAGAATTGGAAACGGATTGTTTCTCTTCCGGCAACTCCGGCAGCTCGGAACAGTTCACGCCTGGTATCCTGGCTTCGTAGAGTGTGCCAGCCTTCCAGGATATGTCTGCGTTCGTTGGTAGGATATGCCGGACACCGTTCTCTTCAAACCATTTGTATTGGTCTGGAAGGAGCTGGACAGTCGATTTATTTTTCTGCCCCGTCAGGAACCGGAACGATACCGACGCCATTGAGTAGTTCGTGATACAAACCCGGTGGAACGGTGACGGGCCTTCAGGGGGTTTCACCGGTGCCTTCGGAGTTTCGGTGACGGCCTTCTTCGGATACTTCGGGCATTTGTGACGTATGCCGGTGGCGACCTCAATAGGGATACTCTTATCGCCTTCCTTGCGCCACTCGATCTCAACGTCGCACCATTTGCAGGTGGCCATCTCAATCGTCCTCCTCATAATGGTCGCAGTTGTCACAGTCCGGCGAGCCTTCACCGTCGAGCTCGCAGTACTCGACCATTCGTCCGCGTGGGTCCGCACCTTCACGCAGGTGGATACAGATACTCATTGCCTGACCTCCACGGGGGCGGTCTCCCACTTGCAATACCAGCACCTTAGATAGAGCTGGTCGTTATGCCGGATCACGTCCAGCCGGGTAGCGCCACAGTTCGGGCACTCCCACGTGATCCTTCCGACGAGGTGCGGCAATCACTCCACCCCCAACGCTTTCCGGGCCTTCTCTCTCAAGGCTATGGCGTTCTCCAGGCGGGTTTCTGCATCGGCAAGGTTGCTCGCGTCGAAGTAGACCTTCAGACCGCCGCCTTTTGCCGCTGTGCCGATCTCTATGCTGTCTTGGTATTGCGGGCCTTCATTGCGGTGGATATGCTCGACGGTTTCAGTCATCATCATCACTCCTCAGCTCGAGGTCGTAGACCATGACCGCCTGCCGGGCCTCCTTGATATACTCCTTGATCTGGTTCTGTGCATATTCCGGGAGTGTGTTACCCTCGCACATGCCCGCGATATACCCGGCAAGCTCCGCAAGGTTCTCCTGCGCGATCTCAATCTGGTTCGTTGACAGAACGCAGACCATCCGTGACGCCATTCACCGCACCCCCCGGATCTGCGCTTCGTTCGGCGGGGTGTCCCTGGTCGTTCTGAAAAGTGCGTCACCGTCAATCGGGTGGTTCAGGCACCATTCCCAAAAGTCGTGATCACTCTCACGGATACCCTGCGACCATCTTGTCCTGTATGGACAGTGCTCAATACCACGCTCGGGGCACAGGTCAGGGATCATGCACTTGATCGGGCTCTTCCTGTCATAGTGCCGGCAGCTCTTGAAATCAGTTGTTTTCATACCATTACCTCCAGCTCTCTCCGTTCCGCTTCCCTGCGAACAAGGTCACGGATCAGCTCTGACCTGGACGGCCAGATCGCCGGGACCATCATCTCAATGATCCTTTCTGTCCGGTCATCCAGTGAAACTAACCTCTTAGCCATTCTTGGCATAAAGTAGAATAGGCGTATATAGTATATATATATTATGGTGTTAGTTCCTGGTTGTCGGTATACTATTACTATACAGAATAATTAGGTGGGTATACTACTGTTCACGCCGTCATGATTAATAAAAAGTGGAAGTATAGTATAAATAAACAGGTTATCCTCTTAATGCATAACAGCTGTAATACCCGGTGGCAATAGCAGTGAAACCGTTACCGGTAGGCGTGTCTGAAATTACTCCATAAGAGGGATTCCCCCAGGAAATGATAGACCCGTCTGTTTTCAATGCATGAGAATTCTCATGCCCTGCGGCAACAGCAGTGAAACCGTTACCGGTAGGCGTGTCTGAAATTACTCCATAATCGCCTTCGCGCCCCCATGAAACAAGTGATCCGTCTGTTTTTAACGCAAGACACTGATAACCCCCGGCGGCAACAGCAGCGAAATCCGATCCAGTAGGGGTATTACTGACGTTCCCCCAGCCATCATACCCCCAGGAAACGATAGACCCGTCTGTTTTCAGTGCATGAGAATGATTGTCCCGCCCCAGGGTAACTTGATTACAAGTGACAACAGCAGCGAAATCGTTACCTGTCGGGGTGTCTGAAACTACCCCATTGTCGTTATACCCCCAAGAAACGATTGACCCGTCTGTTTTCAGTGCATGAGCGTGCCGCATTCCTGAGCTAGCAGCAGTGAAATCGTTACCTGTCGGGGTATCTGAAACTACCCCATTGTAGTCATATCCCCAAGAAACGATTGAGCCATCTGTTTTTAATGCATGAGAATGATACCACCCCGGTGCAATGGAAACGAAATCATTGCCTGCAGGGGTATCACTGACTTGCCCAAAACTATCATACCCCCACCCGACGATTGAGCCATCTGTTTTTAATGCATGAGTATGATACCGCCCAGGGGCAATAGCAGTGAAACCGTTACCTATCGGGGTGTCTGAAATTTGGCCATAGTCGTCCCACCCCCAGGAAACGATCTGCGGCATCTGCGGACCATACCAAGTAATATACCCGCCTTTCCCGTCAGGGACCACCGGCACCTTATCCCCAACAGACGGCACACCCGTTCCAACAGCGATATAACCCCCTTTGCCGTCAGGTAACAGAATGCATTTCTCACCAACAGCTGGCGCGGATATCTCGTAAGCAGTATACCCCCCGCGTCCGTCAGGTAAACACAAACACTTCTTACCCACTTCGAGCGCCATTTTAGTTAGTCCGCCCCTCCAGGGTTCCTTACAATGAAGTTTACGCCGCCCGGTTCGAACTGGACGGTGACACCTTCACCTTCCACCTTCAACGTATCAGCGACTTGCGCAGTGTTCTTCTTCAACCACGTCTTGATGATCGTCTCGATCTCGTTAACGTCGTCGTTTCGTAACGAGCGCCGCATCTTCCGTTGTCCCATCACGTAATCAGAATTGTTCAATGTAACAGTAACAATCACGTTTCCGGCATTGGTTTCAGTGTATTTGATATAGACGATCCGCATCCAGTCTTCTGGTACGTCCGACCAGCCGACCAGTTTAATTTTCTGCCAGAGCCGGAGATCGCACCTGTCCCGAAACACAACTGTATACGGTGTTGCGTCCAAATTGTATAGGTCATAATATGCCTGCGCTTTCGCTTCAATCAACGATGTCGAATCGTATTCTTCTTCTAAATCAAAGAACCGTTCACGCGGCCTGTTACCGTCAGAATACCCTACGTCAGTATCTTCGACAGAATACTCATACATGTCATATTGTTCATAGATCACCGAATTGCCCTGCATGACCGCCGCACCATACGCGGCTCCAAGTTGGTCTATGATCGTGTCGCCGTCAACGAAGTCGCCAGTCCGGTCGTAAGATATGATAAGGTATCCTGCAGCGTCAGACCCCCACGACCCTGAAGTCTTGGTGCATGATACTATGGTCGCCGTTGCGCCAGTGCCGCCGTCCACAACAACATGATCAGCAGTAAACTCAACCGTCCCGGTAATGAAATTCAGCCGTCGTTTGTTGCGTTTCCCCTGGACCCGGACCCGGTTAATCTTCTCCGTGCCGCGTTTCTCCTTTTTGACAGACATTACATATTTCGGCGTGTCCGTCTTGGTGAACGTCACGGCTGCCGGGATACCTAAATACGTGTCTATATCGTCCAGGTCACAGAACGCTCCGGCCTGCCAATCGTTCGTCGCGTCGTAATAGGTATCGAAAGTCCATCCCAGGTAATCACACATCTCCATGATCGCCTGCCAGCGCGTGGTCTCCGGTCCCCAAACCCATCCACGTTGCGGTATAGACGCGGTGCCCCAATCGGTAACAGTATTGATAGAATACGGTTTTATTCCGGTGGTGGTGTTCCACGAGGCCGATCCACCTAATAGAGTAGTGACAACCACGGACGGCTCTAAAAACGTGGTGTATCCAGTAGAACCGGACGGCACCCATGTTACCGTGTTCCTGTCCGCTTCCGGGATATACTGGTCAACAAGGTTCCTGGCATGTGAATAAGCGTCTAATTTGGTGGTATACTCGTTCTTATCGTAAGTCAACCCCTGGTCCGGGATATACCCATAAAACACCGTCTGGTCGGTGTCAGAATGGTCTTTCATGGTGATCATGAGCTCGCGGAAGTTCGCGTTCTCTGTGAACGAGAAATAACCATGAAGCAAGACGCTTGCAGACCAGTAAGCATCATCGATCCCTTTCCAAACGGACTTATCGTATATCTTGCTGGTTACGCGGGTGGCTTCACCGTCAGCAGATGCAGCACTGTCGCCCGCCACCGACCCGTCCAACTCTTCGTTATCGACAAACAGGCCGTCCATATCCTGTATCTGTATGGTCCCTGCCGCGTCGCCGCCTGCCCAGCTACCAGACGATAACTCAACCGCTAAAACCGTCCCTGTGGCGCCTGATGTGGCTCCTGTGACAGTCTCACCGACTGTTATCTCCGAGCTGCCGGAATCAAAATCAATCGTGAATACTGGCGCCGTGTTGACAAAGATCGAATGAGTGAGTTCCGGGTCGTTTGATATCGTTTCTTCAAGGTCGGGGAACGTCCATAAGAACGTCGCAGCGGGCGAGTTGGATACCGTCGCCGCAAGGTCCCCCATATCAAACAGTCTATCTGAGTTGAACGCCTTCGTGTTGAACTTGCCCGCGTCGTTGAACCGCATAGTGTTATGCCCGTGCTTTCGTGACCTTGAACGTGATCTTCACCTGCTCACCGTTATCGACGTTCTTAGCCGAGCTGAACAGGTGCCGCATTGCCATATGGCCTGCGCTCGCATCATCAAACAGCCCGGTTTCCTGGAATGTGGTTGAACCTGTAGCGGTGAACGTCTCTTCGACTACTGATATATAGCTGGCTTCATAGCTTGCCGTGCCTTCAGCCCGTGCCAGCCCGGTATCAGTGATCTCTGTGATTAATGCCGTCTGGTCGTTCGCTTCTGCTGTCGTGCCGGAACCTAACGCCACGTACTTGAACGGCGCAACAGATACACCGTTGAACAGCTTGGCGTCGTATTCCAACCCGGTGTTTACGAAAGTTACCATGTTATTCTTCTACCTCCTTTGTCTCGACAATATACTCTTTCCGCGATACCTCGTGGTCCTTGACCGTGCCGTCAACCCGGTAGATCGTGCATTCCATTTCGATTGTCTGTTTTACCTTGCCCGGTAATACGACGCCGGTCATACGAAATCCGTCTCCTTGACTGCCGCGTCAATGTCAATCTTCTTATCAGTTCTCTTCCAGTTGATCCGCTTTGCTTTCGCAAACCCTTCGATCTCCGTCTGCGTCTCCTTGAAATAGGCTGCGATCTGGTCAGGTGTGAGATCCGGTGTGGGTAACGTCCATTGTATTACTTCTGAATCATACTCCCATTGCGTCCTTACCTTCTCTCCGTACATTACAGGTGCAGGCACTTCCTGTATGTTCCATCTAATCAGGACACGAGCTACACCTTTTGAAATCTTATCGATCTCAATTACGTCTGGTTTGTTGTCAGAATACGATTTTGTCATACAATATCACCTAACCGACAAAGACGGCGCGCGCCCCGACATTACGAGTCACACTGGAGGCAGCATGATACAGATTCCAAAAGAACGCGCCCGCAAGCAGGGCATCATTCCAACTACCACCCAGCCGCGCCGCACGGTTCCCGGTATTTTGGTAATAATAATCGCACAAATACTCATCTGTTGCACCGCCCACAGCGGTTGCCAGGAACCCGTAATCCATCGCGGCACCATACGCGACGTCTGTCGGATACCCGTTCGCGTTATGGAGTGTCAGGCCGGTATCACTATACGGATGCACAAACGTATCATCCACAAAGTCGTGATCGGCGATCCACGGGTTGTTATCAGCCTTGATGTTGATCCCGTCAACCCATGAGTAGATGTTCCCCCAAAAGTTCTCGATACCACGATAACTGATCGGTTGGATGCTTGCAGCTGACTGCGACGTGCTATAATGCGTGACGCCGGTACACGCGCCTGAAGCGTTCGCGAAATCTGTTGAACTTGTGCCGACACCGGCGGTAAACCCGGTGTTTAGCGCGTTGTTATACGTGTTGCCAGCAGTTGCGTCGTTCACGCCGGTAACGCCCGCACCGATCTCCGTCTGCGAACTGAAACTCGCGTATTCTATTAAGTATAACAGTTGGATCGCGCACACCTGGTTGAAATTAATCAGGTTCCACCCAGCGCCCCGGTTCTGTGCGAGGATACGCATGTTGGTCATCGTTGCGGTTGCGTTTTTCCATCCTGTCAGCGGTTTCACACCTGCAATGGAGGCCAACT
>Ga0334898_1003975_pt1 | contig 11400 bp, 10 predicted proteins | sample GraSluR3_MG_10_FD_207228 | JGI IMG/M metagenome (GOLD analysis project Ga0334898, IMG submission 207228) | Sludge microbial communities from methane-producing bioreactor in Wageningen University, Netherlands - Granular Sludge_3_08-R3 | ecosystem: Engineered > Bioreactor > Anaerobic >... | reverse complement strand
GGTCCCATTCCGAACCCGGCAGTTAAGCCCACCCTCGCCGATGATACTGCTTTCGCGGGAAAGTAGGTGTCACGAGGTTTTGTTTTTATATCCCCCGCTTCAAAACGAAGCGGGGGTTTTTTGTTTGAAAGGAAGTTTGCTATGGGGAAGTTTCGCCGAAGATACAGTCCCCCACCAATTCTCTGGCGCAAATTGGTGGGGGATAGGTGTCGTGAGGTTTTGTTTTTATATCCCCCGCTTCAAAACGAAGCGGGGGTTTTTTGTTTGAAAGGAAGTTTGCTATGGGGAAGTTTCGCCGAAGATACAGTCCCCCACCAATTCTCTGACGCAAATTGGTGGGGGATAGGTGTCGTGAGGTTTTGTCTTTATATCCCCCGCTTCAAAACGAAGCGGGGGTTTTTTGTTTCGGATTGTATAATTGGGTGGCGGGCAGGTTTTTTTTATTTATAGGAAAATCGGCGACGGGAAAACTGAATCCTCACAAACACGGGCGCGGGATGGCTTCGCTTGTCTCAATAGAAATGCGACACGGTCGCTTTTACTTAAAGAAATGCGGGGAATCCCCCCACTTATTATATCCGATATTTTCCCCTATCAGGCGGATTCGATTTTCTAAACATCGGATACAATCCTCGGCGTTCTCATCGGTGCATGGCTTGTTATCATAGAGTTTATAGTTTTCGCGGTATTGCACGGGAGTAATATTCGGCATAATAATATTAGCGCCGGCTTTAAGTCCTAATTCCCTGCCGAAAGGGTCTAATCCCTGAAGCGCCGTCGTTGCCGCGATGTTTATATCGGGAAGCTCAAGACGGGTCAGGGCTATCATCTTAAGCGCAAGTTTGAGACGTTTATCATATATTTCCTTGTCCGAACGCGATGATTTTCCAAGCGGGGTGTCAATATGCTCAATATAAGGTCCCATTCCTATCATATCTATTTTCATCTCTTTGAAAAATTCTATATCGTTGACCAAATCCTCCTCGCTTTGATAAGGCAGGCCTATCATAACGCCCGTTCCGACCTGATAGCCTGTATCGCGAAGGGTTTTAAGGCAGTCCATTCGTCTGTCGAAACTGTGGTTTTCGGGATGGAGTTTTTTATAAAGCTCACGGTTTGATGTTTCAATGCGAAGGAGGTAGCGATGCCCTCCTGCGGCAAACCATCTCTTGTAAGTCTCGTAACTTTGTTCGCCTAAGGAGAGAGTTATGCCGAGTTTGTTATCCGTGAGGGTTTTTAGCCGGATAAGTATATTTTCGATAAAATCGGCAAAAAATGAATCCTCACGTTCCCCCGATTGAAGCACAATTGAGCCGTAGCCCGCATCAAAAGCCCATTTGCCTGAGGTAATAATTTCCGTATCACTCATCATATAGCGTTTTGTGTTTTTATTATCTTTACGGATTCCGCAGTAGTAGCAATTTTTGTTGCATATATTACTTAGCTCGACAATTCCCCGAAAATACACGGTGTTTCCGACATTTTCAAGTTTAGTATCGTAAGCGGCTTTAAACAGTTCTTCCTCAATAGATTTGTCCGTTGATTTAAGTATTTCTATCTTTTCGGATTTACTTACCCTTCTAAAATCCATCTAATTACCTTATTTTTGAGTTAGATAACTATACTAATTTTATCGGTTACGGTCAAGTATTTGGATAAAAATTTACAGGATAATACGATTTTTCGTTGACTTTTATTGAGTTATGTATGAAAATATTAAAATAAAAATATGCTTTTCAGGTGTATGGATGAATTTAATTTACCGGATTTTCGGTTATGCGGATATTACTTGTTTTAATATGGGGCTTTTAGCTGTTTTATCGGTTTTCGGGATTTGTAAATTTTCTTTTTACAAAACGCGGTTTCGATATTTTAAATTAGTTGCTCCGCTTGTTTTAATTATAACGCTGATTTTTATTTTATACAGAGTTCGTTTTATTTATGATGTTGAATACCTGAATCCGATTATAGGGATTTTAATAGGCTTATTGGCGCTTGTTGATATGGTTTTATCATACAAATTGAGAGTAATCGGCAAGCCTGTTCTTATCACGGGTTTTGCTTTTGCCTTGTTTCTTGTCATTTCCGCTGTTTTGGGATGGAATACCCTTTTCTTTTTTGTGAGTTTAGTAGTCGGTTTCTTTATCGGTTTATTCTTTTGTTTGGGATTGCGGCAACTGTTTAGATTAAAAAAAATAGACCTGCGAAGCGCTGCTTTAATACTTTCAAATTTATTATTATTATCGGGAATAGTTATAATTGCGTATTCCGTTTTTATAGAGAATATTAAGTCGGAATTTGTTTTTAATATGCTTGCTTACTTTTACTATATATCAATCGCTTTTTTAATTTATTTTTTGGTATCCGACAAAAAAATCTATCCCGCGGATATAGTAAAATTTCTGAAGATTTCACTTGCTTTATTAATTGTCGTGTTTATACTGGCAGCCTTTTCTAAAGTGCTTTTCAGAGAACTAATCGGCAGGATTTTTATAATATATATCGAAAATGATAATATCCCGGCATATTTAAACACCGCCGATATTATAGCAAATATATATTCGTTTTTAACCTCAATTTTTATTTTAACCGTGTTTTTAATTTTCTTTATTAACGCCTTGAAATCAAAATACCGTCTTTCCGAAATCAACGGACATCTCGCCATTAACGACAGAATCTTTGAGTTTAGCGCCAACCCCGCTCTGATTTTTAAAGACGGGATGCTTATTTCCGCAAATCAAAGTGCCTGCGCTTTTTTGGGTTACAAAGAACAAGACCTGCTTTTTAAAAAATTCGATGATTTATTTTCTGCAGAAACCTTAGCGGACAGAAAATCAGTAAACACAATGCTTTTTTCTCCGAGCGCTGAAGTTACTATCAATGCTTTAGACAGTAGCGGAAAAAAAATCCCCTGTGTTGTTGTTTCCTCTGCGTTTAATTATAATGCCCGTTACAATATTTTAAACCTCTACGATATTTCACAGTTCAAAGAGCAAATTAAAACTTCGCGCTTTATTAACAACATTTTTTCCATCCTTATAGAAGACAATCTGTGGCAGGAAAAAATCAAGTTGCTTTTCAACGAAATTCATAATCATTTTAAGCCGAAACTTTTTTATATGTTTATTCAATCTTATGAGGGGTTTTATAATTGCGGGAACGTTACCGACCCCGTTATCAGCAAGAAAATGCGCAATTTTTATTTTAATCTCGACAGCAACTTTAAACTTGAGAAAAAACACCCGGAATATTGGGTTTTTATCAAAATTCGGGGAAAATCATCCAATTACGGCGCTATGGTTTTTATAATCCCGGAGGAATATTTTTATGATGATATTATTTCCGATTTAAAAAGCACTGGCTATATTATTTCCCAGTTTATCGAATCATCGGTTTTGCTTTCAAAACTTAAAAACTCCGAAGAAACTTATCGTATCCTTGTGGAAAGTTCTTTCACGGGTATTTTTATTATTCAGGATAACTTGATTAAATATGCCAACCAAAAACTTTCTACTATTATGGGCTATGATATGGAAGAAATATTAAACGGCGATTGGTTTACGGGCATAGTTGACACCGAATTTAGGGATGAGGTTTTAAAATCAATTGATAATATCATAGAAAGCGGCGAAGGAGAGATAGAGTCTTTTATCGGATATACAAAGCAGGGTAAGAAACGATGGTTCAGGGCATACGGTTCTTGTATTGAATATGCCAAAAAACCCGCCGTTTTAGTTCATATCACCGATATTACCGACGAGGTTGAGGCTGAAAAACAGAGGCAAAAGATGACTAACCTGCTTATTGAGCAAAGGAAAACCAATACTCTCAAGCATCTTGTCACGGGTATTTCCCATGAGTTTAATAATGTATTTGCTATTATCAAGGGCTATACCGAACTTTTAAGCTATGACGGTATTAATAAAAAATTTTCCGAGGATATAAAAATTATTTCCGATGCCATACGTCGCGGGATTAAGATTACCAACCGGATGCATATTTTTGCCCGCCACGAAAAGATGAGTAAAAAACCCTTAAATCTTGTGGAATTTTTAAAATACAATCAGCCCTTTATTCAAAATCTTATCCGAAAAAGAGACGGCGATTTTAGATTAAGTTATGATGTTGAGGATGGTTTGCCGTTGATTGATGCGGATGAATTTAATCTGGAGGAGATTCTGCATAACCTCGCTCTTAACTCTTTAGATGCTTTCGACAAAAGCGGTTCTATTACCATAAAAGCCTTTCGGCTTGATGATGATTATGTCGAATTGGACTTTATTGATGACGGCGAGGGGATACAATCCGAATATCTTGATAATATTTTCGACCCCTTTTTCACAACTAAAGACCCCGACAAAGGAACGGGGCTTGGCCTTTTTATCGTATATCAGCTTATGCAAAGTATGGACGGAAGGGCTGAAATCGAAAGTTACCCCGGTAAAGGGACTACTATAAAACTAATTTTCCCCGTTGCGGTTTAATCCTTTAATTTTTCCCGCTTTTTCCGATAATTATAAAAACGCCTTACGGGGGAAGTTTATGCAAATAGGAAACGAATCCGTCTTTGCTACACGTGAAAACGCCAAAATGGACAAAATCCAAAGTTATGCCAAAATGGATTTAAAAAATGCCGGCGATAAAAAACTTCGCGAGGTTTGCCAAGAGTTTGAGTCTATTTTTATATATGAGATGTTTAAGTCTATGAAGCAAACCTTGGGCGATGACAGATGGCTTCACGGCGGTTTCCAGCAGGACGTTTTCGAGGATATGCTCTATTCCGAATACGCTAAGGAATCCTCCAAACAGGGCGGTATCGGGCTTGCCGACCTTGTGTATGAATTTCTTAAACCCACTTCTAAACAACAATCCTGAATTTTTTAACCCCTTCTTATTGACTTAATTTCACTGTGCTTTAAAATATATCAAAGGGGTTTTTTTATGACTAACTCTATAATCTACGCGGACAATTCATCCACTTCGTTTCCCAAACCCGACTCGGTTTACGAGGCGATGACGGGGTTTTATAAAAATTACGGTGGTAATCCGGGACGGTCTTCCCATAAACTTTCCGCAACGGCTTATTCCAAGATAGGTTCGGTGCGCTCATTGGTCGCTGCGCTTTTTAATTCCAAGTCGGAAAATGTGGTTTTTACTCTCAATGCAACCGATGCGCTTAATATTGCGATTCGCGGCGTTTTAAAACAGGGCGACCACGTTATTACCTCTGTCCTTGAGCATAATTCCGTAAACCGCCCGTTAAACCATCTTGAACGAGCGGGGTTAATCAATATAACGCGCGTTGAACCCTCGGATGAGACTATTACCTTTGCCCAAATAGCGCAACATATTACACCCCGCACTAAACTTGTCGCTATAACTCATTGTTCCAACGTTACGGGATGGGTTATGCCGGTTGAGGAAATAGGGTATAATCTCAAGGCGTATTATCCGAATATTGTTTTTTTGGCTGACTGTGCGCAGACGGCGGGAGCTTTTGATATAGACGTTGAGGCGATGAATATGGATATTCTTGTTTTTACCGCGCATAAGGGACTTATGGGGGCTATGGGTGTCGGCGGACTGGTTGTTTCCCCCGATATTGAGATTGAGCCTCTGCGCGTGGGTGGAAGCGGTGATGATTCCCGAAACCCGTTTCATCCCGAAAATATGCCCGACCGTCTCGAAGCGGGAACACCTAATATCCCGGGTATTGTCGCGCTCGGTGCCGGTATTGAATTTATTATGGACACGGGGATTGATGCTATCCGCGACAAAGAGGAGACTCTTATTGTGAGGCTGAGGGAGAAACTTGCGGGCAGGCGCAATTTACGCATTTTTACATCGGAGAAACACGGGGGGGCTTCCATACTTAGTTTTAATATTGACGGTATTTCGCCAAACGATGTTGCATCGATTTTGGACGGCGAGTTTGGTATCGCGACAAGACCCGGGTTGCACTGCGCCCCGTATTGCCATCGGTTTCTCGGAACTTATCCCGATGGGGCGGTTCGTATCAGTCTCGGATTTTTTAATACTATGGACGAGGTTGATTTTATTGCGGAATCGGTAAATAAAATCGCCGAATCTGTGAAATAATACTTGACAGATTTTTTCCGCAAATTAAATTATATATAAGAGAAAATGTATTTGAACAGGCTCTATAAGCCGTCCGTAACCTTGATGGCAGGGTTACGGGGAGGCTGAAAGTTTTGCAATATTGGCGGGTAGTCAAGGAGGATTTATGACGGAAGATATAAGGAAGCCGGTAGTAGCGAGCGTTTTTTATCCTGAGGATAAACTGAACCTCAAAAGGATGATTAAGACTTTTTTGTCGAATGTTCCGTCGGATATTACCGAATTCCTGATAAAAAGTAATATCGACAATATTTTCGGGCTGATAGTTCCTCACGCGGGTTATGTATATTCGGGGCAGGTTGCCTCATTCGGGTATTCCCTTATTAACGAAAAAAGTTTTGATACCGTTGTGTTGATAGGTCCCAGTCACAGGACTTATTTTGAAGGGTTTTCGTTGTGCCGTTTTAAGGCTTACGGGACCCCGTTCGGCGAGATTCCTATTGATACGAAATTTAGTGAGGCGTTAATCAAAAACGGCGGCGGTATTTTTGATTATCTTGACTCTGCCCATACCTTTGAGCATAGTATAGAGGTTCAACTGCCGTTTTTGTATTCCACTTTGATTAACAACTTTGAGATTGTTCCGATAGTGATGGGGGAGCAGTCTTATGAGAATGCGGTTGCCGGAGCAAGCGTTATTGCCGAAACTCTCAAGGAGACGGATAAGTCGGCGCTTTTTATTATTTCTACCGACCTGTCTCATTACCATAGCGATGAAATGGCGCGCGAGCTGGACGACCGTTTTATGAAAATTCTTTCTTCTATGAACGCTAAAAAACTCATTGAAACCGTTAATCAGGGTGATGTTGAGGCGTGCGGCGCGGGTCCGGTTGCCGTTTTTATTGAGATTGCTAAAAAAATGGGGAAGAATAATATCAAAAATCTTGTTTACAAAAACTCAGGCGAAACTTCCGGTGATTATTCCCGGGTTGTGGGCTATCTTTCCTCGGTTATTTGGTAAATTTTTTAGATTTATCCGATTTTTTTCGATAATAAATATAGCGCTTCTATGATTTTATAGGTTAGAGGCTTTTTAGTAATTTTCAGGAATCTAAAATGATGGAATTTTTAAGTTCGCCTTTTTTTGAGGTTGTCAAAACAATTTTCGATATTATAATTGTTGCTTATCTTATTTATTTTCTATATTCCCTTTTTCAGGATACCAACTCCATTACCATTGTAAAGGGATTTTTGTTTATTATGGCGATAAATATTGTGGCGAATTTTATCGGCTTAAAAACCGTAGCGTGGGTGTTCAGGTATCTTGTGGAAAATTTCGTTATTTTGGTTGTGGTATTGTTTCAGCCGGAGATACGTCGTTTATTATCGAGAGTGGGTAGGAGCGGGCTTTCCGCTATCCGCGAGAAGATTTCGCAGGAGGTTTTGGGCGAAATTGCCCGTGCCGTTTATAATATGAGCGATGATAAAACGGGAGCGCTTATTATTATTGAGCGGAATGTCGGTTTGCGCGACCTTGTTGACGAGTCCGTTTCGCTTGATGCATCGGTCAAGGCGGAACTTTTACATTCGATTTTCTTTAAGAAAAACCTTCTCCACGATGGCGCTGTTTTAATCGAAAGCGATAAAATTGTAGCGGCGAGGGTTATTATTCCCAATATTATCGTAAGCGCTCCGTTAAAAACGAAGCGACGGCTCGGCACCCGCCATCGCGCCGCACTTGCCATCACTCAGGATACCGATGCCGTTTCGGTTATTGTTTCCGAAGAAACGGGCAAGGTTTCTATTGCTCATAACGGCAAACTTGAGTATGACCTTTCTCAGGAAAAATTCCTAAGGAGGCTTAATGAAATTGTGGTTGCTTAATAAACTCAAAGCCTTTTTTATGCACAACTGGAAAGTCAAGCTTGCCTCCGTTATTTTTGCCTCAGCTTTATGGTTTTATGTCAATTCGTTTGATTATGTAACTCAGCCCGTTATTCTCACTGTTGATTATATAAATCTTCCCGCCAATTTAACAATAGTGCAGGTTTCCGATGAAGCAATTGACCTTGATGTCAGGGCGAGGAAAAATATTATAGCCGCAGTTTCCTTTTCTAAGGAAATCAAAGCCGTTGTGGATTTAAGCGAGGCAACTATCGGGAATAACGATTATCCGGTTCAAATCAGGCAGGCAGACCCCAATCTTGATTTAAGGATAACCGCCGCAAAAAAGACCGTTAATGTTACGATAGATGAATTAAGGCGGAAAAATGTCCTTGTTAAGCCCAAAATTGTCGGCACTCCCCGCGAGGGATTTGTTGTGGACAGGATTAATACGCAAGTTCGCGCTGTTCGTGTAGCCGGTCCCAGGGGTATTATTGAACTTATTAATTCCGTTGAAACGGCACAGGTGGATATTACCGATGCCACCAACAGGATTGTCCGCACCGTAGCGTTTCAGCCTCCCGATGCCGTTTCGGTTATCGACAGGGAAAATGTAACCGTAGAAGTCGTTATCAGCGAAAGAAAGATTAATCGTGAGGCAAACTTTCCCGTAATTCTTGAAAATCTTTCGCAGGAATTGGAACCTGTTGTTCCCCCGCAAATTTCAATAAATCTTGAAGTGCCCGGGCGTTTCCTTGATAATTTCCAAAACAAAGTCAGGGTAATAGCAGATTTATCTACTGCACGCACTCCGGGAACTCATATAGTTCCTTTAAGGGTTTTTGCCGATGATGGGATTGAGATAATCAGCGAAACCCCCCGAAATATCAGCATAGAACTTATTCCGCGTCAATAAGATTGTTTCAAATACAAAAATTATTTTAAGGAGGAAGGTTTGGATAAAGACACGGCGCTTAATGTGCTTAAGAAGGTTATTGACCCGGAATTGGGCGATAATATCGTGAATCTTAATATGGTGCGCAATTTGGTAATAGACGGGGGCAAAATAGAGCTTGATTTCTATCTTACCACTCCCGCCTGTCCGTTGCGCAATCAAATGAAAGAAGAAATTATGGGTGCGTTAAAGGAAGCAGGCACTGATGATGTAACCGTGAATTTTAAAAGCGAGATTATTTCTCATAAGAGGGACGGTAAGCCTGATTTTATATCCCGCGAGGCTTTTGAAGGGATAAAAAATATTGTTCCCGTTTACAGCACAAAGGGGGGTGTCGGGAAATCCACTGTTGCGGCAAATATTGCGGTTGCGCTTGCTAAAGAAGGCGCTCGCGTCGCTTTGCTTGATTTGGATATCTATGGACCCAGTATTCCGCGGATGTTCGGTATTTCCGGCAAACCGGACGTTTTCGGTAACAAGGTTGTTCCTATACATAAACACGGGGTTTCCGTTATGTCGCTCGGCTTTTTGTTGGAGGAGGATAAGCCTTTGATTTGGAGAGGACCTCTTGCAAACTCCGCTATTAAACAGCTTTTTGAGGATATTCTATGGGAAGAAATAGATTATATGATTGTTGATATGCCTCCCGGCACCGGTGATATTCAGATTACATTTGCGCAGGAAGTGCCTGTCAGCGGGGCTATTTACGTTACGACCCCCCAGAGATTATCTGTCGATGATACGGTAAAAGGGATTAATATGTTCGGCAAGATGGGGGTTTGTTCATTGGGCGTGGTCAGCAATATGAGCCGTGTTGTTTGCCCTCATTGCGGTAAAACAAGCGCGCTTTATTCTCGTAACGCTATGGATGAGATGATTTCAAAACTGGGGTTAAGGTATCTGGGGGATATACCCTTTGATGTGAAAATTGCGGAAAGCGGGGATAGCGGAACTCCTGCCGTTATAGAATTTCCCGAAAGCGAATTTGCAGAAGCATTTATGAATATTGCCCGCGAAAGCGCCTCTGCCGTCAGTATGCTTAAATAATTATTTTCTAAAAATAACCTAATTTGGGTTGACTAAAATTTACGGGGATTATATAATAGATAAAAATCATTGGAGGTTTCTATGCGCAAGGGGATTATTTTTGGTATGGTTGCTTTGCTATCCGTTACCGTTTTGTTTGGTACCGGATGCGACAGAAAGGAAAAGACAAAAGCCGGGTGGGAAAGTTTAATGAACGATTATTCCGAGATGGCTAATAAACTTATTGACCTTTATTCTACCGAGAGTGAAGCCGAAAAAGAGCAGTTGCAAGCTGAAGTTTCGCAGCTTGAAGAGCGTATGAGCAAAACAGGCAGGGAGCTTGAAGACCAATTCGACAAACTTTCCGCTATGGAAAAGATTCGTTTTGCCAAAGAATTTGCAGAGGTTAACGCCCGCATTTTCCAGGCAAGAGCTTCCGATATTGAAAAAGCCACCGAAAAGGCTATGGGCGAGATGCAAAAAGCTTTGGAAGAAATGGAAGCCGAGACAAAGGACGCTCCGGTTGAAGATGCCGAATAGTCTTTGTCTTTAACTTTTAAAATCAGGGCGTGCTGAAATGCACGCCTTTTTTTGTTTACATATTTTATTATGAGGGTATGGAATGACAAGGAGTTTGGCTAAACGTAAAATTGCCGAATTTTCGAGGCTTTTATATGAAAGTGGGTATGTAACCGCTACGGAAGGAAATATCAGTATCCGTATTGCCGGGAACAGGGTGCTTATTTCGCCGAGCGGGTATATGAAGCGATTTATTTCATACCGCGATATTGTCGAGATAGATATGAACGGGAATCCCGTTAAAGGCAATAAGAATCCTGCATCGGAACGGTTTACCCATCTTGAAATATACGCTCATAATCCCGAAATCAAAGCGGTAGTGCATTCTCACCCGGAATTTACGGTTTTATCATCTGCGCTAAACCGCGACCCGTTTTCCACTCCGTTTTTAAGCGAGGCGGCAATGTTTTTGTCCGGGGTGAAATATGCCCCGTTTGCCTCACCTTCGACAAAGGAGGGGGCTTCCGTAATCCGCGATGTTTGCAAGGATACGCGAATCATTATTATTGAAAAGCACGGGATTTTTACTTACGGCGTATCTATTGAGGAGGCTTTTTCGCTTACGGAGTTAACCGAAAAGGTTGCGCGGATGGATTTTTTTGCCCGTCTTTCGGGAGATAATATTAAATTTTTGTCCAAAGAGGAAATTTTAGCGCTGTCAAAAGTCGATTATAAAATAAGATGAGCGGAGTTTTGTTTCCTCTGTCTTAATAAATTTGAAGCAAAATTTAACTCGATTTTCCGCTCATTTACTGTTGTATTAAATTTAAAATGTCACAGTTTATGCAAATAGAAATGTCACACCATCTTTTTTAAAAAAATTGCTTAACTTTGAGTATTATGTATTAAAATAATGCGATAAGAGATTGAGGCTTAGA
>Ga0334898_1003972_pt1 | contig 11410 bp, 4 predicted proteins | sample GraSluR3_MG_10_FD_207228 | JGI IMG/M metagenome (GOLD analysis project Ga0334898, IMG submission 207228) | Sludge microbial communities from methane-producing bioreactor in Wageningen University, Netherlands - Granular Sludge_3_08-R3 | ecosystem: Engineered > Bioreactor > Anaerobic > Unclassified... | reverse complement strand
CATGTGGCCGGGGCGGTGGCCCTGTTCCTTAATAAATACCCGGAGCATACCCCGGAGCAGGTAAAGAGCGTGTTCTCCCAGACGGCCCTTGACCTGGGACTGGACATCTGGACCCAGGGATCCGGACGCATCGACCTGCCCGCCGCCTTCGAACGCCCGGCATTTTTGGTGTCCCCCAATAAGCTGGGCCTGGGAATGGTTGTACTGAGTGAGGATGTATGGGAAAAGACAGACACCTTGTTTGTCCACAACATTTCGGAACAGCAGCAGGCTTTCCATGTGTCCGTCGGACAGGCCTTCCCGGAAGGGGTGAGCCTGAGCTACACGCCGGCAGACTTCAGCCTGCACCCAGGAAAGACAGAGAAAGTGCTTGTCCGGGTCGCGCTCGACAACCGGGTGACCGGTTTCCCGGACGACTTTCCCGCCCAGTTTGCGGCTTCGCTCCGCATCCAGGCGGGCACATCCCACACCACGGTGCCGCTGGTGTGCATTAAAAGCCCCGGGCTGCGGCTGGTTTTTGACGTGGAGCCTGAGTGGGTCATTGGGTTTGCCGCAGGAGGAAAAACCACGGGATTCATCCAGTACCAGGGAACGGATTTTTTCATCCCGCTTTCCCAGGGGGTCTGGGAACTGGCTGCCAGCTTTGATGAATCCAGAACCTTTCTGCTGCTCGAAGACGTGGAGGTCAACGATCTGGTAACGCTCCATCTTTCCAAAGGGGAGGCAAAGAACACCCTCTCCTTCGAATCGCCCGATATCCGGGGCAATGCCATGGACAACGACATGACCCAGGTACTGATCAACTTTCCGGCATCCGGGTTCTTCCTGAATACGGGCTACATGGGAGACGCCGGAAACATGCATTTCAACGACTTTACGAAAATCGAACTGGAATACACCGCCACCGCCCATGCCGACAGCGCAGACCATGTGTACGCAATTGCCCACCGGTTCACCGGGATGGCCTCCGACCGGTCCATGACCTACCAGCCCGGTGAACTATTCCATTATCCGGCACAATACCCTCCACCGGAAGAGGAAATCCTCCTGCGGCCTGCTACCGGAGTAGGGACCAATCATTATAGAGCCTGGGTTGTACGAGAACACCCGGAATCCTTTCTGTCCGCCCCCTATGTGGTCGATTATTACTTGTCTCCGGGTTTTAGACAAAGCGACCCGCCTTTTGTCGTTTCCCCACAGCTGTATCGTTTCAGGGAAGTCCCGTTCAGGCCCCAACCGGAGGATTTGTATTTCCAGATGGCCAATATGTCGGTGGGGGATGACGGGCTGCCACAGTATTTCTCGTGGGATTGGTACCCTTTTGATCCCCTGATTAATCACCTACCGGGGAGATCTGCCTTTATCCGCCCGTCATTGGGTCCGCCGGCATTCAACGGCAGGGTCTCCAACTGGCCGGGGGACAATTTTATTTTATCCAATCCCGACAGATTCTTTCTTTCCCAGCTGAAGGGTTATGACCCCGCCATGAAGGTGCATTTCCGGTTTCTGCGCAACGGGGAGGAAATCCGCAGCGGGGATTTTTTCGAGACCTATCCCATCAGGAATTACCTGTATGTATGGTTTGAGACCGAACCGGGCCCCCACTTAATGGAGTTCAGCCTGGACAGTTTTCTGGTTGCCGGCCGGCAGGGTAAGGCCAGGGTCCGCCTGGGATTTGACCCCGGGGAGGACGCCGGGGTTTTTCCCTCGCTTGCCTCCCTGAACCTTCAATACCGGGACGGGTACTACACGGATCAGGTGGGGAAGGGCGAACCGGCCATCCTCTCGTTCGACCTCCATGGCACCCGGCATGAGCCAGGCGGACAGACAGTCAGCCTGCACCTCCGCCCGGAGCACACCACCGAATGGATCGCACTGACCCTGCAGGAGGAAAACAGCCGGTACACCGCAGAGGTCTCCGCAACCCTGGATGCCGGCTATGTGGACCTCCTCATTGAGGCCAGCGACGGACGCGGGGGAACCCTGGAATACCTTTTGGAGCCGGCTTTTCTCATCGGGGAACCCAGCCCGCCCGAAGTGCATATACAGGCTGTAGAGACAGACATCCATGAGGCCGCCGCCCGGGTGCTGGCAAATGTTTCGTCGGATGGGGGAAGCATGATCACCGGCCATGGCATCGTCTGGGGGCCGGATGCCGATCCGACGACAGAAAACCACCTGGGCATGACCAGCAGGGGCGCCGGACTCGGCCCGTACCGTGAGGTCATCGGCGGCCTGGAGCCCCATACCCCGTATCATGTCCGCGCCTGGGCCGCCAACAGCCAGGGAACCGCCTACAGCGAGCCGGTCCTGCTGGAGGATGTCCCCTCCTGCGTTCCTCCCCGGGGGCTGACGGCATCCCACATCACCCTGGAAGAAGCCGAAATCAATTGGGGAACGGTGGACGGGGGCGTATCCTACGACATCTGCTTTGGACCGCCCGGCTTCGATCCTCAGGAGGAGGGAACCATGATTGACGGTGTACAACCACCCTTTCTGCTGACCGGGCTTAAGCATTCGACCACCTACCACGCCACTGTACGCGCCCAATGCGGGGAGGAAGCCTCCCCCTGGTCACAGCCCCTGGTGTTCACCACCGAATGCGGGCCCCTCATTCTATCCTTTATCTATCCGGAGTCCGGACAGGTATACAACGCTTCGGAAGTCACCGACATCCCCTTCGGGATCGGAATCACCGGCTGCCTCCCGGTCTTCTTCAGCCTGAACATCGTCGATGAGTACGGACAGGAAAGCCTGATAGAATACATTGGGATGTATGAAGTGCAGCCTGTTTACCATGGCTTGTTTCAGATCCCGGCCTCCTTGCCCGGGAGGGAATACCGCTTCCTGATCCGACACTATTTTGAAGGAGAGGAAGTCCGCCTGTTCAGCGAGCCCTTCCTGGTAATCAACGAGAAAAAAGCCATCGAGCTCTTCAGGCCGTTCGACATCGATTACTGGCTGGCCGGGCACGAGCACCCCGTTGCCTGGAACGCCATCAATGTGGATTTCGTGGACATCATGATCTCCCTGGATCAGGGGGAAAGCTGGGAGGAAATCGCCATGGGTGTTACCTCCAATACGGGCTACACCCCTCATGGGTACAACTGGCACAGTTGGACGGCCGGCAACATCCCGCAGGGAGACCACCACGGGGCCGTGGTTCGCATAGCCTGCGCCGAAGACCCGGATACGTTCGGGCAGTCAGAGCCCTTTACGGTGTCTACCTTCCCCCCGTTTACCCTGTTGTCGCCCAACCCTGACACCACGGTGGGGGTGGTGGGCAAAATGGAGATGGTGGTCGAATCGCGTATCCAGGCCGATATCGCCTGCATGCTGCTGGGCGAAGAAGGTTTTCACCAGCAAATGGGGCTGTTCCGCCTCGAGCCGGGGCCGAACACCCTTTTTTGGGAGGCGGACGGGCTGCAGATAGGGCACACCTACACCATCGAGATGGCCCATCTGTTGATCACCACCTCGGTATGGGGCGGCGTGGTCATTTACAGCGAGCCTTTTGTTGCAGGCAAGGCCACCCCGGCGGTCACCTGGCCGGAGGCCGCTCCCATCGGCTACGGGGCGGCGGTCTCTTCCTGCGCACTGTCCGGCGGGCAAGCCATGGCCGGGCAAGTCCCTGTGGAAGGGCATTTTGAGTTGGCCGACCCGGACCTTATCCCCCCCTCGGGCTGGTACCAGGTCGCGGTCCTGTTCGTGCCCGTGGATGAGGACACCTTTTACCGGGTGGCCGGTTACATTCCCTTGCTGGTCAACCCCCGGACCCTGCACCTCGGGGGCTCGTTCACCGTGGCAGACAAGGAATACGACGGCACCACCGCGGCCACCCTGATTCACCATGAGCTGGTCCTTCAGAACGTGCTGCCCGAAGATGAGGTGTCCCCGGGCTCCGTGGAGGTGGCATTCCTTCAGGCCCAGCCCGGGGAGAATATTCCGGTGCACATCCGTTCGGTTCAGCTGGATGGAAGCGATGCGCCCCACTACGATCTGTCGCTCGACGGGGCCCCCACGGCCCTGGCCAATATTCTTGGGGACGCCACCCATGCCGGGGAGGTTCCTGTTGGGACATTTGCCGTGTATCCCAACCCGGCCCGCACCGCCCTGACCGTTCGTGCTGAACCGGGGCAGGCCATCCTGGCCATCACGCTGTATAACCTGTTGGGGCAGGCAGTGGCATGCCCGTGGGTGCAGCAGGACAATCTTGCAGTCATCGATGTATCGGGCCTGGAGGAAGGCCTTTATGTGGTTCGCCTTTTCACGGATTACGGTTCGGCCGGCACACGGATACGGGTGGTGCGTTAAAAACACCGGGATGCATGGCCACTGGGGCCCGGCTGACCGGCCGGAGGCCCATCCGACGATCATGAAAAACCCGGCCGGAAAAAATTGGCATGGCTTTTGAACAGGTTTGGGTGAAGAAACACTTCTTCCCAAAACGAAAAGCCATGAAAAAGCAACTGATTGCCTCGATTTTCGCGCTCCTGTTTGCCGGAGGCAGCGCGCTCATGGCGCAGGCCCAGACAGACGAATACCTTGGCCTGCCGGGGGACAACCTGAACCTCTACGCCGTGATGAACATCTTCCAGGAATCGGAAACCATTGAAGGTTTCGAGAGGAAGCTGAACGATCCCGAAGCCATGATCAACAACCTGGACCTGAATGGGGACGGCTATGTCGACTACCTCATGGTCACCGCCCACCAGGACGGCGACCTGCACACCATCGTGCTGAGAGTCGCCCTGAACGAACAGGAATACCAGGACGTGGCCGTGTTCTTTGTCCAACGCTACAAAGACGGCTCGGTACAGGTGCAGCTGGTCGGTGACGAAGCCCTCTACGGGAAAGACTATATCATTGAACCCATCTTTGCGGAAACGCCCAACCCGGGCTACACCGGGACCAAAGGCACGCCCGTGCGCACCGTGGCGGCCCCCGCCACCTACGTGGAAGTGCGCACCTGGCCGGTGATCCGGTACATCTACAGTCCCACATACGTGGTCTACCGCCCCGTGTGGCGATGGGGTTACTACCCGGTGTACTGGCAGCCCTGGCAGGCCCATTACTGGCACTATTACCACGGCTACCACTACCGCCTGCACCACCACTACCGCACCTATTACCGCCCCTGGAAACACCACCGGTTTGCCGTGTACCACACCACTTATTACACCGGCTACCGCAGGTACTCCCCCGTTGTGGTCGTGAACATCAACAAGGGCAAATACAAGCCGACCTACAACCGGCCTGACCAAAGACGAAAGGGCGAGGAGCGTTACGAAAGGGAGTATGCACACAGGACCCCCAGGACACCGGTCGGCGGCACCGTATCGCGGCCTGCAACCCCTGCCGGCAGGACCGCCACGCGGTCGGCCTCCGAGGTGCAGGGCCAGCGGACCGCACGGCAGCCTGCAACCCGCACCGGGGGAACCGTTCGCACCAGAGACGAAAGCCGCAGCGCGGCCAGAACAACCGAGGTGCAGCAGAGCCGTTCCGAAAGCCGCAGCGCGGCCAGGACGACCGAAGTGCAGCGCAGCAATGCCTCCGAACGGAGCAACAGCCGGCCAGCCGCAGTACAGCAGAATCGTGCCCCGGGTCGCAGCAGCACCCCCGCACGGGTGGAACGCAACAGCTCCTCCAACAGGGAGTCAGGCCGGCCCGCCGCGGTAAGGGAAAGCCGGACGCCCAGCCGGAGCAGCCAGCCGGCCCGTGTTGAGCGGAGTAGCTCACCGAGCCGCAGCAGCCAGCCGGCAAAGGTCGAGAGGAGCAATTCCTCCAGCAGGAGCCGTCAGCCGGCAAAGGTGGAACGAAGCAGCACGCCAAGCAGGAGCCGTCAGCCGGCAAAGGTGGAACGAAGCAGCACGCCAAGCAGGAGCCGTCAGCCGGCAAAGGTGGAACGAAGCAGCTCCTCCAACAGGGAGTCAGGCCGGCCCGCCGCGGTAAGGGAAAGCCGGACGCCCAGCCGGAGCAGCCAGCCGGCAAAGGTAGAGCGCAGCAGCACCCCCACACGGGAGCGCCGGAAATAAACAAACGATCATTTGTTTCCATAAACACCGGGAGCCGGCATGTAACATGCTGTCTCCCGGTTCTTTTTTTCCAATAAGAAACTTGCAGAGCCCGGGGAAACAGTACCGGCCCGACTGGTCAAAACACATGGCCCGGGATTGATTTATCAAAAAAACAGGCAGTCTGATAGAGAATAGGTGTCAGTCCGGTGAATTGGAAAAATTATTTTCATACATTTGATACGATCCGTTCAGGCCGTTGATCCTATAAACCACCAAAACATTCAACTCCATGAAAAAGCTATTTACCGCGTTGGTCGCACTGCTGTTTTTGGTTGCACCCCTTATGGCACAGGGCCCTGTCAGCCAGACCACTGAAACAGCCAGCGGCACCTTCACACTGTCATCAGATGCATTGTTTACCCAGATGACCCCGACAGGCATGGCCATAGCCTCGCAGCAGTTCCCGGATTTTTCCGACTGCTACATGCAGGCGGCCGATGACTTCACCGTTCCGGCGGGCCAGCAGTGGCTCGTAGAAAGAGTGGCCGTCACCGGGACCATGACAACAATGCCTGCCAACTGATTTAAGGTAATTTTCTATATGGACAACGGCGGCCTGCCGGGGGCTGCGGCATACGAGGCGGCAGGACAGCCCCATACCGCATCAGGAGGTCTCTATGAGATCACATTGACAACGCCTGCGATATTGGAAGAAGGGACCTATTGGTTCTCAGTAATGCCTGTCATGTCATTTAATCCTTATGGTCAATGGTTCTGGAATCCGGCTGATGCCGGGAATGGCGGACACCAAATGGTGTGGAGGGATCCTTGTGGTTTAGCCTCATCCGGCTATACAAGTTTTACCCCGGGCGGGCCCTGGTCATATAACAACATGACATTTGTAATATACGGTGAATCAGGGACCCCCTCTGTTCCTCTGGGCAACTGGGCTCTGTATGCCGGGTTGTTTCTGATGGTATCCTTCGTGATTTACCGGTTCCGCAGGAATATCTTCTGAACTACGACAAGACAGGCTGTTGGTTCTTTTCCGGCGGGCGGCACCCAAAGCGCCATCCGATGAAAAAAATCATCCTTCTGCTGGCCCTCATCATCATGATGCCGGCCGGCTGCGAAAAGGAAAAGGATTTTGTGCAGACGCTGCCCGCCTGCTCGTCCGACATTATTTTCACCCGCTCGCCCGTCGACGCGCAGGACCTGATCCGTTTCATTCCCCTGGGGCATTACCGGCCTCCCCCCCATGTGTTCCCCACCAGCCACCACTACATCGACGTGGTCCGCGAAACCGAAAGCGTCCCCGTCTATTCCCCCTGCGACGGATGGATCCTCTCCGTCACCGAAAGACAGCTGCCCCCACCCGAAGACGTGGAATATTCCATCCGCCTTTGGGCCTGCAGGGAAGTCATGATCATGTACGGTCATATCCCCCGCCTGGATCCGTCCATCCTGAGCCAGCTCGGGAAGGTCTCCACAACAGAGTCCTACACCACCGGGGGCGAACACTACCAACTGAATGTGTATGAGCCACGCATCCAGGTAAGGGCCGGCGATAAGATTGCCGAACTGTCCGGCCCGCCGGGGATCGCCGGAATGGACTTCGGCACCGAGGACAAGCGGGTCAGCCTGCCGCTGGCCAACCCTGCACGCTGGAAAGAATACACTTACGCCCATGCAGTCAGTTTCCTGGACTACGCCACCCAGGAAATCCGCGACCTGTATTATGAAACGGTCCAGTTCCGCAACGACGGCTACCTGCAAAGGAGGACCCCGCCACTGGAGGGCCGGGTCTGCTGGGACGTGGCCGGCACGGCCCAGGGGGTCTGGGTTGCCCCGGGGAGGGAACTCTATCCGGAAGACCCCCACCTGGCGCTGATCCGCAGCAACTTCAAGCCGGAAAAGCACGTGATCTCCATGGGAACCTCGGTGCCCGGCATCCCTTCATTGGCCTACGAATTCTATCCCATGGAAAGCGGCCACCACAACCGCCGTTTCGACCAGGTCACGGCCGACGGCAGCATCTATTCCTACAGCGGTTTTTCCAACATCTGGGAAGAGCCCATCACCGATTTCACCTTCCCTTCGGAGAATGTGATCCTGATCCAGCTGATTGATGCGCAGACCCTGAGGGTGGAGCAGCAAACCACATCGGACGGCCCGCCCTGGGCGTTTAAAAACAACTTCAGGGATTTTCTGCGTTAGTAGAGGCCCGGGCTCTGCTCCGGTCATTTTTTAAATCACCCCGCTGGTCTTAATAATAACCAGTGCATTAAGCCGCTTTAAACCCTGAATTTGTAGTCGCTTAACCTCCTTCCGTCTAAGGTTTATTTTTTTTATTCTTTAAACCAATTCTTTTTTTTCATAAGTTTGAACGGCTGACGCTTGTGCCTGCGCCAGCCACGTTTCTTATTATCATTTACTTAAAATCAGGAATCATGAACGCAAAACCCTTTATGGCGATTTTTTCGTTTCTGCCGCTCTTGCTCGCGGCTCAGAACGTGGATGACGGATGGCATGAGATAGGCAACTCCAACTACAATGCCGCATTTACCGATCTGGCATTCAAAGACAACAACAACGGATTTGCCATCGGAAAGGCCGGGGCTTATCTGCGAACTCAAAACGGGGGCGTTACATGGACCGCTTATCCTTCCGGGACAATAAAAGATCTGAACAAAATTCAGTTTCTGGATGAAGACACGGGATTCATATCAGGAGGTAACAGGGCCGCATGGTCCGGGATGGTACTGAAGACAATGGATGGCGGGAATCAATGGGATACGCTGGATATTCCAATTGGGTTCCCTTACGTGTTTGACATGCATTTTGTAAACCAGCAGACAGGGTTTGTGACCGGCAACTGGCTTGAGCTCTGGGTGACCCTTGATGGGGGTCAGACCTGGGAAGCCAAAAAGACCCTGCCATACGATGGCAAAAACGTGTTTTTCCTGGATGAGAACACCGGGTTTGTCATCTCAAATTCTGGCAAGCTTCTGAAAACCGATGACCAGGGAGACAGCTGGAGGGAAATTGCCATTCCGGGCATGAGCTATTTAAGGGCGATATGCTTCCCTACTAAGGACACCGGGTATGCATGGGACAACTGGCAGTACTTTTCCAAAACAACGGACGGGGGCGAAACCTGGCAGCAGGAACCCATTTCGCTGTTCGCCAGCGGCGGGTACGATCACTTTGGGTTGTTGTTCAAGGACAAGGACACCGGTTTTGCCTATAGTCAAAGCGGGTATCTGGCAAGAACCACCAATGGGGGTCAATCATGGGAACTGGTGGTCGAAGACAGCGGCAAGTCCTTTCATGCCATAACGGTCAAACCTGATGGCAACCTGGTTTCCGTTGGCGGAGGAGGTCTTTTTATGACCAGTCAGGATGGAAACAGCTGGTTAGAGAGAGCGCGTGGTCATTTTCAGGGGACCATGAACAGCCTTGCATTGCTGTCCGACGAAACGGCTTATGCCGCCGGCGAAAACGGCAATATTGTGCGAACGGATGATGCCGGAAGCAGTTGGACCAAAATACCTCTTGACTATCCATATAAGTATACTTTCATGCATTTGGAACAGCTTACGGAAGACCAGGGGTTTATTTGCGGAGCGGGGCATGTCCTCTTCAGGACGGGCGACGGATGGGCCAGTTTTGAAACAAGCAATGTGCCCCCGAACCCGGCGACAAAAGTCCTGTTTCTGAACTCCCGGAAGGGTTTTCTGTCAGGTTCGCCCGGCATGCTTAGAACGAATGACGGCGGGGAATCATGGACTGAGGTGAATGGCTTTGCCGGAAAATATCATGATGTGTTTGCCGTGGGCCAGGACACATTGTTTGCCGTAAACGTATCCGGGGTTATATCCCGAAGCTTCGACGGCGGAGATACATGGGAGCACCTGAACACAAACCTGGGCTATTTGTGGTATGACGCCCGGTTGTTTTTTGTGGACGGGAGGGTGGGCTTTTTAGTGGAGTCTTATGGAAACCAAATATTCCGGACCACCGACCACGGAGCCAGCTGGACCCTTGTGCATACCGCCGGAGCGCCTCTTCACCGGGCCTATTTTGACGACCATCTTACCGGGTACGCTGTGGGCGACCGGGGTACGGTTCTGAAGACTGCCGATGGGGGGAACACCTGGGTGAAAGTCACCACCAACACAGGGAGAAACCTGCGGGACATCCAATTCAGTCCCGGGGGGACAGGGTTTATCATCGGACAGGACGGCATTGTTCTGCGGCGGGCCACCTCTTATAGCATACAATTCACCATCTCTGACACAGAGGGACAAACGGTTGAGGATGCAGTTATCACCCTGAATGATATCCCCTATACAGCCGGGCATTATTCGTTCAGCGGACTGTTCCCGGGGGTGTACTCATACCGGGTAACGCGCCAGGGTTATGCCTCTGCAAGCGGCACGGTGACAATCACCGACAGCGATGTGCAGGTTGACATCATTCTGGAACCGGGGTACAAGTCCACCTTCTTTGTAGCCAATGCCTACACCGGCCAGGCCATTGAAGGGGCCGAAGCAATCCTGGAGGGGCATGGTTCAGGCTCAAGCAATTCAGCGGGGGTTGTGATCTTCGACAACCTGGAAGGAGGTGGCACGTACCAGTGGGAGGTGGTGGCCCCCCATTACCTGGGGAAATCCGGCACATTTACCATGGCCCAGGCAGACGCAACGATCGATGTGCTGCTCGATGCGGACCTTTCCACTCCAGTCGCCACAGAGGCAAGCTCTGTTTTAACCAGCGGCTTTACTGCCCACTGGCAGGCGGTCGAAGAGGCAGATGCCTACCTGCTGTATGTGTCCTCAGATGGTTTCGCAACACACTTGCTTAATGGGGTCTCTGTAAGTGCAAACCAATACCGTGTGGATGGTGTGGATTACAACACCACCTACCAATACAGGGTCAAGGCCCTCAACCAATACGGGACATCGGACTTTTCCAACGCCATTACGGTCAACACGCCCGATGCCCCAGCCGGCCCCGTTGCCCTGGAAGCGGCAGATGTTACTGACACAAGTTTCCTGGCCCGTTGGGAAGGTTATGAGGGGGCAGGGCATTACCAGGTTTTCGTATCCGATGACGGGTTCCAAAGCCACCTGCCTGCTTTTCACGGCCACGAAACCACCCAGCAAGAGGTATTGGTACCCGGCCTGTTGCCGGCCACGGCATATCATTACCGGGTCAGGGTGTTCGTTACCGGTGTCGGACTCAGCCATTATTCCAACGCGATGCCAGTCACAACCACGGATGTTTCTTCAGGTTTCGAGGCGGAAATCAAGGACGGACTCCTGGTGTATCCCAATCCGGCAGACAGCCGGCTTAATCTCCGGAACCCGGGTGGCCCTTGGGTTGCTGAG
>Ga0334898_1003970_pt1 | contig 11413 bp, 9 predicted proteins | sample GraSluR3_MG_10_FD_207228 | JGI IMG/M metagenome (GOLD analysis project Ga0334898, IMG submission 207228) | Sludge microbial communities from methane-producing bioreactor in Wageningen University, Netherlands - Granular Sludge_3_08-R3 | ecosystem: Engineered > Bioreactor > Anaerobic > Unclassified... | reverse complement strand
ATCAGATTGGCCATTTGCCGTTCCCTCGCAGTGAGTGAGAATCGCGAGGCCACTTCATCCGAAATTTCACCAAAGGCAACGGAACTGTTGGGGTCTTTCGCCAACACCTGTACAAGGGCCACGAGAATCGAAATGTTGATCCCAAGGTATATGAGATATTCCAAGGAAATGGGGGAATACGTGAATGTGGCAACCGTGTCCAACACGAACTCCAGCAATCCCAAAGGCACGAACAGAAGACAGTTGAGGCCAATGCCACCCAACAGAGTTCTCAAGGCCCGATGGGACTTGTCACTTCGTGCCCTCAACAACACAAGACCGACGCTTCCCATGACGATGGCGATGCAGAGGTAGGAGACGATCCGCCATGGCGGGGAAGAGGCGATCAGCAGCAGCACATTTCGATTGCCGACCAGTGCTCCGAGAAGGTGGACAGTCTGCATGGTGATGGTGACGATGCAACCGATTCCCGCCACGCGAAACAAAAGTGGACTCTTTGTTCTCAACAGCTTGATTCCGATCATATTGAGGATCGCTCCATATAGTGCGATACCGAGCACACCCGCCACCATCGAAAACACCAGATCAAGGCGGTCGCTTCCACTGATGAGATCCAGTACCTGGGATGCGTAGTAGTACACGGCTACGATCGCCAGATTTGCGATGAACAGTGTCTGGACAAGAAACATCCTTCCGATGAACGGTTGGCCAAGGCGATTGTCAAGCACACCGAGTCCAACCAATGAGGCGAAGCCGGTCGAGAATATCAGGATGTAGAGAAAAAGTACCACATGTCCCATTGGAAAGAGACTACCATCAGGTGGTGCGCGAGGCAATACAATTTCGTAGTTTCCACGAACTACGAATAATTTCGGGGTGAACAATTTTTCTTTTTTTTCCTATACTGCATCCCAGACAAACCGATCAACCGAGGTCCTGCTACATCAAGACCTCGATATGGAGAAATGTATGAAACCATCTATTCATGTAGGGCTGCTGCTCGTGCTGCTGCTTGCGTTCTCTTCCTGCTCGTGCCTCCTCGATGGTGGCAATGCGAGATTTTCCGTGGATCTCTTGGATGATGAGGCAAGAATGCTGCAACAGGCGGATTCCTATTTCTACCGGGTGAACACATCAAAGGTAGAACAGGAGGAGGCTCACCTTTCGTTCACCGAATTTTCCGGGCTCGATACGATATATCGTTTGGAATGTTCCGATCCGGGGACACTGTCCATTGCGATTCATCCTGAGTTGAACACCTCGGCGTACAAGCTGGTTCTGGTCGATTATGAACGCGATGAGGTGCATGTCCTCACACAAGGTGCGAACGATGCCGAATTGACATGGTCACTCGCACCTGGAAAGTATGCGGTGAAATCTGTTGGATACAAGGTCAAGGGAGATGTTGCCATTCGCATCGGTGCAAGTGATGCGGTAACGGTGATTCCCCAGTCCTGACAAATCCCTATTGGCAGCAAGTGGTGTTCTCCGTAGAAAGGAAACATCGATTGAGGATCCTGTTGCAATTTCCCATCCGCAGTTGTAATTTCATTCTGTGGGGGTGCCTATGAAGCGACGTATCGAGATATTGCTTCCGATCTTGTTGCTTGGAGGACTACTGTTCGCCGAGATGTCTCCCGAGGTGTACCGCCAATTGCAGCAGGAAGCACAGGAGTACTTTATCATCAAGGTGGAGATGGTACATACTCCCCTCTGGATATTCAGCAGGGACAAACCGGTTGAGGTGACCGCAAGGATTCTCCAAGTGCTGCGAAGTGGAAAAGGTGCGAAGGAGCAGGACTCCATTGAGATCCACTACCAGAGCTACAAACCCAAACGGGGATGGGTGGGACCTCGACCCGTTCCTGTGCTCGCCAAGGGCGAGGATTACCATGCGTTCCTTGCATGGTCGGACGAGGATGGGTACTTCGTGCCTGCGGCAAGGGGCTATAGTTTCGATCCACCGGTACCAGAGTTCCGATAGCTTCTGTTGCATGAAGACCTCGGATGAGGAGGCACCTCCCCGTCCCCCTTATGCCTGCCTGTACAGACCGCTTTTCATCTTCATTCGGATTGATGATGCGGTTCCCATTCAATCGACTGTATGATTTCGAGCAGGAAATATTTGATTTTGCCAATTTCCCCACGTACTATTCTGTGACAGACAAGACCTGATCTCGTGTAAAAAGTTCCAACACCTGTCAATCTATTAATTGACTATATATATTTATGTAACAATATCATTTACTTTCTATCATATTATACATTAATTACTTATTATGACAAAATCAATACAAATTGGGGTTTTCGTACGTCCTGAGGAAGGAAGCTTTTTCGGTACTGACATGTGTGCTATGACCTATGTAGTAGTATTTTGCACCTAATAAACAACTCTATCGACTAATAGTAACAATTATTTTCTATTTATTTCTTGACATCACTCTTCAGCCATGCTTCAATCGTAGTAGCATTGGTGTGCATACGAATGAAATCCAACTTCAGAGCGAATACGTTGACCAATGTGAAACAAGGGAAATTTTATTCCCAATTAGGCAAATCCTTCGATAAGGAGAAGACGATGAAGGAAAAGACAAATCTATCTGTAGGTGTCGATCTGGGGACCTCAAACCTGCTGATATATGTCGAAGGTCAAGGTACATTGTTCAATGAACCTTCGATCATCGCCATAGACAAGGCAACAGGAAATGTGGTTTCGGTAGGAAACGAGGCGGCGAAACTTGTCGGAAAAACCCATGACAAGATCGAGGTCGTTCGCCCTCTACAAGGCGGAGTGATCTCCGATATCCAGTTGATCAAGGAGATCCTCCTGTTCACCTTGGATAAGATCTTCCTTTCGAATCTCGATTCCATCAGCAAAATGTTGATCTGCATTCCTTCTGAAATCACCAACACGGAAAAGGAAGCGATAGTGGAGTTGGGACATAGTCTTGGTATCCAGAATACCGAAATCGAAGAGGAGATCAAGGCCGCCGCCTTGGGATCGGGTGTGGATATCTTTGCACCGCGTGGACATATGGTGATAGACAGCGGAGGCGGAACCACCGATTTCGGCATCCTTTCCCTTGGCGAAGTCGTCTTGTCGAAATCGATCAAGATCGCAGGAGACTTTTTCGATCGGCAGATCATAGATCATGTGAAGACGGTCCATAAACTTGAGATCGGCAATCAGACCGCGGAAAAGATCAAGATCACCCTCGCTTCCCTCACCGGACCCTATCCAGCCGATGATGATGGCAATCTTCTTGAGTACGAAGCCATGGGAAGGGATTTGGTCTCCGGACTTCCACGACGGGCGGTCCTCGGTACCGAAGAGATCAGGAATGTCCTGCTCCAATGTTTCGATCCGATAAAGAGCGTGCTGCTCACCACGTTGGAGGAGACTCCTCCCGAATTGGCCGGTGATTTGGTCGATACGGGAATCCTGTTGACCGGAGGTGGTTCGCAGATACCCGGTATCCGTGAATATATCGCCGAATTGGCCCAGGTTCCCGTCTACCTGTCGGAAGTACCTCTGACGGCAGTGATCGATGGGTGTAAGAAAATGTTGAAGATGACAAGTCGACATTTCTATAGCGAAGTATAGGAAAAGGAAAAAACGATGTGTGCAGCAAGCATGAATGAAAAATTAGGTCTCGGTATCGATCTGGGAACGGCGAATCTTTTGGTGTTTTTGGAAAGGAAAGGGATAATTTTCAATGAACCATCGGTCATTGCATTCGACCGTGAATCGGGCAGGATTGTCGCGGCGGGAGAAGATGCCCACAAAATGCTTGGTAAGGTCCACTCCAAAATCGCTGTGGTGAAACCGCTTCGCAATGGAGTCATCTCCGATATGCGGGCGGCGAAGGCCCTGCTGACCTACGTGTTGGGAAAAGTCGAGAACCTGACGGAGAAGAATCTCTCGAAGACCACTTGCGTGATCTGTTGTCCCTCCGAAGTGACGAAAATCGAACGTGATGTGATGATCGATTTGGCCGCCAAGATGAACATCATGGATGTGTTCATCGAGGAGGAGATCAAATCGGGAGCCCTTGGAGCTGGTGTGGACATATTCAAGTCCAAAGGCATCCTTGTGGTTGACATTGGGGGCGGAACCACCGATGTCGGAGTCCTTTCTTTCGGTGATATTGTCCTCTCGAGGACCATCCGGAAAGCCGGTAGTTTCATGGATGACGAAATCTCCAAATACGTGAAGAAGACCCAAAGTGTCGAGATCGGGGAACTGACATCGGAACGGATTAAGATCGAATTGGGAGACCTGCATGATCACGCGAAGGTCGTCACCAACAAATATGCCGGCCGCGACATGGTGAAGGGAATTCCCAAATGGGTGACGCTCACCACCAGCGAGATCAGTTCCGTCATCACACCTGTGTTCGACGAAATCATCAAGCTGATATCCGCAGTGCTGAAGGACACTCCACCCGAGCTATCGGCCGATATCTATCAACACGGGATCCTGTTGACCGGTGGTTGCTCCCTCATCAGGGGTATCGAACAATATATCGAGAAACGAATCCAGGTTCCGGTGAAGGTTGTCCACAATCCCCTCACATGTGTTGCCGAAGGTACCAAATACCTTCTCAAGAATCGTGGTGATTATCTCGTGAATCCGCTTCAACTCTAGGAGGGTTGCATCATGGCTATCGCAATTGGAAAAAAAGGAAAGGAACAGACAAGTTCGCTTGGCAAGAATATCGGTATCGATTTGGGTACCGCCAATATATTGGTCTATGTCGAAGGGGAAGGAATCATCACCAACGAGCCTTCCGTGATTGCCTTCGACTATGAAACCAATGAGGTGATCGCCACCGGACAGATGGCCGCCGATATGATAGGCAAGGGGCACCATGGCATCAAGATTGTCAGCCCATTGAATCAAGGCGTGATATCCGATATGGAGGCCACCAAGAAACTCATCGAGATTTCACTGCACAAGGTGGAGAACATCAATATCGACATTTCCCAATCGACACTGCTGTTGTGCTGTCCATCGGAGGTCACCCAACTGGAACGCGATTCTTTCATGAGTCTTGGATCCAAGCTTGGCGTGAAGGATGTCTTCATCGAGCAGGAAGTGAAGGCTGGAGCCATCGGTTCCGGACTCGATATCTTCAGCAGCAACGGCTCCATGATCATCGATATCGGTGGAGGTTCGACCGACATTGGAGTCCTCTCCCTGGGCGATATCGTGGTCTCGGAATCAAACAGGATAGCGGGAAACTACCTCGACAATGAAATCATGAACCACATGCAATATGTGCATGGATTGCTGGTGGGAAAGAAGACTGCCGAACGGATAAAGATCGAGATCGGATCGCTTCGGGAACAGATCGACAATCCGCGTGAAACATATGCGAACGGGAGGGATGTCGTTACTGGTTTGCCAAGGAAAATCATGGTGAATGAACTTGAGATCAGGGACGTGTTGGCCCGACCGTTCGAGACGATCGCAACCATGGTTTTGAAAGTACTCCAAAACACTCCGGCCGAGTTGTCAGCCGACATCATCGTCAATGGAATCTACATCAGTGGCGGTGGAGCGATGATCGACGGAGTCGATGAATTCCTCCACAAGAGGGTGGGAATGGATTTCCATATCTCGCGAAGACCGATGACGGCGGTAGTCGATGGTACCAAACTACTGTTGAAGAACCGCGGCAGTTATTTTGTCAAACCGACCGATTGAGTGGCGCACTCTTCCCACCCGGGTGGATACTCCCAATCCCATCGAATTCAAGACGGGATTGGGGGCCCTCTTTTCACAATTCCCATGTACAGAAAAGGAACATTCCATGTATGGATTTGGAAAAGTCTCCATCAACTTAGGAATCTCATCATTCATCCTTTTGGTGTTCTGCCTTTGGACAGTCCACATACCACTTGCTTTGGTCTGTGCGACGATACTGCTTTTCAGCTTGATCATGACTCATATGTACTCGATCCAGGTTTCCAAGACGAAGAGAATGCGAACCTTTGCACATTGGTTGGAGAGCAAGGATGAGGATATCGGATCATACTATTGCATTCTGGTCGGCACCGAGTCGAAAGGATTGTTCAGCACCTTCTTCGATCATCGTGATGTGGATTGCCTTTTTGAGGATATCGAGAACGAATTGCAGCAATATTTCGGCAGATCGCAAGTACGAAGGCTACATGGACACCTCTTGGTGGTCATACATGAATTCCCCGAAGCTTCGTCATTGTCGGATGAAGACAAGGCGCTATATCAACAGGACCTCTCGCGCAAAGTATCCGAACGTCTTCGTATCCTGGCTGCCTCCTACGATGAGAAAGTACTTCCCATAGAAGATATTGTCGTGGGTTGTGCCACCTCAGGGATCCGGTATCGTGTAGGCAAAATGGAAGATCTGGTGGATCTGGCCTTCCATACCTGGAAATGTGCCCAAACGGCTTCCCTCCCCTATCTGGTGGCCGATGAGACGATCCGTGCCCAAAAATTGGATATCGATGAATGTAAAAGAGGGTTTCTACGAGTTGATTGGGCACGTGATTTCAATCCATTCTACCAACCGATCATCGATCCCGACTCATTTTGTATTGTGGGAATGGAGAGTTACGCACGTTGGCAGCTTGACGGATTCAGGTTGCTTACCGCATCTGTATTCAAGGACCTTGCGGGAGCAATGCATCGGATCTCCGACATCGATGCCATCATCATGGAAAAGACCTTCGCCTGTGCCCACTCGATGAGGGTGGAAGGATTGATTCAAGATGACTTCATGATAGTGGTGAACATCAGCGCGGAGAGTGTGACTGACGAGTTCCTGAATCGTGCCCTACGACTTGCATTGCACTACGGACTATCACCCGAATGCATCGAATTCGATGTGGATGACAAGATACTCTTCGATCCACAACTTTGCGAGTCGCTAAGGAACCTCCGCTCGAGAGGATTTCGCATTGCAATGGATATGTTCGACGAGAATGCTTTCAATCTGAATGCCTTTTTCGTGGCTGATTTCGATAGCTTGAAGTTGGATTTCAGTTCCTGCAACTCACAGGTTCTGAAAATTTTCCAATCATTGCAGGAAAACGCATCGGAACTGGGACTCGAAGTCTTGGCGAAGGGCATCGAAACCGCACAATCGATGGATACGGCCAAAGCTGTGGGCTGCAACTATATGCAAGGTAATTACTTTACTCCCCCGATCCCATCACATGTGATGAAGACCTATCTTCGGAAGTACAGGAGAGGTTTGTATCTCGGTACCTACGAGGAGGCCCCCGGTTTGGCATAGGGTTTCTCTCGAGCGACCCGACGGGGACGTCAGGTCGCCGAGACTTCCTTTGCCTATTGTCGCGACATCATGTCGTGCAGACCTCCGCCGTTCTCCACATTGGTGAATCCGAGTTGGCCAAGGATGCGCATCCCATAGCTGGAACGGGCTCCCGATGCACAGTAGACGATGATCTTGCGATCCTTGTCCTCCATCGACTCGGCCCACTGCTGCAATCCGTCGAGTCCCACGTTCACCGCTCCGGGGTAGGCTCCCATGGCGAATTCCATCGGTGTCCGCACATCGAGGATGATCGGTCCGTCTTCCGAAATCTCTCCCGAATCGGTATCCACCGCAGTCTTGGCTTCGCCCTTATCGAGGTCTTCCACGGACTTCTTCTCGATGGGATACAGTCCCACCTGCAGCTGTTCATAGCCTATGGCACGTGCATGCCGTTCGAGACTGATGTACCCCCCGCTGAGGTTGAACACTTGATCGAATCCCGCGCCCTTGAGCATCCTGAGCACCACGTGGCCCTTCTGTCCATCGTCGCTTATCAGAAGGATGGGATGTCCTTCGGGAATTCGATCCAGATTTTCCCTCAGTACATTCTGACTCAAGTTGTTGGAGCCCCTCAGGTTGGCCTTCGAATAACTGATCGGATCACGCAGATCGATCACTATGGGCTGGGTTTCCAGAACAAAGGTTTCGAAATCCTTGGCCAAAACCGATGGGCTGAAGCCGCTGGAATGGTTCGCAGCGGTGAAGGCCGCCATGTTCACAGGTCCGTTGGGTGAATTGAATGGAGGAGCATACGCAAGGTCCAGTTCAGCCAGATCATCGATGGTCAACCCTCCTGCGATCGCGGTTGCCATCACATCGAGTCTTTTGTCGATGCCCACTCGTCCAGCAGCTTGGGCTCCCAACACCCTTCTTGTTTCCTTATCGAAGATGAGCATGAGGCTCACCTTCTCCGAACCTGGGAAATAGGCGGTATGGCTATTCTTGTGGACCACCACCGCATCGGCGTCAATCGAGGCTTCCTTGGCAGCCTTGAGGCCCATGCCCGTCGATCCTGCCACCGCACCGAAGATCTTCACGATAGAGGTTCCCGCAACTCCCTTGTAGGTTCGGTTTCCTCCAAGTGCATTCTCTCCCACGATTCTCCCCTGCCGGTTCGCAGGTCCCGCAAGAGGCATCCGTACAGTTTTTCCCAGCACTTGATGAGCGATCTCGACCATGTCTCCTGCGGCGAAGATCGATGGATCGCTGGTGCGCAACATGGAATCGACATGCAAGCCGCCGGAGTCACCGATTTCAAGACCCGCATCCTTGGCTAGTTGCAAGGTGGGCCGCACTCCAACCGAGAGCAATACGAAATCGGTATCCACCGATGTTCCGTCGTTGAGCAGAACGCGGTTGTCCTCCACCGCCTGCAACGACTTGCCCAGTTTGAGTTTTACACCATAATCGGCGAGCTCCTTGGTGAGGAATCCGGCGAACTCCCCTTCCAGGTTCGGCATCACTTGGGGAGCCATCTCAACGAGTGTGACGGTGATTCCCCGCTTCGCCAACGCCTCCACCATCTCGAGTCCGATGAATCCTCCACCAACAACCACTGCCTTCTTCGGTTCCTTGTCGGTGATGTACCGGTCGATCTTGTCCATATCGTCAAGTGTCCAGAGTTGGAACACATGGTCCTTATCGACGCCCGGAAGCGGCGGGACGATCGGCTTTCCTCCTTGTGCAAGGATCAACGAATCATAGGAAAAGGTCCGTTCCTCTCCGGTCTTGGTGTTGCGGGCTTTCACTTTCTTGTTCGTGCGATCGATTTCCAACGCTTCGGTGTTCGTATGGACTTTCACTTTGTACTGGTCATCGAAGGTCTCTTCGCTTGCCAAAATCAGCGACGAACGGTACTCGATGTCGCGACCGATGTAATATGGTAGTCCACAGTTGGCGAAGGAGACGTCGGCTCCCGCTTCCAACAGTGTGATGTTCACTTCATTGTCGATTCTTCGTGCTCTGGCGGCTGCGGTAGCTCCCGCCGCAACTCCACCGATAATCAAAAGGTCTTTCATCCTATACTCCTCTGTAATGTTCGAACGAATATATAAAAAAATAGATTTGCAGGGTCAAGCGGGCAAAATGGCTTGCAAGACAGGGCAATTTTTTCGATAATCCCGATTTCTTTCGCCCCAAGGCACATAGAGCCCGTTTTTCTTGGTTGAGAGTACTACATCACATGACTTCGAGGATGTGATTAAGTCACCAAGATTATCGATTGGAAAAGTGGTGAGAATACCTGTCGTCTTTTATGGGATACGACAGAACCCAGCCAAGAAATGTCGAGCGATACATGTGCAGATCGTGTACTATCCACAACAGGAGGAAACCTCATGGTGAAGGAATTGAATGAGGTGATCGAATTCATCGAAGCACATCTCACCGAAAATCCCACTCTTGGGATGATCGCCGATTATGCTGGTGTATCCGATTACCATTTCCGCAAGATATTCTTCTACTTGTCCAAGGTAACGTTGAGTGAGTATATCAAGAATCGGAAATTGTCGGAGGCCAGCAAAGACCTGCTGGAAGGATTGTCGGTTACCGAGGTTGCCTTCAAATATGGGTACCAATCGTTGGATGGGTTCACCAGGGCGTTCAAGCAATGGTGTGGCGTACTACCCTCGGAAATTAAAAAACGGGGGATTGCATCAACATATCCCAAACTGTTTTTCGCAATCACCGTCAGAGGAGGAAATTCCATGGAATTCAGGATAGAAGAAAAACCGAAGTTCAACTTGTTCGGGGTAACCGGGAGGGTTCCGATGCAATTTGAAGGAATCAACCATGCGATTGTGGCATTGGCACAGGGCATCACAGAGGACCAGCGGGCAGAAATGCACTCGTTGCAGAACATCGAACCGAGGGAGGTGGTGAACGCTTCATACGAAGCGGATGCGAATTTCCTCGAGGAATCGGGAGATCTTACCCATCTCATCGGCGTGTTGAGCACTGAGAACCGAGCTTCGGGAATTTTGGAAAGGATTGCGGTAAGCGCGGGAACTTGGGCCGTATTTCCAAATGAAGGGCCCTTTCCCGCAACATTGCAGGATACCATGGCGAAAATCTATTCACAGTGGTTTCCGGGTTCCGGTTACGAGATAATCGATAAGCCGAACTTCTCCTTCACCAGGATGAATCCTCAAAAAGAGGGTTGGGCGTATAGCGAGATCTGGATTCCGGTGGAGAAGGGAAAGTAACATCTTCGAACCATTAGTTGAAATGTGAATTTTCTTATTGCATTATTCCTTATTATTCCCTATTATTCTTTTATAAAGAATATTTAGGAGTAATTAGTCATGAAAGAGCAATACTATTCGGTTGATCAAATCGCACAACTATTGGATATCCATCCGAAGACGATCCAACGGTATATACGTGAAGGGAAGCTACGAGCTACGAAGATCGGAAAGGCATGGCGCGTCAGTGGTCACGACTTGAGTCTTTTCACCGAAGGGAACGCCAATGAACCATTCGAGTTGGAAGGCGCCACCGAAGTGGTGAAGAGCTCATCGGTGATCGATATCATGATTGTTCACAGGGAAAAAGCCTACCGCATCATCAACACCCTCAATGCTGCAATGAATGTGAAGCCTTCGGAGTATGGAGAAGCCTCCATTGCTTCACAGTACATTCATAGCGAGCATCTTTTGCGCCTCACACTATGGGGAAACCTACCGTTCATGATTGCCACATACCAAGCCATCGAAAATATCCTTGCACAGGAGGAAGAATAGTATGGAACGTGATTCGGTATTCAAATCCCCAACGGGAAAAGAGAAGATCAGACGGTACTATGATGCGATATTGGATTCGTTTCCTCTCGAGCAAAGATATGTGGACACCTCATATGGAAAGACGTTCATACTTGAAGGAGGCATGGCCAATACCCAACCAGTCGTTCTTCTGCATGGTTCCTGCAGCAATTCCGCTGCATGGCTTGGTGATTTCGAGGCTTTGATGGAAAACCATCATGTATTCGCTGTGGATATCCCGGGAGAACCTGGCAACAGTGGCGAATTTCGATTGAAGATCGAGTCAGAAGAGTATCCCAATTGGTTGCATGAAGTGGCAAATGCGATTCC
>Ga0334898_1003966_pt1 | contig 11428 bp, 10 predicted proteins | sample GraSluR3_MG_10_FD_207228 | JGI IMG/M metagenome (GOLD analysis project Ga0334898, IMG submission 207228) | Sludge microbial communities from methane-producing bioreactor in Wageningen University, Netherlands - Granular Sludge_3_08-R3 | ecosystem: Engineered > Bioreactor > Anaerobic >... | reverse complement strand
GACTTCTTGAATATTGATAATCTTTACCGGTTTACCGGCTTTTGAAATTTCTGATTCAATTTCTTCGGGTACAATCGACTCACATCCTAAACTTACCAATAGCACACCAGCAAGATTCGGATTTTTGCCCAGGTTAATTAATGTTTTCTTCACAGTATTTAAATCAATCGGGGTTTGAGTACATCCCTGATCATGAAGGTAAGCAGCAGTGCCTTCTACTTGTTGAGAAATCTTCAAAGTAACATCATTGGCACATACTACAGTGGAAATAATCCCAATATAATTACGAACACCTACCTGTCCATCACTCCTTGGATAACCTAAAAAACTCATTCTTTCCCTCCTTCCAGGTCTCCCCTTCCGCGATTGCTTTTTACATTATGAATATGAACATAATCTCCTTCATCAATCAATTCTGTTGCAGTTCCAATCACTTCACCATATTTAATAATAGGTTCACCTTTTTCAATCCTTGTCAAGCTGATTTTATGACCAAAAGGCACATCCTGTTTTAGTTCTATTTTCTTTGATTCACCTTCAAATTCTTCATCTAATAAATCTCCGGTTTTTAGGTCAACTAGAGCTGTTGCAACATTATCTTTTTTATTAATGACAATGGATTTCTTTTTTGCCATTTTATTTTCCTCCATATATTTCCATAAAAGTTTATGACTGAATAATTTCTATTATTCCGTTTTTAGAATCAACTTTCACTTTATCACCTGTTTTAATAGTCTTTAAAACATCTGTTTCGAAACCGTATATCATGGGTGTCTGACATATTACTGCTCCAGCAACTGTCGTCGCCTGTACAGAATTGCACAATAAAGCAAGAGGTGCTTTTCCATTTCGGTAAAGATAATAGTAACCAAATGTTTCTCCGGCACCTCCTTTACCTGCAGGAAAAACCAATATTTTCCCGGAAATATTTTCCCCCCTGCCAGAATGCGCTACTTCTACAATGTCTCCGCTTTCCCAATCCACACCAGCCCAGAAGGCGACTAAATCCTCAACCACAAGCGCCTCCCCAACAACTGTAGGATGGTCTTTGGAAACACTATGTCCTTTTAATTTCATCATAATTTTCTTACTCCTCCAATCCACCTACCATGCAATGCAGCCATAGCACAATCTCTCGTACTACCAAACCATACCGGGCTGGCTTTTGTCTGGTCAAATCCTGAATAGAAAAAAGCCCCTTTAATTGAATTGGTTGCGATTGTTCCAGAAACCCTGGTACCAGCAAAAGCTATACACATGCTATCAGTAATAGTAACCCCTGCATTTTCAAGAATATCTATCCATCCCATATCCTTTGCAGTATCTCTAAAAAGTTTTGTTGTTGAAATAACAAATTTTACTTTAGGGTGTATTTTTTTCCCTGTTAATATCTTTATAATATCATTCATCTCAGACATTGTGACATGGGGACAACCCAGTAAAATATAATCAACCTGTTCATTTTTTGCTGTACAGGCAATTTCGTATGCCTCGTTAATCTCTTCTTTGCCAATCAAAATCTTTTCAACGTCTTCTCCTGGCTTTAGAACTGATTCAAGTGTTGGCGCTTCAGGTGTAATACCAACCATATGAAGAAGCGGCAAACCGGATTCAACAGCAATTGTTGCTAATAAATGTTTGAGTTTAGTATAATTACTCCCAATTTCTTTGGGAAAGTTTGTGATTACTGGAATTTTTTCTTTAGTCCTGCGGCTAATAGCCAGGCTGAGGGCATCAAAATCAGCATCAGTAAATTGGTTAGGGTCCAACTCATCTTTTAATTGCACAATTACCTGAGCGTATCTTTCTTCTTTCTTATGCATTCCAATCAAAGGAACTCTACCGGTAATAGCTGCTGAAAGAGATACAACACCATCATCCCTTTCACAACGCGAACCAAACATTGTGTTATACCACAATATAGAAATAGACTCCGCTATACTTACATGCTGGTTTAATTTACCAGGATAAACAAAAAAAGGCATGGCAGAATATGTAGGAATTACTCCTAATTTTTCATAGAATTCTACAGCATGCCCCATTATATTATTCATTTCTTCAATTTCATTATTTGAGAATTCTAACTTTCTGGCAATTTCCAAATCAACAAATTTAGGTTCAATAGTGGCTGGTACACGTAATTTGGTAACTCCTTCTATTAAATTTTGCATCAGCTCCTGTCCCCATTTACCCTGTTTCCCATAAGGGAAAAACATGACATCAGGGGGCATTAAATGAGCATAACTTATCTCTACCATTCGTTCAGCCCCCCGAGCATTACCCATTCCAATTAGTATTTCCAGGGCTTTCTTTGCACCGGAGCCAAAATCACTATCTAATATCTTTTTCTCTTCCTCATTTAAATACATCAGCACTATCCCTTTCATTAATGGCTTTTTGAAATATAAATCCATGCAGGTAGTAAATACGATCTATATTATTCATAAAATATGGTTAATAATCTATGACTAGAGCTACATATTCTTTTTTAATACAACATATGGCCCTTCTTTTATAAAAGCCATTGTTGGGTTTTTCTTTTTTGAGAAACAATAATAAATAGCATTCTGTAAAATTGTGCGAATATCTTTATGTGAATCTTCTATAAAATCATAGCCGCTTTTGCCTGGCAATGCAGCAAGTACTTTTGGAGATAAATTTGTAGTACAATAAACAAGCTGGTTGTATCCACCAATCTGTTCAAACAGCTGTTCCCATTTTTGCACTTCCCACTGATCATGTGTAAAAACCCAGTCATCACTGCAAATAAGAGGATAAAAATTTCCTAATCTGACTTCTGCAAACTTTTTCAGTAAATCTTTATAATGCGGGCTCCCGATAGGTTCATCATCCTGGTTATGGGCTAATAATATAATATGTCCATCTTTTTTCAATGCTGGTATAGCACCCCAGGCTCCCTTTATCGATTGATAATGATTAACAGCCCCTTTTCCACCATGTGTTAAGACAATGTCATATTCCTTATCGATTTGAACAAGGGAAATGTTTTTTAACTGCTCAACTGCTTTTTGATGAGATTGCTCTAAATCACCGGTATATATCCCACAAACCTGATGTTCTCCATTAATTAATACATTTACATTAAAATCAACACCTACCCTTTTAGCAACTTCTAAGGCAAATTCATGGCAAGGATTATCTTTAAATACCAGATTTTCAGCATTTTTATTGGCCATAAATTCAGGTCCGTGAAAAATCTGTGTTGCTTCAAGGTTTACCATGCCCGGACATACTGCTTTTCTTCCGCCTGATGCCCCAGCCATAAAATGTGATTCTACCAAACCAGTTACAATACGGATATCTGCTTGCATGAAATTACTATCAATTTGAACCGGTATTCCCATCACCTTTCCAATTGAAATTAAATCTTTTGAATAACAATCATGATCAACCAATTGGTAATTATCAAATACTTTTTCTCCAAAGGCTTTCTTTTTCCAATTTTCAGAAGTAGGCGCGTGAGTGCCTGTGCCTATAACAATTTTTATTTTTTCTCTCTTTATCCCTGCTTTTTCTAGCCTTGATAATATTGGTGAAAGAATATTACCATCATATTTGCAATTATAAGGCACCGGACGTGTATTATCAGAAACAGCAATCGCTACAATAACTTCATCAACAGGCTTATCTTGTGAACCAACAATTTCTTCAATAGTATTACTGTTAACAGGATAATTAAAGGCTTTCTCAATTTCTGATTTTACATCCTTTAAGGGAGGTGTGGGCTTTAATTGTAATATCTCACATGCAGGCGGCACTTTTAAACTTATATATTCATCTAAATATTCAATATTTATTTCTTTCCAGTCTGAAGTATCTATATTTTTTGGATAATTTCTCATATTTCACCCCTGCATTTTTCTAAAATTTGCTAAGGGTCAATATTCCCCTCTTACGATGAGAATATTGACCCTTTTTATGATATTATACTATTTTATTAATATTCACTATTCACACAAAATACTTTTGAATATTTTTATTCTAGTCCTAACTCTCTCATTGTCTCTGGAGTTGGCTTTCCTTCACTGTCCCATCCTCTTAATTTATAGTATCCTTCTATTGCTGGTTCAATAGGTGTTGGTATTTTTCCTGCCCGACATCCTTCTTTGGCAGGCATAAACATAACCTCTGGTAATACATCATCTTTTTTGCTAAATCCCCATTTTACATTAACAGCACGTTTCAGAGTAGATAATCTTTCCCCTATTTTCAGGAATTCTTCCATTGACATATCCCATCCGGTAACTGCATTTACGCTATTTAGCATATCAGTGATACCAAATCCTCCAAACATCATAAAGTTACACTGAGTTGCTGCATCCTGAAGGGCACTTAAATCATGGAATTTTGCAGCTATATAGTCTTTTCCTTCCATATCAAAACGATCAGGGGCTTCTGTTATTCCCATTTCAGGTAATAATAAACCACAGGCGGCTTTAAAACATAGACCATGGGTATGACAGGCACCTCGTGAGCTTGTTGCATAGCTTACTGCTAGCGAGAAGAAAGCACGAGGGTCATGAGCAGGCAAATCCATACCCTTGACATGAGCAGCGATTTTAGGTGCATCTCCGCCAATCTTTTCGGCAGCCTTAACGATACCCTCAGCAGCTAATTCACCCAATTTTTTCTTTTCTGCAATTTGTTTGACAACTTCTACTAATTGTTCACCATCTCCCCATTTTAATTCCATTCCGAAAGTATCTTCTTTGGTTAACAAACCTTTTTCATAGCATTCAGTAGCAAAGGCAACAAAAGCACCGGCAGAAATACAATCTAGGCCATAAAGGTTACAAATTTCATTTGCTTTAGCGACAGCATGAATATCATCAACCAGATTACATGAACCTAGCATTCCCAGGGCTTCATATTCAGGTCCACTGCCAGTTACTGCAAATTTTGCAGGATCTTTGGTATCAATATGTCGATGGCATCGAATTGGGCAATTCTGACAGGCTATTTTGGCACATTCTGCCAAATCCACATTAAGTGCTTCGGAATAGTAAGGATAGCTCAATTTTGCTGCTCCTTCTACCCAAACACCACCAGAATCTCCTTTCCAGTATTTTATCGGAAGATCTCCCAGCTCCTCTGTGGGAGTTGTTTCAGCAGTTGTTCCACCTTTCAGGAAAGCCTCAGGTGCAGTTTCCCGAATCCGTTTGTTCAGATCTTTGGCTAAATCGCGTACTTTCTGGGAATCAGCAACTTCAGGTTTCTGAGTCCCCTTTACTGCGATTGCTTTTAGATTCTTAGAACCCATAACCGCACCCAATCCACCTCGACCGGCATAACTATGTTTGTCGACAACTATACAGGAAAAGGAAATAAGTTTTTCACCAGAAGGGCCAATACTGGCAACACTGGCTTTCTGTTCGTTCAGATCTTCTCTAACAAGGTCAGCAGTTTCTTCAGAATTCTTGCCCCAGATTGAAGCAGCTTCTTTTATTTCTACTTGATTGTCATTAATCCATAAATAAACAGGTTTGTCAGCTTTCCCCTGAATAACAATACTATCCCATCCTGCCTTTTTAATCATCTGGGCCATTGTTCCGCCTGCAACGGTATAACAGATTGCATTCGTCAAAGGAGATCTGGAAACCACAACAAACTTTCCACTACCTGGTACAGCGCTAGCCTGGAACGGACCGACTCCGAAAATCAACCTGTTGTCAGGATCTAATGCATCTACTTCCGGTCCAACTTCTTTTAATAAGATATCTGCACCAAATCCTACACCCCCCAGGTATTTTCTACAATAATCTTCAGATAATTTTTCTTCGCTTACTTTTTTTTCAGTTAAATCGACTCTCAGTATTTTTCCCCAATATCCGTTTGGCATTCTAATTCCTCCTTATAATTATTATATTTGGATTATTCATGAGAACTGCAAAAATAACAATATAATAAGCACTCCTCCTTTCAGTGTTAATCTTTATTCTCGCATCTCCTTTCCAAATACGGGAGGAATAATTGTTTCCTCTTATTCCCTATCGGTCAAAAAACCCTGGAAGCGCTTTAGGTTTAATGACTCGGAGACTTTATCAATGCATGATAAACAGTCTATTCCTAAAAAACATTATATCAAATATCGAATAATTAAAAAATAATTAGTAAATATTGTACCCGCATAGCAGGTTGGATTGAGAACCCCTAAAAGAGGTTTAACTTTTTTGCTCTTTTTCTTTCGATTTTTATTTATACCTTTAGCCATAATCTTTCTTAAATAATAGTATTTCAAACTTTGTACTTCAGGTGAAAAATTATCATCTGGCTTATTTTAATCTTTTTATGGTTAAATAAACTACTGAACTTGAACTGCAGCTTGATACATGGCAATGATATTTTCGGGTGGTACTTCAGGTTGTATGTTATGTACTGCAGACAAAACATAACCACCTTCTTTGCCAAGAATAGATTTAATTCTATGAACTTCTTTTTTGACTGATGGAGGATCGCCAAAGGGCAATAATCTTTGTGTATCAATTCCACCCCAAAAAGTTATATTATCACCATATCTTTTCTTTAATAATTCCGGTCCCATGTTTCCTGCAGAAATCTGTATTGGATTCAGGATTTGAACTCCAATTTCGACCAAATCATCAATAATCGGTTCAATAGCACCACAACTGTGGTAAAATATCTTTGCTTTTGTTCTATTACGGATAAAATCATTAACTTTTTTTTGAATTGGCTTAATATATTTTCGATACATTTCAGGGGAAATTAATAAACCATACTGGCTACCATAATCTCCACCCTGAACGATAATATCAAGAAATTCTCCACACTCTTTAAGTACATTATCCAAAAACCCCATATGGATAGTAGCAACCTTTTCCATAAGGGCTACACTTAAATCAGGGTTGATTGCGAAATCTAAATAGAAATTTTCAAAACCTCTTATTTTCCAGCTTCTTTCATACCATGTTTCCCAGGCAAAATCACCTACCAGGGCATACATATTTTCCTGATAGATTTTTTTTGCCTTTTCCCTGAGTCCGTCTGAATAACCTGAATCATAAGGATCAGGCCACTTTATATTCTCCAAATCATCTACAGAAAGAAGCTCTTTTTTTTCTAATGGGCCAGAAACTGCATCAAAATATATCCCGCCGTCTTTGGGTTTCCTATATCGTACTCCCCATTCATCAACTACCTCTTCGCTGCTACCTTTATCCTCAACTGTAAAAAACCAGCGAGAGGATTTTCCTGGAAACAAATGCCTGAAATCAATATCTAAATATTTTAATATATGTTCCTCGGGGAGAACGGTTTGTCTGATCCAATCATTGACTAAACAATTGCCTGATTCGTAACCAAGAAAAGTCAACAGCTTTTGATAGGCTTTTTTATGAATGGTTGTAACCCAACCGCCAAGATCTACCGGAACACGATCAGTCTCTTGATGATCTAAAGTCATTAGGACTCTATCTTTTGAATTCATGGAAATCCCCAGATCATTCTCCCCTTGATAATTAAAATAACTTATTATAAATATTAATCTAGCAAATAAGTATGGATTTTCATAATTGAAGAAAAAAAACTATTTATGCTTTCCCTACTGAATCAAAAACTTCCATTCTCTTTTTGGCAACTTGTTTCATTCCTTCTTTAAGGCTAAAGCAACAGTCCAAAACCCATTTATAATTACCTTTTTCTAAAAGGTCTTCAATGTTACAAATAGCCTGTTGGCTCATCTCAGTAAAGATATTAATCTTACAAATTCCTTCTCTAACTGTCTTTCTAAAATCATCATCAGATATTCCTGAACCTCCATGCAGAACAAGAGGAACTTTGCTTACTGATTCCAGTTTTTTCAATAATTCATGATCGATTACAGGGGCTTTTTTGTAAGCTCCGTGAGCATTTCCAATAGAAACAGCCAATGCATCTACATCGGTTTGCTCAATGAATCTTTCAATTTCTTCCGGAACGGTTTTAAATGAATCATCATTATCCTGACCATAGGTGCTTCCTTCTCCTACATGACCAAGCTCGGCTTCAACAGTAATTCCTAATGGCTTGCAAGCCTCAACAACCTTTTTGCTAATTGCCACATTGTCCTCAAAGGGTTTCATAGAGGCATCAATCATGACCGAGGTAAATCCATTTCTAATAGCTCTTAGAACATATTCAAAAGACTGTCCATGATCAAGGTGAAAAGCAACTGGGACACTTGCTTCCTGTGCAATTTGGCGTGCAATAAGACTAACGCGTTCAATACTAATCTTGCCACCCATAACTTCAGCAAATGCTAAAATAGTAGGTGATTTTTGTTCTTCTGCTGCTTCAATAACTGCTTCCATGCTTTCAATATCAAAGATATTGAAAGCACCAATTCCATACTTCCTATCTCTCGCATCCTGTAACATTTCTTTCATACTTACTAAAGACATAACTATAAATCCTTCCTTTGTTTTTAAAAATATTATTTATGCTATAATTTTAGCACAATTTAACTTTTATCACAATGTATAACAAAAGTTATTTAAATAATCCACGTAGTAATTCGGCATTTTGTTTAACCCATTGATGCATAATAATAACATCGCTTGGCAAATGAAAATCTTTCACACCCATTTCTATATATTTTTCCATATCTTCTTTGCGATAATTAATTGGTCCTATTTCGACTCTTGGTCTTTTACCTTTTTTAATTGCAGTTTCTATGGTTTTTATTTCAGCCTCTTTTACTTCCGGATGATCCCATTGACCAACACGACCTATGCTTAAAGAATAATCACAGGGACCGAACTGAACCATTTCTATGTCGTCTAATGATAGTATTTCTTCTAAATTATCTATACATCCTTTTTTTTCTACCATAATAGCGATTACTGAATCTTTCATTGCCTGTACATAATCCTGACTACCGCACTCTAATACATATCCAACATTCCTTCTCATATGACAGCCATTAATACCATCAACTCCAGGTATTTCAGGTCTAACTTTACGAATACATTCTTTAGCATCTTCTAAACATCTTATATCAGTAAAAAGAATATTCTGTATGCCTGAACCGAGTGCCCGTTGAGCTAAAAACCCAGTAGGTTCCTGGTCTGCTTTAAACATACTGGAAATGTTGTGAAGTTCTGCAGCACGAGCAATATTCTCAAGATCATGTAAATCCCATGGTGAATATTCACCAACAAATTCAATATAGTCAATTGATTTGGTATTGGCTATTACTTCAATCATCCCTGGCCACGGTGTCAATACTCTTGCACCAATACTGGGCTTATTGTTATTAATTAACTCTCTTAGCTTATTCTTATACATAATATAGTTCCTCCGATTACATTGATTTTTTATTTCTTTACAGAAAGAAATTTAGTTAAATGTTTATATATATTACTTTATCAGAAAAATAATTATAAAATATTTAAAGTAGAACATCCTGGAATATATAATATTTATTAACGCTTATTATATATTCCAGGATAATTAATTATCTAGAACCACCCTAGGGCATCAACAAATTCGGCAGCCACATAACCAATCCGGGCCACAGTGTTACCAGTACCAGGACTGCAAGGTTAGCTAGGAGGTAGGGAACAGCGGCTCCAAAAACCTTCTCCACACTGCATCTGGCAAGATTGGCACAGATATACAGGCAATTTCCTACCGGTGGTGTTACCAGAGCTATGGCCTGGTTGACAATAACGATAATACCAAAATGAACCGGGTCAATACCTAGATTCACGATTACCGGCAAAAAGATTGGTGTCAAAATCAGGATATTGGGAGCAATATCAGAGAAAGTCCCTACAACCATGAGAATGATATTGATAATTAATAAGACCACAAGGGGATTCTCCGAGATGGATAGTAAAGCTATGGACATCCGCTGGGGAAGCTGACCATAGGCAAGCATCCAGCCTAAGAAGGTGGCTGAGACTACAATTAGCATGACTACTGCGGTGGAACGAACCGTCTCTTTGATAGCCGGATAAATGTGTGCTAGCTTTAATTCCTTGAAGACAAAGAACCCTAAGATAAAGGCATAGACTACTGCCAGGGCTGAAGCCTCGGTGGCAGTAACAATTCCTCCAACAATACCTCCGATAATGATAAGGGGCATAGTCAAAGCCAGTATTCCATCTTTGAAGCCTACCAGCAATTCTTTGATAGAAGGCAGTTTTTCTCTTTCTCTGCCATAATTGTACTTTGCAGACATATAGGCAGTGACCAGCATCATCAGCAGGCCTACCAGAACACCCGGAATGGCTCCGGCTAAAAAGAGCCGGCCAATGGAAGTCTCAGAAGCCATAGCATATAAAATCATAGGGATGCTGGGAGGTATAACAATACCAATTGTAGAAGAAGCTGCAGTAACGGCCGCACTTACGCTTCTGGGATATTTCTTTCTTATCATCTCCGGAATCAGAATACTGCCGATAGAGGCGGTATCAGCTACAGAAGAACCGGAGATTCCGCCAAAGACCATACTGGCAAAAATGTTGACATGTCCTAAGGCTCCGTGGAAGTTACCCAGTAAGATAGTGGCAAAATCCAGGATTCTTTTGGTTATTCCCCCTTCACGCATCAGAACTCCGGCAAAGACAAAAAAGGGAATGGCTGTTAACAAGAAGGAATCTGCTCCTGAAATCATGCGCAAAGTAGCCATGGAAGATGGTAGATCCTGGATAAAGACTCCAAATGTGGTACTGATGAGAATAGAAAAACCAATGGGGCAACCTATTATCAATAATAATGCTAATAAAAGTAAGACAATTGTTAATACTAATCCTGCACTCATTTTTTAATCACCTCATCAATAAGGTCTTCATCCTGTGGAACATTCTTATACCTGGTAAAAAAGCGCTGGATAATTTCAATTAAGAGTAAGCCGATACAGATAAGAACTGAAATATAGATATAACCCATGGGTATCTTTAGTCCTGAGGATAGGGTCTTGCCCAACCTGCCCTGAATCATTATGATGGTATAATAACCAATATAGATGGTGGTCAGACCGATTAGTATATCACAGAAGACATGCAGGGCAAACTTAACCCTGGAGAAGAATTTAGAGGTAAAGTATTTAATGGCTGCATGGATATTCTCCCGAAAGGCGATGGGTATACCCAAAAAGACTACATAGATAAATAAGTAACGGGCCAGCTCATCTGACCATCGGTAAGAAAAACCAAAGACATAGCGTAAGACAACAGAACCAATTACTGTTATGAGCATAGCTATAAACAGCAGACTGGTAGCTATATCGTTGACCTGGGCCAGGATTTCGTCAAATCGATTTTTCATATCTTTATCTCCAATATTTTCCATAATTTTAAAGACAGGGGATTGTCTTTTAGCTTGTTAGCTGTTTTGTATTAACTCAATAAGCTCTTGAATACTGGCATCCATCTCTATGAAGTGATCATAGACCGGTTGGGCCATA
>Ga0334898_1003963_pt1 | contig 11429 bp, 10 predicted proteins | sample GraSluR3_MG_10_FD_207228 | JGI IMG/M metagenome (GOLD analysis project Ga0334898, IMG submission 207228) | Sludge microbial communities from methane-producing bioreactor in Wageningen University, Netherlands - Granular Sludge_3_08-R3 | ecosystem: Engineered > Bioreactor > Anaerobic >... | reverse complement strand
GAAATGATTGAGGAGTTGATAGAAGTACCGACTCCATTATTGAACAGAGAAATGAAACAAACAATGCAAGAAACAAATAAGCAATAAGTGTAACCATTTTATTTATCGTATTTAATCCAAATGCCTTATCTAAACATATTATTTATTGATGAAAACAAATCGTACCAAAAAAATGCAGTTAATAAAACAAAGCCCTACTGCCCTTGATTACGCATAACGTAAATCTGTCCGGCCTCATCCTTTACTACCTTAACCTCTTCTCCCTTGTTAATAAAACCATCTTCGGAAACGGCATCAAAAATTTCATCGCCAATTTCAACCTTGCCCGATGGACGCAAAACGGTAAGCGCAACACCTACCATACCAAGCATATCCTTTTGGTGCTTATCAATCCCCACATAACCTTCTTCTTGTGTTAAACTTGAGTTAAGAGCCAAACCCGGAAATGCAGGTGATGAAATCAGCCGCTTACTAAGCAGTATTGAGGCGACAAGTCCTGCAAACAATGAAAACGCAACCACTACTAGCGGCCGCACAATTTCAATCCAAGCAAATGGGCGTGTATCCCTAAAAATATCGTTATCAATCATGGCAACGGTAAGCCCAACCAGCACAAGCACAATTCCGCTAATACCTGCAACACCAAAGCCTGGGATAGCAAAAATTTCAATGGCAATTAATAACATACCCACAACAAAAATAATTAGCTCGTAGTGCTCGGCCATACCCTCTATGTATAGCGGGGCAAAGTAAAGCACAGCAGCAATGGCCGAAACGGCCAAAGGAAAACCAATACCTGGCGTTTGCAGCTCGAAGTAAAGCCCGCCAACAATCAGCATTATTAACAAGCCCGAAACCACTGGCGAAGTGAGCATACCTATTAGCTTATCAATAAAAGTTGGCTTAAACTCCACAATGGTGTAATCGTCAATTTTGTTAATACTAAAAATATCGCTAACCGACTCGGCTTTACCCTCGCAGTATCCCCACTTCATAGCCTCCTCAGTAGTAAAAGTTAGCACTTTACCTGTATCAATAATTCCTTCGATATAAACAGATGGATCAACCATTGCTTCTGCAATTTTTGGATCTCTCCTCCATTTCATTACGGTATCGCCATCAATCACAACCGGAATTTTACCCTTGGCCTCTGCGGTTGCGCGCATGGTGCTTCGCATAAACGACTGAAACTTGTCGGGGGCAACCTCGCCGGTTTGGTTAACTACGGTGGCCGCACCTATGCTTCCTCCTTGGCGCATGTATATGCTATCGGCTGCAATGCTAATAAGCGCACCTGCCGATGCTGCTTGGTTATCGATAAATACCCAAACAGGTATTGAGCTATTCAGGAATTTGGTTCGAATTGAATCGGCCATGTTTACTAACCCGCCGTATGTATTCATATGTATAAGAATAATATCAGCATTCAACTCAGAAGCTTCATTAAAACCTTGCTGCACATGTCGCCATGCAGCGGGCATAATATCCTCTTTAATATTTATTTTGTAAACCAATTTGCCTTGAGGAATGTTTGTAGTATCGGGTGCTGAAACCAAAGCACTTAAACCCAGCATGTAGGCTACTATCAGCAGTAAAATTCGTTTTGCTATCATTTTCCAGATTATTTAATTGTTTCAACCAAATTCACATAATGCTCAAAAAGGGCTATGGCATCCTTCTTGGGTTTATCGAGCGTATAAGAAATATTGCTAGTTAAGTAGGCAATTGCTTCTTTGTTTGGAATGCTTAAGCCGTTAAGCCTGCTAACAGCATTAGGTATATTACTAACTCCATACTCAAGGGCGCTATTAAACTCGCTTATGAGTTTATCGGGTAATTGCTTTGACGTTACCCAAACAGCAAACACCATTGGTAATCCGGTAAATTGCTGCCACTCCTTGGCAAGGTCAAGCTTATGCGAAACTCCCTTTTCCAGTTCAAATACCTTATCGCCAATGGCCAGAACTGCCTCGTTTGTTTGCAAAGAATTCGCTATTTCTGCTACACTAGCATCTATCCACTCAAAGCTGCACTTCCAATAGTACTTTGCTAAAATCTTTACAAGGTTTACCGATGTTTTCGAGTGTCTATCAAGATAAACCCTTGTTATACCAGACAATTCAGCATTACTAAGCAAAGCCACTGTCCGAACATCGTTTACGGCTCCAATGCAATAATCGGAAATTAGCCTATACTCAGGCTTTTTTAGCACTGCGTATAAAGGAACTAAGCCAACGTCAACCTCGTTATTTAGCAACTTGCGAGCACACTCGGCAGGATAATCAAGCTGAAGGTTGAAGCTATTGTTGTCGGCAGTATGCATCAAACCAAAAACAAAAGGGATTGTATTTAAGTATGAAACCGCAGTGATATTAAGCCTTTTGCTCATTGTTGTATTTGAAATATTCGATTGCTAATTTAGCAATAAACGAAATGCTTTCACAATAATAGTTAAAACACCACCAAAAGCAATTAAAAATACTACCTTAACAATAATTTCTCTTTCAGGTTGTTTGATGATTGTTAACTTTGCGAAAAAATTATTTTAGGTATGGAGCTTAATCGGCTAACAGCCATCTCGCCAATTGATGGCAGGTACAGAGAAAAAGTATCAACCCTTGACTCGTTCTTTTCAGAGCATGCTCTTATTCGCTACCGGGTAATGGTTGAAATTGAATACTTTATTGCATTGTGCAAGATACCTCTTCCGCAGCTTGCCAACTTTGATACCGATAATTTTGAAACGCTTCAAGATATTTACAAGCAGTTTACCGAAGCTGATGCCCTTAGGGTAAAAGAGATTGAAAGTACCACAAACCACGATGTGAAGGCAGTTGAATACTTTATCAAGGAAAAGTTTAAAGATCTATCGCTTGATCAACACCTCGAATTTATCCATTTTGGCTTAACATCGCAGGATATTAACAACACCGCATTCCCAAGCATGATGCGCGATGCTGGGCACGAAGTTTACTACCCAATTCTCGACGAGCTAATTGAAAAGTTGGAACAGCTTGCTCAGGTTTGGGCTGATGTTCCCATGCTTTCCCGTACGCATGGTCAACCTGCATCGCCAACACGGTTGGGTAAAGAGATAAGCGTTTTTGTTGAACGAATAAACAAGCAGGTAAACCTGCTTAAAAAGGTGCCTGTGTCGGCCAAATTTGGCGGAGCAACGGGTAACTTTAACGCCCACTTTGTTGCGTACCCCGATATTAACTGGGTTGAGTTTGCTAACAGCTTTGTAAATGATGTACTGGGGCTTGATCGTTCTCAAGTTACTACACAAATTGAGCACTACGACAACATGGCGGCCACATTCGATAATTTGAAGCGAATAAATGTTATCCTAATTGACTTATGCCGCGATTTATGGACATACATTTCCATGGATTACTTTAAGCAAAAAATTAAGGAAGGCGAAGTAGGCTCATCGGCAATGCCTCATAAAGTTAATCCCATTGATTTTGAGAATGCCGAAGGAAACCTTGGTATTGCCAATGCGCTCTTCGAGCACCTATCGGCCAAATTACCCATTTCGCGCTTACAGCGCGATTTAACCGACAGCACAGTTATGCGAAACATTGGTGTACCCTTTGCCCATACCGTACTGTCGCTAAAATCGATACTAAAAGGGCTTGAAAAACTGGTGATTAATCCTGCGGCTATAAATAACGATTTGGAAAAAAACTGGATGGTAGTATCCGAAGCAATTCAAACTATACTCCGTCGCGAAGGATACCCAAACCCTTATGAAGCCTTAAAGGACTTAACGCGCACAAACAAGTCAATAACCAAAGAGCAACTTCATGCCTTTATCAATACGCTTAACATAGCAGATAATGTTAAAGACGAGCTAAAAGCCATAACGCCGTTCAGCTATACTGGCATCGATCTACAATAAAAAAGATACAGCTACACCTTATTTTATATAGATGAAGAAATTTTACAAAGTTTTTAAGTTTATATTTCCATACAAATGGAAAGCAGTAGCAAACATTCTGTTCAATATCTTTGCTGCATTCTTCTCTCTTTTTTCGCTAACCCTAATAATCCCCTTCCTAAACCTACTGTTTGGCAACGTTGAACTGGTGAAGGAGATCCCAGAATTTGCGCTAAATGTTGATGCTATTAAGGAGCTTTTCTACTACCAGATTAGCGTACTAATTATTAACTACGGACAGCCAACTGCCCTACTATTTGTAATTGGGCTTGTATTGATCACTTCACTATTCAAAAACATTTTTGCATACCTTGCCCTTTGGCATTTAGCCCCAATCCGAATTGGAGTTGTTCGCGATATTCGGAATGCGCTTTACCGCAAGGTACTTGATTTACCTCTCGGTTTCTACTCTGAAGAAAAAAAGGGTGATATTATTAGCAAAATGACCAATGATGTAAAAGAGATTGAGGTCTCGATAATACGCTCACTCGAAATGTTTTTCAAAGAGCCAATTGTAATACTTGTACACCTCAGCTTTCTAATCATTATGAGCCCTCAGCTAACGCTATTCGTGTTGCTAATTCTACCCATTGCAGGAGGGCTAATAGGGCGGGTAGGTAAATCGCTACGTAAAACATCGTTTAAGGGGCAGCGGAAAATGGGCGTTCTGCTTTCGGTTATTGAAGAAACCCTAGGCGGACTTAGAATTATTAAGGCATTTAACGCAGAGGAGAAAATGCGCAAACGCTTTGAGAGCATCAACTCGTTTTACACGCTGCTTATGACCAAAATGTGGCGAAGACGCGACCTTGCAACCCCTTTAAGCGAATTTTTGGGTACCATTGTTATATCGGCCGTATTGTGGTTTGGTGGTAAACTAATATTTGATGGAACAGGGTCGCTATCTCCCGAGGAACTGATTGCCTACATCGCTGTATTTTACATGATTATAAACCCAGCCAAATCATTCTCAAGTGCATACTTCAATGTGGTTAAGGGCATGGCCTCAGCCGATAGGGTTGACTCACTGCTCTACGCAGTTAACCCCATTACAAGCAGGGCCAAAGCACTAGAGATTAAAGATTTCAATGGTTCAATTGAATACAAAAACGTGAGCTTTAAGTATGAAAATGAGCTCGTGCTTAAAAACATTAACCTTACAATTGAAAAAGGAAAAACAGTTGCCCTTGTTGGCCAATCGGGTTCGGGCAAAAGCACATTTGTTGATTTACTCCCCCGCTTTTACGATGTTACTGAAGGCGAAATCCTTATTGATGGCATTAACATAAAAGAATTTAGCCTAAAAAGCTTACGCAACCTTATGGGTAATGTAAACCAAGAGCCAATTCTATTTAACGATACCTTCTACAATAATATAGCCTTTGGCTTAACCCAATCGAACGAGCAAGATGTTATTGCTGCTGCAAAAATTGCCAACGCTCACGATTTTATTATGGCAACACCCAATGGTTACTACAATAGCATTGGCGACAGGGGAAGCAAACTTTCGGGCGGCCAGCGACAACGCGTTAGCATAGCACGAGCCATACTTAAAAATCCACCAATCATGATCCTCGATGAGGCAACATCGGCTCTCGACACCGAATCGGAACGCCTAGTACAAGACGCCATTGAGAACCTAATGAAGAACCGAACATCGCTTGTTATTGCGCATAGGCTCTCAACCGTTAAAAACGCCGATTTAATATGCGTTCTTCACGATGGCGAAATTGTTGAGCGCGGAAAGCACGATGAGCTGCTGGCAAAAGGAGGAATTTATACTAAGCTATACGAATTACAAAGCTAATAGCCTAATCAAAAAAGAGGAAGGGACGATACAGCAGCTGTATCGTCCCTTCCTCTTTAAAAATAACATACATTTTTTATTAAAAAACAAACCCGATATAAAAGCAAAAATCCCGCCTTTCAGCGGGATTAATTTTTGGCGGAGAAAGAGGGATTCGAACCCCCGGTACCTTGCGGTACAACGGTTTTCAAGACCGCCGCATTCGACCACTCTGCCATTTCTCCGCTGCAAAGATACCCGCTTTTTTATTTCTAAAAAATTTTTTTGAAAATTTTTTTTACAATTTTCTTTAGCAAAGCCTTGGTTTTATCAATATTTTTTAGATAATTTAGCTACAGTTCTGTCAAGAGATTAGTTAAGATAAAAAAATCGCTAAAAAAATGCATTTTTTTCTATAATTGCTTGGCAAACCCAATAAATACGCTATATTTGTGTTGTATTGTTTAGGTAAACTAACTATTTCTAACCCTAAAAATTTAGTATTATGAACAAAGCTCAATTAATTGATGCAATTGCTGCAAGTGCAGGTTTAACTAAAGCTGACGCCAAGAAATCTCTTGACGCATTCGTAAAAACAACTGCTGACGCTCTTAAAAAAGGCGATAGGGTTGCATTGGTAGGTTTTGGTTCTTTTTCAGTTTCTCAAAGAAGCGCAAGAACTGGACGTAACCCACAAACTGGTAAGCCAATTACCATTAAAGCTAAAAAAGTGGTTAAATTTAAGCCAGGTAGCGATCTTAATGATTCAGTTCAATAAGGAGCACGTTATTAAATCGAAGGGGTCATCTTATAAAAAGATGTCCCCTTTTATTTTTTTATAGTCATTCCTCTGTCTTTGTTTAGGATTTTTTGTTGATGAGCAAATTGCCCTCCGAAATAAAAAGTGAGCTATTAGACCACCTCTCGGGTTTTATCTCCGAAAAAAGGTATGAGCTGTTAAAGTTCGTTTTAAGCAACCGAAGCCGTTACCTTACAGTTGTTCTTGAGGATATTTACCAATCGCAAAATGCAAGTGCAGTTCTCCGATCGTGCGATTGCTTTGGAGTGCAAGACATTCATATTATTGAGAACACCAATGAGTTCAACATAAATCCTAAGGTTGTAATGGGCTCAACTAAATGGTTAAATATCTGCAAATACAACAAGGAGCAAAACAATACCCTAGCAGCCATTCATGCGCTAAGGGAAAAGGGCTACCGAATTGTTGCCACATCTCCCCATACATACCAAACTACGCTCAACGAGTTTAATATAGAAAAAGGCAAATTCGCACTTTTCTTTGGTACCGAACTAAGTGGCCTATCAGCAGATGTTTTAAACAACGCTGACGAATACGTGCTAATACCAACATATGGCTTTACCGAAAGCCTAAACATATCGGTTTCGGCTGCTATATGCCTGCATACACTTTCCGAAAGACTACGCAACTCAAATATCGACTACCTGTTAAGTAACAGCGAAAACCAAGATTTAATGCATGAATGGCTCAGGCTATCCATTCGAAGCTGGCGATCGATTGAGAAGCGATTTTTATCTCAGAAAAATATAATGGGATAATTATCCTCATAATTATTGAACTCATCAATAATTTTCGTATTTTCGTCATATTAACAGATACTTTTTGTCCTATGAAATGTATCCTCATTGACGACGACATCATGTCGTGCCGTGTTCTCGAAGATTATGTAAACCGTACAAGTTTTCTGGAATTGCTGCAAACTTTTAATAACGCTGTAGATGCCATTAACTTTATTAAAGATGGAAACAGTGTTGACCTTATCTTTTTGGACATTGAAATGCCCGAAATGACAGGAATTGACTTTCTAAATACGATAACGCATCCCCCTCAAATAATCATTGTATCATCGCGTGAAAAATATGCCCTTGAGGCCTTTGAATATAGCGTAACCGACTATTTGCTTAAGCCTATTAACTACGCTCGTTTTTTTAAAGCGGCAAATAAAGCGTTGGAGAATAGCAGCAGAAACGCTCAGATAGGAGATGAAAAAGAGATTTTTATTAAAAAGAGTAACTCGCTGGTGAAAATTAAGTACAGCGATATTTTGTGGGTTGAGGCGCTTGAGAACTACGTTGTAATAAATACCCGTAACGATAAGTTCACAATTCACTTTACCATGAAGGCAATTGAAAATCAGCTGCCAAATTCGCTGTTTAAGCGTGTTCACCGATCATTTATTGTAAATATCAGGGAGATTTTCAGCATTGAGGACAACTCTGTTATAATAAAACTTGCTGAAGGCAGGAAAATTATCCCAATAGGCAAATCGTATAAAGAGAAATTACTGAACGACATTAACTTAATGAATAAATAACGGATACAAGTAATGCTTACACATCGGGAGCTATTCCTTAAATACCTAGCTCAAACATCTGATTCGCCCCTCCAGCTTGAAATTGAAAAAGCCGAAGGGGTTTATCTTTACACACCAAGCGGGAAAAAAATAATTGATCTTATCTCAGGGGTCTCAGTTAGCAATGTGGGACACTCGCACAACGACGTGGTAAAAGCGGTTACCGAACAAGCACAAAAGTACATGCACTTAATGGTTTACGGTGAGTTTGTTCAACATCCTCAGGTTAAGCTTGCTGAAGCGATTTGCGAAATGCTGCCCCAAAAACTCCAAAGCGTGTACTTTGTTAATTCGGGCAGCGAGGCCGTTGAAGGGGCAATAAAACTTGCAAAAAGGTATACTGGCAGACCCAATATAATTTCGTTTAAAAACGCCTACCATGGCGGAACAAACGGTGCCTTAAGCCTAATGGGTAGCGAGGATTTTAAGCAAGCTTTCAGGCCCTTACTCCCAGGAGTAAAGCATCTAAGATTTAACAATTTTGACGATTTAAATAGAATTGACTCTTCAACTGCATGCGTTGTTGTTGAACCCGTTCAGGGTGAGGCAGGAATTATTGAACCCCTGAATGATTTTTTAAGCGCGCTGCGCAAACAGTGTAACGAAACTGGCACTCTGCTCGTTTTCGATGAAATTCAAACGGGAATGGGACGAACAGGCAAAAACTTTGCCTTTGAAAAGTATGGTGTAGTTCCTGATATACTTTTATTGGCCAAAGCCTTTGGTGGAGGAATGCCATTGGGTGCTTTCATCTCATCAAAAGAGATAATGGGAACGCTTACGCATAACCCCGTTTTAGGGCATATTACTACCTTTGGAGGGCACCCGGTATCGTGCGCTGCATCGCTAAAGTCACTCGAGCTGCTTACTTCTCTAAATCTGGTTGATGACGTAGATAAAAAAGAACAGCTATTCCGAAACCGGCTTGAAGGTCACCCAAAGGTAATGGGTATTCGCTCATCGGGGCTATTTATGGCTGTTGAACTCGGATCGTTTGAGAAGGTCCAAAAGTTTATTCACCTTGGTTTAGAAATTGGCTTTGTTACCGATTGGTTCCTATTTTGCAGCACTGCATTTAGGATTGCTCCACCTCTCATAATTAGCTATGAGGAAATTGAACAGGCCTGCGAAAAAATTATTCAGGCTCTTGATCGGCTTTAGGCTTTTCGCTCTTTTTTGATGTATCGAAAAGTAAAATACCACCAAAGGCCATCCCTATAAGCGTACTTCGCCAAGGATCGGCCCACATTGGACAGCTACCACCTCTACAACCAATAAAATGATAATATGCATAACCTAATGCACCACCAATAAGAATACCTAGTAAAAACTTAACGGACAATAACCGTTTAAGCAAATCGTTAAAATTCATATTAAACTAAGTTCGATTAATTACGTTAAATGAGTAAACACCGAAATATTAAATATGTTTAAGACTTTCACCCTATTATTGCTCGTATTATTTACTACCCTCAATGGGTTTTCATTAAGCAACCCGAATATTAGCAGCATTGAAGACAGAATTGTGAGTATCATCGAAAGCATTGAAACCGCTAGCAGTTTCAGCGAAAAGAATGAGCTTAACAATGAGCTTATATCGCTTTTTTACGATGCTTTGCTTACTGAAAACTCGTTTGACTACCCATTTAGCAAGGTTGAAAAAGTTGGAATTTTAACGTCGCCTAACAATAAGCTTCGCATAATTACCTGGAATATTCCGCAAGCAGGAGGCAACCAGAAGTACTTTGGGTTTATCCAAACCAACATTAACGGTGATCAGCAAATTTTTCCGCTAACCGATAATCGCAAGCAAATAGAAACACCTCAGCTGCAAAGCCTTTCTGCATCTACATGGCATGGTGCACTCTACTATTACATTCGCAACGACATAATAATGGGACAGGAAGTTTTTACTCTTTTGGGCGTTGATATGAACAATTATTTTTCGGCAAAGCGAATTATTGAAACAATTACATTAACCGATAGCGGCGAGCCTCAGTTTGGTTTACCCGTTTTTTCGGTAAGAGGAAATAGGCTAACACGTATTATTTTTGAGTATTCGGCAAGAGCCTCAATGGTACTGAAATGGGAAGAAGAAAACCAGATGATTGTTTTTGATCATTTAAGTCCAATGCGTGGCGATTATGCGGAAAATTATCAGTTCTACGTACCTGACCTTTCCTACGACGGTTTTAAGCTAACCCAAACAGGCTGGGAATATGTAGCCGATATCGACATTAGAAATCCTGAAAGAACAATTCCTCCCCCAGTAAAACCTCCCATTGAGAACCCTGAGCCAGGGTTTCTATATCGGCCTAAATAAACTACTGAACGCCCTCATCAACATGAAGTATTGAGGTATCGCTCTTAAATGTTTCAAAGTAGTTCACAATTTTCACCCCTTTAAAGTAGTGGTGAATAATGTCCTCATAAGTTTTGCCTCTTCGGGCCATTTGCATGGCACCATCCTGGCAAAGCCCAACACCATGACCATACCCCCTACCCTTTAGCCGAATGCTATTTGAAACCACATCAACAGAAAAAAATGCAGAACGAAGGTTGAAGTAGGTACGAATTTCGGCTAAAGGAATGGAAACCCCATTAACCCTATACTCATATTCTCGCTCCTTGGAGGTTGAGATATAATCCTTAGGAGTTAGTCCAATAGTGTTAACCCCTTTTGATGCGAGGAAAGCAGTCCAATCATCCATTGGTATTCGTACTTCCCACTGTGAACTTGGTTGCCCTTTACAATACGGATCGAGTACCGATGAAAGGTAAGGGTGACTTGTTATCCAAACATTGCCCGAGTTTGCCGTTTGCCCTCCACAATTAGCATGAAAAGCGCCAACTATCAGCTCTTGACTTTCATCAACAACCACTAAGCCCTTGGTATCTTTAGTGGCCTTTAATATGCTTTTATTCTTAACCGATTTACCTTTATACGCCTGGCAGTGTACCTCATCGCAAAGATTAAAACCTTCGCCCATATGCTTATCGGTATGGCCAAGAGCATAGGTACGGGCAAGCAGCGCTTGCGCTTTATAGAATTCGGGTTGAGCATTTGGTCCAGCCTCAGCCTCAACAACACCCGCAATGTACTTGTCAATATCAATAAGGTTTAAGGTCATCAACCTGTCAAAATCAACGTAAAAGGTAAGATTATCATCATAAACCCGAGCGGGCATTGAGGGAACAACCGAGTTCATCCTTATAGCATCATTTTCGGTTTGCCCTACAATTGAAACTCTTGCCCATGTTCCTAGGTGAGTTACCATATCGCGAACCTTAACCGAATCGCCCGAAC
>Ga0334898_1003959_pt1 | contig 11436 bp, 6 predicted proteins | sample GraSluR3_MG_10_FD_207228 | JGI IMG/M metagenome (GOLD analysis project Ga0334898, IMG submission 207228) | Sludge microbial communities from methane-producing bioreactor in Wageningen University, Netherlands - Granular Sludge_3_08-R3 | ecosystem: Engineered > Bioreactor > Anaerobic > Unclassified... | reverse complement strand
TTTATGATCTGTTCACGTAGCATTTCATATAATCTTCTATATTGTGGCATATTTTCCATGAGCCCCAAAGTTAAAAAAAATTTAAATAGTATTAAACAACTTGTAAATACAAGTTATTAATTTTAAATTTACACCCTAAAATAATTATATCAAATAAATTATCTTAATTTCAGCATTTTGAGAAAAATTCCAAAATATTATTTGTAATAACAAGTTAATCAAAAACAAGAAAAATATGGCAATACCTGTTTTAATGCCCCGCCAGGGACAATCAGTTGAAACCTGCATTATGGGGCAATGGTATAAATCGGTAGGAGAAGAAGTAAGCGAAGGTGACATACTTTTTTCTTACGAAACCGATAAAGCATCATTTGAGGAGGAAGCAAAAAGTAGTGGTACATTACTGGCCATTTTCTACAATGAAGGTGATGAGGTACCTGTCCTCACGAATGTTGCAGTGATTGGAAATAAGGGTGAATCATTTGAAGAGTTCAATCCTGAAGGAGGGGCTTCTGCCGTAGCAGCAAGCTCTGAGGAACCTGTCGAAAAGGTTGCTGAACCCATTGCTGAAGAGTCGCCAAAAGTTGTCGAATTTGAAGTGGAAACAGCTTCACCGGCGCAGCATTTACGCATCTCCCCCCTTGCGAAAAGCATGGCTGAAAAATTAGGAGTTGATGTAAATACATTGAAGGGATCAGGTCCGAGAGGCCGTATCATCGCCCGTGACATTGAGGCAGCGTCAGCCGCTGCTCCTGCAAAAGCTGCCCCGGCGCCTGAGGCTGCACCGGCAGTTAAACCAGCCGCCAAACCGGCTGCTGCACCAAAAGCAGCAGTTGTTGAGCAGGGAGACGATTTCGAAGTTAAATCAATCCCCAATATCAGAAAACTGATTGCCTCAGCTATGTATAATTCACTTCAGAGCTCGGCGCAGCTCACTCACCACCTGAGTGCAGATGCACGGCAGATAATGAACCTGAGGAAAAGATACAAAAATGACTACTCAGAAGGCACGATTTCCCAGAATGTTACTATTAACGACCTGGTTTGTTTCGCAGTAGTCCGTGCCCTGGAAAAATTCCCTGTAGTCAATACCCACTACCTGGGTGATACAATGAAATGGTTTAAAAAGGTACATCTGGGACTTGCAGTTGATACTGAACGCGGACTCATGGTGCCTGCGCTTAAAAATGCAGATGACCTTTCGATCACAGGCTTGTCATACCAGCTCCAGCAGTTAGCCGGGCAATGCCGCACAGGAAGTATTAATCCCGACCTGTTAAGTCCCGAGGCAGCTACATTCACTGTTTCCAACCTGGGTAATTATGGTGTTGAGATGTTTACACCAGTGATCAACCTGCCGCAATCTGCTATCCTCGGTGTGTGTACAATTGTACCGCGCCCTAAAGAGATAGAGGAGGGGGTTTACGGATTCGTTCCCATGATAGGATTATCACTTACATACAATCATCAGGCTCTTGACGGGGGTGAAGCAACGCGCTTCTTATCAGAAATAAAAAACCAGATTGAAAACCTGAATTTATAAAAGCTTTAACTTTAAAATCTATAAGCAATGCCAAAAAATCAATTTATAAATCCATCAGAAGTAAGAAAACCGGGTCAAATAGAATTTAAGCCAATTCCGGTTAACCAGTACAATAAAAGTATTAAGGAAGAGAAAAAGAATTTCACCGATGCAGAACTGGTAAAAATATATCACGACATGGTTGTCATCCGTGAGTTTGAGACCATGCTTAACCTGATAAAGACACGTGGTGAATATAACAGTATTCCCTACAACCACCCGGGGCCTGCCCACCTTTCTATCGGTCAGGAAGCTGCAGCTGTTGGAATGGCGTTTACTCTTGACGTAGAAGATTTTATTTTCGGATCCCATCGCAGTCATGGCGAAATTATTGCCAAAGGTTTATCAGCCATTTCGAAACTTGACGATAAAAGCCTTCTGAAAATAATGGAAAGTCATTTCGACGGAGTGACCCTGGCTCCTGTAAAAGCCGGTCACACTGGCACAACAAAAGAACTGGCCGTTAAATTCCTGCTTTATGGTACCCTTGCAGAGATATTTGCACGTGAAACCGGTTTCAATAAGGGATTAGGCGGATCAATGCACGCTTTCTTCACACCATTCGGGGTTTATCCCAATAATGCTATTGTTGGCGGTTCTGGAGATATCTCCGTAGGAGCTGCCCTTTACAAAAAAGTAAACCGCAAAAAAGGGATAGTTGTTGCCAACATTGGTGATGCTTCAATGGCTTGCGGACCTGTATGGGAAGGACTTGCATTTGCCACGATGGACCAGTTTAGCGAATTGTGGGAAGGAGACATGAAGGGAGGTTTGCCTCTTATCATCAATATAATGAATAACCAGTATGGCATGGGAGGTCAGACTTGTGGCGAAACTATGGGTTATGACATAGCTGCACGAATAGGGGCCGGATTGAACTCGGATCAGATGCATGCAGAAAGGGTTGACGGATACAACCCGCTGGCAGTTATCGATGCATATCGCCGTAAAAGAAAAATACTTGAAGAAAAAAGAGGGCCTGTTTTGCTGGATGTCCTGACCTACAGGTTCAGCGGCCATTCTCCTTCCGATGCATCATCATACCGCACAAAAGAAGAGATTGAAGCATGGGAAGCAGAGGACTCTATCGTCTGGTACGGCAGGGAACTGGTAAAGGCAGGTGTCGCCACTGAAGATCTTTTAGAAAAGATCAAAGCCGAAGCTGAAGAGGTTATTACCAACACTTTAAAATTATCAATTGATGTAAAAGTTTCACCCCACATGGATATGAAAAAATATCCTAACCTGATCGGTGACATGATGTTAAGTAATCAGTCAGTTGATAAAATGGAAGATCGTAAGCCGGAGGTTAATCACCCGATTGAAGAGAATCCGAGGGTACAGCAGTTAAGCAAAAAAGAGAGGTTTATGTTTGATGAAAACGGCAAACCTCATTCAAAAATCAAAACATACGCTCTCAGGGACGGGATTTTTGAGGCAGTGATTGACCGTTTCTATAAAGATCCTACTCTTGTGGCGTTTGGTGAAGAGAACCGTGACTGGGGAGGAGCGTTCGCAGTGTATCGCGGACTCACCGAGGCATTGCCTTATCACAGGCTGTTCAACTCTCCGATTTCGGAAGGCGCCATTGTTGGTGTAGCAATAGGATATGCTATGTGTGGCGGACGGGTACTGCCTGAGATTATGTACTGCGACTTCCTGGGACGCTCGGGAGACGAAGTGTTCAATCAGTTACCAAAATGGCAGGCAATGAGTGGCAATGTACTCAGAATGCCTGTTGTGATCCGTGTTTCAGTAGGTTCAAAATATGGAGCCCAACACTCGCAGGACTGGACAGCGCTGCCTGCACATATTCCGGGACTTAAAGTTGTATTCCCTGCTACTCCGTATGATGCAAAAGGCCTTATGAATGCTGCATTGCAGGGTACAGACCCGGTAATATTCTTCGAAAGTCAGCGCATCTACGACATTGGTGAGATGTTCCATGAAGGAGGCGTTCCTGAAGGATATTATGAAATACCTGTCGGAGAACCTGATATCAAAAAAGAGGGAACTGATATTACAATATTGTCAATTGGCGCTACACTGTATCGCGCTCTTGATGCTGCAAAAATACTGGAAGAGAAATATAACCTTTCGACTGAAGTAATAGATGCACGCTCACTGGTTCCTTTCAATTACGAAAAAGTTATAGAATCAGTTAAAAAGACAGGGCGCATTATCATTACCGGTGATGCCACAGGAAGAGGCTCGTTTATGAGAGACCTTGCATCCAATATTACAGAACTTGCTTTTGATTACCTTGATGCACCTCCTGTTGTTGTCGGATCACGCAACTGGATCACTCCTGCTCACGAGCTGGAAGATTATTTCTTCCCTCAGCCTGAATGGATCATAGATGCAATTCATGAAAAGATACTGCCATTGGAAAATCATATAGCCGAAACCGATTTCTCGGACGAAGAGCAACTTGACAGAAATGCGAAGGGAGTATAAACAGGGGGTATTTTGAAATTAACCGTTGGCGGATCGATACCTGATAACAGGCAATTCAGATCCGCCAACGTTTTTTTATTACACATCTTCAGGAACCACGTATGGCCTGCGGAATTTACGTGTAAGCATCATGTCAGCTTCCGGGTCATTGGCAAATTTTTCATATTCACCCCTGAAGGTCAGCTCTCTCTTCAGACGATACGAGATATTGGCAATAATTGGCAGGGCTGATGAATAGAAACCTTCGCGAACATCACAATTAAGATCATAATCATTACCGGAACGTATTGCATCAATAAAGTTTGCATAATGCTCTGATCCGCCGGGTGCAGCAAGGAATGTCGGATCTTTGGGAACCTCGGAAGTCTCTTTGGATGAACCTGCAAACGGCTCTTCTTCCCTCTTTCTGAATGCCTTCCATGTACTTCCGTTAAGCTCGAGATAACCATCGGTTCCATAGAACATATTACCTATCTTTATATTAAGGCTTGCTTCTGCGTTGGTGTAACGGCCACGTGTTTCAAACTCCAGTATTTTCCCGTCGTCATAAGTAAACAGCGAAGTCTGTGTATTAGGCGTTTCCTGTGAACACTCTTTGGGATCAATCCCGTAAATTCCTCCTGCTGAATAAATAGTCACGGGATGCTCTTTTTTGTTAAGCCCCCATCTGGCAATATCGAACTGATGCGGCCCCTGGTTGCCGGTATCTCCGTTGCCGGTATCCCAATGCCAATGCCAGTTATAGTGGCCTCTCTTTTCATTGTAAGGGCGGTATGGGGCAGGCCCGAGCCACATATCATAATGCAAAGAGGCTGGTGGCATAGTGTCAGGAGCAATACCAAAAGAGTCGCGGGGTTTATAGCAAAGTCCCTTTGCCATATAAACATCACCGATACCTCCGTCGTGCAAAAATTTCATAGCTTCGATAACATTCCTTATTGAGCGGTTCTGGAATCCTACCTGTACCCTTACATTATACTTACGCGCCGCTTCAATCATTTTTCGGCCTTCATATACATTATGACAAGCAGGTTTTTCAACATATACATGCTTTCCGGCCTGGCAAGCCCAGATAGTTCCAAGTGCATGCCAGTGATTTGGTGTACCAAATGAAACGGCATCTATTTCCTTATCTTCAAATACTCTCCTCATATCCCATACAGTCCCGGGCTTTGAACCGATTGCATCTATAACTTTTTTTACTCTCTCAGGAAACAGAGCTTCATCGACATCACACAATGTTTTGAGAAAAACATTACGGTTATCCTTTAACTGGCACCATTTCCCAATATGTCCGTTACCCTGTCCGCGGATACCTATCACAGCCATGGTAATCCGTTCGTTGGCACCAATTATGGAACCATACGATCTTGCACTGAAGCCCATACCTCCTATGGCTATCCCGGCAGTCCCTGCCAGGCTCTTTTTAATAAAATCCCTTCTTTGTGTCATTTTATTATGAATTTGTTAATTTTAAAGATTGTGGCGCACAAGTTAATAAAAGTAATTAGATTACTAAAAAAATCTGTACATAGTTTTACGCTGTTTGATGGCTTATAGATCAGACAAAGAGTAAAGAAGGATAATTAAGGTTAAAAGCAGTCCGGCATAGCAGGCCGGGATATCACAACTATATAGCCTGCATACCGTTCATTATAATTGAGCAATATGCTCCCAAACAGTTTTACTCACTGGTATTCCGTGAAGCATATTCTCTTTTCTATCCCTGACAACCCTCTCTCCGGGATAACGTATTTCAGAGTTCATTTCATCTGCTGATGAATCTTTAAAATCCTCAATAATATTTGAAATAGTGCTATTTATGAATTCAAAATTACTTAATTTATTGAGGCAGACCGACATAAACACCTGTGACACACCATATTCCGCATCATTTCTGCTCACATCAAAGGTAGCCGACCCCGAAGCAATGACTGTTGCCAGGATATCCAGCATAAGTGACAAACCTGCACCTTTCCAGTAACCAACAGGTAAAGTCCGCCGGCTCTTTAATATTTCACCCGGATCTTTAGTAAGCTCTCCCTGTGAGTTATATCCACCATAAAATGAAAGACACCTGCCCTCCTGTTCAACTGCCTCCATTTTTCCGTATGAAAACTGCGACATGGCAAAATCGAGTACAACAGCCTCATCATCAAACGGTACTGCCATAACCAAAGGATTATTCCCCAGCCGGCTCTCTGCAGAACCCCAGGCAGGCATATTGGCCTCTGTGTTTGTCCATCCGATAAACACGTAACCTTTTTTCGCTGCTTTCCATCCGTAAAAGCCACCCCGCATCCAGTGATTTGTATTACTAAGGCCAATGCAGCCCAATCCGTATCTATCAGCAAGTGACATAGCTCTCTCTGTGCAAAAGAGTGCATTCAGCGGCCCCGGGCCGAGATTGCCATTCCACTGTTCCAGTGCTCCTGCAGAATGTATCAATTCAGGTTCATTGCCAACCTTGATATAACCTTTTTTTATATAATCCACAAATCGCGGGAACCGGTTAACACCATGTGTGTAGATGCCTTCCAGGCTATTTTCTGCAAAAATATCTGCACACACCTTTGCTTTATGTTCCGGAAAACCATATTTCAGAAGTATCCTGAAAAAAATTGACTGCATATCAGAAAAGGGAATTTTTAAGAACTCCATATATCAAATATTTAGTAAAGCTTTTCGTATACCTTCCAGCAGTTTAGGCACTTTTTCAAAAGGATCGCCGGCACCCAGGGTTTCAACAGGCAGGTACCCCCTGTATCCTCCATTTTTAATTATTGACAATAACCGTTGCAGGTCCACCGGAGTCTCCTTACCGTTGATCCATACATTTTCTTTTATCTGCCAGGTAACTGCATGGCGGATATTTTTTTCTATTTCACTATATGGATCTGACAATCTGTAGCTGCCAATATCGAGGTTAAGTCCCAGCCATTCAGAATTTACCATTTCGAATAGCCTGTCCACATCAGCAGATGTTTTGAGAAAATCGTTATGATTCTGTAATGCTATAACCACACCAAATTTTTTACCATAGTCACAACACTTTTTAATATCTTCTGTCATCCACTCATACACCTGGTCACGCGAAAAACCGTCGTGATCATTAGTCCCCGGGAAGATCCTCAGGTTCGGACTCCCCAACAATGCTGCTGTTTCAATCCATTTCTTTATAACCTCAATATCCTTACGGCGTGCTACCGGATCCGGATTGGCAAAATTATTTCGGACGCCCGTACCGCTGATATCAATACCAGACAAAAAAGCCTCTCTTTTAAAACTGTTGACAAACTCATCCGGAGGTTTGTCAGGATAGCCCGGAAAATAATAGCCGGTCGGATCAATAGCATCCAGATCATATTTTTCACAAAATTTAAGGACATCGAAAAGGTCAATCTTTCGGGCCCGTAGCAGACTGTTAAAAGAGTAGACATTCAGGCTTAACTTTAATTTTGATGATCGTCTTACTGCGGGTGACTTATTTTCTGAAAATACTGCGCTGCCTGTCAGAAAAGGCAGTGCCACTGTCACCTTATTTATAAACCTTCTCCTTGAATTTGAACTCTCCATATTTCTCTTATTTAGGAGGTAAAATTAATTATTAAACGATGGGAAATAAAAGGTTAGCATCCTAATATAAATTGTCCCTGGCCCAGGAAACCATAATCTCCTTCATATCCGGTGAAAAACGGTTATAATCTTCAGGTATTATTAACTCCGGATTGTCAGAATTTTTATAAAGGCTATATACTTTTCTGACTTCATTAACACACTTTTTTATATCATCTGCATCGGCATACTGATCCCATGCAGGGGCTATAATAAGCACCGGCCGCGGTGCAATGCATCCAATTATCTCATCAAAATCATAAGGTATCTTCTCCTCATGCCCTGCAAAGAAACCCAAACGGGGTATTAATCCATGAAGATGTGAATACTCATATATCCCTTCCGCAGTCTTGCCTGGCTTGTTGGTACGCATAGGTGTAAATCCGCACACCGAAACAACACCTGCAATTCTCTCATCAAGGGCAGCGCTGTACAGAGCGACTGCACCGCCCATAGAGTAACCTGCCACAAAGATCTTCTCCGCATCTGTCAGATTGTGTTCTGACAGTGCATCGACCGACCACCTTACATCGGCCACCATCCTGCCCATTTTTGACCAGTGAGGGAACCTTTCATAAAATAGCCTGCCCTCCTCTATCCTTGTGCCGAACCCGATCTGGTCAAATGCAAACACAGCAAACCCTTCATTTGCCAATCTGTTGATAATATCGCCCGATCTGGCATAGCCCATAGCATACACATATTCATGAAGATAAATAACAACAGGCATTTTTTTATCTCCGGATCCCGCAGAGATATCAGATTTATAATATAATGTACCAAAAAGAAAAGGCTCACTTTTTATCTCATGACCTGTCCGGGGCAGTCCGACAACCTCTCTTTTATAATCCGGCTGGCTACCCGGCCCTATGGAAGCAGGTTCATCTCCCAGCATCCTGACTATCTCTTTCCTGACAGCATCTGATTTTAACTTCCACCCCTGAATATCATTTATTACTTTGCCGTTATTATTCTTTAAAAGTTCACCGGTGCCTTTTATGGGATAAGATAGTGGGTTGATCCTCTCCCCGCTCATCCCCATCCATTTAGAAAAACTATAATCGAAATAGAGTTTGTTTTCCGGTTTAATATCACCACGGCCAAAGACATAATCAAAAAAATCGAGATACCGTTCTATATCCCTTGCTGCCGGTGAGTGCAAACCGTTACGCAGGTCGACAGCAATCTTATCGCCTGCACCCAGGAAATCGTAAGCTTTTTTAGCTGATAAGTAAGCTTGTTCAATTCCCCAGTGATTACCCGCCGATTCGGTAATTGATGAAGTCAACATCAGTCCACGCGGTGCCACAAGCGCCATAAGTGAATTTTGGTCAACAGGCATTTTGCTCTCCCTCCCGACAAAAAACCTCAACCTGGGGTGCAGCCAGTGGGGCCGGTACCAGGTCAGCAACTCAACAGTCTCATTATTAAATTTGTCGGCCGTATACCTGAAGGGATTTTCACCTCCTGTTCCGCCGCTTATCGGCACCACAGCAGTGATACGTTCATCATAAGCTGCAGTCCACAAGGCCATTTTCCCGTTTCTCGAAAGGCCTGTCAGGGCTATCTGCTTTTTATTGACATTATCCAGTGTAAATAAATAGTCAATCGCTCTCGACGCGCCCCATCCCCAGCGCATCAACGCACTGAAATCATAGTCAGGCCACCATAACTTCTCATACCCCTCGCTGTCGTCGGGATAACCATACTTAGGGTCTGTTGCAGTAAACCGGCAGGCGACATATCCACGTCTCACAGCAGCCTGCACCCAGTCGTATCTCTCCTTTTTCCACGGACAGATAAACACGGGGAAAGGCCCCTCACCGGTGGGTATTAGTAAGTTAACATGCAGTTGCGCTTTATGATCAGGCCCAAATTTCAGCAGGAGGGTCCTTTCGGTCAGGGGGCCTGTCTTTTTTTCCTCTATAACTTCCGCTTTCAGATTCCCCGGAGGAGGTGGCACAGTGCCGGTGATCCAGTGTTGAGCCTGTCTTTTCATCTCTTCACGTTTCAGGTTCCACTGATCCATAGTGACAACGGGAATATTTTTACCTCCCTGATCAAGTATCATTGGATCGGGAAGAAAAGGCAGGGAAGGCATTTCGTCAAAATCAGGAGGCAGTTCCCCTGTCCTCTTCAGCCAGTCACCCCAGGTACGATCCTCAGGAGAGACATGCGGAGGGGGAGTTCCCGGCAACTGGTCACCCGGACCTTCAGTGCGGTCTTCAGGCAGCGCTTTGATTAATTGCAGCAGGTATTCACTCCTGTTCATATCTGTTTGTCCGGATACCTTCAGGGAGCCGGACAAACAGCAAATTGCCAACACTATTGTTAAAATTGAAACAAACTGTTTACTGATCATAACATACAAATTCATTTACCAGATTAAATATACACTGCTCATAGCTTCCCGGATAACCATTCAACAAGACGATGTTCCATTTCAGTTGTTAAGCGGTTATAATCTTCAGGAATGAATAATTCAGGATTTTCGGCTGACTTATAAATTGTGTAAACTTTCCGGACCTCATTTACGCATTGTTCAACATCCTCTGAATCTGCATACTGGTCCCATGAAGGGGCAATGATAAGCACCGGCCGCGGGGCAACACAACCAAGTATCTCATCAAAATCGTAAGGTATCCTCTTTTCGCATCCTGCAAAGAAACCCAAACGGGGTATCAGTCCGTGAATGTGCGAATATCCGTATATCCCTTCGGCTGTTTTACCCTCTGTATCAGATCGCATCGGGGTAAATCCGGATACTGATGCCACACCTGCAATTCTGTCATCCAGAGCAGCACTGTACAGAGCAACAGTTCCTCCCAGTGCATAACCGGCTACGTATATTTTCTGATTGTCTAAAAACTCCAGCTCAGACAGGGCATTGACAGACCACCGGACATCAGCCACCATTCTGCCCATTTTTGACCAGTGAGGGAATCTCTCATAAAAAAGCCTCCCCTCCTCTATCCTGGTTCCGAAACCGATCTGGTCAAATGCATAAAGGGCGAATCCCTGCTTCAGGAAACTGTCGAGCAGAGGCTGAAACCTCCTGCCATAACCGGTGGGATAAGCATATTCATGAAGATAAATCACCACGGGATATTTTTTATTATTCAGCTGGCCCTCCTGCAATTCAGGATAATAAAGAGTGCCAAAACCAATATTCTCAGAACTGATCCCCTTTTTCACAACAGGTCTCACTACCAGTTCACGCATATAATCAGGCTGGAGTCCGGGGCCAATGGAAGGAGGCTCATTGCCCAGAGCCCACTTGATATTATCCCTGATCCCTTCAACTTTTTTTTGCCAGTCAGACGCATTATTTATGATCTTCCCTTCCTGATCTTTTAACAGATCAGCCGCTCCCTTTTCCGGATAGTTAAGCGGGTCTGTATTCTCCCCGCTCAGTCCGAGCCATTTGGAAAAACTATAATTGTAATACAGTTTATTCTCCGGCATATTTTTACCTCTTCCGAAAACATAGTCAAAAAAATCAAGGTATCGTTCTATATCTCTTGCAGCCGGTGCATGCAGTCCATGCCTCAGGTCGATCGCTATTTTATCCCCTGCACCAAGGAAATCATAAGCTTTTTTAGCAGAAAGGTAAGCCTGTTCTATACCCCATGGGTTACCCTGGTCTTCAAATACTGAAGAGGTAAGCATCAGTCCCCGCGGCGCCACCAGTGCCATAAGCAGGTTCTGGTCGACCGGAAGTTTATTTTCCCGTCCCACAAAAAACCGCAGTCGCGGATGCAGCCAGTAGGGAAAATTCCTTG
>Ga0334898_1003957_pt1 | contig 11441 bp, 10 predicted proteins | sample GraSluR3_MG_10_FD_207228 | JGI IMG/M metagenome (GOLD analysis project Ga0334898, IMG submission 207228) | Sludge microbial communities from methane-producing bioreactor in Wageningen University, Netherlands - Granular Sludge_3_08-R3 | ecosystem: Engineered > Bioreactor > Anaerobic >... | reverse complement strand
TTGTTATTGAAAAGTGCAGTATGATTTCCTCAGGAAAAAATACCGACAATAAGGCCTTTAGGCTTTCTTGTGTTTCCATGCCCAAAGGTAATAACTCTTCTCCAGCACCTCAAAATAATATTTAGCCCATTCTCGGCACACTGGAAAAGTTCAGTTAATCCATTGAATGAAACCGATGAGCGTTTTAGCCAGTACGGAAAATTGGCACCAAAAACTAAAGCCGATTATGCCTTTGTGCAACACATGATTTACCAATTGGCAGATAATGGAATTATGGCAACCGTACTACCGCATGGGGTTTTGTTTAGGGGAGCATCCGAAGGAGTTATCCGTAAATATTTGATAAGTGAATTAAATTATTTGGATGCAGTAATTGGTTTACCTGCAAATATTTTTTACGGTACAACTATACCTACTTGTATATTGGTTTTTAAGAAATGCCGTGAAGCAGATGATAACATTGTTTTTATTGATGCAAGTGGTGAAGAAAATTATATAAAGAATGGAAATCAAAACCAATTACGGGAGGACGACCAATTTAACGCAATCCAGAAAATTGTTGATACATACAGACAAAGAGTAGCAATAGAAAAATATAGTTACGTTGCCACTTTAGAGGAAATTGCCGAAAATGATTATAATTTGAATATTCCTCGTTATGTTGACAACTTCGTAGTGACTGAAGAAATCAATATTAACGAGGTTGCAGAGAAGATAATTTCAATTGATAACGAATTAGTTGAAGTGAATAACCAAATACTTGGTTACTGCAACGAGTTGGGTATTGTTCCACCTTTTAAAGTTGATGAAGATGGGGAATAAAGTGCCTACATTAAGATTTCCCGAGTTTACTTTTGCATGGAAACAAAAAAAAATTAGTGATGTGTTTTTTGTGAATGCAGGAGGTGACATTGAAAAAGAACATGTAAGTCAATTAAAAACTAATGAGTTCAAATATCCAATTTATGCGAATGCAGCAGAGAATAAGGGATTTTATGCTTATTCAGATATTTATAAAATTGAACCACCTGTAGTAACTGTTGCTGGTAGAGGTGTTAACATTGGGATAGCACATGCCAGAGACCACAAATTTTACCCTATTGTTAGGCTTTTAGTTCTGAAACCAAAAGAAGAACAAGACATATTTTTCTTTGAATATAGAATTAATACCCTAAACGTTTTTGTTGAAAGTACTGGGGTTCCTCAATTAACTGCACCTCAAATATCAAATTATAAAGTAACATTTCCAGATTTACCCGAACAAATCAAAATAGCAAAATTCCTTACCGCCGTTGACCAACGCATAAACCTTTTGCAAAAAAAGAAAACAGAATTGGAGCGTTACAAAGCTGGTGTAATGCAAAAGATTTTTAATCAAGAAATTAGTTCTACTTTAACAGATTAAAAACACCTGTAAATATAGGCATTTAGCGAAGAAATTACTATTTTCAAGGCACAGAAAAACAGGCTTATCGTTCCGAAAAATGTATAACACAACGTAAAAAAAATAGGAGTTATGGAAAAACACTGACCGCTGTCATAGAGCGAGTTGGTGTTCATCTCAATGATTATCAGCATATATTCTGCAATTCAACCAAGAGGTTCTTTGGCAAGGCAGAGCAATATTCGTTGGGAATAATACAAAGTCAGATGCGCAATATTGAAAGCATAAGCGAAGAGGTGGGGGCTAACTATCATCAGATGCAGCATTTTATTACAGAGTCAAACTGGGATCACCGGGCTTTAATAGATCAAGTTGCCCAGGAGGTAAGCCGGGTTTTACCCAAAAGAAAGCTTACAGGATTGATCATTGATGAAAGCGGCTGGGTGAAAAAAGGCGACCATAGCGTAGGCGTAGGTCATCAGTATTGCGGGAATGTAGGAAAACTATCCAATAGCCAGGTTGCCGTTTTTACCTGTTTAAGCAATGGCGATTTTGCCTCCATGGTTGACGCCAGGCTATACTTGCCCAAGGCTTGGTGTGACGACAAGGCCAGATGCGACAAGGCTGGCATTCCCGTGGCGCATCGAACATTTAAAACCAAGCTGGATCTGGCATTAGAAATTATCCACCAGCAAGTAGCCAACGGCCTCAGCTTCGATTTTATTGGAGGCGATGGGTACTACGGTAACGATGCGGATTTTGCCAGCAGCATTGACTCCCTAGGGTACCTGTACATGCTGGATATCCATAAGGACCAAAAGATATACTTGGAACGTCCTGACTTGGCTGTTCCCGAGCGAAAAAGCAATAGGGGGCGTGAACCCAAGAGGTTAAAAGCAACCACGGAGGAGCTAAGCGTATCGAAATATTTGCAAACGTTAGGGGACCAAGATTGGCAGCGTATTCGTGTTCGCAATACAGCCAAAGGAGTTCTTGTCGCAGACTATCATTTTGTAAAACTTTGGATAATCAATGCCAGTAAAATGCAAGTAGAAAGAAGGTTGCTGGTAATCCGAAAAACGAAAACAAAAGAGGGCAAGGACGAAATAAAATATTCTTTCACCAACGCTAATCTTGAACAGTACACCGAACAAGGATTGGCTTATATGCAAGCACAGCGGTTCTTCGTAGAGCATGCCATAAAAGAATCCAAGCAGATACTGGGTTTAGACCAATTTCAAACCCGGAAGTGGCTTGCATGGCAGCATCAGGTGGCATTAAACTTCTTGGTATCGTCCTTTGTCTTGAAAGAAAAACTGCATTGCTTTGATGATTTGCCATTACTATCGGCACGAGATATAAAAGAGTTTATCACTTTTAAACTATACAAGCAGATGACGGAAGAACAAATGATTGATAGAATTTATGCCCGCCATTTAAAACGACAACGTGACATAAATTACTCATATTCTAGAACTTAAATCTGTTAAAGTAGAATTAGGTTTAAAGATAATAATGGGAATGATTTTCCGGACTGGGAAGAGAAAACGCTTGGTGAAATTGGTTCATTTCAAACTAGTAGCGTTGATAAACTTTCAAAGGACGATGAAGAGCAAGTGTATCTAGTAAATTACATGAATGTTTATAGGCACGAAAACATCAATAATGCAAATAGAGATAAACTACAGGTTGTAACTGCAAAAGAAAATCAAATAAAATCATCAGGTTTAAAAAAAGGTGATATTTTATTTACGCCATCATCTGAAACGCCAGATGATATTGGACATTCGGTAGTCATTTTTGAGGATTTGGTGAATACTCTATTTAGTTACCATTTAATGAGATTTCGCCCCAAGATTTCGCTTGATTTATTGTATTCTCATTATTTCTGTAATATTCCTAGCGTTTTAAAACAATTGTCAAATTTTGCGACTGGAAGCACTAGATTTACCATATCTGTAGGAAATTTCTCCAAAGTAATTGTAAATCTGCCTTCTTTTGAAGAACAGCAAAAAATAGCAAATTTTCTGAATGCCATTGATAAATCTATTGAAAAACTAATTACTCAAATAGATGAAACAATAAAATTTAAACAAGGCTTATTACAAAAAATGTTTGTGTAATGATAATGTATAGCGAAATACAAGAAAGAATTGACAATGAGTTTGAACGGTTTATTACAGAATTGTTTACCATTGCAGGTGCTCCACGCAAATACTTTTATTGGTCAGTTGAATTTTTTGAAACGGTTGCTCAATTATCATTTCGTCATTTTCAATTAAACCTCAGTCAAAAAGACAGAATAAATTTACTTGGTGATAAGTATTTTGAAAACGATGAAGTTCAATTCAGTATTAACAAGAACTCACATCGAAATGACATTTTAATTAAGAATATTCATAAACTTTTCTCTGACGAGAAAAAGGCAGGACAATCGGCAAAATATGAGTACATTAAGGAGTATATTTTGTGGGTATTGTTGCAAAAAGAAAAAGACAACTTAACTATTGAAATTGAGAATCTAAAAAGTGAGTTTTTAGATAGGGTTGAAGGTGAGTTTGAGGCAAAGAAAGATGAACTTACCTACTTCACAGAAATAATTAAAAAACAAAAATCGAACTTTCTGATTACCTACATTTCATATTTATGTGCAGAACATTCAAAACCCATTCATAAGTTCCTTACAAAAGATTATATCAACTATTTGCTTACAAATCAGGGCGAAGAACTAACTAAAAAATTAGAAGAAAACACTACCTATGACAATAGTAAATTAAAAAATAAAATTTCAAGGTTGTATATTCACAGACAGGTAGAATCTAAAATCCATTTTGTTTTTTCAAGAATCGGTGGAGGGGAGAAAGAAGAGTTACGGGAATTGCTTGAAATAATGGGTAAAAAAGATACTGGAAAACTTTATCGAGGTCAGGCAGATTCTTCATGGAATTTAGATGCAAGCATAACCCGTGAACCTAAATACAAGAGCAATGAAGCAGAAATGTATTATGATATTCTATCATTAAAACCCGATGCTTTTCAAAACGATAAATCAGTTTACGAGCGGTTAATAACCATGCAACATTTTGGGATGCCAACCCGATTGCTTGATATTACAAGAAATCCTTTAGTAGCAATATTTTTCGCTTGTAATAACTTTGAACGAAAAGACGTTGATGGAACTATTTATACTTTTGAGCCCCCTGCGAACAAAGCCGATTTCTTAAATTTTGAGGACAAAAGATTGGAATACCTTCCGATTTTATTCAACCAAACATTGCCAGAGGCAGTCCAATCAGAAGCAGATAAATTTCTATCTAAAATTTGGTTTATAAAAGGAGTTGCGAAAAACCAAAGAATTAATAATCAAAGTGGTGATTTTATTTTCGTTGGAAATGGTGATTTAGTAAAAAATGACCTTCATAAACTCCCGAAAATGACCATAATAATTGATTCCGTGACTAAAAAGGTATTATTGGAACAATTAGAATCATTAAACATTCATGGTGGTGCTGTATATCCTGATTTAACCCACATGAGTAATTATATCCGAAACAAATATGCTAACGGAGAAGTGTCTGTTTCAATTAGTGAGTTGATGAAAAAGGTTAATAAAGACGAAATAGAAGAAGTTGCTAAACAACCCGTTAAGAAAACAACAAGAAAAACTATCAATATTGAGAAATTTGATTTTCAATCAATAAAAGAAAAAAGCAAAGAGGAACAAATAAATTCATTTTCACAGTTTTATAATATTGATGAAACTGGATTAACAAAGTTAATTGATGATTTTTTATTTACAGAAAGAATGCCTTTTAGAGATGAGGTAGCTAAAATTATGAATGATAATCCTTCTATATTGAAAGAAAAAGGCAGGATTGATGCAACTTTAGACAATATTACAACTCTTGCAAAATTAGTTAGTGGTAAACAAGAATGACAATACAACCCGAACAAATATTAGAAAATAACCTGATAGAACAGCTACAAAAGCTGGGCTATAAAAAAGTCGTAATACACGATGAAAAGGAATTGTTGGCAAATTTCAAAAAACAACTTGAAATTCATAACAAGATTGACCTTTCAGACAACGACTTTAAACAAATTCTCAGTTTCATCAATAAAGGAAATATTTTTGAGCGTTCCAAGATTTTACGAGACCGTGTTCCTTACATAAATGACAATGGAGAGCATAAAACCGTTGAATTAATCAACCAAATACAATGGTGTCAAAATCAATTTCAAGTAACGCAACAAGTAACAATGCAGGGCACATACAAAAACCGTTACGATGTTACTATTCTTATTAATGGTTTGCCCTTGGTTCAGGTTGAATTAAAACGCCGTGGTTTAGAATTGAAAGAGGCTTTTAACCAAACAAATCGTTATGAGCGACATTCCTATTGGGCTGGTCAAGGTTTGTTTCAGTTTATACAACTTTTTGTTATTAGTAATGGGGTTAATACAAAGTATTATGCCAATAACTCTGTTAAAGCACGCACATTTAAACAAACTTTTTATTGGAGTACCGTTGACAATAAACTCATTACACAACTTGCAAAATTTACTGATTCGTTTTTAGAGCCTTGCCATATTGCCAAAATGATATGCAAATACATTGTTCTCAACGAATCGCAAAAGATGTTAATGGTTTTGCGCCCTTATCAATTCTATGCAGTTGAAGCAATTATTGAAAGAGTACAAAACACCAAAAAGTACGGCTACATTTGGCACACAACAGGTTCGGGCAAAACGCTCACATCATTTAAAGCAGCTCAGATACTTACTAATTATCCGAAAGTTCATAAAGTAGTTTTTGTAGTTGACCGCAAAGACTTAGATTATCAAACCACCAAAGAATTTAACAGTTTCAGTAAAGGGAGTATTGACGGCACAAATAATACACAAACTTTAGTAAAGCAACTTACTGGTGATAATAGGCTGATTGTTACTACTATCCAAAAATTAAATAATGCTATTAGTAAAGCAAGGTTTTTGGGTAAAATGGAAGAACTAAAAGATAAGCGAATCGTTTTTATTTTCGATGAGTGTCATCGTAGCCAATTTGGGAAAACTCATAATGATATCAAAGGCTTTTTTACAAATTGCCAAATGTTTGGTTTTACTGGTACACCAATATTTGAAGATAATGCAGGTACAAATGAATTTGGGAAACGAACAACAACCATGTTATTTGGTGATTGCTTGCATAAATATGTAATTACAGATGCTATTAGGGATGAAAATGTGCTTAAATTTTCCGTTGAGTATATCAGTACCTTCAAAAAGAAAGACCACATTTTGGATATCGAAGTTGAAGCAATTGATGAAGCAGAGGTGATGGAAGCCCCTGAACGCTTAAACAATATTGTTGAATATATACTTACTAACCACAAGCGAAAAACTCACAACAAAGAATTTACAAGCATATTTGCCGTTTCAAGTGTTGCCACATTAATTGAATACTACAAATTATTTCATCAAAAGAAACAATCAGGTCAGCATGATTTAAAAATAGCAACAATCTTCTCATACAATGCCAACGAAAACGACAAAGATGCCTTAGGTTTCACAACTTCCGACTTTGACGAAGTAGATTTAAATGTGGTAGCCGAACCACAGGCTCAATATGATAATCAACATTCAAGAGACCAATTAGAAGAATTCATAGGTTATTACAATAAGGAATTTAGCACAAACTTTACAACTAAAGACAGTCAAAGTTTTTATAACTATTACAACGATATTGCCAAGAGGGTAAAACACAAACAAGTTGATATTTTATTAGTTGTAAATATGTTTTTAACAGGTTTCGATAGCAAAACATTAAATACATTATACGTTGATAAAAACCTGAAATATCACGGCTTAATTCAGGCTTATTCGAGAACCAATAGGATTTTAAACGAATTAAAATCACAAGGAAATATTGTTTGTTTTAGAAATCTTAAAAATGCAACAGACCAAGCTATTTCACTATTTTCAAATATAAATGCCAAAGACGAAATTATCATGCAACCGTATGAAGAATACGTTTCATTATTCAATCAGGCATTTATTGCATTGTTACAAATAGCACCAACAGTAAATAGCGTAAGCGATTTGCAAGACGAAGAAAAAGAACTTGAATTTATTCGTGCTTTTCGTGAATTAATGAGGTTGAAAAATGTATTGAACACATTTACAGAGTTCACTTTTGATGATTTATCAATGCCAGAGCAGACTTTCGAGGATTATAAAAGTAAATATCTTGATTTGTACGATAAAGCGAAAACACAACATCAAAAAGAAAAAGTCTCTATCCTAAACGACATTGATTTTGAACTTGAATTAATTCATCGTGATGAAATAAATGTTGCGTATATTCTAAAATTACTTGCTAAACTAAAAGACTCAACAGAAGAAGAGAAAGACAAACAGCGTAAAACTATTCTTGAAATTATTGCAGGTGATACACAATTGAGAAGTAAGCGAGAATTAATAGAGAAATTTATACACGAGAACTTACCACTCATTGAGGATTCAGATGATATTCCTGATAAGTTTTATGACTTTTTGAACGATGAACGTTTACTTGCAATTGAAAATTTAAGCAAGGAAGAAAATATTGATTCGGAAAAACTTCAAAAACTAATTGGTGATTATCTTTTTACAGAGAAAACTCCGTTGAGAGATGATGTAATTGAATCTTTAAACCAAAGACCAACTTTGAAAGAACGTGGTAAAACAGCTGAACGAATAATTGCAAAAATTATGGATTTTGTCGATACGTTTATTAACGGGATAACTGGAAGTTAGTATTATGAATTACATCTACAGGTTATTACTAACATTCAACTCCACCTCATTATTATTGGTGGTTTTTGCAATAAAAGAACAAAGTGTTATTAACTGGGGACGTATTCATCCAAAACTAGATTTAATTCCCGATTCGGTTTCATATTGCCTTTTCTTTTTAGTTCCTGTTTTACTAACATTCCTCAGCCTTTTGCTTTCTCGATTTTTGGCCAATGATAATATTGAAAACGGAAAAATCGAGGAAGTTGAACAAGCCAACAATGCTTTCCTCCCAAGTTACCTAGGTTATTTTTTTGTTGCACTAAGTGTTAGTAGTTTTGAAACACTATGGTTTATTTTTGCTATTCTTTTTCTATTTACTTTTTTTTCACAAACACTTTATTTCAACCCGTTATTTTTGCTATTTCGTTATCATTTCTATTATCTGACAACTACAAACAGAGTGAAGATTTTTGTAATAACACGCAAATCATTAAAGAGCCCATCCAATATTGATTTACCTAAACTTAAGAGAATAAATGATTTTACTTTTATCGATAAAGAAAAATAATTATGACAAATTACTTACTTGCCGAAATAAAAAAAAGAGGAAAGGGTGAAAAAACCTTTCGAGTTTTTGATGAAAAAAACGAAATTTATTCATTGCCTAATGATCTTGACCATCCCAAAACATACGATAGTAATTACAAATTAGAAGAGGATGAATGGTTTCACATTCCCAAATTCAGTGAAACTGAATATTGTATTGATATCCTAAAAAAGGATTTTACTTCTGCTGAATACAATCAGATTAATCGTGATAAACTTAAAAACGTTAAATACTTAATTGCTCATCAAGTATGTAATGATAGTGCTTATTTCTTTTTTCAAAAAGTTAATCCATCGCAGTTAGTAAAAAAGCATTGGTTCGTAATGTCTGATGCTCCAACGCTCGAAACTGATAAAACAATAGTTATCATTAACGAAGTTGCCGATGCTATCTTTTCTGTAAATGAAGACATTCTATACTTTAAACGTTTAACATCCTTAACCTCTATCTTTAATGGTATTTCCGAATTATACCGTGTAGCAACACAAACGGAAACAGAAACATTTCTTAATGAAAACTTCATCGATTTAGAGGGAGATTTTTCTGCAAATAATGTTGGAGCAGCCAATAGAAAAAGAATAGCAATGGCTATTGACACCTTTAATAAATTCGAAGAAAATGAAAAAGATGAAATTTATACATATATAAAGGATTATTGTAATGACATCCCTTATGATACGGAGCACAAAAGATTCACCATTAAGGATGAAGAATCTTTAAAACATCTACTTTGGGGCATTGAACAGCGTTATTATACAACCAAAGTTGGTGGTGAAAAACGTGTAGCAAATTCAGTATCAAAAATATAATTACAATTTGCATATAGCTAAACTCATATTTCTTATCTAATAATTCGTTATATTTAACATTAGTTTTAAAAAAAGGGTGTAATTTAGAAATCAGTCTATTTCATTCGAAGTAAGTAGCAAAAGGTATGTTAACGGTAGCAACATAAACAGAGATGAAGCTTACGTTGAACAGAGAACTTAAAAAAATATCAAGGTTAACAATATACATCACTTAAATCAGATAAGCGTAAATCTGCCAAGTTGTCTAACCTACCAGCTTAGGAGCCGATTTCACCAGTTAAGGAGCGCAATCTAACTGCCAAGGAGTCCGATTTACCGTTTAAGGAGTATATTTTACCATTCAAGGAGTGCAACCAACGGGCTAAGGAATGTATCTTACCGTTTAAGGAGCAGATTTTACCGATTTAGGAACATATTTCACTTAATCTAAGTTACACCCAAACACTAAAAGACTAAAAACCAACGTTAGTAAATATTTATTAACCCTTTTTTAAAATCAAAATTTTATTAACTAAAACCCAAAATCATGTCATCAAACCTATTAACATCAGAATCTAAGTTTTTAGAACGTTCTCGCATTGCATTAACCAATGCCCAAACCCATGCAGAAATTCAACCAGCCCTTGAAGCCTATGGGATGGATGCTGCTAAAATAGCCGAAGGCTTGGGAGTATATAACAATGCCAAAGAAGTATGGGAACGCAATAAAACCGAAGATGCTGAAAGCAAAATTGCATCCAATAGCTACAAAGTGAGCTATAACCAACTACAGGCTTTATTTAAACGTCACCGCGACCAGGTGCTCATTTTCTTCAAAAAGAATCCCGATGTGCTGAGCAGTTTAGGCGTAGAAGGTCGTTTCCCTGCTAAGTACAATGAGTTTTTCGATAAGGTAAAAATGTTTTATGGTACAATTCAGAAAAACGCCACCATACAAACTGAAATGGATAAGATTAAAATCACTTCGGATGTTGTGACAGATTGCTTATCCAAGCTCGATACGCTTTTAGCCGACAGGGCTAACTATGATAAAGAATTGGGAGAGTCGCAAGACGTAACAAAATCTAAAAATGCGGCTTTATTGGCACTTAAAGAGTGGATGGATGATTTTGATGCCATTGCAAAAGTTGCATTGTACGACCAACCACAGCTATTAGAAGTACTCGGGATATTTGTACGCAGCTAAGCCCACCCCACTTGCAAGCACTTTGGCAAGTCGCACTAGCCTTGGCACAGCCAAAACTTGCCAAAGAGCTTCCAAGCCCAGCCCAGCTAACCGCCTTTAAGGGCGGTTTAGGGTTTTGCCCACGCACAAAAACAAAATTAGGGCCGTTACGTCATCGGGTCGAAAGATACAGCATTCCAAACGCCAACTTTCACCCTGTGGACATGAAACACCAGCATACAACATGGGGTGTAGCTAATGGGGGAATATAAAAGCACACGCAACGGGTACACCCGCACCGTTTCGTTTTCGTCACGGGACGAAAACGCAGGCTACGCACTCCCCCACTAGCCACAACCCCCAACCGTTGGGCTTAATTTTAAAAAAATGATGAGAATTCAATAACCTAGTGCAACAAATCGAAATTTATAGATTTTTTGCTCAAAGTTCTAAAGTGAAAGTTGATAATGATAAGATTACAATTCCTTTAAATTTATAACTAAAAATCAGTGTTGAAATTGCTGATGGTTAGATGAAATAAAATCAATTGTTATCTATGTTTTAAAATAATTGAATATGATTATCCGTAATTGTACCTATGTTTTCCATACCAAGTATCTTCGACAGCTGCAACTAGTAGTCTATCAAATAGATTCGCTCCAAAATATCGTCTATTTGTTTTGTAACAATATTCATTCA
>Ga0334898_1003955_pt1 | contig 11454 bp, 8 predicted proteins | sample GraSluR3_MG_10_FD_207228 | JGI IMG/M metagenome (GOLD analysis project Ga0334898, IMG submission 207228) | Sludge microbial communities from methane-producing bioreactor in Wageningen University, Netherlands - Granular Sludge_3_08-R3 | ecosystem: Engineered > Bioreactor > Anaerobic > Unclassified... | reverse complement strand
CATGGGGTGCAAGCCATGTGGGGGATGCGATGACCTCGGGGCAGCAGAGCCCGCACGGGGGCTGCCCTAACGGCGGATGAAGACGCTGCGCCACGAACTCCCCCACGGCTCACACCCCCAGCCGTTACCGCCAAGTGTAAAAAGACCGAAACGAACATTGAAACTTGATTGTAGAAATTTGAAAAAAAGTAGAGAAAATATTAACGCATTGATTGAAGGTTGGTGCAAGAAAAAATTAGTTTTTGCCCTCCCACTTCTGCCCTTTGGGACAGTTAGGGAAGCCAACGCACATTGCACACATTTGCAAATCGCACATGCTAACCCACAATCCAAAATTTGCAAAAGAGTGCAATTTTAGCCACCGCTAATAAATATACATGGAAGGAAAAATTGTTAAAATATCAGATTATTTAGGTTTTATCGAATATGATATTGATAAAAGAATATCATTCAATGTAGAAGATTCAGACATAAAACTGGGTGACATAGTTGAGTTCGATATAGTACTTACAAAAATAAACAACTCAGAATCAACGTACAATCAAGCTAAAATCAACAAAATAATTTCAAAATATCAACCTGTTGATATAAAATATTTAAGACTAAGCAAAGCTGCAAGACAACTTAATATTGGTATCTCAACTATAACAAATATTTTATATCAAAACGGTTTTGACATTTCTAACAATCCAAATACAAAAATATCAGAAGAGCAATTTCAATTAATTGAAAAATACCTATCTACCAAAAAGGAGATTGAGAAGAAAGAAATTCACGAAGAATTTGAGAGAGGTACGGTCATTGAAACACAGATTGAAAAAATAATCTATCCCTCTTTATTAGTATTAAGATTCAACCAAGATAAAAAGGCTTATTTGGAATTGAGAAATCTAGCTTGGAATATTGCTAGAGCAGAAAGCACTTTTAATAATTTAAACGAGAACGATTCAATTCAAGTAGTAATACTTGAGAATAATAAGAATCATGTTATTGTTAGCAGAAAACACCTACTTCCAAAACCAAATCAAAGTAATGAATGGATAAATCTTAGTATAGGTGAAAAAGTATCAGGTACGATTCAAGAAATCCTTGTTAATAAGTTAATTGTTAAAACTGACAATGATTTCTATGCAATATCAAATTTCAACACCGAAAATAAGAATGAATATTCGGTAGGAAGCAAGCTTGATTTTATTTTACAAGGCAAAGACGAAATCAATAACTTTTTAAACGTTTCTATTGACATTGAGGAAATCTTTGAAGATGAAGAATATCTTATTAGTGAAGATTTTCAAACTCAAGATATAGATTTAGTCTCATTTAAAGCTTTTAAAAAATCCACCTATTTTTCAATAGCAAGCAAAGAAGATAAAGAGAAAATTGAAGGATTCTTTTTAGAAGATGAAAAGCTATTTTCTAATGCAATTAATTTAAAGAAAACATTATATATAAAATTCGCATTAAACCTACCTGCATGGGAAAATCACTTTAAAAATTCATTGGTTCCTTATCTGTTTGATGAAAACTCGAATAGTGAAAACGTAAAAAAAGCAATAAAACATCTAGAAAAACAAATCTACTGGATAAGAATTAACACCAGATATAGAGACAAGGAAATAACATATGATTGGACACTATTTAATGAAGAATTTTATCTATCAGGATTTGTTGCCATTGATTCTAATGAATACAGCTTTATAGTTACAAGCTTATCGATAGGAAGAACAAGAAAATGGAGTTCAATAGAAAAAGAAAAGAACATGAACCATGGTACTTTACTTCTTAATTCAAACATTCGATTTTTGACTCCATATGATGCAGTACCTTTTGATAACGACCAAAAACAATCATTCAAATTAATTACAAATAAACTAACAGCGCTACAACTCCTTAACAAATTAAAAATTGAGTCAGGTGTTATATTAAGAGATGAAGGTTTGTCAATTGCAATTTTTGACAAATTTTTAGAATACCAAGAAGCTATTGAAAGAAAAGGCAAAGATAGTTCAAGAGTTCAAATTGAAACATTTAAACAAGTCCCGCACTCAAAGACAAATATTGCAATTGAGATAGAACGTGACATTGAAGATTTATTTGGTGGAGAAAATGATGAAAATTTGTTAGTAACCATAAAAACAGAAGAAAAATCCCATAAGGAGAAAGAAGAAACAGAACTAGTATGGTTTTGTGATGCTTTCATTGAAAGCTTAGATACTAAAACTAAATTGCATCTTATTGAATTAGACAAGCCGATAGAACTATTAAAAAAAGGCTTTACTGTTGAAAGAAAAATCTCATTAAGACAATTCCAAGTACAAAGAGAAGTAATTAAAGACTTTTTCGATAAAAAATTAAAATTAGACCATATTGAGTCACTTTTAGTTCGACCTGAGAAAATTACTCAACCCACTGAGGAACAAATAGAATTTATTAATTATCTAATTGCGGAAACTGAAAAAAAACAGCCCGAAAACAACCAAGTTAAAGCTGTAAAAAAAGCTGTTGGAAATAACAATATATTTTTAATCCAAGGACCTCCAGGAACTGGAAAGACAACTGTAATAGCAGAAGTTGTTGAGCAATTGGTGAAAAAAGGTGAGAAAGTTTTAGTCACAAGTCAAACTCATATTGCTGTTGATAATGTATTAGAGAAAGTTTCTGAAAACAAGAGCCTAGTATGTCTTCGCTTAGGTAATAGCCAACGTATAAAAGAGAAACTTTTACCCTTCCAAATCGATAATCTTATTGATATTTATTCGACTGATTTTGAGAAATTAATATCTATAAATATATCACTTGTTGAATTCCTTTACGATAAAGGTGAAGAAAATGCTTTTTCTTCAATAAGGGATGGTTTAAAAGAAATTATCAATCAGAAAGGTACTGAATATACAGAGAGTTTTAAGGAGGTATTGTTGCATAAAAATTATGAGTTTTTAGAGGTTTTATCGAATACTGACTTTAAAAAACTTAACGATGTAAAAGAAGTTCTATTGGATTGGAAAGCAAACATTATCCATGAAAAGGAAATATTAATCAAACCACTTTTATATAGGTCTGTTGATGTGGTTTTTGCAACTTGTATTGGTGTCAGAACAGACAGAGAAATCAATGAATATGGGCTAAAGTTTGATACTGTCATAATAGATGAAGCTGGCAAAGCAAATATTTCAGAATCACTTGCTGCAATATCTATGTCAAAGAAAGTAATTTTAGTTGGAGACCAAATGCAACTTCCACCTTATATTGATGGTAGTCTACTTGATGAAAATGAAAGCAACAGTTTCCCAAGGTCAAAATATGGACATCAATATTTAAAAGAAGATATTCAACATGCGCTAAAAACATCTTTCTTCGAATTTCTGATTAAGAGAATTGAGGAAAACCAATTTCCAAAAGAAAATATTGAATTGCTAAATTACCAACATAGAATGCATCCTCATATTGGTGAGTTTATTTCTGATTCATTTTATGATGGACGTGTCAAAATGGGTGAACATACTATTAAAAATACCCTTCCATTAAAAAGTCCTTTTGATAAAGAAGTTGTTTTTATCAACACATCAAGTGCTCAGAAACCTTATGAGAGTTTTGATGGATTTTCAGCCAGAAACGATGCAGAAGCATATTGTATAAGCAATTTAATTGTACCCAAATTATTTGAAAGCGGACTAACGCCAAAGGATTTTGCTGTAATTGCCCCTTATAAATCCCAAGTTGCACATATTAAGAAATCGTTGAAATGTAACATTCAAAATTCACATCTTATTGATGTATCTACTTTAGATTCTTTTCAAGGAATGGAATTCGATGTTATCATTTTTAGTTTTACACGAGCAGCATCACCTGAACAAAAAAGTAAAAAAGTAGGATTTCTCGATGATGCAAGAAGGTTAAATGTCGCATTTTCCAGAGCAAAGAAGAAATTGATACTTGTTGGTAACGCTGAAACTCTTACAAACCCAGGAAGTCATTATGACTCTTTATTTAATTACACAGGTTTATTTAAAAAACTTGTTGATTTAAGTAAAAAAGAAAAAATCGGAAATTATGTTGAGCTTACGGATTATTCTGATTTAAAATCACCTTTTGAGATATTTATCGAAAGTAAAAAAGAGGGAGGACTTGTAACTGGCACGTATAAGGCAAATTCTAAATTTGGACATTTTTTCAGTTTAAACTCTAATATTGATGCTCTGTTTTATGACCCTTATTTAATTTTTGATTTCGAACAAAAAGTTGATATTGAGCTACAAATAATAAAAATTGATAAGGAAAAAGAACAAATATCAGTTAAACCATTCTACCCTGATGGCTTTTTTAACCAAGTAGAAAAGAAACTTATATCAAATCCAGAAATAGAATTGAAGCTTGGCATTTATAAAAGGCAAGGAAATATAATTACGTTGCATTCAAGGATTTTTTCAAACGGAAATATTGATGCTGTTTGTTATTGTTCGCAAACAGAACTATCAAAAGTTTTTGAGAATAATAAAATGTATAAAGCTTCATTTAAATTAGCAAATAAGGATAGCAAACAAATGATATTTGACTTTATTCAATAGCATATGGCTTTATTTAGTTTAGACATAGAGAGGTATTACCAAGCTCAGCTTGAGGAAGGATTTGAACTTAAATCTATTGCATATATTCAATATCCAATTTATTGCATTCACGCAACCATTTTAGATAGTACTCCTGACCCCCTTGAAAAACTAGACAAAGCAATAGTTAAATGTGTAATAGTAAATGGAACTATTTCGCCTCTTGAAATTGCACAATTGTTAAGTGTACAGAAAAAAACAGTTGAATTACGGTTGCTGGCAATGCATAATGAGGGATTAATCAAGGGGAAGCAAAATCTAACTGTGACAGAAGAAGGTATTGATGTGATAGTTGAAGGGAAGCAAAAAAGAATGCAAAAAAGGTCTTATGATTTTTATCTTGATGGAATTGATTTTGCGCCACTGAAGCAAGAGTTGTATTCGTTGAAATATATTAACTCTTATTATAATGAAAACGAATACACTTACTACACTAATAAAAAAGGAGAAACAGTCACTTCTAAACCTTTTAGACCCAATATTGTCCATGAACCATTAGCTAAGAATAGAGTCATTGAAAAAATATTCGATATATCAGAAAATGAAAGGTGCTTATATTCCATACCGGTGGGGCTTGAAGAAATTGAAAGTATTGATTTTACGAAGATGTCAATTCCTGTATTGGTTGGATTGATGGTTAAAGATAACAAACCTTATAGAAAACTAATTAATGGATTTTCTGCAATAGGTGATACAGAAAAGATAATTTCATTTGAAACTAAGATTAGAGATAAAATCAATAACTTAGAATTAAGATTGGACACATGGGAAGATAAAAAAACAGAGGAACAGAAATTTACATTCGCTTCTAATTGGTCAGAAATTGATAATTTATCAGAGCAGCAAAAGCTACAATTTATTTCAAAAGAAGATTTAAAGCTTGCATTTGGTAAGTTCTACAATATTAAATCACTTTCAGACGATAATATTATTAGCAATGAGTTTGAAATTGGTATTAATGTTTCAAGGGAATTATTTCTGGATGTAAAGAGTAACAGAAATCAATTCATAAAGAACATTCAACGAGGTAGGGATTATCAAATGTTTTCCACAAATAATGGAATATGGTTAGTTTTTATTTCATTTTATACGAACTGCCCTTTTGTTAAACAACTTTTAGAAATACATGATTTCCTGAAAACCGCTCGCAGCAAGCACTTGGTTTTAAGTCATATACAAGAAAGATTATCGCAATATGAAATTTCACGTCAAGCATTAGTTTTGTTGGAGGAAATAGAACTTCTAGAAATGATTGACATTAAAGAAAATATGTATGTAGTAGCTCATGAATGATACTAAAGAAATAAATAATACAGGAAACTTTGATGGGGGCTATTTTGTTTTAAACCAAAACAAGATTGAGATTCCTTGGATTCAAAAGAAAGATTTCTTTGTTACTCTGCCATCTGAACAATCGATAAAAGAAGCAATCATTGATTTGATTAGGAACGCAGAAACATCAATAAAGATTTGCTCATTTATCATTACAGACAAAGATATTTATGAAGAAATTGAAAAGGTTCTAGAAAAATATAACGTTGCCGTTTTTCTATTAACACAATTAGATGATTCGAAATTTTCATCATCACTTTTGTCGGAAGAGGAAATGACTGAGAATTATCATCAGAACCACCTTGATATTATAAAAAAGTTATACGAAAAAGGAGCACATGTAAGAGCGACAAAAACGACCCATGCAAAATTTATTGTTTCAGACAGAACTTCTGCATTTTTAATGAGTGCTAATTTAACTTCTCCATCTCTTACTCATAACCCTGAAAGTGGTATATTTATTAGCGAAATAGAATCAATAAAGCATTTAGACAGGTTATTTGATTTGATTTTTCAGTATGGTACAGAATACACTAAATTCATTACAGCAAATTCAAATAAACAATTCATCATTTCCAGGGATAGTCAAATCACAAAGGAACTATTATCATTTAATGAATCAACAAACCTCCGTTTCACGTACGAAACCATAAACAATTCTCTGTATCAAGAAATTGTATCAATAATTGAAAACTCTACTAGTGATATATTCATTTCAACATACAGCATTGTTGGATTAGAGTTTTTACCAGAATTTATTTCAGCAATTACGAAAAAAATTGAAGAAGGAAAATCTATAACAATATTTTCAAGAGGAATGAATTATCGTTCAGACCATGTTGAAAGTTGTATAGAATTAAGCAAATTAGGATGTGTGATTTATGGTGACTTATTTAATCATTCTAAAGGAATTTTTACCCAAAACAAATCGATGATATTTACTGCAAATATTGACGGCATTCATGGCTTGAAAAATGGTTTTGAAATAGGAGCAGTATTAAATCACGAACAATCAAAAAATATTGAATCATTTATTCAATGGCAAATACAAACATCACCTTATAAATTTGTTTTATCTCCTTCAAAAATAGAATGCTTCAATCAATACTATTTTTACTGTAAAGAAAAGGAAATGAAACCCCTTTTGCTACCTAGTAATATCAGGTTGAATATTGGAAACGGAAATGAAAATCTTTTCAAGGATATTGATTTAAAAACTTGTTATTTAAAAATTAGAAACAAGGAATTAACCCAGATACAGATTGGGAAACTGAATTATTATGCAAATTTTAGCGATAACACTTTATATATTAAAGAGAGAGTTACAAAGCCTGAATACAATTTAGAATCGTACCTCTTTACTTATGAAAGTATCAAATTAATTACAGTATAGTATGGAATTAGAATTAAAATACAAAGAGGAATGGCTGTCTTTGGCAAAACACGGCAACTTTGATTTGGCAGAAAAATTATACTTTGATAAACTCTTTCCTGAAATAATAAACAATTTTCAAGAAAAGTACTCACCAATTTTTGATAATGATGAAGTTTTAATATCAATATTAGGTTTTTCACCCGAACCAATAATTTTGACAGCGAGTGCTGTAAATCCAATAAAACACTATATCGTTACGACTGAACAGAAAGAGGGCGTCATTGCTAAAATAGAGGACTTTATTGAACACGAACATAACATGATAATATTGAAGGATACTTCATTTAACACAATTTATAAATCTCTTAAGGAAATAATCTATGAAAATGAGTCCTCAAAAATAACTTTAGATATTACTGGCGGGAAAAAATCCATGGTTGCTTCTGCAGCAATTTTTGGCAAGGATTATAGATGTAAAATTACATATGTTGATTTTGATGAATACATAAAAGAATTGCGAAAACCTATGCCAGGTACCGAAATACTTAATGTTGTTTACAATCCCATAGAAAATCAACCAGAATTAAACATTCTAAAATGAAACATCAGATATCTATAGTTGGGGGTCAAATAACTCCAATATTTTGGGGAATTAAAGAGAGAAATCCCGATAAGATTCATATTCTTTACACCAAAGATAGTCGACACCATGTTCCAATCATAAAGAATCTTTTTTCAGAGAAAGAACTATTCTCCTATCAAGTTAATCCTTATGATTTTGAAGAAATTAAGGAGAAAGTTGAAAATATTATTTTGAATTTCCCTGATGATGCATTCGAATTGAATTTAACTGGAGGAACAAAGGTTATGGCTTTAGCATGTCAGAATATTTTTAATATTTTATCATTTAATACATTTTATATTGACCAAGGAAATAGAATTTTTGACTTCAAAGAGCATACTTATAAGAATATTGAGTCAAAAATTAAGCTTGACACATTTATTAACTTATCTGGTCATAAAAAATACACATCAAGCAAAATAGTTGATTATACGAAAGATGAGATTAATTTTTCCAAAAACATTAGCCAGTTATCGGGTACAAATACTTATAAGAACTTAATAAAAGCAGTTAAAACTAAAGTCCAAAATATTGAATCCTGTCAAACGTTTTCGTATTCTCATGACAACATAAAATTACACTGGAATTCTCCTAATTTCAGCTTTAGTAATGGAAATTCAACAGTTATCTTATCAAGTAAGAAAGCTTTTGATATTGCATTTAATGGCTCTTGGTGGGAATTAGTTATAGCGGACCAAATCAAAAACTGGAATAAGATTTATGAATTAAGACTCAATGTAGAATTATATTCAAAAACAGTTAATCAGAATGTAAAAAACGAAATTGACATTGTACTAAACACAGGTAGGAATTTAATATTTATTGAATGTAAATCAGGAAATGTAACACAAGATGATATAAATAAAATTAGAGCTGTAAAAAGACTATATGGTGGGATAGCGAGTCGGTCTATATTGGTGTGCAAATACAAACCGCGACCAGACATTATTGAAAAATGTAATGATTTAGGTATTGCAATATTCTTTGAGAGAAATCTGCAGTACTTGAATAATAAGTTGGAAAATTTAATTATGAGTATGGAATTATAAAATCAGCCCACACAGCCAAGCACAATTGCTATTCGCACAAGCCAACGCTTTACCCAAAATAGCAATAGAGCTTGTCTGTCTGCCACCGCTTTTTTGCCGACCCTAAAACTAATTTTTTCGGAAACGGCAGTGCTTTGATTGAAAGGATTTTGGATTATAAAAAACAGATAACTAATTGATAATGAATAAACACCAGGCGGTAACATGCGGTCATACGCAATACGGGGGGTACAGCGTAATTCAGCGTCTGTGGCTCGTTTCAGCCTTTCTGCATCTTGATAAGGAAGTGGCTTCGAAACCCCGTACTGCGCATACCGCCATCCGTTACCTGCAAGCATAAAGATCGATACTGCATAAAATACACTTGATATGACAAAAAATTTAAGGAATAAAATTGAAGCATCTGATACAAGTATTATCAATTTGTTGAAAGACCAAAAATTCTATATTGATTATTTTCAAAGAGAATATAGGTGGCAAAGAAAGCATATTAGATTGCTAATTGAAGACTTAACATCTACATTTCTAAAATCATATAAACCAACGGATAAGCGACCAGCTGTAGCAAATTATCAAAGCTACTATATTGGACCAGTAGTTTTTAATATTAACACAGAAGATGGCAAAAAATCCATAATTGACGGACAACAGAGAATCACTTCGATTACGCTAATACTTATTTATTTAAATCACTTACAAGCTGAACGTGATGACAAAGTGAATATAAGCGAATTAATATTCTCTGAATCCTATGGGGAGAAATCTTTCAATATGACTGATGAGTCAAGAGAAGATTGCTTAACCAAATTGTTTGAAACAGGTGATTATGATTTAAAGGAAACAGATGATGAAACTGTCGCAAATATGCTTGATAGATATGAGGATATTGCACAAGCCTTTCCTGAAGAATTGTCTGAACATGCATTACCATATTTTATTGATTGGTTTATAAGAAATGTTGTTATAGTTGAAATAATCGCATACTCTGATGAAAATGCATATACAATATTTGAAACCATGAATGACAGAGGGTTAAATTTAACTCCATCTGAAATGCTTAAAGGATTCGTGCTTTCAAAAATTACAGATATAGAACAACGCACTGAAATAAATGAACTGTGGAAAAATAAAATTCAAGAATTACATGAATATGGAGAAAATGCAGACCAATCTTTTTTTCAAGCATGGTTTAGAGGAAAATATTCACAAACAATACGTCCTGGTAAAGCAGGTTCTGAAAATAAAGATTTTGAATTAATAGGTTCTCGATTTCATAACTGGTTTAAGGACAACCATCGAGAGATATTTAAATTAAATGATTCAGATGATTTTTATTCATTTTTTAAAAATCAATTTCCATTTTTTGTTAAATGGTTTAAAAATATTTGGAATGCAAATGATAAAAATATGCCTCACCTTGATTATACAAAAGTTTGGGGTATTGCAGAATCTTTGCAAGACCCACTTTTATTAGCATCCATAAATTATGGAGATAATGATGAAGTAATAAAAAAGAAAATTGATTTTACAGCACGATTTATTGAAACCTTTACGGTTAGACGATCAATTAATTACAAAAAGTTCGGACAGACCACTATTAAATACACTATGTTTAACATCATTAAGTTAATTAGAGATAATGATTTAAATACATTGGGGGTTAATTTATCCAACGAGATTAATGAATTTGAGCAGAAATGGTCAGGTGTATGGGAGTTTGGAATGCACGGTCAGAACCGAAAATTTGTAAAGCATTTATTATCAAGAATTACAAGTTATGTCGATAGTTTAGTAGGGAAATCAACAACTTACGAAACATATCATCATCCATCTGGTAGACAATTTGAAATAGAACATATTTGGGGAAATAAATTCGAAGAACATAAGGATGAATTTGAACAAGAACATGATTTTCAAGAGTGGAGAAATTCAATTGGAGCATTGATTTTGTTGCCAAATGGAACAAATCAATCATTTAATAGTGATAATTACAAAGATAAACTTGAACATTACATCAAAGAGAATACTTATGCTCAAACTTTGCACCCAAATTATTATGAGAAGAATCCTAATTTCTTAAAATCAGAGATTGTCAAAAAACTTGACTTTAAAGCACATCCTGAGTTTAAATCTGATGATATTGGAGAAAGACAAAACTTGGTAGAACGGATGTGTGAGGAAATTTGGTCAACAGATTATTATAAAATTAAGGAATAAATGCCAGCAGGTAACAAGGGGTGTAAGCAATGTGGGGGATGTGATGACTTCGAGTCGGCAGAACCCGCACGGGGGCGGCACCAACGGCGGATGATGACGCTGCGCCACGCCATCCCCCACTGCTCACAACCCCCAGCCGTTGGCGGCAAGTTTGACAAACAGTTACGCCCATAACAACATCGTAAATATGAAAAAATATTTAATCTCATTCTTAATCTTATTCACATTTGTCTGGACAACTAATGGACAATCCAT
>Ga0334898_1003953_pt1 | contig 11459 bp, 14 predicted proteins | sample GraSluR3_MG_10_FD_207228 | JGI IMG/M metagenome (GOLD analysis project Ga0334898, IMG submission 207228) | Sludge microbial communities from methane-producing bioreactor in Wageningen University, Netherlands - Granular Sludge_3_08-R3 | ecosystem: Engineered > Bioreactor > Anaerobic >... | reverse complement strand
TGATACTATTGCTTTATTTCAATTTTTCCATAAAAGAGAATAAAAAATATTTATTCGCAAGAATAGTATTATACATATTAACCATTACTTCAATAACAATTTATTTTATAGAGTTGGATTTTATGCAAGGAAAAATTGCACATCAACTAGAACAAACTCAAGCGAGAGAAGGTAATTTTCATACTACAAGATTTGGCAACTTTGTCGTTGATTATGAGTACTTTAAAAAGAAGCCTTTATTTGGCTATGGAATTAATAAAAATCTACGCTATAGTAATAGCATTTCTCAGAATCAAATAATTGATGAATCTGGTGGTGGTCTATCTTCTATTTTTGTATATTTTGGATTAGTTGGTTTTATATTTATTACCTGGCTGTTGTATGACACTTTTAGAAAATTTGAAATAAATAAAATGAACTCATTCTTTATTACTCTTATTATTTTTGGCACATTGGTTGGTCAGCCAATGATCTCTTATCCAATATTTTTTGTTCTTCTTTTTAATTCATCAGAAAAAAATAACTCATTGCTCACTCAATTATAAATAGCTAAAATTAAAAATTTTAATCATGAAAGTATTATTTAGTGATACTACCTTTTCATATTTAACACCTGGAGGTAAACAAGTACATGCTGAAATGCTGAAAGCTCACTTATCCGATATAGGTGTTGAGGTAAATTACGAAAACTGGCATGATCCAAGTATCAACGCTGAAATTGTTCATTTTTTTGGATTCAACGATTTTAATAAAATTAAAATATTAAAAGAGAAAGGGTACAAATTGATTTATACTCACATCTTGGATGGAATTACAAATCAATCCAAGCTAGAAATGAAATATCATCAAATCAAAAACAAGTTCATACGGGTATTACCAAGTAAATTAAATCCTATTTTTCCGTGGAAAGCATTGAAGTATTTTGATGCAATTGTTTATATGCACGAAAACGATAGACAAACTGGAATAAATCTTTATAATATTCCCTCAAAAAAGACTTATGTAGTTCCACATGCTGTTGATTCATTAGAAAAATACAAAAACAATATAGAAAAAAATGCTGAAAAATATTTGGTATCTTTAGGTTCAATCATTCCACGCAAGAATTCAATTTTTTTAGCTAAAATATGCAAACAAAACAATATCCCTATTAAATTTGTAGGAAAGCCATTGGATAAGAATTCTGCTTATTTTAAAGAATTTCTTTCATTAACAGATAATAAAACAGTACAATATTTAGGTTTTTTATCAGAAGAAGAAAAAATTCAAATTCTAAAACAAGCCGCTGGCTTTGTTTTATTAAGTTTTGGTGAAAGTGGTTGTATATCTGTTTATGAAGCTGGAGCTACCGGGCTACCTCTTTTATTATCAGATTTACCATGGGCAAAAGGCTATGAAAACCCAAATTTTTTATATTATTGTTCCCCTTATCATTTTAAAAAGGCTTCAAATTCCCTTGTTCAATTTTACAAAATAGCTTCAAGAAAAAAATATCAAACATTTAATGTACGTACATGGATTGAAATTGCAGAAATGTATAAGGATATTTATTCCTCTATTTTATGAAATATTTAAATACTATTTCAATTATTCTTACCTGTCATAATCGTAAATACAAAACTATTTCATGCTTAACTGCGCTATATAATGCAGAGTTTCCTCCAAAAACCATGTTTTCAGTTTATCTAGTTGATGATGGTTCAACCGATAATACAGGAGAGGCAGTTAAGGAATCATTTCCAGATGTCCATATCATACAGGGCAACGGTAATTTATTTTGGAACCAGGGCATGCGCCTGGCATGGCAAACAGCTGCTAAAGCTGGTGACTATGATTTCTATTTGTGGTTAAATGACGATACAATAATTGACGAAAACGCAATATCAGAACTTTCTCAAAATTATCATGAAGCATTTACAACTAACAATAAACCTTCAATTATTGTAGGCACCTGCAGGGCTGAATCGGGTAAAAATGACTTTTCGTATGGAGGGAGAAATGAAAACGGACCAATCCTACCTAATGGTCAATTACAGGAATGTAAATTTATCAATGGAAATTTGGTTTTGGTGTCACAAACGATATTCAAACAAATCGGTTTTTTATCTAACGATTACACTCATACTTTTGGCGATAACGATTATGGACTGCGCGCGATTCAGGCAGGATTTAAATGTTATGCTTCTAAGCATTACATAGCAACATGTCCACCTAATCCAGGAATCCCCGGGTGGTGTAATCCCAAAAATTCATTAAAAAAACGTTGGCAATTACTCCATTCCCCTCAAGGACTCAACATAAAAGAGTATAACAAATACCGTAAAAAATTCTGGGGAAATAAATGGATAATGTTTGCACTTAAGGCATATTTAAAAACAATTATACCTACTTTGTATGGAAGATTCTCAAAATAGACTCTCACCTGTTTGCCTGTTCACATACAACCGTCTTCCAGAAACCCGGCAAACCGTTGAAGCTTTAAAAAGAAACTACCTTGCACCGGATAGTGAACTGTTTATTTTTTCCGATGGAGCAAAAAATGATACCGGAGCTAAAAAAGTAAACGAAGTCAGGCAATACCTGAAAACCATTAAAGGATTCAAGTCAATTACTATTTACGAAGCGCCTAAAAATAAAGGATTAGCCAATTCAATCATATCAGGTGTTACACAAATAATTGAGCAATATGGCAAAATCATTGTACTGGAAGACGACTTAATTGCATCACCCAACTTTTTGGATTTTATGAACCAGGCACTTATTTTTTATAATGGTCATCCACGGATTCATTCTGTCTCCGGCTATAGCTTAAATTTGCCATCGTTAAAAAACTATCCCAAAGACTATTATTTTGGCTATCGGGCTTCTTCGTGGGGGTGGGGCACATGGAAAGATAAATGGGAAAATATTGATTGGGAAGTAAAAAAATACAAAAATTTCAGGAGAAATCCGTTAAAACAAATTCAATTTATGCAGGGCGGAAGCGACATGCCCCGAATGTTAAAAAGCCAGATGAAAGGGAGGATTGACTCCTGGGCAATACGATGGTGTTTTGACCAGTTTCAAAAAAACCAATTAACAGTTTTTCCTTCAAAATCAAAAGTTATAAGTATTGGTTTTGGGGAAAACGCTACCCATACAAAAAAAACAAAGCGTTTTGACACAACATTAGATAGTGGATTAGAAAAAGATTTCAACTTTGATAAGGAAATAAAATTAAATGGTAAATTAATAAAAGAATCAAAGAAGAAATTTTCATTCTATAATAGACTAAAGGGAAAAATTAAAAACAAACTATAATGAAAGTATTCATTTTGGCTGGCGGTTCCGGTTCCCGTCTATCTAAAAAAGCAATACGAAAATGATTTTGAACTTATTACATTTTAGATGAAAAAATACTTCCAAATTAAACTTGAATTTAATCGGGAAACCATAAACCAAACTGTTACCCAAACTATTGTGAACCGGCAAAAAGGTTATGTTTGTGTGGTCGATGGTAATGTATTAGCCACCTCAGTAAAAAATCCTCAATACAAAAATACAATAAACAACGCATTGGTAAATACTTGCGATGGTTCTTCAATTGCCAGGTTGGCAGGTATTATTCATAAAAAGAAATTTCATACATATACCGGTCCTGAAATATTTGCACATTTTACTCTTCAGCCTTATAAACAACTGTTTTTGGGAAATACTAATGAAATTCACATTCGTTTAAAAAATAAATTCAAATCTGAATCGATTGAAACCGAACAAATGTTTTTTGAAACATTACCTTTCAAAAACGTCAATGATTTTGATTATGAATCAATAGCCCAAATTATTAATAAAATATCAGCCGATATTGTTTGGGTATCCTTAGGAGCACCCAAACAGGAATTTTTTATAGAAAAATTATATCCACTGGTTAACAAAGGAATATTAATCGCTATTGGTGCGGCATTTAATTTATATATCAATGATAATGAAAATAAAAGGGCCCCATCTTTGTTTTTAAAACTAAAATTGGAATGGCTTTACCGCTCTCTCAAAAACCCTTCAAAAATAGGTAAAAGAGCATTAAAATATGTATTACTTTTGCCTAAAATAATTCACGATGAAATTAAAATTGTTTATTTCTCAAAAAAATAATAATTCAAAATGAAACAACTCGTTAGAAATGTAAAAATTATTGGAACCGGTTCCTATGTTCCTGAAACCGTTTATACAAATGAATATCTCGAAACAATTATTCCCACAAATGCCAAATGGATTCAGGAAAATTTAGGGATAAAAGAAAGGCGAATAGCCGCTGAACATGAAGCCACCAGCGACTTGGCTGCCAAAGCAGGGTTAAGCGCAATTAAAGACGCCGGCTTAAAAAAAGATGATATTGATTTGATTATTGTAGCAACTGCAACTCCCGATCGTTTAGCTCCATCAACAGCAGCATTTGTTCAGGATAAGATTGCTGCCTACAATGCAGTTGCATTTGATTTGGCTGCAGTATGCAGTGGGTTTTTATACAGCATGTCGGTGGCTTCACAATTTATTGCTGCCGGTGTTTACGATAATGTGCTGGTAATTGGTGCAGACACTTTTTCGCGTATTACCGACTGGAAAAGACGCGACGCAGTTTTCTTTGGCGATGGAGCAGGTGCTGTGGTTATTTCTCATGGAAATGTGAATGAAGGTTTTCTCGCCTTTCGTTTATATACCGATGGCCGGGGAAAATATAATTATACAGTCCCTGCCGGAGGTTCAGAAATGCCTGCAACTGAGGAAACAGTTAAAAAAGGACTACATTACTTTCAAATGAATGGCAGGGCGGTGTATGAAACGGGCACACAAGTGCTTCCTACGGCAATTAACCAGGTTTTAAAAGACACAGGATTAATTATAGATGATATTGATTTTCTGATTCCTCATCAACCCTCTATCAAAATGTTACAACGCACGGCTGAAATTCTTGGTCTTCCATGGGAAAAGGTGATGACAAATATGGATAAATATGCCAATACAAGCGGAGGAACAATTCCCATCTTATTGGATGAAACCAATAAAAGCGGAAAATTGAAAAAGGGAAATCATATTCTTTTTGCTGCTGTTGGTTCTGGTTGGACCTATGGTGCTTCAATTCTAAAATGGTCGTAAAATGATAATAATTACAGGCGCTTCACGCAGTATTGGAAAATATTTATTTGACAATTATCAAAAGAATGAGATAGTTGTGGGAACTTATCTAAATACCAAACCTGAAGATTCAGAGTTAAATGATAATTTATTCAAGGTTGATATTTCGAATTTTGAGTCTGTAAACACATTTTACAATTCAATCAGTGAAAACCTCACCGATATTACGTTAATTAATTGTGCCGGAACTTCGTATAATGCTTTTACCCACAAATCAGATCCGGCAGAATGGCAAAAAGTAATTAATACAAATTTAGTCGGGACTTACAACATGATTCGTGCATTTTTACCGAAAATGCGCGAACAGAATTTTGGCAGAATTATAAATTTTTCTTCCGTTGTTGCTCAAAAAGGAACACCAGGTGTTAGTGCTTATGCCGCATCCAAAGCCGGTCTTTGGGGTTTAACCCGTTCTTTGGCTCAGGAAAACGGGAGCAAAGGGATTACCATCAACAACATCAACCTGGGCTATGTAAATTTAGGCATGGGCATAGAGCAGGTACCCGAAACCTATCAGCAAATCATTAAAGATCAAATTCCATCAAAACAATTTTGCGAACCGGAGGATATTTTAAATACCATCGAATATTTAAGAAATACACCCTATATTAATGGTACATCAATCGACTTAAATGGAGGCTTAATATAATGGAAATACAATTTGAAAAATTTAACTCTCAGGCAGAATTGGCAAAACAGCGAAAACTTTTTGTTGAGTGTTTCCCTGAAACAATAGGCACACCGTTAGAAACTGAGCAGCATTATAATTGGAAGTTTAAATCGTATCCATCAGAAACCCAAAAAACTGCGTATGAATATGTTTCAAAATTAAATAATGAAATGATTGCATACTACGCAGCTATCCCGTATGAATATGTTGTTCATGGAAAAAATGTTACTGCTGCAATGGTCTGTGATGTTATGACAGGCGTAAAAGCGAGAGGAAAGGGAGTTTTTACAAAATTAGGTATTTATTCAACAGAGCAATTTAAAACTGAAGGATTGGCATTTTCAACAGGATACCCAATTCGACCGGAAGTTATACCTGGTCATAAAAAAGCTGGTTGGGATATCCCTTTTCAAATTCCCATGTATGGCAAATTTATAAAGATGAATTCTTTTTTAAAGACAAGGAATAAATCCTTTTTGATTCCATTTGCTAATCTATTTTTAAAATTATATCACAGTTTTTTAAGCATTTCTTTTTTTACCCCAAAAAATTTAGTCATTGAAAATTATTCATCTTCCCAAATTGCTGAAATTAAAGGTATAGATGAATTTTTGGAAAAATGGAAGAAAGAAAATCCAATTGCACTAAATAAAGAAATAAAATTTCTGCAATGGAGATTAGGGGCACCTGAAAAAAATTATCATGTAATAGTTTTGCGCAACACAGAAAACCGAAATATTATTGGTTATACTGTTTTTAGGCACGTTGAAAAAGAGGGAGTGCCTTGTATTGGTGTATTGGATTTTTGTTTTTTAAAGAAAAGGATTAAACATGCGCCCCTTTTATTAAAGCAAATATCTACCATTGCAAAAAATGAAAAGGCAGAGCTAATACTTATGATGATGATGGCACAAAAAGCAAAAGATTACAGAATCAAATCAAATGGGTATTTAAAAACTCCTTTTCCATTTTCATTTATTATTAAACAATTTGATAACTCTTTAGATTCAAATTTCTTAAAAGATGAGAATAATTGGAGTCTAATGTGGATTGATTCAGATGATTTATGAACATCTTAACTTTCGACATCGAAGAATGGTTCCACTGCGACTTTATTTCAGATAATAGCACATGGAATCAATACGAAACCCGCATACACCGTTCGGTTGACCGCATTTTGGAATTATTGGAGCAAAAAAACCGTACAGGAACTTTTTTCATTTTGGGCTGGATTGCCGAAAAATACCCCGAAGTGGTAAGAAGAATACATGATAACGGGCATGAAATAGGTTGTCACTCCTATTATCACGATTTGGTACACCGAATGAAACCCGGGGATTTCTTAAACGACACACAACGTTCAATAGCTCTGCTTGAGAATATTGTGGGTGAAAAAATAAAGTATTACCGTGCACCCGGCTTTTCAATAACAGAGAACACCCCGTGGGCATTCGAAATTTTGCTTCAACTGGGCATCGAAACCGACTGCTCGGTTTTCCCTGCCCGCCACGATTATGGCGGCTTCCCCGGTTTTGGTGAAAGTGAACCCGCACGTATCAGCGTTAACGGAGTTACATTAAAGGAATTTCCCATGAATACCCGCAACCTGTTTAAACGCAATATTGTGTTTTCGGGAGGCGGCTTTTTCAGGTTATTCCCATACCCCCTCATCAAAAAATGGACCCGCGAAGCAAGCTATGTAATGAGTTATTTTCATCCCCGCGATTTTGATGCAGAACAGCCGGTGCTTAAACACCTGCCGGCAATGCGCAGGTTTAAATCGTATGTAGGCCTCAGCAGGGCATTCCGTAAATTCGAATACTGGCTAAACGATTTTGAAACGGTAAGTTTGTTGCAGGCAGATAAACAAACAGAGTGGGAAAAAACAAAAATAATCTCGCTCTAAGTCCCCGAATCCCTAAGGGTCGGCGCAGCTCCCTTAGGGTTCCGGTAACAAGTGAAGGGTTTTGAGAGTTTGAAGGTTTGAAAAGTTTGAGGAGTTTGAGGGTTTGAGGAGTTTGAAAAGAATGAGTTCTGTTTTAACTCAAAAGCTCCTTCTGTTTGTGATTTATTTGTCTTCCCGCTATGCGGGATTTCGCTGCGCTCAATTTGTTGTTTGTGTCCTCAAAAATAAGGTCAAATAAGGTTGGGTTTTGCGGGGAATCACCTAAGCTACTAAGGTCAAACTCCTGAAAATAAGGTTTTCACCCGAATCTCTAAGGGTCGGCGAAGCTCCCTTAGGGTTCAGACTGAAATTCGTAAACCCAAAAAAATGCTTAAACTTCGGAGTATGCCTCGAAGACACGACATGCCTTATCCCAAATAGAAAAATTCATTACCTTTGAATAAAAAAATATGCCAACAATTTTGCGAATAAGAGGATATAGGTTTTTCTTTTATATAAACGACCATCATCCTCCGCATATACATGTTGAAAAAGAAAGAAGTACCGCAAAGTTCCTTTTAAAAAATGCAGAACTGGTAAAGTCAAAAAGGTTTAATGCAAGTGAACTGAGCGAAATGAGAAAGATTATTTTGGAAAATATCGAACTTTTTAAAACAAAATGGGATGAGCGTTTTACAAATTACTAAATCAACCAATGCAGTAAAAATTTGGTTCGACGAAATAAAAATGTACCTCGTTTTAGACGACGGCAGGGAACTCTCAGTTCCAATAAACTGGTTTCCCTCGCTACGTGATGCAACACCTGAGCAAAGAAATAACTGGAGATTTATTGGTGATGGTGAAGGAATTCATTGGAAAGATTTGGATGAAGATATTTTAGTGGAAGGCCTTTTATAACGAACAACTTTCAAATACAAGCCTCCCGGAATGAAACGAGCATAGCAAAATTTTGCCACACAGATGGATCATTATAAAGCGATACCGATAGCTATCGGTACCATCGAAATGAGCTTGCGAATTCTTTCGAATACCTTATAGAGTAAACAATTGTATGAGGAAAATACCATTAAAAATAAACAATTATAAACACATGAAAATCTCAATCATCACCGCCACATACAACAGCGCCGCCCACATAACCGGTTGCCTGGCATCGGTAAACAGCCAGACCCGTCAGGTAAACCATGCCAGGCAGGCCAGTCATACTATGACTCAAAGTCATGGTATGTCTAACTCAGGGCAAAACCTCCGAAAAAATAATACCACGCAGGCTTCCTTCGAAATAGAACACATCATCATCAATGGCGCTTCCAGAGGTCAGAGGACAGAGAACAGCGGGCAAATCCGACTTCCGTCTTCTGTCTTCCGTCTTCCGTCTTCCGACTTCTGTCTTCTGCGCAACTCATTTCCGAATTATTTGACCAAATTCCACCACTTAAACCCAAAATTATAGTTTCATGTTAATTTATCTCGACAACTGCAGCTTTAACCGGCCTTTCGACGACCAGAAGCAAATTCGCATAAGAATTGAAACGGAAGCAAATCTCAAATAAAATTGCGTACTTTTGAACCACTTAAGGTGGTAAATCCTGTTGATTTCATTAACCAATTGGAGAATTTATAATGCTTACAGATACAGAAATAAAGAAAAAAGGATTTAAGGTTTTGGTAGAAAGCCTGGGGGATATCGATGCAGAAAAATTCATACGTTTAATCACCAATGAACCTTTTGATTATACCCAGTGGCAAACCACATTATGGAAAGACGAAACCGTTGAACAGGTAAGTGAAAAAGCCATGCGGTACCGGGCAAAACAAAAATCATAGAGATCAGAGGTCGTAGGTCAGAAATCAGAGATCAGAGAATTTGGCTTCCGACTTCTAAAACAAAAAAAATGATAATCAAATTGGTATAAAGCCCCCGAATCCTAAGGGTCGGCGAAGCTCCCTTAGGGTTCCGGTAACAAGTGAAGGGTTTTGAGAGTTTGAAGGTTTGAGGAGTTTGAGGGTTTGAAAAGTTTGAGGGTTTGAAAAGTTTGAGGAGTTTGAGGGTTTGAGGAGTTTGAAAAGAATGAGATCTGTTTTAACTCAAAAGCTCCGTCTGTTTGTGATTTTGAAATTTGAAATTTGGAATTTATTTGTTGTTTGTGTCCTCAAAAATAAGGTCAAATAAGGTTGGGTTTTACGGAGAATCACCTAAGCTACTAAGGTCAAACTCCTGAAAATAAGGTTTATCTGAACCAAAAGCGGCAACAAAAGGATGGCATCCTTTTTTTCCAACGAAAGCTAAAGCAATACAACAAACCACCGAACTTTGTTAACGGCAGAGATGCAATCCTTTTGTACCCTCCGCTTTTAAGGTTATACCAATTTAGGAAGGTAAAACAAAATTCGGGTTTGAATTTTTATGAACCTGTAAAAGTGAACCAATTGAATTTTCTATCTTTGTAAAAAAATAATAAAATGGATGCGATTAATTTTAAGGTTTATCCAGATGATAAATCACAAATAAAAGCGATTATAGCAGTCTTTGAGGCCTTCAAAATCAAGTTTGAAGTTAAAGAAGAAAAACCTTACAATCAGAAATTTGTAAACCGTGTTCTTTCGGCTAAAGAAGAAATTAAGCAAGGGAAAGGGGTTAAAATGGCTACTGAAGATTTATGGAAATAATATATTCCATAAAAGCGCTGGAGGATATAGCATACTGGAAAAAGAGTGGTAATATCGCGGTGCAGAAAAAAATAACTGCATTATTAAATGATATTGCTGCACACCCTTACACTGGACTTGGTAAACCGGAAGCGTTAAAGTATCAATTGACGGGTTCCTGGTCGCGAAGAATTACTGGCGTCCACCGCCTGGTTTATCGTGTAAATACCGATAACAATACGATAGAAATTGAAACCGTCCGGGGTCATTATTAAAAACCACCTCGTCATCCGCCAGCCGGCGGAAGCCACTTCCCGGTTTCCCGGGAAGAAATTCGTGCTATATATTTTATTTTGAAATCCAATATTAAATCCCGGCTACGAACTTTCCCCTCCTTTAACGGCATTTGCCAAGAAATAAATTGCTGTAGAAAGGAGGCCCGCCCGGCTGACACGGTCGGACGGGCCCGCCCGGATGACTCCGTTCGGACGGGGGTGGCTAAGTCCAGGTACCAATTAAAATCTTTACAAGAAAACTTATTGGACGAAGCCGGGGTGGTAAAAATCCTTTACAAACACCAAAGGATAGCATCCACTTCCCCAACAGCGGCAGCTGCCAGGTTGTCAAACCACAGTATGTAACACCGGCAGGGATGCCATCCTTCCCGCCAAAAACCTCCGCAAACTGCCCCAACTGCTGCACCGGTAAAAGCCAAAGGATGGCATCCCTTTTCTTCACGTGATGCTATCCGTCAACAACCTGCAACCTGCATAACCGGCAAAAAATAAATTTAACCACCTCGTCATCCGCCAGCCGGCGGAAGCCACTTCCCGGTTTCCCGGGAAGAAATTCGTGCTATATATTTTATTTTGAGATCCAATATTAAATCCCGGCCACGAACTTTCCCCTCCTTCAACGGATTTTGCCATGTAGTAAATTGCTTTAGAAAGGAGGCTCGCCCGGCTGACACGGTCGGACGGGCCCGCCCGGATGACTCCGTTCGGACGGGCCCGCCCGGATGACTCCGTTCGGACGGGCCCGCCCGGATGACTCCGTTCGGAC
>Ga0334898_1003952_pt1 | contig 11461 bp, 7 predicted proteins | sample GraSluR3_MG_10_FD_207228 | JGI IMG/M metagenome (GOLD analysis project Ga0334898, IMG submission 207228) | Sludge microbial communities from methane-producing bioreactor in Wageningen University, Netherlands - Granular Sludge_3_08-R3 | ecosystem: Engineered > Bioreactor > Anaerobic > Unclassified... | reverse complement strand
GGTTTCGGTTGCCACCCTCAGCGAGCGATTGAATGTCTCCTCGGTTACCATACGATCCGATCTGAAGGGCCTTGCCGCCAAAGGGATCATCGTGCGTACCCGGGGGGCCGCCATGTCGGCCTACCATCCGCTTTTGGCCGAAAAGCAACAAAGCAACGTGGAGATGAAGGAGGCCATAGCGAAAGCGGCCGCCTCGCTGGTGCATGATGGGGATCGGATCATGATCACCAATGGCACCACCAGCGCGCTCATTGGAAAATACCTGTTGGGCAAGAGGGATGTGCAGGTGGTTTCCAATTCTACATTGCTCATTCCCTATGCGAGGATGAATCCCAATATTGCACTCACCATGGTGGGAGGTGAGTTCCGACCCTCGGCCGAAGCCCTGGTGGGTCCCGCGGCATTGAAGCAACTGCAGGAATATCATGTTGCGTTGACATTCACCGGAACCGATGGATTTACCTTGGACCATGGGTTGACGACCCATTTGATGGAGAATGCGGAAATTGTGCGGCAAATGTGTGCCCAGGCAACCAGAAGTGTGTTGGTCACCGATTCTTCGAAATTCGGAAAACAGGGATTCGTGAGGATTCTTTCGCTTTCCGATATCGATGTCGTGATCACCGACAAGGGACTTCCCCAAACTGCGGTCGAGGCGATCGAAGCGATGGGGATTGAATTGATACTTGTATGAAGGAGCGGATTACAATATCCGTACCATAGGAGAGGATATGGCTGTAGAAGTAGTGATGCCGAAACAAGGAAACTCGGTCGAATCGTGTATCATCATCGATTGGAAGGTGAAGGAAGGCGATGCCGTTGCCGTTGGTGATGTGGTGTGTGAGGCGGAGACGGACAAGTCCACCATCGAAGTTGAATCGACCGCCGAAGGTACCGTGCTCAAGCTCCTCTATGGAGTGGAGGACGAGGTACCTGTGATGCAACCCATCATGGTGGTGGGAGAGAAGGGCGAGCAAGTCGATGTCGCTACTCCCGAAAAGGTTGCAGAGGAAAAGCCGGAACCCGTACTCGAGCGGCAAGAAGTTGAGAAAACTCCCGAGACCACTCGGATTGCCACCGGTTCTTCATCGCAGGGAGTGTCTCCGAGGGCAAGGGCTGTGGCCGCCTCCTCCGGTGTGGACACCGCCACACTCGAGGCAACCGGTCCGAAGGGAAGGATCATCGAGCGTGATGTGCTGAAGGCCCTTGAAGGTAAGGAGCCGTTGACACCCGCTGCGAAGGCAGCCTTGGTGGAGAAGGGGCTGCAGGCTCCCGAACGGGGTAGTGGGATTGGAGGAAGGGTACTCTCTTCCGATCTTTCAAATCCAACGACGGCAAGTGTTCCTGCGGCTGTTTCCACGCAAGTGACGGACAATTCCACCGAGACGGCGGTGAGGGGAGTGAGGAAGGTGACTGCGAAACGGATGCACGAATCGCTGTCCTCCACAGCCCAATTCACCATGAACGCGTATGCCGATGCATCGGCTCTGCAGTCGTTGCGGGCGAGATTCAAATCGAGCGCACCGGAATTGGGTCTGCAAAAGATCACGATCAACGATCTTGTGCTGTTCGCCGCATCCCGCACCATACGTGATTTCGGGTATGTGAACAGTCATTTCCTGGGGGATAAGATCGTCACATTCGAACATGTGCATCTCGGCTGTGCCGTCGATACCCCCAAGGGACTCTTGGTTCCTGTGGTCAAGTTCGCCGATACCCTCTCCTTGAAACAGCTCAGCGACGAATTCAAACGTCTGGCGACTGCAAGCATGGAGGGCAAGGCCCAGCCCGACGATCTCACCGGTGGGACTTTCACGGTGACCAATCTCGGAGCGATGGGCATCGATACGTTCACTCCAGTGATCAACGTTCCCGAGGTCGCCATCCTCGGAGTTGGCGGGATATCCATGAGGGCTGTCGAGGATGCCGATGGCGATATGGTGTTCGTACCCCATATCGGATTGTCGTTGACCATCGACCATCAGGCTGTGGATGGTGCGCCGGGAGCCCGTTTCCTGAAGGTCCTCTGCGACAATATCGCTTCGATTGATCTTTTGATGGCACGTTAGGAAGGAATGATGATGGAATCTTTTGATTTGATAGTGGTTGGAGCCGGCCCCGGCGGGTATGTTGCCGCCGAACGGGCCGGAGCCTTGGGAAAGAAGGTCCTTCTTGTGGAGAAGGATCATCTTGGTGGAGTTTGCACCAATTGGGGCTGCATTCCCACCAAGAGTCTTTTGAATTCGGCGAAACTGTATCGCCATGCGAAGGAGGGTGGGAAGATGGGTGTTACCGTCGGTGACGTTGCATTCGATCTCTCCACGGCAATGGCATGGAAACAGGATACGATAGAGACTTTGAGAAGCGGCATACAGTTCCTCATGAAGAGCAACAAGGTTGTGGTGGTCCAAGGAGAGGCCAAGTTTGTCGATGCCCATCATGTACAGGTGGGAGACACCTCCTACGAAGGCGAGCATCTGATCATAGCAACCGGATCTTCTCCAGCGGTTCCACCGATTCCCGGACACGATCTGCCCAACGTGCTCACCAGCAATGAAATCCTCTCTTTGGATACGTTGCCCGCATCGCTTGCGATCATAGGTGGTGGCGTGATAGGCGTCGAATTCGCATCCTTCTTCTCTTCTGTGGGAGTAAAGGTGTCGGTGATCGAAATGATGGATGAGATTCTTCCCATGATGGATGCCGAATTCGCCAAATTGATGCGTCGTGAGATGAAGGAGGTCGACTTCCATTTGGGATGCAGGGTCACTTCCATCACCGGCGAAGGTGTCTCCTACACCGATTCAAAAGGTGAATCCAAGCATCTCGCTTCCGAACTTGTGCTGATGAGTGTCGGTCGTCGTCCCAATATCGAGGGATTGCAGCAACTTGGACTCGATATCTCCAGAAGTGGAGTGGTGGTGGACGAGAGGCTGCGAACCAATGTTCCCAACATCCATGCGATTGGGGATGTGAACGGGAAATCGTTGCTTGCCCATTCGGCATCTCGTATGGCCGAGGTAGTGGTCTCCAATCTGTACGGTGCGGGAGGGCAGAAGATGCGCTATCATGCGATTCCCTGGGCCGTCTACGGTATTCCCGAAGCGGCCGGTTGCGGTCTTACCGAAGATGAGGCCAAACGACAGGGACGGGATGTGGTCTCGGCCACCACCCAGATGCGTGCCAACGGAAGATTCCTCGCCGAGCATGGCAAAAGGGCTGGAGGACTTTGCAAAGTGGTCGCCGACAAGCACACCAAGGTGGTGCTCGGTGTGCATCTTCTTGGCCCCTACAGCAGCGAGATGATCTACGGAGCGGCTGCGATCATCGAAGCGGAATTGAGGATCAAGGATGTGAAGGAGATCGTGTTTCCTCATCCGAGCGTATCCGAAGTAATCAAGGATACATTATTCGCAATAGAACATACCCTCTGAGGTAAAGGAGTCATATATGTCCAAACAAATATCGTTCGATCCTGCCAAACTGAGAGAGAAGGATACCTTGAAGATCCCTTCCATTCCGGTGAACCATTATGTTCCCGACTACAAGAAGGAATTGAAGACCTATGGAAAGGAACGACTGGTGCGTGTCTTTTACGACATGCTGGTGATCCGCGAGTTCGAAACGATGCTCGATTCGATCAAGCGGGAGGGAGTCTACCAAGGCATTTCGTACAACCACAAGGGTCCCGCACACTTGAGTGCAGGTCAGGAATCGGCCGCGGTCGGCCAGGCGATGAACCTCGATCCCGAGGATTTTATCTTCGGTTCCCATAGAAGTCATGGAGAGATTCTCTCCAAGTGCCTGTCGGCGATCGCGAAGATGGATGCAGATGACATCACACCAATACTCCAAAACTTCATGGGTGGCGAAACCTACGAGGTGGTGAAGAAGCATTTCCCCGGCAAGGATGACAAGGATTTGGCCGAAAACTTCATCATTTATGGTACTTTGGCCGAGATCTATGCCAAGGCCCCCGGTTTCAGCAAAGGTCTCGGAGGCTCGATGCATACCTTCTTCGCTCCATTCGGCAGCATGCCGAACAACGCGATCGTGGGAGGATCGGGAACCATAGCATTCGGATCGGCACTATACAAGAAGGTTAACCGCAAGAAGGGTATCGTGATCGCCAATATCGGGGATGGTTCCCTTGCCCGTGGACCGGTATGGGAAGCTATGAACATGGCTTCCATGGATCAGTACCAGACCCTCTGGGATGAGATGAAGGGAGCCCCTCCCTACATGGTGAATGTATTCGACAACTTCTATGGAATGGGAGGACAGCCTGTCGGGGAAACCGGTGGCATGGGTGTTGCGGCCAGGATGGGTGCGGGAGTCAATCCCGATGCGATGCATTCGGAACGTGTCGATGGATTCAATCCCCTTGCGGTCGCCGATGCGATCGCCCGAAAGAAGAAGATTCTTCTCGAAGGGAAGGGACCGGTGTTCATGGATACCATCACCTACCGCTTCAGTGGACATAGCCCTTCCGATGCGATGACCTACCGTACCAAAGAGGAACTGGAGGCTTTCAAGGCTCAGGATCCGGTGTTCGCCTATGGTCGCTACATCGTGGAGAACGGATTGGTCTCCGAGGATGATTTGAAGGAGATGCAGTCCGTAATTCTCGAAAAGATGCGCAAGGCGCTTGAAATCACGGTGGACGACAAGATTTCCCCCATGGTCGATGAACAATTCATCGAGAGTGTGATGTTCAGCAACGGCAATGTGGAAAAGCTCGATGACCGCGAACCAGAATTGAGCCAGAAGCTTGAGGATAATCCCCGCGTCCAGCAAATCGCACGTCGGTCCCGGTACGCATTCGATGAGAACGGCAAGGAGTTGCCTGCAAGCAGACAATATCAGTATAGGGATGCGGTCTTTGAAGCCATGGCCCATAGGTTCAGCATCGATCCCACACTGGTGGCTTATGGTGAGGACCATAGGGACTGGGGCGGTGCATTCGCCTGTTACCGTGGTTTGACCGAGTTGTTGCCCTACCATCGCTTCTTCAACTCGCCGATTTCGGAATCCGCGATTGTGGGCAGCGGTGTGGGATATGCGATGTCGGGTGGCCGTGCGGTGGTTGAACTGATGTACTGCGACTTCCTCGGTTGTGCCGGAGACGAAGTATTCAACCAGATGCCCAAATGGCAATCGATGTCGGCCGGCGCACTCAAGATGCCTCTGGTGCTTAGGGTTTCGGTGGGAAACAAATACGGTGCACAGCACTCCCAGGAGTGGACCAGCATGGTCGCTTCGGTGCCTGGATTGAAGGCGATGTATCCTGCGACTCCGTACGATGTGAAGGGTATGCTCAACTATGCGTTGCGGGGAACCGATCCTGTGGTGTTCTTCGAAAGTCAGAAGCTCTATGGCATCGGAGAACAGTTCGTCAAGGAAGGTGTTCCCCAAGGATACTATGAGATTCCCGAAGGGGAGCCTGTGATCAGGACCATGGGAAAGGATGTCACCTTGATCGCTTTGGGTCCCGCCCTCTACACATGTGTCGAAGCTGCGAAGCAACTCAAGGATTCCTATGGTTTGGAAGCCGAGGTGATCGACCTGAGGTGGATCAATCCATTGAAGTACGATCTGCTGGTGGATTCGATCAAGAAGACGGGCAAGGTGGTGCTGGTGACCGATAGTGCGGAAAGGGGGAGCTATCTGCAGACGGTGGCGGCCAATATCGGACGTCTTGCATTCGATTGGCTCGATGCACCTCCTGTGGTGGTGGGATCACGCAACTGGATCACACCTCCTGCGGAGATGGAGGATTATTATTTCCCGCAAGTCGATTCCATCATCGATACGATCCATGAACAGATCATGCCGATTGCCGGACACTCGGTGAGACGCAACAAGACCGATGGTGAATTCAATCGCATACAAGCGCTTGGAGTGTGATACACTGTAACATGAACATGTCCAAGACCCGCCTATATCGGCGGGCCTTGGAGTAATGACCGAAAAAGGAAAGTATAGATGGAGAGTTCGACGAATTTCCCCTGGCCGATGATTGAAAAGGAGATCAACGATGGTGATGTATCGCTTCGTCTCGAAACGGCCGCACGAGTGGGAGAAGCGGTGAAAAAGGGTGAAGTGAAGAGGAGAGTATCACAAGAAGTGAACAACCATGTGCATACCACCTATTCGTTCAGTCCCTATGAACCGGCTGCGGCGGCACTTGCCGCCTGGGAAGCGGGACTGGGTATCGTGGGTTCCATAGACCATGACAGCATAGGAGCAGCCGAGGAGATGCTCGAGGCTTCTTCGAAAATTGGAATCGCCGGAACGGTGGGTTTCGAAGTCCGCAGTGGGTTTCAAGACACCCCCTTTTCAGATAGGAAGATCAACAATCCCGATTCACCGGGAATCGTATACATGTGCGTTCATGGAGTTCCCAAAAGTGCAATCCCAAAGGCCAAGGCCTTTCTCGATCCTGTAAGGACGATCAGGAACGAAAGGAACAAGGCCCAGGTTGCCGCCCTCAATGGGTTGATTGCCGATACTCCCCTTGAGCCAATCGATTTCGCTCGCGATATCGTACCCATCAGCAAATGGGATCTTGGTGGAAGCATCACCGAACGACATATCCTCCATGCGTTTGCACAAAAGATCATCGATCGTGTGGGCATGGGGGAACCGGTGGTCGAGTTTTTGGAGAAAACCTTGAAGTTGAAGGTGGAGGGCAAGATACGCACCTATCTGCTCGATACCGCCAATGTCCATTATACCTACGACCTGTTGGGGATTCTCAAGGGCAATTACCTGCCACGTTTCTTCATCCAGCCGAGTCGTGAAGAGACGGTGGATGTCAGGGAAGTGGTCCGTTTCGCCCGTTCCATCGGTGCGATTCCCGCCTATGCCTATTTGGGCGATGTGGCCGAGAGTGTGACCGGAGACAAGAAGGCTGAACGTTTCGAAGATGCCTATCTCGATGAATTGGTGGCCTATTTGGCCAAGATCGGGTTTCCCGCGATCACCTATATGCCACCTAGGAACACGAAAGCCCAGATGGATAGGCTGCAGGCGCTTTGCAGAACACATAATCTGATGGAGATCAGTGGTGTGGACATCAATTCATCACGACAGTCATTCAATTGTCCCGAGATGCTGGCTCCCGGATGTGTACATCTGGTCGATTCGGCGTGGGCCTTGGTCGCGCATGAGAAATTGGCCGAACATCGGATCGAGTGGGACCTGTTCCATCCCGACAATCCCCTGTCGAGCATTCCTTTGAACAAGAGGATCGCACTGTATGCCGAATTGGGAAGAAAAATGGATCCTTTCGATCCTTCATCGATTCTCGATCTGGCCAACAAAAAGTTGTAAAGGAGATTGATGTATGGATATTCCTAAAACGAAGGAAACATCTTGGATACCGGCGATAGTGAGGGGTATGACTTGGGATGGAGAGACCGGATTGTGCATCGCCACCATCGACTCTCCCCAGGCCGAACTCGTGTTGCCGGGATATGAAAGGGAAAGTTCCCTTGAAGAGACGGTGAAGCACTGGAGAACCCGGTTCTCTGCATTCTGCACCAGTGAGGGACGTTATCCCAAGAGTGTGCAGGTGGAGGGAACCTCGTGGTCCATGGGTCTTGGAGCGACATTCGATGAGGCCGTTGGTGCCAATGGCACCGCCAAGACTCCCTCCCGACCCGGTTCCTCCTCCCGTGCCGATATCATGAAGAGGAAAATATCCTTGGTCACCGGAGGAGCACAAGGTTTCGGTGAAGGCATAGTGCGGGGATTGGTTGCCGAAGGTGGGTTCGTATTCATTGCCGACATGAATTTGGAGGGGGCGAAGGCCTTGGCCGAATCATTGAATGTGGAGGCGAACAACACTGTCGCCAAAGGCGTCTATGTGAATGTGACCGATGAGGATTCGGTTGAAGCGATGATGGATGAAGTTGCCGCCACCACCGGATCGCTCGACCTGTTCGTTTCCAATGCGGGTGTACTCAAGGCCGGTAGTGTGAAGGAGATGTCCTTGAAGGATTTTCAGTTCGTCACCAATGTAGATTACACCGGGTTCTTCATCTGCACCAAATTCGCTTCTCGACAACTTTCATTGCAGAATCTCGGTTCGGACAATCGCTATATGACCGATATTGTCGCGATCAGCAGCAAGAGTGGTCTCGAAGGTTCGAACAAGAACGGTGCGTATGCGGGTGCAAAGTTCGGCACCATCGGACTCGCACAGAGTTTCGCTCTCGAGTTGGTGGCAGAGAATATCAAGGTGAACTCGGTGTGTCCCGGCAATTTCCTTGATGGACCGCTCTGGTCCGATCCGGACAGGGGCCTGTTCGTACAATATTTGGCGGCCGGAAAGGTTCCCGGTGCCAAGACTTTGGAAGATGTGAGAAGATTCTATGAATCGAAGGTGCCTCTGAACAGAGGTTGCAGGACGGTGGATGTGGTTCGTGCGATATGTTATATCGTGGAACAGAAATATGAGACGGGTCAGGCGGTTCCGGTTACCGGTGGCCAAGTGATGTTGAACTAGACAGGAGGTGGAGAATATGAAGACCAAGGCTGTAAGATTGTATGGAAAGAATGATTTGCGGATTGAGGAGTTCGAACTACCGGCCATCACCGATAGCGAGATATTGGCGAAGATCGTGACCAACAGTGTGTGCATGTCCGACCACAAGGCAGCGCAACAAGGTGGTGAACATAAGCGTATACCCGACAATGTGGCCGAGAATCCCATCATGTTGGGACATGAGTTTTGTGGTGAAATCGTAGAGGTTGGTAAGAAATGGGCCGATTCGTTCAAGGCCGGGGATCGATTTTCCATCCAGCCCGCGTTGAATTACAAGGGAACACTCGATGCTCCCGGCTATTCCTACCAATACATCGGAGGAGACGCCACCTATATCGTGATTCCCAATGAAGTGATGGAACTGGATTGCCTGTTGAAATATGAAGGCGAGGCGTTTTTCCTCGGTTCCCTCGCCGAACCGGTCTCTTGTATCGTAGGCACTTATCATGCGATGTACCACACCTCAGGTGGATCGTACGTGCATAGGATGGGTATTGTCGAAGGCGGCAATGTGGCCATCATCGCAGGGGTGGGGCCGATGGGCCTCGGTGCCATCGACTATGGTATCCATTGCGACCGCAGGCCGAAGCGTATGGTTGTCACCGATATCGATCAGAACCGCTTGTCAAGAGCCGCTGAATTGTATTCCGTCGAAGAGGCCGCCAAACAGGGTGTGGAACTGATCTATCTCAACACCAAGGAGATCGCCGATCCTGTGGCGAAGCTCATGGAACTCACCGATGGGGAAGGGTACCATGATGTCTTTGTGATGGCACCTGTGAAGCCGCTGGTTGAGCAGGCCGATGCGATATTGGCCAAGGACGGCTGTCTCAACTTCTTTGCGGGACCGAGCAGGACCGATTTCAAGGCCGAGTTGAATTTCTACAATGTCCACTACGGTTCGACCCATATCGTGGGTACCAGTGGTGGAAACACGGAAGATATGCGCGAATCGTTGCAGATGATGGAGAAGAGCCTCATCAATCCTTCGGCGATGGTGACCCATATCGGAGGGTTGAACGCGGTTCCCGAAACGGTGATGAAGCTTCCCTCGATTCCTGGTGGAAAGAAATTGATGTATACGCATATCGATCTGCCGCTTACCGCGATCGCAGATTTCGCCGAGGCTGGAAAAACCAATCCATTGTTTGCGAAACTCGATGAGATCGTGAAGCGCCATGGCGGATTGTGGAATCTCGAAGCGGAAAAGTATCTTCTGGAGAATGCATAGACAATCGAATCGTCAAGAAGGAGGGTTTGCATGGCCAAGTATATAGCGGTTGATTTGGGAGCATCCAATGGAAGGGTGATCGTTGGAGATGTATCGGGTTTCGAGGTGACGAATCGATTTGTCACCAGGAACGAGATGATCCTCGATGAATCCCATTGGGACATCACCTATATCTTCTCCGAGATTAAGAAGGGGATCAAAGCTGCGTTCGAAGCCTATGGTGAAGAAATCGTCTCGATAGGAGTGGACTCCTGGGGAGTCGATTACGGATTGCTCGACGAGCATGGTTCTCTTATCGCTCTTCCCTACCATTACCGGGACTCACGTACCGACGGCATGATAGAAAAGGTCTGTGACGCGCTTGGAAAGGATGCGATATTCGAACGGACCGGTCTGGCCTTCCACCCTTTCAACACACTGTATCAATTGGCTGCGATGAAGGAGGCTCGACCCGAAACACTGGCGTTGGCGAAGCAGTATCTCTCCATTCCCGATCTGATCAACTATTGGCTGACAGGGGTGATGGTGAATGAAGTGTCCCATGCCTCCACCACACAACTCTACAATCCCCATGCGAAGGATTGGGATTGGGAGACTATCGACGGTATGGGTTTCCCACGCAACATGTTCGGTACGCTTGTGCCGAGCGGAACGGTGGTGGGACCGTTGCACGAACGTGTTGCCAAGGAACTCAAGGCTCCTTCGAATGTGTCCGTCGTTGCGGTCGGGTGCCATGACACCGCTTCCGCGGTCGCGGCGGTTCCATCGAAGGAGGGCAAGGATTTCCTCTACATATCGAGTGGAACATGGTCTTTGTTGGGAGTGGAGTCCCCGAAGCCGATCATCACCGAAACTGCTTTGCAAAGTGGTTTCACCAATGAGATGGCGGTGAACGGCAATATCCGTTTCCTGAAGAACATCATGGGCATGTGGATACAGCAGGAGTGCGTTCGATACTGGGAATCCCTAGGAGAAAAGATCTCATGGAAGGAGTTGGATATTGAGACCCTCGATTCGGCCTCCTATGGTGGATATATCGATCCCGACGACAATCGGTACCTCAAGCCCAACAGCCCAGAATCCTTGATGGTGGACCGGGTTGCCGAGGATTGCCGCAAAGCGGGTTTCGATCCCCCCTCAACCAAGGGAGAGTACATGGTGGCGATCTATCGCGGATTGGCCAAAGCCTACGCGAGGGCGATACGGCATCTCGAGTCGATCACCGGGAACTCCTATGACACACTCCACATCATTGGTGGGGGGTGCAAGAACGAGATACTCGACCAATGGACTGCGGATGAGACTGGATTGACCGTGTTCGCAGGTCCCGTGGAGGCAACGGCATTGGGGAATATGGTTGTCCAGGGTGTTGCCACGAAATCGATCGGCTCTTTGCAGGAGGGACGTCGAATGATCATCGAGCATCAGAAGGTGACCCGTTTCGATCCCAAGTGATGCATAGGAGAGGCTGTTGTCCGACTTCCATATGGGGGTCGGATTCTTTATGCAACAATACTGCAACGTTTAGATGCATATTTATGTAAAAAGTGTTGCATAAATATGTAAAAATTGGTAGGATGCGACAAAATTCGGAATACCTGCAACACTGTGTTGCAAGTACTGGAGGAAGATGTGTCCGATACCATCTTGATACTTGCCGATGGAAAGCTGTTTGAGGG
>Ga0334898_1003947_pt1 | contig 11471 bp, 13 predicted proteins | sample GraSluR3_MG_10_FD_207228 | JGI IMG/M metagenome (GOLD analysis project Ga0334898, IMG submission 207228) | Sludge microbial communities from methane-producing bioreactor in Wageningen University, Netherlands - Granular Sludge_3_08-R3 | ecosystem: Engineered > Bioreactor > Anaerobic >... | reverse complement strand
TGTTTTTGATTGTTTGCTTACAACCATTACAAGGCAGTACTGCCCTTTTTTTCAAGCCGGAGTCTGCAATTTCATTCCGGTGATTTCCTGCAATTTAGCACCGGTGACGACAATAAGAGATGGCTCCGTCGCATATACAACAACGTCGGCTCCGGAATCAGTGTATCAAATTTCCGATAGAAAATACCCGGAAACGGTAGTAGAATAGGAATATCCGAAGGACGGGAATAGAGAAATGAAAAGACATTGATTCATAACATCCATGGCATTGAGGATTTTGCTCTATTCATAGAACCTTGAAGCGGCCTAAAATGAAGAGAGTCTGCAACGGGGTTTTTCTACAGGCTCGTTATGTAGAATTTAAAGAGATTATTCTCACTCTTTGTTTCTTATCAATTTTCTTGACGTACGTTATATTGTACTATATATTGTATTTATGGAAGCAGTAAACTATTCTGAGTTGCGTAGAAACTTAAAGACCCATCTTGATCGGGTATATCATGACCACGATCCACTAATCATAACTAGAAAAGACAACGAAAACGTAGTGGTAATCTCACTCGATGATTATAATAGTCTAACAGAGACACAATATTTGTTATCAACAAAAGCAAATACTGAACATCTATTACGCTCTTTAGAGGAATCGCGAAATGAAAAAATAAAAAGCAGAGAGCTCATTGAAGAATGAGAGTTTCATTCACGGACTCTGCTTGGGTTGATTACCTCTATTGGCAAGAAAATGATCGGAAGCTTTTGAAACGAATAAATTATTTAATAAAGGAAATAGCGAGAACACCGTATGAAGGTACCGGAAAGCCAGAACCTTTGAAATTTCAATTAAAAGGCTGTTGGTCGCGAAGGATAAACCAGGAACATAGATTGGTGTATGAAATTGTTTTAGAGGAGCTAAGAATATTATCTTGCAGGTTTCATTATTGATAAAGACCGGTAAGCAAAGTGATAAATCTACATAACCAGAAATTGGAGCAGAACAATCCGGTTGTCAACTGTCAACACCGGTGAACCAGATTAAAATATTTATTTGTTGACGCCTGAGTACACAGGTACTAAAATTATTAGACTTGTTTTAAAAGAAGGTGAGTCATGAAAAAAATCTGTATCCTGATTCTTATTTTGTCGGTTATTTCTCTTCCCGCATTTTCCCAGGGGCTCTATTTCGACGTCGGTTTTGGTCTTGGCAGCGCCACAACGGAAATCGACGGAGATGATGTAGGTGATTCCCTCGGCTCCGGCGTCGACGAGGTTGCTATTGATATGGGCCTTAAAGTGGGTTATGGACCGATTGCCGGAATGCCACTGTATATTGCCGGGACCCTGGAAGGTATTGGCCACCGTTTCGATGACGGGACCAACTACATACAATTCAACTCCTACCTTCTTGGCCCAGGCATTATTGTATACCCGACACCCCTCATACAGATTGCGGGATCAGTCGGCTACTCCTGGGTTTCAAATCAGAGTGATTTACCAATAAGCTTCTACGACAGTGAATCCGGCTATGCCGGAGATATCTCCGTGGCGCTTGATTTTGGACAGCGAAATCACGGGTTTCTTGTCGGGCTTAAGTATTTTACTTCTACAAATACCCTGGAAACTAGTAAAGCGGAACAGAAATCATCGATGCTGAGTATTTTCGTCAAATACGCTTTCCGGCACAAGTAATTCGTGGGCACCTCTGATTAGCGGCTGCTGTTTGCTTAGTTTTTACGCTGATAATGAATGTTGACCACGATTCCATTATCAACAGCGGTATGAAATTTCAGGTTCCTCATCTACGAGAGCGAACCTTGTCGTTACCCCCCCGCAGCCCCTCACAAGCTTCAATGCTTTTAGTGGAAATGCGATCAAACTCCAACTGAATCTGTTTCATGCGTACAGGGACGTCATCGGTGTGCGGTAGGTATGCACCCAGCGCTGCTATGGTTTTACGTTCCACCAATATCGGTGCAAAAAGCGTCACTATATGATCCGGATTGAGTACTGGTTTCGAACCGTTTTCACGTATCCGACGAAGAGTGTCTTTCAGTTCATTGGCGTCACACATTCCCGACCAAGCGCCGTAGTCCGGTAATCCATAACGCTGTAGGAACAGATCTAAGGCAGCATCATCAAGGTGAGCCAAAAGGAAATGGCCCATCTCGCTGGCATAAGCCAACATTCGTTCGTGATGACGAACCTGCAGGCGGGATTGCGGTTTTGCCTCGTGAATGACCACCCTTTCCTCGCCATCAAGCACAGCAAGAATGCATGATGTGTTGGTTTTCAGAGATAGTTCATCGACAAGAGGAGCTACAACCCTCTTTAAGCCGGCCCACGCAGCACTCATTGCCGAGTACTCATAGATCTTTGATCCAATAACGTAGACGTATTGCCGACGGTTGCCGTGTTTTTCCAGTAATCCGCTTATACTCAATGATGATACGATGTTTGCGCATGTGGCTCGTTCAAGCCCCGTTGCGTCTGCAATTTCCGGAAGACGAACAGGGACGCGCGATTGTGAGATGAAATCAAGAATATGTACAATACGTTCGACCAACTGAATCATTAACAGAATACTATTCTTTAACTGAACCTGTTGTCATCCCCGCCACCAGATTTTTCTGGAAGAAGACAAAAACAAGTACCGCAGGAATACTCATTAGTACTGATCCCGCCATCAGATTTCCCCAGCTGATCCCAAACTCCAGTTTATAGTATGTTAATCCGATCGAAATTGTCTGCGTGGAGACATCCATTGTCAGGGCAAGTGCAAGAAGAAGTTCGTTCCAGGCGAGGATAAACGCATACATGGATATGGCGCCAATCGCAGGCGCGGCTATCGGGACAACAAGTCTGAAAAGAATAGTCAAAGGCCCACACCCATCCAGTACGGCAGATTCCTCGATTTCTATTGGAATCTTGTCGAAGAAGCCCTTTGTAAGCCAGATGGTGATGGGCATTCCAATAATCAGATATACGATGATCAATCCCGGGTGCGTGTTCAAAAGACCGATCTTACGTAAGACAATAAAAAAGGGTACGATCAGTGACACTCTTGGAAGGATGCGGCTGAAAAGTAACATTCCCAAAAGGGATTTGCGACCCCTGAATCGATACCGGGAGACACCGTAAGCTGCCAACACCGCAATGAGTACCGCAAAAAAGGTCGATGTGAAGGAGACGATCACCGTGTTGAGAAAGTATCGCAGCATCGAAGGATTATACAGAACTGCCCGGTAATTCTCCAAGGTCGGTTGATGCGGAATCCATTGAGGCGGGAAAGCAAAGATCGCCTGTGTTGTCTTTAATGACGTGCTGACAACCCAAAAGACCGGAGCCAGGCTATATGTACACAGCAAAGTTGCCACGATACCTATGGTTACCTTCTTGGTCAAACTTCTACGCATTATTGTATACCTTCTCTACGCACCAGCAACTGGCGAAACACACCTAAAACGAATACTAACGATAACAGCATAACACTGACTGCCGCAGCCTCGGAGAAATTGAATATCGAGAAAGCGAGCCGGTAGATGAAGAGGCCAAGCACTTCCGTAGCTCCTCCCGGACCGCCGCCAGTTATGACGAAAATCACATCAAAGGTATTCCAGGCATAAATAATCTGCAAAATTAGAACAATGACGATGATGTTCTTCAGATTAGGTACCGTGATGTACCTGAATCGCTGAAGTGAAGACGCACCATCGATCATCGCGGCTTCAAACTGTTCATGTGGAATTGCCTTCAGGCCGGATAACAGCATGATCATCAGAAAAGGATACCCACGCCAGATGGATGCGAACAGAACAGAGAAATACGCGAATCCCGGGTGAGACAGCCATGGCTGAGCCAGACCTCCAAGGCCGAGTTGCGCCAATAGCGAATTTGCCAGTCCAAAGTCTGTCTGAAAGATCCACCTCCAGGTGTTACCGGCAACTACGGACGGAATAGTCCAGGGTATCAGCGCAACAATCTGTACAAATGTTCTTCCGCGAAACTCGATGTTCAGAAACAGTGCAACTCCAAGAGCGAGGGTAAATTCGAACCCAACGGTGGCGATCACCCACAATAGTGTGTTAATCATCACTCGGGAAAAATCGTATCGCTGTAGAACATTGTGGAAGTGAGTGAATCCTGCGAAATTTGTGACCCGGCCGGTTATTTCTACATCCACTACCGAATAGAGCAAGGTCTGAAACAGTGGATATATCATGAGTACTACAAGCAATATGAATGCTGGAAGTACAAAAAGCTGTCCCTGATATCGCTTTCTCAACTAAAGTTCCCTCCGCAAAACTCCAGGCGCGGCCAGGATTTTGAAATCCTGACCGGCATGGTACTAATTCCCGCTGTGTTATCGAATAATTGCGTTCCCCTGATCGGTCATAATTCGAGCGGCCTCCTCTACAGATTTTGTATCACCTGTAAGTACTCGTTGCATCTCGCGAATCATCATTGCCCGTATCTCGACCCATTCAGGAATAAGTGGCGGTGATTTCGAGTTCACCGTGGCTTTCATCACCTTTCCATAAACCGGATTGTTCCACGGCGGATCATTGGTTGCCGAAGCCCGGGCAGGCATTCGGATGGTCAGCCTGGAAAGATTCTCCGGCTCGGTGAACCATTCTATGTATTCACGTGCGGCTTCAGGGTTCTTGGCTCCAACCGGGATAGCGTAGGCATAGCCGAATCCTTTTGAAACTCCGGGGACCTGAACGAAATCCCAGTTGATATCTGGAGCCTGCTGATTTAGTAATGGAATTACATTAGAACCGCCCATCATCATCGCCAGCCGTTTGCTCAGGAAAAACTCTATATAGTCTTTGTTGTCATAGTTTACCGAGCCTTTGGGGGAAACCTGGTGTTTGAGAACAAGATCAACCCAGAACTGCAGGCCCGCAATCGCTCCTGGCTCGTCAAGGACTACCTTTCCGTCACGAATCACGTCACCGCCATTTGACCAGATGAGCGGCAGAACCTCTGCTTCAAAATCTGTACCTGCGGCGGGGCTACCGGATATGCCAAATCCATAGCGTTCGGTACCGATTGTCAGTGCTTTTGCCAGGCTAAGGAGGTCGTCCCACGTCCAGTTCCAGTCAGGATAGGAAAGACCGGCCTGGTCAAACATGTCCTTGTTGTAGAATACGCCACTGGTATCAGCACGGAAAGGAATGCCATACAGCTTCCCATCGGCCGATGATGCTTCCCAGATTGCACCGGAAAAGTCCGACCGATCCACACCGCTTATTGGCTGTAACATTCCCCGGGATATTAGCAGGGGCATCATAGTGTTGTCTGCGGCGATTACATCGGGAGCCTGTCCCCCAGCGATTGCCGTGATGTATTTCTCTATAAGTCCATCAAAAGGATAAGTTTCAATCTTTACGCGGTTGGTGTGGGATTCTGCGAACGCCTGTTCGACAACGGGTGCCTGGTCTGCCCACCAGGATCCCTTCCAAACAGTAACAGTTACGGGACCTTCGGTTTCCTGGGCACCCCCGGCGAAAACCAACAACACGGGCACGGCAAGCAGCAATATACCGACGATGATCAATCTGCTAATTCTTTGACTCATAACTCTCTCCTTTTTCTTGTCCCGATCAGCAGTATGCCGTCAGGATCATTGTTTTGTGAGTACTGCGCTATCCAACAATACATAATCACTTCCGAACACCTCCTTGCCGTCGTTCAGTTCGACATGGTCTCACCGAATAACATTCTTTTACGTTATCGTTTCCCACCGGCCGCTCTTAATCGACCGGAAAACCGTTTCGTAAACACTCGCCATGGAAAGCGCATTTTCAAGGGGGACAGAAACCGGAGTATCTTGAATAATCGATCGACTGAACGCATCTGCTTGCAATGTGTACTGGTCCACCCCTTCTATCACAGTGCGAATCCCATCCGCTTTTATGCCGGAACCATCATAAAGAATAAACTCGGTGTCCCGATCGGGAGACGGGTTAAACGGCAGTGCAACCTCCAATACTCCCTTTGTCCCGTGAAACTGCATCGATTGATATCGCGCGAGCTGGGTAGCGCACATAAAAGAGAGCGTACATCCGGGAAACTCGAGCAACACCGATGTGACTCGGTCGGTCTTAAAATTCGGGTCAAACGAAGCCGTGGCGCAAACGCGCACCGGCTCAACGCCGAGGACCATCCTTGCCGCCATTATTGGATAGCACCCGATATCATACAGACCGCCGCCGCCAATATCCTTGATGTTGCGAACATTAGCCGCATCATCATTGAAATAGGTGAAGGATCCCTGAATCGCCCCTATCTCGCCGATATCTCCTCGTTGCAGGATCTCAACGATACGTATCCACTGTGGATGGTTCCGAATCATGAACGCCTCCCCCACCTTCACCTGCGCCTTTTGTGCTACATTCATGGCCTCGAGAGCCTCCTGTCGGGTCATCGCAAAAGGTTTCTCACAAAGAACATGTTTCCCGGCAACAATCGCCTTGATTGTCCACTCGACATGCAGATGATTCGGCAATGGGATATAAACAGCTTCAACGTCCGGGTCACCTAGCAATTCCTCGTAGGAGCCGTAGGCAACTGGAATACCAAGCTTTTCGGCAACAGCCTTCGCTTTATTAGGGTCCCGTGAAGCGATCGCGTACACTTCGCTATGCTTTCCCTGCCTGATTGCCGGAAGTACCTGTTCAATTGCGATATTCGCGCACCCCAAGGTTCCCCAGCGAATTTTTCTGCTCATATCCGTGTTACCTTTTAGCCCTATAATGTTGCATTCGTCCCCACCATTTTTAGAAAGTAATGTAGATAATTCGGCAATTGGTCTGTAAAAGTTCGGGATATCCCGTCTATCAAGAGAAGATCTTCCTCCTCAATTTCCCACCCCACACTTTGAACGTTCTCTTGCACTTGTACCGCGTTTCTTGCACCGGCAGTTACCGAACCCACCGCAGTACGACCGGTCAGCCAATTGAGTGCCAGCTGTGGAAGGCTTCGCTGGTACTTTGCGGCGATGGGTCTGATCTGTTCCACAACATCGAGGGCTTTGCTCCACCATTGTTTCTGGAACAGCACCAGCCCGGTCTCGCCAACCCGTGCACGCTGATCGTCCTCTGAAAAGACGGAGTTTATATTATACTTCCCCGAGAGCAGCCCACTCGCCAGCGGGCTGAACGCGATCAGACTGATCTGGTTTTGATCGCAGTATGGCTGAAGCTCATGTTCCGTGTAGGTGCGCCACAGCAGGCTGTAGCACGTCTGAATCGCGTCAACTTCGCCGTATACGCACGCGTCCCGCAGTTGGCTCAGTGAGAAGTTCGAGACGCCGATAGCACGGATTTTGCCTTGAGATTTAAGTTCCATCATCGCACCCATCGTCTCAGCGATATCTACGTCGCTGTTCGGGAAATGGATGTAGTACAGGTCAATATAATCGGTGTTCAGCCTTCGAAGACTATCCTCGCATGAACGTTTAAGAGCTCCAGCCTGCGTGTGTTCATACGACACCTTACTCCCAATCAGGATTTCGCTCCGCACATCTCCGAGCGCTTCTGCCAGCAGTGATTCGGATCGACCACTTCCATACACTTCCGCGTTGTCGAATAGATTGATTCCATGCTCGAACGCCTCGCGCAATCCTCTTTTAAACTCTTCCTCGAAGGAGGCGGAACCGTAACTTCCGGTTGTAGGGACGCTTCCACCCATACTGATCTCCGACGCATGAAGGTCTGATTTACCGATGCGTTTCTTTTTCATGAGTGCCCCACAGATCCCCTACAACAGAGCATTTTGTTCTTCGAAGGTGTCAACCGAATAACGACGCACTGCATCTTCATCAATCTCTATCCCCAGACCAGGACGCTTCGAAGGGATGATATACCCCTCCTCCCATTGAAACGGCTCTTTTATGAGCAACTCAAGTCCGTGTCGATCCATCTTTTCTATGCTCTCTTGAATAAGAAAATTTCCACAGCATACATCAAGCTGAATTTGTGCAGCATAATTGAGCGGTCCGGCATAGAAATGAGGTGTAAACTGCAGATGTGCCGCGTCCGCAATTGCCGCGATTTTTTTTGCTTCCAGGATTCCGCCGAGTCCGGCAATATCCAGCTGTACAATATCGACACTCCGGGATTCTATGAGAGGCATGAATTCCCATTTCGTTGCAAGGCGCTCACCTGCCGCTATTGGTATCGAAGTCGCGCCGGCGACCTTGGACATAGCTGAATGATTCTCCGGTGGTGTTGGTTCCTCAAACCAGAGTGGATCGTATTTCTCAAGCATTCGAGCTGCCCGAATAGCCCCAGCGGACGTAAATTGGCCGTGGGTACCGATTATGATATCGCACTTATCCCCGACTGCGTCGCGGATCCCTTTAACCGTCCGCTCGGCACGGCTAAGAACCTTCAAGTCCGGCTGCGAGATTGAGATAGAGTTTACGTATGGAGAGAACGGATCGAACTTGATGGCTGTGAAACCCATCTGCACATATTCTTCAGCTCGTTTAATACAAGCATTCTCAGACTGCCAGAAATCTTCGCACCAGACCGCATCGTTTTCTTCGATTAAATAGGTGTAGGTACGGATTCGTTCATTTACACTACCTCCCAGTAAATCATAAACGGGGCGGTTCAATTCGTTTCCAACTAGGTCCCAGAGCGCCATTTCAAGACCGCTGACAATCCCCATCCCACTGAGATCCGCATGGGAATGACCATGTCGACTGAAGGCACGAAGGAAGAATCGTTCGATTCCAAACGCGTCCTCTCCTATGAGGTAATCCGCGGCCAGACTCATTACCATCCGTTTGTATGTGGTGGGATCGTATGAGTTCCAGTAGACCTCTCCCCAGCCTGAACTGTTGTTATTGGTGGTAATTTTTACCAGGAACCAGTAAATACCTCCCCTGGCATTTGTCCGAATCTTCACAACATACGGTGTCACATCAATGATTTTCATTCCGACGTTCCTTATTTCATATAATTTTAGCAGTGCTTTTGTTATTTGTCTATAATTTGTTTCTATGTATTTTATTTTACATTATTTGCATATGATGGAAAATGACTTCATTCTTAGATTTGCAAGAACCACATTCCGAGCACCCGTGGCATTGAGAGAGAAAACATCGGAATTCCCAATAATATGAACTTCCTGATATTTAACTTCTATCATCTTGTAATAGACAGGTGCCTGTGTAACCATGGGCTAAACTTCTACACTCATGCTTTATCCCAGCCCCGTGTCAGCAACGGTGATAGATTTCCGGAATTCAACGGAATAAATTTTACTCTTTGAAACGACAAAAAGGGGCAGATAACCTAAACTGTTTGCCGATCAAAACCAACAGGAAAGGAACCCGCCCCTATGCGTCAAAAGGAAGTCAACATGTATCTTGCACGTATCTTGGTCAGAGAAGGCCACACCCAAAAGGATATCGCCCGACGCCTCGGTGTCACCGACCGAACAATACGAAATTACCTCAATCGATCTCAGAAAGAAAGACCTCGGAAACAAAGGATCAGTAAGCTCGAAAGCTGCTATGCAATTATCGACGATGCGCTCGAAGAAAACCCCTATACCAATCTGGCAGTACTTCATGAGCGCCTGCAACAGAGCGGTTATACCGGCGGGATGACAATCCTCCGGGACTATGCCCGGAGTACACGAAACCTTCTCATCACACGAGCCGTCACTCGTTTTAAAACGGAGCCTGGCCGTCAGGCGCAGGTCGACTAGATAGAGTGCGGCCGCTAAACTATTGATGGTCGAGAGAAATGGCGTAAAATCGCTGGCGGAGTTCACGCCTGTTCGGAATCGCTCAGTTTAGGCATTTAAATGAAAAGTATTCATATACTAAAGATAATGGGAGCAAGGTTCATTTTTTTCGCCTAAAGATAAAAAACGATAAAAGATACATTAACGTGGCTATTGTCACGGTTTGTGCAGGATCGCAGAAATGGGGAACAATAGTTTTAAGTTGTTACAGTGAATAAGTGGAGTTATACTGCAAGAGAGTCACAGCACAAACACATGCCAGCTTAACGCTACGCTAATCAATTGGGTGCTATATGGACATAAAACATTGCTTGCATTAGTTGCGTAATGGTTGTATTATGTAACTACGAGGTGTTATGGCAAGTATCACGATACGCAATATACCAGATTCGATTTTAAGCCGCATTAGAACTTTATCCGAAGTAGAAAAGCGCAGCATAAATAGTGAGCTTTTGATACTGATAGAAAAAGGCCTGAATAAGGAAATAGAATCCAAAGAAACAGGTACGATTATGCTATCAAAGGAGAGTCAAATAAAAATGTGGGAAAGTATGTCAGGAACCTGGGATGATAATCGATCAACTAAGGAAATCATAGAAGATATCTACAGTCATAGAACAAAGGGTAGAGCGGTAGATCTATGATTTTGATAGATACCGATATATGTATCGAGCTACTACGAGGAAACAAAAAGGTTATAGAGAAGCGAAAAGAAGAAAATGATACAATAGCAATGTCTTTCATGACTGTATCAGAACTCTATTATGGGGCGTACAAATCGAATAAACCTTCACATAATACTTCTTTAATAGAAGAATTTATTCTGACTGTAAATGTAATCCAGAGTTCCCTGCGAATATCAAAAAGATTTGGTAACTTGAAGAGCAAACTACAAAGAGGAGGAATACTGATAGAGGATGCCGATATATTTGTAGCAGCAACATGCTTGGAGCATTGTGAAAAACTCATTACTGGAAATATAAAACACTACAATCGGATAGATGAGCTAAAAATAGAAAATTGGATAAGATAAAAAAGTATAGACATCGGCACGCGTTATTGGTATCTCAAAGCTGATCGACTAAACATACCGTTCAATTGATCGATCAAAGATGATAGCGAGTTGCTTTGCAACCTTCAAGCTGATGTTCTTGCGGCCATTCTCCAGATCAGAAACATACTGCCTGGAGAAGGATCCAATCTTCTTGCCAAGTTCCGCCTGAGACCATCCTGCATTCTCCCGATCTATCTTCAACCGGTCGCCAGGAGTCATTTGAGCCTTGGTCTCCTTGAACCATGCAGACCTAGTGGGATCTATCAGCATATCGTCGTTAGAGATATTAATTTCGTTTCCGAAATCGTTCCGAAGAGCTTTCATCAGCTGGTCAGAGACTTCACCCTTAATCTCGATTTCAGTACGGGGCGTTTTCACGTGAACCAACATAGTAAACCTCCAGCACCAATTCCTTTTCCATCTCCCGCCAGCAAGCAATCCAGTTATACGATAAGTGGCAGTGGTGCTCAAACTCGCCGATCTTGCTGTAGTTCTTCCATCGTCGTTGAACAGGGCCGAATTCACGGAGGTCCTCGATCAGCTGCACAAGCTTCTTCTCAAGCTGCCGCAGTTTTTGAGCTTTTTTCTCAACACGTTTTGACATTACCACCGTGAACATGGTTAAATATACACAAAAAAAGAGTACATGTCAAGA
>Ga0334898_1003943_pt1 | contig 11478 bp, 7 predicted proteins | sample GraSluR3_MG_10_FD_207228 | JGI IMG/M metagenome (GOLD analysis project Ga0334898, IMG submission 207228) | Sludge microbial communities from methane-producing bioreactor in Wageningen University, Netherlands - Granular Sludge_3_08-R3 | ecosystem: Engineered > Bioreactor > Anaerobic > Unclassified... | reverse complement strand
CAGGACGCCGGCTTGCATTATGCGGGAATGACATAGCAGTTGAAGAACATCCCATATACGGACCTTTGAGATCCCGTCAACCAAAAAACAACATTAAGGTATCGGCAACCAATTTTTCTGAATCGTTGCAAAATATTATGGAAGACAATCAGGATAATCTTGTGGCTGCCAATTACCGATTGATGGACAGGATGTTGCAGAAGGACGTTCCCGGTTTTTGTGATTTGTACGCACCCCGCTCACTTCCCGTGCCGCTTCATTACCAGGAAGTGTTATTGCTGGCCTGTCATATGGGAGGTACCGATCCCGCAACCTTGTCCATTCCATTGGATCAAAACCTGCAGAACAACCTGGACCGTTTTGTTTCTGAGATAAATATCAGTGATATTGACAGGTTGGAAGAACTTTTTGGTCAAACATTTTGGTATTATGCCTATTTTATTCAATAAATACACTTTAAGGACAATTTTCAGCTTGTTTCTGGTATTTCTTCTGAGTAGTTGCTCGGGGGCTGAAGCAGACGTTCAGCAGACCGGATATCCTCCTGTTTTTCCCGATTATACAGAAGTAACCGTTCCCTCGGCCTTTGCTCCGCCCCGGTTCAGGGTGACCGTTCCTTGTGAAAAACAACGCGTGGAGTTTCTTGCCGGGCAGGAGCAATTGGTAGTTAAGGGTTCTGAAGAAATCCGGATTCCCCGCAGGGGCTGGCACAAACTGGTGCAAACCGGAACGCCGGCCATTGAAGTGCGTGTTGCTATAAAGCAGGAAGGACGTTGGATTGCTTATGAACCTTTCAATATTTACATATCCCGCATACCCATAGACAGGTATCTGACATACAGGAGGATCTCGCCCGGGTATTCTGTTTACGGAGCCATGGGGATTTATCAGCGTGATCTGTATACCTATAGAGAAAAGCCTGTCATTGAAAATTCTTTCGCAGAAGGGAGCTGTGTAAATTGTCATTCTTATGCAGCCGGAGATCCGGATAATATGATGTTTCACATACGGGGAAAACAAGGCGGCACAGTAATCATTGCAGACGGGAAGACCGGGTTTGCAGACCTGAAAACTCCCCAAACCCTGAGTGCCGGGGTGTATCCCTACTGGCATCCTTCCGGGGATTACATTGCCTACTCGGTCAATGTTACCCGGCAGCTTTTTCACAGCAGACCGGATAAAGTGCTGGATGTTTATGATCTGGCTTCGGACCTGGTTATTTATGACGTGAAAAATGATCGCCTGATCTTGCCCCCGCAATTGCAGGACAGTACGCTATTTGAAACATTTCCGGCCTTTTCTGCAGACGGAAAGACACTCTATTTCTGTGGAGCCGTATCCAGCGGGGAAGAGTCGGATCCATTGGAACTCAGGTATTCTCTATACAAAACAACATTCAATTCTGATGACGGCAGCGTGGGTGACTTAATCACAAAAGTGCATGAAATTGACGGAAAGAGCATAGCTTTCCCCAGGCCTTCTCCGGATGGGAAATACCTGATGTTTACTTTATCAAATTACGGAACCTTCCCCATTTGGCATCCGGAAGCAGATTTGTATATGATGGATTTGGATTCGGGCCTGGTTCGTGTCCTTGAAGAGTTGAACAGTCTTGATACAGACAGTTACCATTCCTGGAGCAGCAATTCCCGCTGGGTGGTTTTCAGTTCGCGGCGCACGGACGGGTTACATACCAGGCCGTACATAGCGTTGCTAAAAGAAGACGGAACCTTTACAAAACCTTTCTTATTACCGCAATATTCTACATTTTATTACGATGATTTGTTGCAATCTTTCAATATCCCCGAATTTTCAAAGGGACGTGTTGATTTTTCACCGCGTGAACTTGAAAAGCATTCCCGGCCGGTTTCTTATTAATTAAAACATAATTAGGGAATTTTCTTCTTGTTTTATTATTGTATGAACAATCTTTGTTTGACTTGATTAATAATGGAATGTGGTGATTGCAGTTTAAAAAATAATTATTACCTTCGTAGACCATAAATTGTCAATATTATTAGACAAATACATATTAACCTAACCTTAATACCAATCCTATGAAAAAAATCCTTTTGTTGACTTTATCAATGTTGGTGGGCATTTCTGCACTGTTCGCTCAACAAAGAGTAACCGGGACGGTTATTTTCGCAGAGGATGGATCACCTCTGCCTTATGTAACGGTAGTGGTTGCCGGAACAACCATTACTTCCCAAACCGACCTGGACGGGGTATATTCCATCAATGTCCCCGCAGGTAGGGAAGAGCTCACATTTACCTACGTGGGTATGCAGACCGTTACGGTACAGATTGCAGGAAGATCCGTTGTTGACGTCGAAATGGCGTCCGATGCGGTAGCTCTGGAAGACGTGATCGTAGTGGCATACGGTACGGCCAAGAAAGAAGCCTTTACCGGATCTGCTGCCGTAGTATCAAGCGAGGATATCCAACGCCGTCAGGTGTCCAACGTAACAAATGCATTGGCTGGTGTTGCAGCCGGTGTCCAGGCTATTTCCACAACCGGACAGCCCGGATCTTCTGCCACTATCCGTATCCGTGGTTTCGGATCCATGAGTGCCAGCAATTCACCTTTGTATGTTGTAGACGGTGTTCCTTTTGACGGGTCACTCAACACCCTAAACCCGAACGATATTGAATCCATGACCGTTTTGAAAGATGCAGCCGCATCTGCCATTTACGGTCACCGTGGTGCCAACGGGGTTATTATTATCACCACCCGCCGTGGAACCTCGGCCGATGCCCAGGTTACTTTCGAAGGCAGATGGGGTAACAATACGCGTGCCGTTCCCAATTACAATGTCATGACAGATCCTGATATGTACTATGAAACATTGTACAAAGCGTTGTACAACAGCAGGACTGTTTTGGGACAATCCGGAGCCCAGGCACACACTTATGCTAATAACACAATGTTTGACAGAACAGGTTACCAGATCTACACCATTCCGGAAGGACAATACCTGGTGGGAACCAATGGTAAGCTCAATCCCAACGCAACCCTCGGTTGGAGTGACGGTGAATACTATTATACACCCGATAACTTCTACAATGAGTTGTTCATGAAAGGCAACCTTCGCCAGGAATACAACTTTACCGTATCCGGACGTTCAGACAAGATCAATTACTTCATGTCTGCCGGTTACCTGGATGATACAGGGATCGTGTCCGGTTCAAGTTTCTCACGTTTCACCACCCGTATTAAAGCTGAATACCAGGCCAAAGAGTGGCTGAAAGTAGGAGCCAATATGGCGTATGCCAATTCCAACAACAAGGCCCCCGGAAGCCAGACATCCTGGGGTTCTTCCGGTAACCTTTTCTACTTATCCAGTATGATCGCTCCCATTTATCCCATGTATGTAAGAAATGCAGACGGGACTATCAAGGTGGACAACAACGGGTATACCGTATATGACTTTGGTACCCTGGACAGTTCAAACCAGATACGTGCCTTCCTTTCCATGTCAAACCCGGCCATCACTTTGTTGCTGGATGATTTTAATTCATACACCGACAACCTGGATGGTAAGTATTATGCCATCGTTGAACCAATTAAAGGTTTGACCCTGACAGCCAATGTTGGAGTTATCGCGCGTAATATCCGCTCTAACAACTTGTATAATCCCTTCTACGGAGCTTCTGTCTCTGCGGGTGGTGAGGTTACAGTGTCACACTCCCGGCTGCTTACTACCAACCAGCAATTCCTGGCCGCCTTCAAGCGCACTTTCAGCGGTCACACCATAGACCTGCTGGCCGGTTATGAATCCTACAATTACAAATACCAATACCTTTACGGCTGGAATAAGAAAATCTACAATCCTACTGTAGGGGAGATCAATAACTGTATATACGGGTTAAATCCCTCCCCGGTTGTTAATTCTTATACAGATACGTATGCTACACAAGGAATTCTGGCCCGTTTCCAGTATGACTTCCAGGAAAAGTATTTCTTCTCGGCTTCTTATCGTCGCGATGCCTCCTCCCGTTTTGCTCCCGAAAATCGCTGGGGTAACTTCTATAGCGTAGGAGGTGCCTGGTTGATTAACAAGGAAGGATTCATGAAGAACCTTACCTGGCTGAGCACATTGAAACTGAAAGCCAGTTACGGTATGCAGGGTAACGACGGTCTTGGGAACTACTATCCATACCTGGACCAGTATTCTGTTGGAAACAACAACGGTGAATTTGCCGTTTCCATGTCCTACAAAGGAAATCGCGACATTACCTGGGAGAAATCACAGAATATCAACGCAGGTCTTGAATTTGGTCTTTTCAATGAAAGGATCACAGCTAATTTTGAATTCTTCAATCGTGTGTCAACGGACTTGTTGTACAACCTGCCCGTAGCCCCGTCAAACGGATACACTTCATTCCCTATGAACGTTGGTGCCATTCGCAACCGCGGTGTTGAACTTGAACTGGGTGCAGCTATTGTCAATACAAGGAACATTCAGTGGAGTGTTTCTTTAAATGCCACTCATTACAAGAACACAATTCTTGACTTGCACGAATCTGTCAGGGAAACAGGGATCAAAGGTTCCCGCTTCATATATGAGATCGGCGGATCCCTTTACGATTCCTATTATAGAGAATATGCAGGTGTGGATCCCGAAACAGGGAAAGCACAATACTACAAAGATGTTATTGACGATGCCGGTAACGTAACCGGAAGAGAACTGACTACCGATTACAGTTCAGCCACCCAGTACAACAACGGTACCACATTGCCTTCACTGATGGGCGGTTTTGCCACCTCATTGACTGCTTACGGTTTTGACCTTTCTGCCCAATTCGGTTACCAGCTGGGTGGGAAAATCTACGACTTTGGTTATGAGGAACTGATGCACAACGGACAATCCAGTATGGGCGGTACCAACTGGCATTTTGACATTCTGAATGCCTGGACTCCTGAGAATCCCAATAGCAACATACCCCGTCTGAATGCAACGGACGACACCCGTCAGCAAAACTCCACCCGTTACCTGGTAAGCTCCAATTACCTAAGTGTCAACAACGTAACGGTAGGTTATACGCTTCCTAAGAAATGGACAGAGAAAATCAAGGTCTCCAAACTTCGCTTCTATGCAACAGGAGACAACCTTTGGGTATTCTCGGTAAGACAAGGTTTGGATCCCCGTCAGGACTTTGGTGGTACAGACTGGGCCGGATCTTTCCGTTACAGTGCGTTACGCACCATTTCCGGTGGTATTTCCATTACATTCTAATGATGTGTAATATTAGTACTTATGTTTAACAAGTTTAAAAACACAACGAATATGAATCGTATCAAACAAATATTTAGTCTTGCCATCGGACTGTCATTACTCGTTTCCTGCGTGGATCTGGATACGGCTCCCCAGGGAGGGACCGTTACTTCCGAACAGAAACAAATGGTGGCCGAAATGAATCCGGCAGCTATTGAAGCTGAACTGGCCGGTCTTTCTACCTCTATGTTCGGATCAAACAACGTATTTACAAGCGGCAGGGCAGATGACTTTGGTTTTCCTTCATGCGCACTATCCTGGGATTGCCAGAGTGGTGACATGGCTTCACCCGATGACGGCTACAACTGGTTTTCAGTAGCCTGCAGTTATAAGAACAGAACATACACCTATGCAAATACCCGTTTGCAGTGGGATCCTTTTTACAGGAACATTTATATTGCCAACGGTATTATTAAAACTATTCCGCCGGACACCGAAAATGAAACCACTAAAGCGTACCGCGGACTTGCCCTTGCTTTCAGGGCTTGGGACTATATGAACCTGGTTCAGAACTTCCAGTTCAAATACAAAGGACACGAAAGTGAACCTTCTGTTCCCATTGTTACAGAAGAAACCACTGCCGAACAGGCAGCTGCCAATCCCCGTGCCCCGGTCAGCGATGTATACGACCTGATCATGGGCGATTTGAACGAGGCAATTACTTTACTTGAAAATTATGATCGTGGTAACGACAAGACCATGCCTGACAAGAGTGTTGTACTTGGTCTGAGGGCCCGTGCCAACCTCTTAATGGAAAATTGGTCAGCTGCCGCAGCAGATGCCGCCGCCGCACGTCAGGGTTATGGATTGTTGAGCAAGGACGGAGCAAGCAAACCCGGCTTCAACAAAGCAAGCGATCCCAACTGGATGTGGGCCCTGATCATTGGTCCTGACCAGACCAACGGAGCTTTGGCTTCCTGGCCTTCACAACTTTCATCGTTGACCGGTTACGGCTATACTTCGGCTGTTGCTGTTTGGAGGACGATCAATGTGTTGTTATACAGCAAGATTCCGGCTTCTGACGTTAGAAAAACGTGGTGGGTAGATGAAAACCTGCACTCCGACATGCCTTCGTATCCGGCCGGATACGGAAACGACTGGGGCTTTAATCCTTACACCAACATTAAATTTGCCAACTACTCAAATGACTGGGGTGTTGACGACACCAATGCAGGTGACTGGTGCATTATGCGTTCCGAAGAAATGTTGTTCATTGAGGCAGAAGCCAAAGCCATGGCAGGCGATTTGGCCGGTGCCAAAGCGTTGCTTCAGGATTGGGTGAAAGCTTACAGGAACCCTGACTACCAATCGTATGCCACCACTGCTGCTGAATTCCAGAACGAAGTATGGTTCCAGCGTCGCGTGGAATTGTGGGGTGAAGGATTCGGGTTCTTTGATTTGCAACGACTCAATAAACACATGGTTCGTTTCAATACCCGTATCCCCGAGACCAACCATCCTGACAACTTCCGTTTCAACCTGGCCAATGACCATATGGTTCGTTTGTTGACTATTCCGCAAAGGGAGATCAATGCCAACAACGGAATTGATGAATCGGACAACAATCCCGGGCAATCCCTGATCCCCATTGGTATGGGTGCAGGTGCCGGGTTATTGGACGGAGTAACTGACTAAACATTTATGAATTTTGAAATTTTAATGAAACGAATATGAAAAAAATAAGCAAAATATTAATGTTTGTGGGACTCTCTGTTTTGTTGGTTTCGGCGTGTACCGAAGATCCGATCGTCAGAGAACCGTCTCCCAACGAAAATTCATACGGCGTATATTTTCTGCCGTCTAATCCGGTTGACATTACAGTTCAATCCGATGCTACAAGCGTTACTTATACGGTTGGGCGTCTTAATACTTCCGGATCCATTTCTGTTCCTCTGACTTCAGAAAGTGATGCCGTATTTACCGTAGAACCTACTGTTTCGTTCTCGGATGGTGAACAATTTGCGACCTTCCAGGTGACTTTTAACCCGCTCCCTTCGGATCCTTCTACCGTTAAGATCAAGATAGCAGAAGAGTATGCCGCCTTATACGGTCCGGGATACAATGAATTTGTCGGTAAAGTCAAAGCCATTAACTGGGTTTCCCTGGGTGTCGGCCAATTCTTCGATTCCTTCTTATACCTTGGTGTAGTTGATGTTGAGGTTCTGAAAGCCGAAGGATTCAACAATTACCGAATAATTGACCCTTATCCCGTTTCACTGGTTAGCCAGGACAGCTGGTATGGAGGTCCCAGGGCTGAAGAAATTGAATTCTGGGTTACTTCCGGAGGCACCGTTGCCTGGGATGCATTCTGGTACATTGGTCTGAACTACTCGGCTACACCGGGTCAGCCAATCAAAGCTTACCTGCCCTCCGCATTGGCGGCTTCGCAGGCTCCCAACGATGCCAACAGCAAGTTCCTGACTGACAAGATCGTCTACTTTAACCCGTATTATTACATAGATGGTTTGGGTGGTTACGGACTCCAGGATGTTTACTTGTCGTTACCGGGAGGTCCGGACTTGTACGAATACCTGGAACTGTAAGAGTTCTGTTCAATTAAAGAAAGAGGATGGCATAAACGTCATCCTCTTTTTTTTGGCTATCTTTGCAGTCATAATATTTATTGAACACATGCGCAATTTTTTTCTGTTTTTATTCATTTTGCTTCTCACTGCAGAATGTGCCCGCGAGTCCGCTCCTGCAGGCAAGGATGATGACAATACCATTGACCAGGTGTCCGAAGTCCTTTATTCCCGGACTGTACGAATAAAGGTTACCCAAGAGCTTGCTGAAGGGCGGGCAGTATTGGATTCTTACGGTGCAGTACGAACTTTTCCGTATAGCGGAAGGTTTGAAGAACGCACACGCCGTGCAGGACTGCATCTGTGGTATGACATAGAAGTGGATGATAATGTTCCCCTGACAAAAGCCACAAGGGATATAGCTCAGTTGGAAGGGGTTCTGGTAGTGGAAAATGTCCCAAAAATAAAAAGAACAGATCTGCCGTTTGATGATCCCATGTTGGCTGATCAATGGCATTATAATAATGAGGGATTAGTTAAAGGCCAGGTCGCCGGCTCAGATATCAATGTATACGATGCCTGGAGTATTACAACGGGTGATCCCGGAGTAATCGTTGCCGTAATAGATGGCGGTATTGATTTTGATCATGAAGATCTGAAAGACAATATGTGGGTGAATATCGCTGAGTTCAACGGAGAACCGAATGTTGACGACGATAATAACGGGTACGTGGATGATATTCACGGGTATAATTTTGTATCGCAAAGCCAGTATGTACGGGCAGAGAATCACGGGACCCACGTGGCCGGAACCATTGCGGCCAAAAACAACAACGGAAAAGGAGTATCCGGTATTGCCGGAGGCAACGGTACACCGGATAGCGGTGTGAGGTTGATGACATGCCAGATATTTGACGATTATACACAGAAAAATCCCGATGGAGCCCAGGCAATAAAATATGCTGCTGATAACGGGGCTGTCATTTGCCAAAACAGCTGGGGGTTTTCGGATATTGATTATTTACCGCAATCTTCCAAAGAAGCCATAGACTATTTTGTAGCCAACGCAGGTTATGATGAATACGGCAACCAGTCAGGTCCCATGAAAGGCGGGATTGTGATCTTTGCAGCAGGAAACGATTATTCCACTGTGGCTTTCCCGGCATCATACGATGCTGTCTTTTCTGTCGCTGCCATAGGCGCCGATTACAAACGGGCCTATTATTCCAATTACGGGGAATGGGTTGAAGTTTCGGCCACCGGGGGAGATGCCAAGAAAGGATGGCTCATCCGCAGCACTTTAATAGATGATACATACGGTGATTTACAAGGAACTTCTATGGCGTGTCCGCATGTTTCAGGCGTTGCTGCTTTGGTGGTTTCGCATTTTGGAGGAGAAGGCTTTACCAACGAAATGTTGTGGGATCTTTTACTTACTGGAGCACGTGATATCACCTCTTATAATCCGGATTTTGAGGGATTGCTGGGCAAAGGACTTATAGATGCTGCAGCTTCTTTAAACCAAAGCAGCAAACACGCTCCGGACAAGGTGGAAGAACTATGGACTACCGTACAATCCAATAACATTGCATTACACTGGGTAGTACCTGCCGATCCGGACAGCGACAAGGCTTACGGATACCATATATATTACGGGAGCGTATCTATGGAAGGACTGGATGTTACGAATCTTCCCGCCGGTGTCACTGAAACAACTGCAAAAACAGGGTTACTCAATGTAGGTGATACTTTGCATCTTGCGTTGACAGGATTTGATTTCCAGACAGTGTACAATTTCAGGATGGATGCGTATGATTTTTCCGGAAACCGTTCCGATTTGTCCGAACAGGTTACAGCGGTAACCGAACAAAACTCGGATCCTGTTATTACGGCCCTGGACGGAAACTCGGTTGTTCTAAAAATGCACGAGCAAAAAACGCTCAGGTTCTCAGTGTCAGATCCGGACGGCCATCAATGGACGTATGCTTTTGAAGGCGGATCCCAGGCTGCCAAAGCAGCACGGAGCAACGATGTGATAACCGTTACGTTTACAGGGAATAAAGCTTCTGAGGGCCTGTATAACGCTTTGCTGGAAGTGGAAGATACTTTTGGGGGCTCGTCCTCAAAAGGTATCCAGTATGAAATATTACCCAATACCCCGCCACATGTAATGGGAACTCCTGACAATGTTTATTTTGGCAGTATCGGGACGGTAACTACGTTGGATTTGGATAATTATTTTATGGATGATGACGGAGAAGCATTGGATTATTCCATTTCTTTTCAGAACTATGCCGTTGCTTCCGGAACAGTGGATAACAACAACCTTAATCTTAAAGCTAAAGGATACGGATTGACACGTGCTACGGTGACGGCTTCTGACATTATGGGAGAAACATGCAGTGTGTCATTCCTTGTGCTGACACGCGACGGCAGCCAGGAAGTAGATCTTTTCCCTGTTCCCGTTACCGATATTCTTAATGTAAGATTGGGAACAGAAACCACTGCACAACTTACTTTAAGCGGAGCCGCCGGTGCAGTGGTGTACCAGGCTGAGCATGTCATTACTCCATTTCAGCCAGCCCAACTTGACTTGAGCACCCTTAGCGGCGGTGTCTATACTCTGGTTATTACATACAATAATACACAGATAACCCGTTCCATAGTGAAATTGTAACCATGAAAAAAAGTATTATCATTCTTACAGCCTGCCTATTTTCCGGCCTTACCATACATTCAAGTGCACAAACCTTTTCCCTGGTCCATGTGTTGCCGGATGCCAGAATGCTTGCCATGGGGAATACAGGCGTTGCACAGCCGCCTTCTTCTTTTTCTCTCTATGCAAATTCTGCAGCAGTAGCTTTAACAAAGGACAGGCTTTCGTTTGCCGGTTCATACGGAATGTGGCAACCGGGTGTTCAAAATAACCGCCTGATAGGTGGGGCCGGTTTTGCCCGCCTTGGAGAACGTTTTGCAGTAACTGCCGGGGCCCGTTTTTTTACCTATCCACAGATTACGTTTTACGATAACAACGGGTATGCAAAAGGTACTTTTAACCCAATGGAATACACTGCCGATCTGGGGATCGCATTCAAGATCATGCCCGGACTTGCAGTCTCGGCAAACGTTCATTACCTGTCATCGGACATGGGAACAGAAAGAAAAGGAAATGCCTTTACGGCGGATATCGGCTTTATGTATACTGTTGCCGGACTCAGGGCAGGTTTGACGGCCACACATCTGGGGACAAAGATCGACTTCGGATATGGTGCGTACGAATTACCAGCTTCTGTAAATGCCGGTCTTGGTTACCGGTTTGAATTCGGAAACAAGCATTCCATTTCGCCTATAGTGGAAGTTTCCTATCGATTGCCCCGGAACCGCAGCGGTATAGTTGCAGGGGCGGGGATGGAATATGCTTTTATGCAACTGGTGTTTTTAAGAGCGGGTTATCGTTTAGGAAACCAATCGATTTCGGAACCTTCTTACTTCAGTGCTGGTTGCGGCGTTTCTTTTGCCGGGGTGGCTCTGGATTTTGTTTACCTGCTGCCAGATCAAAACTCACCTTTGAAAAATACCATGCAGCTTTCGCTGGGATGGACTTTACGGTAGGAGTGAGTGCAGGACATTGTCCAGTTCATCAAACGGAATTTTACGTTTTATGATCTTACCCTGTT
>Ga0334898_1003939_pt1 | contig 11488 bp, 13 predicted proteins | sample GraSluR3_MG_10_FD_207228 | JGI IMG/M metagenome (GOLD analysis project Ga0334898, IMG submission 207228) | Sludge microbial communities from methane-producing bioreactor in Wageningen University, Netherlands - Granular Sludge_3_08-R3 | ecosystem: Engineered > Bioreactor > Anaerobic >... | reverse complement strand
TTCGGAGGATTCGGTCACCGCTGCGATGGCGGCGATCGCCTTGGCGAAACGGTTGGAGGCGACCCTCACCGCCATGTATGTGGTGAATACACGCGCACTGCAGGATTTGGTGAAAGCCAGGATATTCCTCGATATCGAAGAGCAGGAATACCGGAGGGATATCGAAGGTGATGCCCAACGATATCTGAACCATGTGGAACACTTGGGGAAACAGAAGGGTGTGCCGGTGATTCCCATCAAGGCCAGTGGTACGGTCCATACCGAGGTCCGTTCCTACCTTGAGGAACACAGGATCGACCTATTGGTATTGGGAGGTATCTCGGAGATCCATAGTCGGAGGGACGAATTGTTGAGCGAGACCGACCGGATGATGAGGACCGCTCCCTGCCCCGTCCTGGTGGTACGGGACAACGACACGGTATGGGATATGTACGAATCCCTACCCGATATGAATTAGGAGGCCGATTATGACACTTGCCGAAGTTTTGGACAAGGACCTCATGAAAATCCCATTGCAGGGGGAGACGAAGCGTGCGGTGATCGAGGAGCTGGTCGACGTATTGGTCGATAGGCGTGGATTGCACAATCGGGAAGAGATCCTCTCCGCCGTACTCTCTCGCGAGGCGTTGGGAAGCACCGGTCTTGCCGATGGAATTGCGATACCCCATGCCAAGACCACCGCTGTGGAGACCGTCTCCGTGGTGGTGGGAATTTCGGCCAAGCCGATCGATTTCGATGCTCAGGATGGGAAGGGCTCCCAATACTTCTTCCTCGTGGTGGCACCCGAACACGAAGCGAGCGCCCATATAGAAGTATTGGCCTCGATCGCGAGGGCGACCACATCACCCGCCTTCAAACGGCTCTTGGGAGCCGCGAAGAATGCGGATGAGGTGCTCGGTTTATTTCTGGACTGATCAATAGCCGATCTGCTCACCCACAATGAGGACGATGATCCTTCCCTTGTTTGGTTGACGTCCCATCACCACCATGTTGCTGCAGATCCCCTTGTCGCATGCCCCTGTGGGGATGCTCATCAGATGCCGGTCGTCGCAATATGGTGCCACGCAATGCCCCGTCTTCACACACGGGGTGTCTTTTTCCAATCTCATGGCATTCGCCGGAGCCGCGATTCTTTTCACCCTATTCACCGCATCGGTCAAATTGGGAACGATCTTTTGCCAGCCTGCGATCACGATCACCCGCTTGGGTCCGAACAGCATCGCCGCCACACGATTGCTTCTGCCATCGATACAGTACAATTCACCATGTTCGGTGATGGCATTCACACTGGTGAGCAACACATCGGCTGAAAACCCTTGGACCATACGATCATGCAATTGTGGTTCATCCAATCCCTTCTCGTACCGGTCGATCAAACGATACTCGCTACTGTACACCAAATCGAGCGCACCTGTTTCCGCGAGCGACATCGATCCACCCAAAGCAATGGATTCTCCCTCCTCGAGCAAGGAGCGGAGCATCGGTACCACGTCCTTCGCCGCGGGAAGAAATGCCGCATCCATGTTGTTCTTCTTCAAGTGTTCCATTGTTCGCGCTATTGAAAGTTCGGCGACCCGATTCCTGTTCGCATCCATCGTTGTTCCTCCTGCGATATCCACTATAGTCCAACCTGAAGGTGGACTCAAGCTTCATTAGTGGAATTCATTGTGGACACACCGGATGAGGCAAGGTATCCTTGTACTATGAAACTGACATTCTTTGGTGCGGCGCGAACGGTCACCGGAAGTTGTACGATGATCGAATGTGCGGGTAAGCGGCTGTTGGTGGACTGCGGTCTTCCACAGGGAAACGATGAGAAGAAGAATGGATTGGAACTTCCGTTCAGGGCCTATGAAATCGACCATGTGTTGCTCACCCATGCCCATATCGACCATTCCGGAAGGATCCCCCTATTGGTGAAGGACGGTTTCAGGGGAACCATACACAGTACCGAGGCGACCGCCGACCTGTGTTCCATCATGCTTGCCGACTCGGGCCATATCCAGGAGATGGAGACCGAATGGGTGAACAGAAAACGGAAGCGGGCCGGAAAACCCGAAATCGAGCCACTCTATACGGTGGACGACGCCAAGAAGGCGATGGACCAATTCACCGGTCATCCCTATGGAATGCGATTCACCGTGGACCAGGGAATCGAAGTCGAGTTCACCGATGCGGGCCATCTGCTCGGGTCTTCCTCCATCCAAGTGTGGCTGAACGAAGAAGGAGAGGAACGACATCTGGTCTTCAGCGGCGACATCGGGAATTTGGACCAGCCGCTCATCAACGATCCGGAGTATCTGGTGGAAGCCGATTACGTGGTCATGGAATCGACCTATGGCGATAGGCTCCATGAAAAACCGAAGTACAGTGACCAGAAGAAATCCACCGAGGCAAGGGCGATGGAGTTGGCCGACATCATCCGCGATACCTTTGAGAAGGGCGGAAATGTCGTCATACCTTCATTCGCGGTGGGAAGGACTCAGGAATTGCTCTACCTCTGTCGGTACATCATCACCCACAAGCTCCTTCCCGAAATTGCCTATCTCCCCGTCTTCCTCGATAGCCCGTTGGCCATCGAGGCGACGAAAGTCTTCTCCAGAAATATCGAGGGGTATTTCGATGACGAGGCGATGGAATTGGTGCGACAGGGGTACAACCCCTTGGTCTTCGATTCCCTCACCACCACCGTCACCGCAGACGAATCTAGAGCACTGAACAGAAGAAATGAAAGCGCGGTGATCATCAGCAGCAGCGGAATGTGTGAGGCAGGAAGAATCAAACACCATCTGAAACACAATCTGTGGCGGGCCGAGAGCACCATCGTCTTCTGTGGGTACCAAGCGAACGGAACGTTGGGACGTTCGATTCTCGATGGAGCCGAAAAGGTGACCATCTTTGGAGAACACATAGATGTCAGGGCCTCTGTGAAAAAGTTGGAGGGAATCAGCGGCCATGCCGACCAGAAGGGTTTGCTTACATGGATCGGAAGCTTCTCAAAACGTCCGAAACATGTGTTTGTGGTCCATGGTGAGGAGCAGGTGGCCCAATATTTCGCAGGACTGCTCGGATCGACACTCGATATTCACGCCTACGCTCCTGTAGCCAATGAAAGCTTCGAACTTCTTGAAGGCGAATTGCCGGTGGCGAAAGCGGAGAAGCTCTGGGTCTCGGGATTGAAGGATCTGAAGCTGTCGATCGAACAACTCGATGCTGTGTTCGCAGGTTTGCAGGCGGTCTCGGAGCGAATGCACACCCACAGTGAGGAAGTGTTTTCCGATCCATCATCACGGGATGCCCAACGTTTGGCAAATGCGATCATGCGGTTTTCCGAGGATCTGGAATCCTTGCGTTCCCGATGGGATGGCTGAACCGCATCACAGCAATTGTCCGATGATGATCACCATACCGGATACCCCTACGAACCCATAGACCAATCTCTTCAGCAGCGCATGGGGTATCCTCTCGAACACCTTCAATCCCAATAGGGTGCCGGCTCCTATTCCCATCCAACCGGACACCACCAAAGGAGCATCGGACCATGTGAGGGCTCCGTAACCGGTACGAATGATGATGGTGCTGATGTTGGATATGAGGAAATAACATTGTATGGTGGCCAAATAAGCTTTCTTGTCCAATTGGGCCCCAAGGAAATAGATTGCCGTTTGCGGGCCTCCGATACCGAACAATCCATTCCCCACTCCAGCTATGAAGCCAACGATCGCACCATTGGTGGCGGAGGGACGAATCTTGATGCGCTCGCTGTATCTCACTGTAAACAGACTGATCACCACCAGGGCCGCGCCGAGGATGATCTGAAGATATGCTTGCGGAAAGCTTATGCTGGTGAGGGTCACGAGGATGCCCATCGTCAACGATACCGCCAACATCGGTACCATCGTTCTCCAATCTATGTGGGAGAAATACTTGATGGTCAAAAACAGTGTGCTTGCCATCGCGATCACCTGACAGAGTGCCACTGCGGTGGAGAAGGGGAACAGCGAGGGAAGGAATATCATGGCAAGTACGGGAAAGCCGAACCCGATATTCGTCTGCAGGAATGCTCCCGCGAGGGAGATGAAGAAGAGTGCGATCACGATGGTTGTCATACCCTGCATCATAGCAGGTTCAGCCGATCTATGGTATGCTGAAACCTGCTGTAAGGAGGTGCATGGTGAAGATCTTGGCGATAGGGGCCCATCCAGATGATGTGGAACTGTGTTGTTTCGGGACCTTGGCCCGCTGCGTACAGAGGGGAGATTCGGTGGTGGTGTGTTCGGTCACCAATGGAAACCAAGGATCGTGGAAGATCGAACCGGAACGGCTGAGGTTGGTTCGGATGGCCGAAGCCGCGAAAGCAGCCCTAGTGATCGGTGCCTCCTATTGTACCCTCGATGTCGACGATATGGGACTGGATGCATCCGATGCGGAAACCAGGCTGAAGATGACCGAACTCATCAGATCGGTGCAACCCGATGTCGTGATCACCCATGCTCCCGAGGATTACCATCCCGACCATGGGGCAACCGAGCAACTGGTGTTCCACTCCCTCGTGCAGACCACTTTGGCCCATGTGAAGACCGCCAGTGCTCCGTTGGAGCGACCTTTCGTCCTCTACCACATGGATAAGGTGGGAGGGGGAACCTTCATTCCCACCGAATTCGTGGATATCTCCTCCACGTATGGGATGAAGGGAGAGGCCCTTTCACATCATGTGAGCCAAATCGATATCCTGGCGAAAGGGACCACCGTCGATCTATTGGATACGATGGAAGCGATGGCCCGTTTCCGCGGAATGCAATGTGGCTGCAGATTCGCCGAGGCATTCCGTTGGTGCGACAGAAGACCTGCACCGACTGCAAGACTTCTCCCCTGAACATCAGAGAAGGGCCTGCAATCGTGCGATCGTGAGTGGTGCCGACCCCTCATAATGGTTGTTCACCTGTACATACACCACACGCCCCTTATCGGCGAGCAACTTGATCGATTGGGCCATGGTTGCCAACTCCCGCTCACGTGGATTCACCAAACGGTTCCATACTCCACCCGTCTCGGCTTCGATCTCTTCCCTGTCCTCCCCATGCAGGCGAATGCTCACCGTATCGCCAATCAATGGTTCATACCGCTCGATCGTACGGGAGATGTCCTCCATCCAATAGCCTTGGATGAGCACCGGAGCGACAGATCTTTCACGAAGGAAGGTGAACCATTGGCCATTGAGCCATTTCGGGTTGCGCAACTCGATCGCATAGGGCACATCATGTGGAATGTGTGTGATGAATCGATCCAACGCATCCATGAAAACTTGTTGTCCGGAGAACATCCTTTTGTTCAGATACCCGAATTGGAACATGAGCAATCCAATCTTATCCCGAATGGGGAAGAGCGAATCGATGAACTTCTTGGTGAACAAAGGATCGAGGAAAAAGGGATTTTGCCCAGGCTCCCGATTGTCGTGCCTGTCATGGAAAGGGCGGGTAAGGGCATTGGGACATTTGATGGTGAATCTGAAGGTTTCATCGGTCGCCTTGTCGTATTGGGCCACCGTTTCGACATTCGGCAAACCCGCACTCCTTTTCCCCAGCGACCAAAACCACTGGTCGACCTCAACCATGTCGTACTTCTGGGCATACTCTGCCAAATAGTCGAAAGGAGCGGGTGAAGAGTACACCAGTTTGTCCCATGAGGGATATTTCCATGAACAGGTACCGAATCTGATGGTTCCCATGTCACAAGGGTACGCTACCGGGGTCTAGTGGGCAAGTGTCTTGTGCGATTTCTTTTGACACCCGATGAATACCACGTGTACTGTACCACTATGGCCTATATCGTGTTCATTGCCATCATCCTCTTGCTTTCGGCATGGTCGCTCTACATCACCAGAAGGGAAAAGCGGTCGTTCCGTTCCTGGGGGAGCGAGAAGTTGCTGCAACTCCGCTTGAAGCGCGGATGGTTCCATGGCCGCGAGGACAGCGAGCGGTTCCTCGCCCTCCAGGAGGTGAAAAATGAACAACCGTTCGTGATGCCCACACCTTTGAAACTGCTTGCGATTGTGGAGAGGCGTACGATCGAAGGTCTCGATTGCGTGGTGTTGAAGGAGCGGACATTCGTGGGAAAGACCCACATCCTCTATCTTCACGGAGGAGCTTACGTGGAACATCCCATTCTTCCCCACTGGTTGTTTCTCGATCGGATCAACAACCAAGTGAAGGGAACCATCATTGTGCCGATTTATCCTAAGGCTCCAGTCCATACCGTGCTCGAATCCTTCGACAAGTTTGTTGCACTCTATCGCAAACTGATCGACGATGGTATCGATGCCAAGGATATCGTGGTGATGGGGGACTCGGCGGGAGGTGGGCTTGCACTTGCTCTTTCGCAGCAGTTGGCGCTGGACAGTGTCGCACTTCCGAAGGAGGTGATCCTCATCTCTCCTTGGCTCGACATCACGCTGAGAAACGCCGCGATTCCGCGGATGGTGCACAAGGACCCGATGTTGAACAGGCAACATCTTCAGAGGATGGGAAAGGCTTGGGCTGGACCACTTGATCCTTCCGATAGGAAAACCAGCCCCATCAATGGACAACTGCGGGGACTTCCCCGATTGTCACTATTTATCGGGACACACGAACTGCTGCTTCCCGATGCGAGGAAATTTCGACTCCTCTGCATAAGGAATGGTGTGAAAATTGATTATTTCGAATATCCCAAGATGAACCACGATTTCCCCCTGTTTCCCATACCCGAAGCGAAACAGGCCCTGAAGGAAATCGTTGCCATCATCACAAGGGCTTGATGTTCAAACCTTCATGTACTTCCCATCGACGAATTTGAGCGTATCTCCCACGACCGAGTCCTCGGGGATCTCCTCGAACGGAATATCGACGGTCCTGTCATCGCTTGCAGAGCATTCCGCGAAGTCTTCCTCAAATTTTTCGATCCTGTACAACGTATCCATACAGCCTCCTCTTCAAGTGGTCGATAGAAAAGGAGGCTCTCCGGTACACGGATGTCCTTCATCCTTCACAGGATGTGAGCATTGCTGCCGGTCTTGGTGGACATCCGCATCTCCATCAGGCCTCCTGCGTTCAGTATGCGGTACATCCAAGTAGCTGTCAAACTGGAATTCATACGAATTTCCAACAGGTCCGGCATTTATTTCCTTCCATCACAATATATCGCTTCATATATTGCCTTATTGTGGACCATGACGTATGATTGTCTTTTATGGATGAAACCTTCCCATGATTGATGTACGAATCCACTCGAGCAGGCATCTCGAGACCAAGATCACCTATCCCATCCCGGAACATTCCCCATACGAGAGGGATGTGAACTACTATATCTTCACCCCCTCGCAATTGCATGTCTCATCCGAGTTCATATCGGATGAGGCGATGTTGCGCAAGTTCCAGGCGCATGCCCGTTATTCCTCTCCCGAGATCACGTTGGATGAATTGCTGGATCGTCAGAATCTCACCAGTCCACTCGTATTGCTTGAGCAGTATACCCAGACGAGGATCCAGGGGAGGTCGGATGTCGCCGATACGATTTTCATCCACGAACTGCAAACCTTGTCGAATTCGTTTCGTCATGAATCCCAGATGATACTCGACGAATGCAAGGCTCTCGCCAAGGAGGGCCAACTGGATGAATTGCGTGGACTGTTGAGGGATTGGTGCAAAGAGACCGAAGATGCCATGGAGAGGTTCAGGGCCCTGCTCAAGGGAATTCGTGCCTATTATCCCGAGGGGAACAGGATAGTTACCGCTTTCGAATGGGCCGACGAGGCGATCAGTCTGGTGGTCGAGAATGCGAGTTTGGAGATGTACCTCTCCTTGGAGTCGTTGTTCGGTGAGTTGCAGGATGCCGCCTTCTCTTTGTTGCGTCGTTCGCGTGCCGAATTGGGCTATCGAAGGCAGCAGGACTACCAATCGGTGGTAAGCAAGAACAACCGGTATTCCTCCGAAGCTGTTGCGTATCGTTCCGGAGTACTGAAGAAATGGACCCAGTCGGTCCTCTACCTCACTCCGGTGTTGTCGAAAGCTCCCAAGCGGGTATCGGGAATACTCGCCGGTACCGCTGCAGCGATCGCAATGACCTTCGCCACACTTGCTGCCATCTTCGCCGAGACGTTCTTTTTAAAGAACAGCATGCAGTGGGCACTTCTGGTGATCCTTGCCTATGTGTTCAAGGATAGGATAAAGGAAGGCCTCAGGGCGTTCTTCTCTCGTGTTGTGCCACGACTGCTCGCAGACCAGATATTCTCTTTCGTGGGCCCGCGAACGGGCAAACGTCTAAGCAGGATGAAGGTGGTGATGAGGTTGGTGAAGGCCTCCCAAATTCCCCAATTCATCAGAAAGACGCGTGAAGAGGGAGGCAATCCGTTCCAAGACATGCTTCCCGAAGAGGATGTGGTCCATTTTACCCGCTATGTGAAGGTCTACAAGACGGAAAAGGATCGAACCATCGGTCCATGGATCAATGCCATCACTGTCATCACCAGAATCAGGATAGACGATTGGCTCAAGGAGATGGATGATCCGAGCGATGTCGTCTTCGTCTCCTCCACGGAAGGTGATCTCGAGCAACAGAGCAGCGAAAGGGTCTATCATCTCCACCTTGTGATCACCGAGGCCGGAAAGAACAAGGCCATCGACAATATCCATCACTATCGTCTCATCCTCAACAAGAAGGGCATCATGAGGATGGAACTCATGGAGACATGATCAACCTGCGAGATCGAGATCGGATGCGATGTTCCGCATTCCCTCAATGGTGAGCAGAATGACCTTGTCGAGTTCCATACCCACCATGGCGGCACCTTTTGCGATCAGGTCCCTGTCCACACCGGCACTGAATCCTTTGGTCTTCCATTTTTTCTTCACCGATTTGACCTCAAGGTCCAAAAGACTTTTCGATGGTCGCATGAGGGCTGTGGCGGTCACCAAACCGGTCAATTCGTCGATGGTGAACAGTACCTTCTCCATTTCATGCACCGGCTCCACATCACTGCAAATGGTCCATCCGTGGCTCACCACCGCATGGATGATGTCATCCGAAACACCTGCTTCCGAGAGCAATACCGGAGCCCTCTTGCAGTGTTCCTCGGGGAATTGCTCATAATCGATGTCGTGCAGGATGCCTACGATTCCCCAATACTCGGGATCGTGTCCCAATTCGATTGCGAAGCGGCGCATCACCGCCTCCACTGCCAACGCATGGCGAAAGAGATTTTCCGAAGAGTTGTATCGCTTGTACAAAACGATCGCTTCATCCCTAGTCATTGCAGTACTCCTCCCATTGGGTAATTTGTACCATCTTGAACGAATGACGGCAAGATGGGGCCAAATCTTGCCAAGAACCCTTTATCACGTGGAATGGATATGGTATGATTCGGTTGATCGAAACATCGTCATGCGACGATGTATCCTTTCGACCAACAAGGAGGAAGCTATGTCTACTACAGACGATGGCGGGAGTTTACGCTATCGCCCATCAAAGCAACCCGATAAGCGCTCCTCCCGAACCGATTTGACCTAGACCACCGAGCCGTACCGTCGATGGTTCCCGAGGAGCTCCCAGGAGGAACCATGATAACCATCAGAAACAACATCGCAAGCCGTATTCCAGGTGACAGTCAGCTCGCACCAGGTTACACATGGGTGGATGCCCGAGAGATCACCCGTGACGATATCGACGAATTGCAAGAGGATTATGCAATCAATCCCGAGCTTCTTGCCGATATCATGGACTTGGATGAGCAGGCCAGAATCGAAAAGGAGGACGATTACGTCGCCCTCATCGTCCGTCTTCCCGCATTCGCCGACGACAGCCATGGAATCAACCAATACTGTGTGCCGTTGGGGATTGTGATGAAGGGAGACCAGATCATCACCATCTGTCAAAGCGACAGCGTCATCCTTGAGGATTTCGCCAGAAATCGCTTCCGACAGTATCCCGTGCAGACCCAAGAGGGCTTCGTGATCAGCCTCATGGGGCGTGCGGCAATGGTATTCATCAGATTGCTCAAATATCTGAACCGACAAAAAGGCCTGATCGAAGAGGAATTGCATCGGTCCGTCCGCAACGACGAGTTGATACAATTGCTCTCCATCCAGAAATCGCTCGTCTACTTCACCACCAGCCTCACTACGAACGAGATACTCTTGGAGAAATTGCAGAAATCGGTCTACTTCAAATTGAACACGGAAGAGGAGAGGGAATTTCTCGAGGACATCATCATCGACAACAAGCAGGCCATCGAAATGGCCAACATCTATTCATCCATCCTCACCGGCACAATGGATGCCTTCGCGTCGGTCATATCCAACAATCTGAGCATCATCATGCGCCGATTGACCGTGATTTCCATCGCCTTCATGTTCCCTACATTCCTGGTGGGGTACTACGGGATGAATGTCCGTTTGCCGTTCGCCGACAATCCCTTCATTATGTTCTGGATCATAGGGATCAGCCTTTTCGCTGGATTCCTCAGCGCGTTCATCCTCAGTGACCGAAGATCGAGGAGAATGATGGACCGGAAAATGGAAGGTGAACGCAAGAGAAGGGAACGGAGGCGTAGGATCAACCGAAGAAAAGGCTTGGTTAGGGAGGATTGACTCGGCATCGCCTTTCCGCTACAGTGCTGCTGTCCTCAAAGGAGAGGAGCGCTGGAATGTACGATCCCGACAATTTGTGTGGACTCTTCGACGGTTCTTCCATTGCCGACCAGTGGAGAAGATTGATCGACCTCTATCATGTGATGGAGGAGGAGACCGGTGCGTTTTGCCAAGCTTACGACATCCACTGTCCACAAGGATGCGGAACCTGTTGCGAGCATTTCATACCTGATCTGACGAGTGTGGAAGCATCCCTCATCGCAGGGTATCTTCTCTTCGAAACACGCATTCCCCTGCTTGTGGAGAAACTCCATGAAAGTGGGGGGACGGCATGTCCATTGTATGATCCCGATTCCGGCCACCATTGCACCGTGTATCCGGTGAGAGGATTAATCTGTCGTCTCTTCGGTGCCTGTCCTTCCGAAGACAAGCGGGGACTACCCGTCTTCAGGAAATGCAAATACAACGAAGATCCCAAAGCCCGTTCCCTATCGGAGAACGATATTTCCCAGCCGGTCCCCACCATGCAGCGTTATTCGGTCGAGTTTTCCGCGATCGATGACGGAGGTGGCACAAAACCACTCGGGGAAGCGGTGATGGAGCAGATGAACAGATTGCGATTCCTCGCCGCTTATCTTGAGAACGGATCGGATGACGACGACAATGGTGGTTCCGATCCACTGCTTCCCACACCCAATCCGATCGCATCCTGAGCACGTCGCTTCTCCATCATCCTCAACATGCCCAGAACCGCGATCATGGTCAAAGGAAAGATGGTCCCCACCAGCATTCCCACCTTCAATGGAGGCAGTGGGGAAGTCGCCGGAACCAAGTCGGCGATGACTCCCAGCAGCCAAGGTCCCACG
>Ga0334898_1003933_pt1 | contig 11506 bp, 8 predicted proteins | sample GraSluR3_MG_10_FD_207228 | JGI IMG/M metagenome (GOLD analysis project Ga0334898, IMG submission 207228) | Sludge microbial communities from methane-producing bioreactor in Wageningen University, Netherlands - Granular Sludge_3_08-R3 | ecosystem: Engineered > Bioreactor > Anaerobic > Unclassified... | reverse complement strand
AACTTATATGAGCAGCGAAGAGCTTGAATGGGGCAGAAGGTTTGCTCCTTTTATTAATGAACGTAACATCATTCCACTTTCAAAAGAGTTTGAAAAAGGAATTACCCATATATCCATGAATGGTAATTCAAGGATCATTTTTTTCGATACGGCAATTAAGATCACCAGACTAATAAAAGTATAAAAGACTTCCTGAAAACAGCCGTACCCTCCCGGGATATCTTATTTTTATACAATGTATTTAAATATCAAATTAATATTAATCATTATTTTTGTACTTTGTAGCGGTTTTTTTCTTCAGAAGGATAAGCCCGTTAGATAAAAGAAAGTATGGTTATGGAAAATAAGGAGTTGATAGACAGAGGGGTGTGTGCTTCAGAATGGGGATGTTGTGCAAAACTGCATGTAACCGATTGGTTGAGTGATATACCCATGACAATTGATCATGAAAATATAGCAGAGGTACGTTTTAAAAATACACGAAAAGATTTTTTTGTCAATGTAAATAACCTTAAGCTTAATCCAGGTGATCTGGTGGCAGTTGAGGCAAATCCCGGCCATGATATAGGAATTGTATCACTCACCGGAGATCTTGTTGGCAGACAGATGAAAAAGCATAAGCCGACAATTATAAATGGTGAATTAAGAAAAATATACCGTAAGGCCAGGCCTCTTGATATTAAAAAGTGGAGGGAAGCGATAGCCCTGGAGTATGAAACAATGATAAAATCGAGGGAAATCGCTACTGACCTGAAATTAAACATGAAGATTGGCGATGTTGAATACCAGGGAGATAAGACCAAGGCGATATTCTATTATATAGCTGATGAACGGGTTGACTTCAGGCATTTGATAAAGGTCCTGGCAGATACATTCAGTATCAGGATTGAAATGAAACAGATTGGTGCGCGTCAGGAAGCCGGCAGGATTGGAGGGATTGGTCCTTGCGGGAGGGAACTATGTTGCTCGACCTGGATTTCCAGTTTTATATCGGTCACTACAAATGCAGCCCGTTATCAGGAAATTTCCCTTAATCCCCAGAAGCTGGCAGGACAGTGTGGCAAGTTGAAGTGTTGCCTCAATTTTGAGGTGGATTCATATATTGATGCACAGAAAGAATTTCCTCCGACTAATATTCCCCTTCGTACTGAATTTGGCGATTATCAGTTTTTTAAAGCTGATATTTTTAAAGGTATATACTGGTATTCAGTGAAAAATGAAAATTCAGGCGGACAGGTGGCGCTGCCGGTTGAAGTTGTAAAGCATATTCAGAAAATGAATAAATCCGGGAAAAAACCTGAAAAATTATTTACAACTGATATCGGAATTGCCAAGAGTAATGAAGATACCTTTCTTAATATGGTTAACCAGGAAGATATTGACAGATTCAGTTCACCAAAGAAAAAGACAAGAAAAAGAAAACCGGGGAAAAGCAACAGAAATCAACAGCGGAATAAGCGATGAGAGGGTTTATTTGTCAAATTGGCATTTTAGCAATTATAGTAAGTGTTATATTTTCGTGCGACAGCAGCAGGGTATATGATGAATATAGGCAGGTTGCACGTTCACAGTGGCATAAAGACTCCCTGTTTATTTTTGAAGTGCCGGTTAAGGATACTGTCATCCTCTATAACCTGTTTCTGAATATAAGAAATGAGGTTAATTATCCATACAGCAACCTTTGGTTATTTATTGAGATCTGTCAACCTGATGGCATTGCCGTTAAAGATACTTTCGAATTAATTCTGGCTGATCCGTCAGGCAAGTGGCTGGGAAAAGGATTATCGGGGATTAGATCCCGTCAGGTTGTTTACCGGAGGAATGTTTATTTCCCTGCTGCAGGTAATTATTTTATTAAAGTCAGTCATGGAATGAGGCCTGAGATACTAATGGGAATACATGATATAGGTGTCAGAATTGAAAAAGTAAACCCGGGCCAATAACCGGGATATGCGTTAATTAAAATTTTTTTTGGATGTGAGCAGGAATAAACTTGCCAAATTTGAAGAGATGAAATCCTTTGATAATGTCCTTCAGGCGCCATTTCATCTGATCGGACAAAATAATTTTCATCTTCGCGGGTCATGGGCAGCAAAATATTTTGGAAACAATAATCCGGTAATACTTGAGATTGGTTGCGGAAAAGGAGAGTACTCAGTTGCACTTGCAGAAATGAATCCTGATAAAAATTATATAGGGATTGATATAAAAGGGGCAAGGTTATGGAAAGGTGCAAAAACCGCTCTGGAGAAAAAACTTGATAATGTTGCATTTGTGCGTACCAATGCAGAGATCATTAACCAGTTTTTTGCACCTTGTGAAGTAGAAGCTATCTGGCTGACTTTTCCTGATCCTCAAATGAAAAAACATTCGAGAAGGCTTACTTCTACAGTCTTTATTGATAAATACAGGAAGATCATTGATCATGAAGGATTAATTCATCTTAAAACAGACAGTATGTTTCAGTTTTGCTATACCTCCAGCCTGGCACATTTAAATGGATTTGAGGTGACTGCCGAAACTTCTGATCTTTATAATTCTGAATATCTCAACGATACCCTGAATATAAAGACCTACTATGAAAAGCAGTGGTTAAGCCGGGGTATAAGTATTAAATATCTTGCATTCCGTTTAAATAACAATGAGCTCACAGAACCGGAAATTGAAATTGAGAAGGATAATTACAGAAGTTTTGGTCGCAGAGCAAGAGATAATTAAGTGCTGTTACTGCTTCTATAATATTTTAATATTCAGCAAGTAATGGATGATTTTTTCAGTAGGGTTTACGAAGTGGTAAAGTTGATCCCACCGGGCAGGGTTACCTCATATGGCGCTATTGCCCGTTACCTGGGAAGTGCAGGATCTGCGCGCATGGTTGGATGGGCGATGAATGCATCGAAGAGGATTAAAGATTTTGTCCCTGCTCACAGAGTGGTAAACAGAAACGGACTGCTTACCGGCAAGCATCATTTTGATACCCCCGGAGCTATGCTTGAGCTTCTTGAGAATGAAGGTATCGTTGTGGAGAATAATAAAATTGTAAATTTTGAGAGATTTTTTTGGGATCCTATAAAGGAGCTTGATGGTTGAAAGTAAAATGTTAAAATGACAAGGCAGCTTGTGTTACTGTTAATCTCCTTATAAGGGTATCCAAATATTTTTAACTTTGCAGATTAATAAATTTGATATTATTATGGCTCAAATACCAGGGAAGCTGATAGTCCCTAAAAATGTAACCGATGCTTTAAGAGAGGTAAAATATCCGGGGAATGACAAAGACATTGTTGCCCTTAATATGGTTCACGAAATACGTATTGCCGGGAGAAAGATAAACTTTTCACTTGTCTTTCAAAAAAGTAATGATACCCATATCGAACCACTTGTCATTGAATGTGAAGAAGCACTTAAAAAGCATCTGGGAGAAGAGGTTGAGATAGAAAACAATATAGCAGTGAAATTTTTGCATGATATGGAACGTCCTGTACTGCCCGGTGTAAAAAATATTGTTGCGGTAGCTTCCGGCAAAGGGGGTGTAGGGAAATCAACAGTAGCTGTTAACCTTGCAGTTGCCCTGGCCGGTACAGGGGCAAGCACAGGACTTATTGATGCAGATATTTTTGGTCCATCAATCCCAAAGATGTTTGGTGTCGAAGATGTTAAACCTATGGGAGTTAAAATTGAGGGACGCGAGTTGATCAGTCCGGTAATAAAATATGGAGTAAAATTTTTATCTATCGGTTTTTTTGTTGATACTGAGAGTCCGGTTATCTGGAGAGGCCCTATGGCTTCGAATGCTTTAAAACAGCTGATCATGGATGCCGACTGGGGTGAACTGGACTATTTATTAGTAGACCTACCTCCGGGCACCAGTGATATTCATCTTACTCTTGTCCAGACAGTTCCTGTTACAGGAGTAGTAATTGTCACTACTCCCCAGGATGTTGCTCTGGCTGACGTATTACGAGGCACCAATATGTTCCAGAGTAAATCGATTGATGTACCTGTTCTTGGCCTGGTAGAGAATATGTCGTGGTTTACCCCTGAAGAATTACCTGATAAGAAATACTATATTTTTGGCAAAGAGGGAGGCAAAGCTCTTGCAGATAAGCTCGGACTGAAGTTGCTGGGCCAGATCCCGTTAGTGCAGGGAATAAGAGAAGGTGGTGATGACGGGGTTCCCTCTGCAGCACAACCCGGCTCAATAACTGGTTCAGCATTTGTTGAAATATCCAAAAGCCTTGATCACCAGGTAAATATCAGGAATATCAGAAGGGCTCCCACTAAAAAGGTAGAGATCACTCGTAAGTAACTGATGCCTGTTACCGAAATATGGAACATCCTCTTTTGAGATTTACGCCACATTTTTATGTGTGGCATTTAGTTAAAACCGTACTATGAATAACAATAATCTGTGGAAAATATAGTTTATACCTAAAGCCAAAAAAAATTTATTGAAGCGGTTTGTATTAAATATAATCGGCATAATTTTCATGTTGCCTCTCTTTCAGGGGTGTTCGACCGAGAAGAACACCTTTGCATCTCGTGCATATCATAATGTCACCTCAAAATATAATATCCATTTCAATGCCTCCGAAAGCCTTAATTCTGGCATACAAAAAATTGAAGACAGGATTGAAAACGATTACACAAGGCTTCTTCCGGTCTACAAAGAGTCAGATCCTTCAGCAGCCAATATGGTTCAGTCTGACATGGAATATGTAATCATGAAGGCATCTAAACTTATTGAGGTGCATTCAATTACGGAAAAACCAAAAAGAAGGAGGAGAAGAACAAGGAAGTACCTCGAGTTTGCGGCAAAGGAAGAGTTCAATCCCTGGATTGATGAAAGTTATTTATTAATGGGGAAAGCTTATTTTTTTCAACATAACTTTTCAACAGCGATTAATAATTTTTCTTTTTTGCTCCGTAAGTTTCCCGACGGTGATGCAAGGCACGAATCACAGATATGGCTTTTGCGCAGTTATTCTGAACTGGAGCGGTTTGATGAAGCTGCCGAGGTAATAAAATCATTGCAGGGTAATACCGATTTTCCAAGAAAACTGGAACGCGATCTAGCTATGGCCACAGCAGATTTTTATATCAAACAGGGAGAATATACAGAAGCAATAAAGTTTATTGATATATCGCTTAAAAAAACTTTCTGGAGAAAGCAAAAAGCAAGGCTTCAATATATTAAAGCCCAGTTATATGAAGAGTCAGGTAACTTTGACCAGGCGGGCAGTGAGTATGCGGCAGTACTGAAGCTGAATCCTGAATATAAAATGGCCTTTAATGCCAGGATCAAAGCCTTTGGCGTTTTGTCAGGAATTGGTGACGGTGAGAAAATGAAAAAAGAGTTGCAGAAAATGCTCAGAGACAAGAAAAATCAGGAATTTCTTGACCAGATCTATTTTGCACTGGGTAATATCTATTTTGCTGAAGGCGATCGTGATCAGGCTATTGAAAATTACAGGCAGTCAGTTGCATACAGTGTAAGTAACCAATTCCAGAGGTCTTTGTCAGCTATTACCCTTGCCGATCTTTATTTTGAAGATTTTAATTATAAACAGGCAAGGGCATATTATGACAGTGCAATGATAATAATTGATGATAACTATCCGGATTATCCGAAGCTGCTTGATAAATACCGCACTTTGACAAACCTGGTAGATAACCTTGTGACTGTGGAACGTGAAGACAGCCTCCAAAAAATTGCAAAAATGCCGGATCTTGAGAGAGAGGCATTTATCGCAAACCTGATGAAGGAGGAGCAGGAACGGCAGCGTAACCTGGAAAATCTGGCACTTCAGGGCCAGATAGGACAAGGATATTACCGGTCTAACCGTTATCGTATGGGTATGGGCAGAGGCCAGCAGGAAGGAGGCTGGTATTTTTATAATCCCCAGACAGTATCATACGGACAGGTAACTTTCAGGCAACGCTGGGGACAACGCAGGCTGGAGGATGACTGGAGGAGATCCAATAAAAGTACTGTTTCAATGGACGAAATGGATGAGCTGGTTGAGGCAGGACAGGAACAAATGGAGATAAGGGAGGACGATCCCCTGAAAAAAGAGTTTTATACACAGGATCTGCCGCTTACTGATTCACTTATGGCTTTATCTCATGACCGTATATTAGAGTCTCTTTTCGATGCAGGTAAATTGTTTAAATCGGAATTTTCAAATTATAAACTCTCGGCAGAAACGTTCGAAGATCTTCTGAAAAGATATCCTTCAAACATTTATCAGCTGTCGGTTTACTTTGACCTTTATGATCTTTATGAATTAATGGGAGATCGTGAAAAGTCGGCATATTACCGAAACCTTATTGTCTCGAATTACCCTGACAGTAAGTATGCCCGGTATCTGTTGAATCCCAATTTTTTCGTCGAGATGGAGGCAAAGACAGACAGTCTTAACAGATTATATGAACAGGCATATTCCAGTTACAGGTCGGGGAATTACAAAAATGTTCTCAGTCTGAGTGATATGATAAAAAGAATGGAACCCGACAGCTTATTAATGCCGAAAATTGATTTTATGCGGTCAGTTGCTGAGGGAACCCAGACCGGAATGAGGAATTTCGAGAATGCATTGAAAAAATATCTGCAAATATACCCTGATAAAGAACCATCACCCCTGGCTGAAGAAATTCTTGCTCTTATACAGGACAGTACTCTGGCAGACTATCAGAAACTTGTCGAGATGGGTTATATTAATGAAGAGATACAGAATGAGGAATTGTTATTAAGGGACAGGTTGGAGAATGATGAATTCGGCGGTAAATTTTCTTATGAAGAGGATCTGTTACACTATTTTGTTATTGCCTATCCTTTAGAAGCCAACATTGACCTGAACCGTTTGAAATTTGATATTGCTAATTATAATATAGATCATTATACTAAAATTGATTTTGATATAGAAACTGAACCACTGAATGCAGATTATATGCTTTTATTGGTAAGAGCTCTCGATGACAAAGAGAGCGGTGTTATCTACCACCGGGCAATTATCAGAAATGCTGCTGTATTTCAGACACTCAGGGGATTGGATTATTATAACTTTGCTATTTCTTCCACAAATTACAGGCAGATACTTTCTGAAAATTCAATTGCTGATTACCTGAGATTCTTTATAAAAAATTATAGCCGTTACATTGGTTCGGATTTCAGCGACGAAGAACTTGCTATATCTCCTGAAGAGCTTATGGCCAAGGCACGTGAGGAAGAGACTATCCTTCGTGAACGGGGTGAGTATGTAGTTGTAAAAACAGCGGTTCCGGGTATGTTTAATAACGATATTGACACTACTCAGTCATTCGTGCTGGCTGTCAGAGATCCGGGATTCTCTATGCGAACAGCTCTCCGGGATTTTGCTGAGTTTAACAGAAATGAATTCAAAGACTGGAATCTTAAAACCAACCTCTCTTCATCAGGTGATTATCAGATTCTGGTAGTTCGCGATATTCCGTCACTCAATGAAGCTATGTCCTATTTCAGAAAGGTTGTTATTACAAGAAGCCTCTTCGCATCGCTCGGACAGGCAACTTATCGTAACTTCTTGATAACGGAAGAAAATCTGGACAGGGTAATTAAAGATGAAAAGATAGATGAATATATTGATTTCTTCAGAAATAATTATATCGGACAGTCACAACCGGCTAAACCGTCCGATGATGAACCAAAATCCGGAGATTCTCAAATAACACCTGACACGGAATCTTCACAAGCAGCTCCGCAGGAATATTCAGGGTCATACATCAGGGACATTGAAAAATCTCACCTTTTTGTATTTGTTATACCTAAAGAGGGTGTTAATAAGGCTGCATTCATTGAAAAACTTGATCAGTTCAATCAGGTAAGTGAAGATATTTCAGGATTGGATGTCAGAGAATCACCGCTTGATGAGTTCCGTGACCTTATAATAATTTCTGAATTGTCCGGCAGGGATGCAGCAACCCGGTATTTCAGAATGGTTGTTCAAAATCGCGACCTCTTCACAACACTGGGGGAAGCAGAATATCGCAATTTTCTTATAACAACTGAAAATTTTGACATTTTTCTCCGCGAGAAAAATATTGCTGATTACATGGACTTTTATAAGCAGACTTATCTTGATAAATAGTGCAACTGGTTAAAGTTTGTTAATCCTAAAACTAAATGTGTTATTTGTTTGTAACTTTATAATGCAATTAAAGATTGATTATGAGGAAAACAAATATACTTTGGGTTGATGATGAGATTGACGTTTTGCGAGCACATATTCTTTTTCTGCAGGAAAAGGATTATGATGTTGAGACAGCAACAAACGGACTTGATGCAGTAGAGAAAGTAAAGGAGAATTTTTACGATATCATTTTTCTTGATGAAAATATGCCCGGGATGACAGGCCTTGAAACATTGAACCACATAAAGAACATATCACCAAATGTGCCGGTTGTAATGATAACCAAGAGCGAGGAAGAAAATATCATGGACGAGGCTATCGGGGCAAAGATTGCCGACTATCTTATTAAACCGGTGAATCCCAATCAGATATTGCTGTCAATCAAGAAGAACATAGATCAGAGAAGGCTTGTTACCAGGCAAACAACATCTGCATATCAGATGCAGTTTTCCGAGATAGGGATGAAGATAAATGACAGGTTAAACTTTAATGAATGGATTGATATCTACAGAAAACTGGTCTATTGGGAAATTGCATTGAGTGGTTCTGACGATGATGCTATGGATGAGGTTCTTACAATGCAGAAGGATGATGCTAACAAAGGATTTTTTAAATTTTTAAGGGATAATTATCTGTCATGGCTGAATAAAGAATCGGCAGAGCGCCCCCTCTTATCTGTTGATATCTTTAAAAAGAGGATTTTCCCTCTGCTGGATGCCGGGAAAAAAGTATTTGTTTTGGTCATTGATAACCTTCGGTTTGACCAATGGAGAGTGATCAGTCCGGTCTTCGAATCATACTTTAATGTGGCCACTGAGGAGTTATATTTCAGCATTTTACCTACAGCCACAATGTATGCCAGGAATGCCCTTTTTGCCGGATTGATGCCTTCTGAAATTGAGAAATTGTATCCTGACTTATGGGAAATTGATGATAATGAAGGTAATAAAAACAGGCATGAGGAGCAGTTATTAATTAAGCAACTGGAAAGGCACAGGCGAAAGGAGAAACTATATTATGAGAAAGTTTCCGGCATTCGCAGGCAGGGTCAGACATCAGAAAGCCTGAAAAATATTTTGGAGAATGATCTGTCAATAATGGTTTTTAATTTTGTTGATATGATATCCCATGCCCGCACAGAGATGGATATGATACGAGAGCTGGCAAATGATGAGAAGGCATACCGGTCGCTGACCCTAAGCTGGCTTAATCACTCCTCACTTATTGATATAATAAAAATGCTTGCAGATAAAGATATCCATATAGTTGTCACCACCGATCACGGGGCAATCAGGGTAGATAACCCTGTTAAGGTTATAGGCGACAGGGAAACAAATACAAACCTAAGATATAAGCTCGGTAAAAACCTGAATTTCAAATCAAAACAGGTATTTGAAGTCAGGGATCCGCGTGTAGCATACCTTCCGACAAGAAATGTCAGCTCCAGCTATATTTTTGCTCATAATAAGGATTTTTTTATTTATCCTAATAATTATAACTATTTTGCCAACTATTATAAAGATACATTTCAGCATGGGGGTATATCTCTTGAAGAGGTTATTGTGCCATTAGTCACACTTGTTCCCAAGGGGTAGATATATCAGACAGCAGTAAATTTAAATTAAAAATTTTTTACCATGAAAAGACGACAATTTATAAGAAACAGTGCTTTGGGGAGCATTGCTCTGACTATACCTGCCATTCGGAGTTTTGGCAATGATTTTTCTCCTGATTATAAAATTCCCCAAAGGGTTTTGGGGCAGACAGGTGAAAAGCTATCGATAATCGGATTCGGAGGGATAATGCTTAACGATTTTTCCCAGGAGTTTGCCAATGAGCTGGTAGCCAAGTCATGGGAGTTAGGCGTTAATTATTATGATGTTGCCCCGACTTATGGAAATGCAGAAGAGCGGTTGGGGCCTGCATTAAAGCCTTACAGAAATAGATGTTTTCTTGCCTGTAAAACAGTAAAGCGTGATGCAGAAGGAGCCCGAAAAGAGTTGGAAGATTCATTAAGATTATTGCAAACAGATCATTTTGACCTTTATCAGTTTCATGGATTTACCTCAGTTGAGGAGGTTGAAAAAGTCTTCGGTCCCGGTGGGGCAATGGAGTTATTCCAAAAAGCAAAGAAAGAAGGGAAGATCAATCATATAGGTTTTTCTGCCCATTCTGTTAATGCTGCTTTACTGGCTATGAAAAATTATAAATTTGATTCTGTTATGTTCCCGATTAACTTTGCATGCTGGAATAGCGGGAACTTCGGGCCTCAGGTTTATGAGGAGGCCCAAAAACAGGGAATGGGAGTACTTGCATTAAAAGCTATGGCTCTTACAAAATTGAAAAAGGATGAAAGCAAAGTATTTAAAAATGTATGGTACCGGCCAATAGAAGATGAGGAGATCATAAAAATGGCGCTTAAATATACGCTATCCAAAAATATTACTGCTGCCATACCTCCTGGTAGTAACACGTTGTTCCTGAAAGCTCTGGAGTTCATGAATGATTTCGGGCCGATTTCCGAGCAGGAGACCGCACGGTTGATGGAGATTTCACAAAAAACAGAACCCATTTTTATGCATACGTGACAATTACGGAACTGTTTTTTTATCTAAGTTCGAAGGTAGTGGTACCGATATTACGGCCGTCGGCAAAGAGGTCAACAGTATACTTTCCTGACATCAGCTCCGGCTCATTTGAGTTATCCCAGAAGATGGCAACAGGGAGGTCATGTCCTTCATATACTACCTCTCTCATTGCTGAATATTGAATTTTAAGATCTTCAAACTGAAATAAATTATTTTCACTTTTGCTCATAAGTAACTGGTCAGGCCTCATTATCCTGGCATAAATATTTTTTGGGCCTCTGCGGGCGGTCACATTTTCGCTTATAACAAAATATATCCTTAGTTTTGCGGCCCTTTTGGCAAATCTGGTTTCCTTGTCTCTGTTGTTCAGAGCTTCAGCAAAAAAGTCGCGAACCTGCAACACCGCAGCCCGCTGAAGGTTTTGTTCAAGCCTGACCTTCTCCTGGCTAAGCTGTTCTCTTTCTGTTTCAACCCTTTTGAATTGCTCTTTTACCTCCAGGTTCTCTGCCATTAATTCCTGATTTCGTCTGTTGAGTGAGTCGATCTGAACAACAAAGTCGCGCATTATACCCCGCAGGGTGGTTACCTCTTTTTGGTATGAATTTATTTTTTGTATACTTATCTTTTTTGTTTGCTCTATCTCTATAAGCAGATCTTTCACTTTATTCTGTGCGAGGAATAGTTGCTCGTTAATTGTGTCATTCTCGGTTGAAAGCGAATCATATTTAACCACAAGTTCGGTTAATTCTA
>Ga0334898_1003932_pt1 | contig 11506 bp, 10 predicted proteins | sample GraSluR3_MG_10_FD_207228 | JGI IMG/M metagenome (GOLD analysis project Ga0334898, IMG submission 207228) | Sludge microbial communities from methane-producing bioreactor in Wageningen University, Netherlands - Granular Sludge_3_08-R3 | ecosystem: Engineered > Bioreactor > Anaerobic >... | reverse complement strand
TTCAGGAAGTTTCGGGACCAGACGTCCTCGAAGAAGGCCATGGTGACCCCGTGCATGACCCGCCCGAAGAAGTCCCAGAGCAGCACGGCGCCCAGCAAGGCCGGGATGAAGTCGAAGCCGGGCGAGGCCAGGGTCGACAGATACCTGGAGATGAAGCCCCACAAGACCATGTCCACCGCCACCCAGATGAAGAGCGGCAGGATCCTGGACATGCTGCCCCGCAGCAGGTAGACCTGCCGCAGCACGACGGCCCCCACCCGGCGGGCCTTCACGCCTCCACCCCTTCGAGGGTCAGGGGCTCGCGGGCCACGGCCACGAACAGGTCGTCCAGCGACTCCTTCCCGTGCTCCTCGGGCAGGGTCCTGGGGTTCCCTTCCAACAGGATCCTCCCTCGCGACAGGAAGAAGACCCGATCGCACACGGCTTCCACCTCGTGCATGTTGTGTGATGTCCACAAAACCCCGCCGGGCCCCTGGTCGGCGAAGTCCCGGATGATCCGGCGGATGTCCCGGGCCGTGGCCGGGTCCAGGGAGGCCGTCGGCTCGTCCAGCAGCAACAGGTGGGGGCGGTTCAGCATCGCCTTGGCCAGGCTGACGCGGGTCTGTTCACCCGAGGACAGCACGCCGCACCGGGTGTCGCCCAGGTCTCGCAGCTCGAAGAGCTCGAGCGCCTCGTCGATCCTTCGGGCCAGTCCTTCCACCCCGTAGATCATTCCGAAGATTCGCAGGTTCTGGCGCACCGTGAGGTTTCCGGGAAGGGGCGCGTACACGGCGGCAAAGTTGGTGCGCTCCAGCGCTTGGGAGCGGCGCGAGCCCAGGTCCACGCCATCGATGTGGATCGAGCCGGAGGTCGGCTGGAGGACCCCCAGGACCATGTTGATCGTGGTGGTCTTGCCCGCGCCGTTGGGCCCCAACAGGCCCACGATCTCTCGGGGGCCGACCTGGAAGCTGACCCGGTCCACGGCCTGCAGATCACCATAGGAGCGGCACAACTCGCAGACCTCCAGTACCGCCGGGCCGGGTTTGAGGCAGGGGTGGGAGGCGGTCACGTCAGGGAATCCGATAGTAGTAGGCCTTGCATTCAGGGGAGGCGGCGTTGACGTCCTCGATCCGTTCCGGGTCGCCGGGTTGGTAGGTGGCCTTGTGTGAGTTGCCGACCTTGTCGGTCCAGGTGAACTCGATGCCGGGTTTGACCCAGACGGCAGGGTGGACGATGCGTTCGCCTGAGCGCTCGAAGACCAGGTTGAAGGACCCGGTCCCTGCCGGGATGATCACGGTGTAACCGCTGGAGGCCCGCCAGCGGCCGACCATGTCGGGACCGGCCAGGGCCGGGGCCAGCAGCACGAGCAGGATGAGGAAAAAGAACCCATTGCCAATGGTCGAAGGCTTCATGCCCGGCCCTTCGAGGCCTGGCGATGGGCACCTCGCGGGGAGGGACGGCAGTCTGGCGTGGCGGGCCGCCTCACCCCGGTTCTCCTTCACGTTTCGCAGGAACTTCCTGTGAAGGGTGACGGATCACCTGGCGTGGCGGGCCGCCTTCTTCATGCCCCTTTCAGGATGCGGTGGTAGAATCAGGCCATGATCCAGAACATTTCTACCAACCAGTTTGCTTCCGCCCCTTCGACCGCGTCGGTGCCCGCTGGAGGCGGACCTGCCGCCGACCATGCCGCCGCGGCACCCCAGGATGCGGTCAGCCTGACCGGGGCCCAGGCCGCCGGGGCGCCGGCGCCTGAGGGTGAAGGCGTCCCGTCCTCCGCCTCCCTGGCAGCCCTGGCCGTCGGGCCGATCCCCGACTTCGCCCCCCTCTCGGGCATCATCACCCACGTCCTGGCCGGCGAATTGGGCGGCGAGATGGTGAACCGGCTCCGCGAACGCCTGGGCTCGAGCCTCGAGATCCGGGGCATCGGCTACCAGGGGCCGCGCGGCGGGTATGGCAGCTCTGGCGGCAACATGGTCTGGATCCGCGACTATTCCCCGACCTACGTGCGACAGGCGGATGGGACCACCCAGGTCGTCCGCTTCCTTTCGCCCGTCCCCGAGCGCAACAACTACGACGGGGCCACCTACATCCCGGTGAGAGGCCCGTCCCCGGAACATCGCTTCTTCCGCAAGCCCGGAGTGACCACGGGCGGTGGCCAGTGGATGGTGTCGCGGACCGTGCCCCTGGATCACGAACTGGGCAACCAGATCGCCACCGGGCGTCATGTCTTCGTCAGCGAGCGGCTGATCCAGGACAACGCCCAGCCCGGAACCCACCAGATGCAGCAGGCGGGCTACCGTTCGCGCACTGCCGAAGAGACCACCCACGAGCTGGCCTCTGCCTACGGGATGGCAGACGACCAGGTGGTGGTCCTTCCCCGGATGCCCGGTGAGGCTACCGGGCATGTCGACCTCTACATGATGGCCCTCAGCCCCGACCGGATCATGATCCCCGAGGTGCGCCAGGAGGCCCTGGACCTTCTGGGGAGTGACCAGGAGAAGCAGTTGGGTGGTCAGGTCCGCTCCTTCCTGGACGAGCGGGCCGAGCAGATCCGAGGCCTGGGCTACCAGGTCGATCGCCTGCCGATGATGGCTCCGGTCAACGTCGTTGCGTTGCCGTCCGGTGACCTGCACGGCGACTTCTACAGTCCCGCCAACTCTCTGCTGCAGAACACCGAGCAGGGCCAGGCGGTGATGGTGCCGACCTTCAACCCCCAGGGCTATTCCGAACCCTACCAGCAGACCAACCAGCGCTATACCGAAGAGTGGAAGTCCTTCTTCCAGGGCGCGGGCTGGGAACCGCAGGCCGTCGACGCCACCGAGCTGGGCAAGGGGCACGGGCTCTTCCGCTGCATCACCCAGCCCGTCCCGCAAGTCGACTGAGTCAGGACGCACGGAGCGCACCGAGCGAAGAGGAACCGGGCCTGCGCCTGGCTCCTCTTCGCTTTGCGCCCGGCCGGCGTGGGAGTGCGTTCATGACCGGCCTGCCTGACCGGACAGCACGCGCGCGCGCAAGCAGACCTCTTTCCGCCCCAACACGCGTGCCGACGCCGGCCTCCTGCGCCGACGCTGAGGATGAGCACCCGATTTTCGAAAAAAGGAGATCCACAGTCGGGCTCGACATGCTACAATCTGGAACGCGGTGACGGTCCCGGGGCCTCTTGAGGGCCACCAGACCGCTACGGAACGTGCGCCTCTAGCTCAACGGATAGAGCAACAGACTTCGGATCTGTAGGTTGGGGGTTCGAGTCCCTCGAGGCGCGCCAAACCTGGGCCGTTAGCTCAGTGGCAGAGCATCTGACTTTTAATCAGGTGGTCGCAGGTTCGAATCCTGCACGGCCCACCACAAAGAAACCCCGTCATGACGGGGTTTCTTTGTTTCCGGGCGCGGCCTCCGCAGCGTTGAATCTCATTCCAGTGCCGATTCTGGTGCCGGTCCCTTCCTCCAGGACCCGCACGGCTGCCCGGAGGTCCTCGGGCGCCAGGTGGGCATCGCGGGTCGCCATCGCCGGTCCTGCGGCGTCTGGCCGTGGCCGGGACGGCAGAGCGGACAGAGAGCGGGCGGCAGAGCGGGCGGCAGAGCGGGCGGCAGAGCGGACAGCCCCGGCATGCGCCGACCTCCAGAACCGGCAAGCCTCTCGCCGGGCTTCAGCCCCGGCACGCGCCGGCCTCCAGGGCCGGCACTCAGGATCAGCACCCGCGAGCCCGCCCCGCCTTGACCCCGGCGGCGGGATCGTGTCATCCTGGGCATCATCCTGTCATCTCGGAGGCCGCCGGGGTTGAATCGAGTCCGCCAGAATCGTCAGCAGAAGGGCTTCTCGCAGGCCGAGCTGGCCCGCATGGCCCGGATCTCCCGCTCGGGACTGGCGGCCATCGAGCGGGGCGAGCTGGTCCCCTCGGTGCATGCCGCCCTGGCCCTGTCCCGGGCCCTGGGCGCCTCGGTCGAGGAGCTCTTCCTGCCCCTGCCGCCGGAGGCTCCTGTCTGGGCCTGGACGCCCGCGCGGTTGCCTTGTGGATTCTGGAGGGCGGAGTTCCCCGGCGGGGAGAGGCTCGTCCCCGCGCAGGGTGAGCATCCTGCGTCTCCTGCGTGGGACGGCTGGTTTGATGGGGGTCTGCTCCACTTCCAGGCAGGTCCGCCCCAGCAGACCCTGGTCCTGGCCTGCTGCGATCCGGCGGCCGGCCTGCTGGTGGCGCACCTGGCCCAGGTCGGTGTGCGCCTGGTCGTGCTGCAGCGCTCCAGCGGGGAGGCCCTGGAACTCCTGGCGGCGGGAGCGGTCCACGTGGCCGGCCTGCACCTGGCGGGAGAACACGATTCCAGGGGCAACTCCCATCTGGCCGGAGAGCGCCTGGGAGCGGGGTTCCGTCTGCTGCGCGTCGCGCTCTGGGAGGAGGGGGTGGCCTGCCAGCCTGCGGCGGTGGAGGAGGGGCTGGCCCGCTTGAGCCGCCCGGAGGTCCGTTGGGTCGGGCGCAAGCCGGGTGCCGGAGCTCGCGCCTGCCAGGACCTGGTGTTGGGGGCGGGCCCTGCTCCCGAGAACCTGGCTTCGGACCATTCGGGCGTGGTGGCCGCCATCCGGCAGGGCTGGGCCCAGGCCGGGGTCTGTCCGCGCTACGTGGCGGAGGCCGCCGAGCTGGGTTTCCTCTCGGTCCGGCGCGAGCCCTTTGATCTGTGCCACTCCCAAGACCTGGAGCAGGACCCGCGCCTTCAAGCCCTGTCCGACGCCGTCCGCTGTCGGGCCTTCCAGCAGCGCCTGGGCTGCCTTCCGGGTTACCGGGTGGAGGGAGCCGGAGAGATGCAGGCGGTGGTGACGAGCCAGGATCCGCCGCTGAATGCCCCGGCAGGTGGCGGATTGGGGACGTGGTGATGAAGCGAAGGATTGCGGCATTCCTGGTGCTTCTTGGCCTTTTCCTCGGAGGGTGCGCCCGGCAGGAGCCCCCCCTGCTCTTCCACGCAGCAGCCGGGCAGCGCTCGGCCCTGGACGAGATCGGGGCGATCTTTGAAGAGCGTCATCCCGGGACTCGGGTGAACTTCTCCTACAAGGGCTCCGGCTACTTTCTTCCCGATCTCGTGCGCTCGCGAGAGGGCGACCTCTACATGCCGGGTGAGGAGTTCTACTTCCTGCAGGCTCGAGATCGGGGCTTCATCAACAACTACGACCCGGTCGCTGACGTCCCGGCGCACTTCGTGACCGTGCTGATCACTCCCAAGGGAAACCCGGCCGGTATCCGTCGGCTGGAGGACCTGGCCAGGCCAGGGGTCCGGGTCGGCCTGGGCAACCCCAAGTCGTGCGCCATCGGGGTTCGCCAGGAGAAGACCTTGCGCCGGGCGGGGATCCTCGAGGCCGTCCTGGCCAACACCCGCATGAGCGCCAAGTGCATCCCCGAATTGGGGAACGCGATCCAGCACCGGGGAATCGACGCCACCGTGGTGTGGTCGTCCACGGCAGCGCTGTACCTGCGCGATGTCGAGATCATCCCCCTCGAGCCCCGGTATCGCGCCGTTGTCCGGTTGCCCGTGGGGGTCCTGACGGTCTCGCGGGACCCGGCCCGGGCCCGACTTCTCAAGGACCTGATCCTCTCGCCGGAAGGCCGAAGCATCTTCGAACGCCATGCCTATGCGGTGGACCCCGGGCCGGTGGACGAGGAGGGCTTCTGCACCGGGCCGGGCCCGACGGATCTTCTGATGCAGCGCCTGGTCGAGGCGGCGCGGGTGACACAGGACCCCACCCTGGAGGTCGACGAGAAGACCCTGGGGCCCCTGGTGGGCGAGGTGCTGCGCCAGCGTGCGTCCAAGTAGCTCCCGCTTCACCCCCTTCGACGGGGTCTCCTCGGTCCTGTTGGTCGGGGTGGCGGCCTTCTACCTGCTCTTCCTGGCCAGCACGGCGGTCTACCTGGGATGGGCGGACGCGGCCCATCACCTGGCCCGACCCGTGCTGTGGCAGCGCCTGGGACTGACCCTGTCCACGGCCCTGATCTCGACGGGAGTTGCCATGATCGTGGGAATCCCGGGGGGCTATGCGCTGGCCCGCCTGCCTCTGCCGATTCCCCGGGTTCTGGCAACCGTGATCGAGCTGCCGATGATGGTGCCGCCCGCCACGGTCGGGGTCTTCCTGATCGGCGCGGTGGCCACGCCCCCGGTGGCGCCCCTGCTGAAGATCGCCGGGATCAGCCTGGGCCATTCCACGGCCGGGGTGATCCTGTGCCAGGTCGCCGTGACGACCTCGTTCGCGGTGTGCCTGTGTGCGGCGGCCTTCGCCTCGGTCCCCGCCCGCGTCGAGACGGTGGCCCGGACCCTGGGGGCCACCTGGCCACGGGCGGCCCTGGGCGTCACCCTGCCCGCCGCCCGCAACGCCCTTCTGGGAGCCACGTTGACGGTCTTTGCCCGAGCGGCTGCCGAGTGGGAGGCGGTCATGCTCTTTGTCGGGGCCTCCCGGGGCGCCACCGACGTCCTGCCCTTCGCCGTCTTCCTGGACTGGAACGAGGGCATGATGGGCGGGGTGGTCACCATGAGTTTGATGAGCGTCACGGTGGCCACCCTGGCCTCCCTGGGCGCCAGCCTGGCCCGCAGGTCCTCCCATGTCGGTTGAGTCCGTCTGGTTCCGCCGGGTGCTGTGGGCCCAACTGGCGGTCCTGGTCCTGGCCGTGTCCTGGCTCTTCGCTTCCAACCTGGACACCCTGTTCCCGGCGGGCGGGCCGTTTGCCGGGGGCATCCTCTCCCGGGCCGACTTCTGGCGCAGCCTGAACCTCTCGGTCCTCTCGGCCACGGCCACGGCGCTGGTCGCCGCAGCCCTGGGGATCCCGGCGGCCTGGGCCCTGAGTCGGCGCACCCTGGCCTGGCATCGAGGGGCCGACATCCTGCTGGGGGCCATCCTGGCCCTGCCCGCGTCCAGCGTGGGCCTGGCCCTGGTGCTGCTCTTCCAGTATGGTCCCCTGGACTGGTTGCAGGCGTGGCTGGGCGTGCGCGTGATCTACACCCTGCCGGGGATCCTCGTGGCCCAGCTCGTGCTGGCCCTGGCCCTGGGCCTGCAGGCCTGGCGGGCCGCCTTCGAAGCCCTGGACCCGCGTCTGGAGTTGACCGCCCGGACCCTGGGTGCCAACAGCTTCCAGGCCTTCTGGCGGGTGGCCCTGCCGGCTGCTCGACCTGGGATCCTGGCGGGGCTGGTGCTGGCCTGGCTGCGGGCCATGGCCGAGTTCGGGGCCGTCCTGCTCTTCTGCTCGACCTTCCGGGAGCTGCCCGCCAGCCGGTTCGGAGAGCTGGCTCGCTGGCTGCACGTGGATCGGGCAGACCTGCTGGCCGTGGCCATGTGGGTGGAGATCGAGTTCGGTCGGGTCGAGGCCGGGATGGGCATGGCCTTCGCCCTGGCCATGACCTGCGCCGCCTGCGTCTATCTGGTGCGCCTCAATGGAGGGAGAATTCGTGGTCACTGAGTCGCCGGTTCGCATGGAGGGGGTGTCGGTGGAGGTGGGCGCCTTCCGCCTGCGGGAGGTCAGCCTGGACGTCCGCCCCGGGGAGTACCTGGTCGTCCTGGGGCCGACGGGCTGCGGCAAGACCGTGTTGCTGGAGACCTTGCTGGGCCTGCACCGGCCGGTGGAGGGGCGGATCCTGTTGGGCGGTCGCGACGCGGCGGGGCGATTGCCGGAAGAGCGGGAACTGGGCTACATCCCCCAGGACTATGCCCTCTTTCCGACCATGACCGTGCGTCGGAACCTGGCCTTCGGCCCCGAGATCCGCGGCTGGTCCCGCCAGCAGGTCTGCTCCCGGGTGGAGGAACTGCTGGAATTGTTGGGCATCGCCCACCTGGCCGAGCGGCACCCCGCCCACCTCAGCGGAGGCGAGAAGCAGCGGGTGGCCATGGGACGGGCCCTGGCCGTGCATCCGCGCACCCTGATCCTGGACGAGCCCCTGTCGGCCCTGGACTCCTCGCGACGCTCCGAACTGGCCGGAGAACTGCGCGCCTTGCAGCGCCGGCTGGAGGGGAGCTTCCTGCACGTGTGCCACGATCTGGACGAGGCCCTGCACCTGGCTGATCGGATGGCCGTCATGCGGGAAGGCAGGCTGGTCCAGGTCGGGACCCCCGAAGAGGTCCTGATGCGCCCCACGGACGGGTTCGTGGCCCGGTTCACCGGCAACCCCAACGTCTTCCCCGTCCGTTCGGCATCGCCAAACCAGGTGGTCCTGGAGGACGGCACGGTTCTTGTCTGCAGCGGACCATCCCATGCATCGGCCGTGGCCATCCGCCCCGAGAACCTCACCTTGCTCGCGTCCGAAGAGGAGCCCGAAGGAGCCAGCGTGCTGGAGGGCCGGGTGGAGTCGGTGGTCCGCCGGGCCCTGGCCCTGGAGGTGCAGGTCCTGCGTTCACCCGGCGACACCCGCTGGACCCTGCTGGTCCCCCACGGGCGCCGGATCGCCGCGGGAGACCGGGTCCGCTTCGCGGTCCGGCCCGAGGCGGTCTGGTGCCTGGCCGGAGAGGGCGCGTCCGCGTCCTGAACCCGAGGACCTGCCGGGGTTTCCGTGCATCGGCTCTTTCATCACGCGGCAAGACCTCCGATCCTGAGGCAGACTTGCGTGAGATCGTGGATCCGCGCCATTCAGACCCCGCTCTCTCCGCCGCCCTCCGCCGGCCGGTGCCCCCTCCATCCTGCGGGCCCCCAACCTGGATCGGTGGTTCCGGCCTGGACTCGAACCTTCCTGGACTCCAGGAACCCTTTCAACGGAATCGAAGCGGGATCTGCCATGCCTCGCAGCGCCCCCTTGAGAGCGTCAACCGCCCGCTTCGGAACCTTTGCCGGGGTCTTCACCCCCAACGTCCTGACCATCCTGGGCATCATCCTCTTCCTGAGGGCGGGTTGGGTGGTGGGCCAGGCGGGCCTGGACGGGGCCCTGAAGATCGTCCTGATGGCCAACGCCATCTCGCTTCTGACCGGGCTGTCGCTGGCGGCCATTGCCACCAGCCTGCGGGTTCGGGCCGGCGGCAACTACTACATCATCTCGCGAACCCTGGGCCTGGAAATCGGCGGGGCGATCGGGATTCCCCTGTACCTGTCGCAGGCCATCTCGGTGGCCTTCTACCTGATCGGCTTCACCGAGGCCCTCCTGACGGTCTTCCCCACCCTGGATTCCCAGGTGGTGGCCACGGTCGTCACCTTGCTCTTCGGCCTGCTGGCCTGGATCGGGGCGGACGTGGCCCTGAAGATCCAGTTCGTGGTCTTCGGGGTGCTCATGGCCGCCCTGGTCTCCTTCTTCGCTGGGGGCTGGGGCCAGGCGGTCGAGCCTGCGATGGGGTCGGCGCCAGGCAGCCTGGTCGGCTTCTGGGCCGTCTTCGCCGTCTTCTTCCCGGCCGTCACGGGCATCGAGGTCGGCACCAGCATGTCCGGAGACCTCAAGCGTCCCGACGTCAGCATCCCTCGCGGGACGCTGGGCTCGATCCTGTTCACGGCCGTTCTCTACCTGTTGGCGGTCTGGTGGTTCGCCACCCACGCCACCCGCGAGCAGCTTCTGGTCGATGGCACGATCATGGCCACCATCTCGCGTTGGCCCTGGCTGATCATGGCCGGAGTCTTCGCGGCCACGCTCTCTTCGGCCCTGGGCAGCATTCTGGCAGCCCCCCGCACCCTGCAGGCCCTGGCCTCCGACCGGGTCGTCCCCGAGGTCCTGGCCGGGCGTCTGGGCAGTCCCACCGAGCCCCGGATGGCGATCCTGCTGACCACGGCCGTGGCCGTGGGCGTGATCTGGATGGGCGACCTGAACTTCGTGGCGCCGATCATCACCATGTTCTTCTTGAACACCTATGGGATGACCAATCTGGTGGCGGGCCTGGAGGCCTTGATCGGGAACCCCAGCTTCCGGCCGCGCTTCCGGGTGCCCGGGCTGCTCTCGATGTTGGGGGCCCTGGCCTGCTACGCAGCCATGTTCCTGATCCACGCCTGGGCCACGGTGGCGGCCATCGTGATCAGCTACGGGCTCTTTGCCTGGCTCAGTCAGCGCGCCTTCCGCCAGACCTGGGGTGATGTGCGCAGCGGGCTGTGGTTCAGCCTGGCCCGCCACGCCCTGCTGCACCTCGAGTCCGAACAGTGGCACGTGCGCAACTGGCGGCCCAACATCCTGGTCTTCACCGGGCAGCCCTACAACCGCCAGCACCTGGCCGAGGTGGCCGAGTGGTTGACCACCGGCCGGGGCCTGGTCAGCTTCCTGCAGATCGTACCGGGAGACCTCGAGGCCACCTGTCGGCGCCGGCTGCATCACCTGGCGGCGCGCCACATCCGGGCCTACATCCAGAAGAACGAGCTGTCGGCCTTCGCCGCCAGCGTGCCCGGTTCGGATTTTGCCCGGGCCGCCCTGACGGCCACCGAGGCCCACGGGGTGGGTGGACTGGCGCCCAACGCCGTCCTCCTGGGCATGAGCGAGTCTCCCCAGGGTCTGGCCACGCAGTTGCAGGTGATCCGCTGGCTGAACCTGGCCGGCAAGACGACCTTGATGTTGAGGTTTGACCGGCAGCGCGGGTGGGGCAGGAAGTCTCGAATCCATGTGTGGTGGGGAGGAAGGGGCGGAAACGCCGGCCTGATGCTGCTGTTGGGGCACCTGGTGCGGCAACACGACGACTGGGCCGGGGCCGACCTCTACGTCTACCGGGTGGTCCGCGACCTCCAGGGAAGTGAACCAGCCCGGCGCCACGTGGAGGCCCTTCTGGAGGAGGTTCGCGTGCGGGCGAACCCGGTGGTCCTGGTGCATCACCCCTCGCAAGGGTCGGTGCAGGAGGTGATTCGACAGAACAATGCGGAGGCCGACCTGGTGCTGCTGGGGATGCAGGTGCCTGAAGACGGGGCCTTCGATGATTATGGGCGTCGCCTGGGTCAGCTCCTGGCCGGCCCGGGCTCGGTGCTGCTGGTGCGCAGTGCCCTGGGCGAGGAGGTGCTCAGCACCGGCTGAAGTCTGCCAGGGCGCTGCCCGAAAAGGGGAGAGGGGTCAGAACTTCTCGGGCCAGGCGGCCAGCAGGTTCACGATGCGGTCCTGGGCGTCGACGGCGCTGCCGATGCCTTCCAGCTTGTTGAAGAGCATGGCGAAGGCCAGGGTCTGGCCGTTGGCGGTCACCAGGTAGCCGGACAGCGAAGAGTCTTCCGCCAGGGTCCCGGTCTTGGCCCGCACCCCCAGGCCGTTCAGGCGGTAGGCGAGGGTGCCCTGGCCTCCGGCGGGGAGGCTCTCGCGGAAGAGGTCGCGTCGAGGATGGGCATGCATGGCCTCCAGGACTCCCACCAGTTGGGCCGGCGTGACCCGGTCCAGCGGCGACAGCCCGCAGCCGTCGAACATCTTCAGGCCTGCCACCGAAATCCCGTGGCGGGTCATGAACTCCTTCACGGCCGCCTCTCCGTTGGCCGCCGTCCCCCGTCCCGAGCGCCTCTCGCCCATGGCCTTGAAGAGGTGCTGGGCGAAGAGGTTGTCGCTTTCGCGGTTGATCTGCCAGAGGATCTCGGGCAGGGGGACCGACTGGTAGCGGGCGTAGGTGTGCATGCTCGCCAGCAGGGCGGGCTCTCCC
>Ga0334898_1003929_pt1 | contig 11517 bp, 10 predicted proteins | sample GraSluR3_MG_10_FD_207228 | JGI IMG/M metagenome (GOLD analysis project Ga0334898, IMG submission 207228) | Sludge microbial communities from methane-producing bioreactor in Wageningen University, Netherlands - Granular Sludge_3_08-R3 | ecosystem: Engineered > Bioreactor > Anaerobic >... | reverse complement strand
CTCGGCAGTGGACCAAGTTCCCAATACGGTATCAGTCTTGTTCTGGACCATCAACGCCGAAACAGCTATTCCTTCACTCGTCGTTGTCGAAATCACATCACGCAGAGGATCGGTGTAGTAGATTCGCTTGTCCTCCAACACCGTACCCGAAGAGGGATCGGAGACATTGATCCGTGTCCAGGGAATCCGTATGGACAACGATTTGCCATCGATCATCCAATGGTTGGTGGAGCCGATCAGATCCCCATACAGCAGTTTGCTCGAATCCTCGTATATCGCGGGGATGGGAGTACCATCCTCCAATGCCCGCTCTTTGTTGGTCAACTTGGCCATCGGTTGGAAGACCCCTGTCCTCTCAAGTCCATCATAGGTGGAGAACTGGTAACGGGTGTAGTCGTAGGGAGGGATTGCCAACAGGCGGGAAGTCTCCTTCCCATCGAGCACAACAAGGTATTCCATTCCACTGGAAGACTCGATTTCCAGATTCGGATCGTACTTCAGTTCCCCCCTGTCCCTATCGTAGGTGTCGATGCCGATTAACAGCCTCTCCTTGGCAAAATCAATACCTTGGAGCAGTGTGATGTCGATATGGAGGAATGAGGCATCCATACGCAGTTCGACGGAATCGATCGCTTTCGAACCCTTTCCGACAAGCGCCGCCTTGGCAGGTCTCACCGCCTCGTAGGCGAGAATCCCATAGTTCTGTTCTGGGTCGATGGCATTGTGCCAAAGGATATGCCGATCATAGGGAATCATGTAGGGTTCGGTGGTCCATGTCTTCTTGGTCCACTCATCCATCCATTCGAATATGATGCCTCCGGCATACCCCTCCCTCTCCATCGCTTCGAACATGCGGATGATCCCGGTTCCCTGTACCTCTTCGGTCATCGATCCATGATGGTATCCGTCTGGACTGTAGTGGGCATTTCCCATCCCGGTGGCAAGCCCGAACTCGGCCACCACCGCAGGGTAAGCGGTGTGCATCTGCATGAATTCCTTCAAATATCCTCCGTAACGGAAGCGTCCCTGGTCATCCTCGTACTCGTCATAGAGGGGATCGTTGTTCATGAAATCGGGATAGTTGGGATAGATGTGGTAGGCTCCGAAGAGACCCGCCTCGAGGGAGGGTCCCGGAAGCAGATGGTTGATGTCGACGGTAATCCTGTCATTGGATTCCTTGATCTTCAGTCCCTCCTCGTTGCGTTCGGAGGGATGGTCGATCGGATCGAGGGTAGGCCAGTTTACGATCGCGAGGGGATGCTGCCATCCATAGGACGACTGTTCGTAGGCAGCCACATAGTCGAGACTCTCGGCCAACCATCCCTCGGTTGGAGTGGCATCGGCGGTGGTTTCGATATACTTTCCATTGAAGGAAAACCCCTCGTTGAGGATATCGGTGGCCTCCACCTCGTGCGGCTCAAGTTCCCGTCCCACAAGATAGCCTATCACATACGGTGAGACGTCGCTGGTGTAGGAGCCCCAAGCCCTTCCCCGGCGCTCGGCAATCTCGGCATTCCCATGCACCGCATCGATGACGTGTTCGATCTCCTTCTCGTACTCAGCTTGGTAATCGGTTGCGAGATAATCATACCCATGTGGTTCCTCCTCTGGCCAGATCTCCTGCATGAGCCAGATCGTACGGTCGGGATTCAATTGGTTGTACAAAAGGAACGCATGGTAGAACTCGGGATCGAGCAGGGTGTAGATACGGAGGGTATTCACTCCCAGTTCCCCAATCTTGGTGAGCCAACGATAATAGAGCGCCTTGTCCTTCGGGAAATCGGTGAACCATTTGCCCGGCATCGCTATTCCGAGATTCACGCCATGGATGAACAGGTCCTCCCATTTTGAGCCATCCCATATCTGCAACATGTTCCCATGGGTTCTCGACATCATTTTGCTGCCATCGATCGTGGTGAAGGTCGTCCCGCTCTTTTCGGGTGGATGGCTTGTCCTCACATACGATTCGTCGAGAATCGAACGCATCAGGGGCACATAGACTTGCCAATGGAAATAATGTTCGTTGCGTGTATTCTCCGCAACCGAACGTTGCATCAACCAAGGAACCCCATACAGGAAGGAGAACTTCATCGGAGTACGGCTGTAGGCCCAGTTGCCCGCAAGGTAATACGTGCTGTGGGCAGCTACCCGACCACGTACGATGGCGGGAAAGTCGGTTGGAATTCCTTGTGCTTCCAAGGCGTCCTTTCCAGCCTCGGTGACATCGATGGAGTAGGAGGCCAGAACCTCCCCCTCGGCAAGAGGTTGGACGACATCGAACATTCCGCGATACACCGCGTCCCCTTCAAGATGAAGGGCCCGTTCACCCTCTTCGGTGTAGAGGAACCTCATCGACGAAGGACCGAGATCCCCCTCCTCGGTGAGCACCACGATCTGTTCCGAAGTATGGTACAACACAATGCCACTACCCGAATATTCCCATGGTGTTCCACTCTGCCGTTCATACATGCCATAGACCCAAGGAGGGGCATCCCCACCTCGGGACAAGTTCGTCACATACACACCCGTCCATCCTGTCCAGCGGACCCGTAACATCTCGTACAATTGTGTCTGGATATAATCGGGAGTAGGGGTGGCGAATGTGTTGTACTCGGCGATCACCGTGTTCGCCTCATCCCTATTGATGAATTCCCTCAAAGCATCCACATCGCTTTGATCCATCCCTCCATATATGAGGTTTCTCACCCCCTCTTCGATCACAGTGGCGATTTCGTTGTTGTTGCGATACACGCCATAGGTATCGGCGATATAGACGATATCGGTTTCATCGGGAATGGGAGCCAACGGTACGATACGATTCTGTTCCGATTCCCCGGGATGGTAACCACGATAAGTGGTGGTGGCCGAGTGGAGTTCTCCACCTCGATCAAGCACCTTGAAATGCCTGAGTATCCAACCGAGTGCGGTATGTTGGGAAGGCGGCAGTTCGAACACCGTCTTGTCGTATACGAGAAGATGCACCGGCAATTCCGGTTGTGCAAGCCACACCAACCATGGACTGAGGATGAGAAGTATGACGAGAATTGTGAGGAACACGAGCAATCTATTGCGGTGGATACCGGGAATCGTCCTATTTCGTCTCCTCTTGGATCTCATGGCAACAGTATATGGCATGTCAAAGTGGTTGGAAAGACGCAAAGCATGCAAAAAGCCTACTTGCCACAGCTTGGGGCTTTCGTTGGCAACAGCTTTGTCGTACCATCATGCACATGGAGGAGAGGCCATGATGAAACACGAACCTGTGATGATACCCATTGCAACCCCGAAAGGAACGTTCAACGTATGGACACAACGTTGCGGTGACAACCCACAAAAGAAATTGTTGCTGCTGCATGGTGGACCCGGGGCCACCCACGACTATTTCGAAAGCTTCGACACCTGGTTCGCCGATGAAGACATCGAGTACATCCATTACGACCAATTGGGAAGCAAGTATTCCGAAAATCCAGACGACCGCTCGTTGTGGACGATTGAACGTTTTGTGGATGAAGTGGAACAAGTTCGCATCGCCTTGGATTTGGGCCCGGAAAACTTCTTCCTATTGGGGCATTCGTGGGGAGGCATTCTTGCCATGGAGTACGCCTTGGCGCATCAAGAGGCATTGAAGGGACTCATCATCAGCAACATGATGGCCGACTGCAAAGCCTACCAGCGCTACGCCGATGAAGTGCTCGGACCACAAATGGATCAGGATGCTTTACAACGGATCAGGGAACTGGAAGCAACCGGCCAATACACCAGCGGGGAATATGAGGCATTGCTCATGCCGAACCATTATGAGAAACATGTGTTGCGCAAGCCGGTCGAACAATGGCCCCAGTGCGTGGTCGATTCCTTGGGCAATGTGAACAACGACCTGTATGTGTACATGCAAGGCCCCAGCGAATTCGGCATCTCGGGAGTATTGGCCACATGGGACCGATCCTCGGATTTGAAAAGGATCACCATACCCACATTGGTCATAGGAGCCCAGTACGACACGATGGATCCCAAGTATATGGAGTGGATGTCCCGGCAACTTCCGCAAGGTGACTACCTGTATTGCCCACAAGGAAGCCACATGGCGATGTGGGATGATCCCGAGACCTACCACAAGGGGTTGTTGGATTTCATCGGGAGGGTCGGGTAGTAACCTGCTCCGTGTCGCCCACAGCCATTTCATGTGATCCCGTGGATTTCTCAGACGGGTGACAATTTGTCATACATAGTTATTATTTGATAACTTGTGTCATCTTATGTGCGCATGTATTGTCAAATATTTTAATAATATAATAAATAGGCATATGGGATGACATAAAGATTGAAATAATAAATCTAATCACAATAGTTAGATAGTCGTGGCGCTTTACAGGTCAATAGTATCAATATAGTACAAATGTGAGTACTATTTTAACATATTTGTATGATAATTTATTTTATTGAGTGCGATTAAACACCATGCTAGCATAATTCAGTATACTTCATCTGGCGAGGAGAGATTATGGAAGCGAGGAAAGTTTTCTTGTGTGGCATGGTGCTACTTCTTTTGGCAGTATTGTCCGGTTGTGGATCATTGGGTTCAGTTTCGCAAGAGGATGCGCAACTCAAGGAAGAACTGAAACTTCTACAGGAAGAATTGGCTTTATCAGAAGAAAAACTGACGGCCTCGGTTGCTTCTGCGCAGGAATTGATGGACCAGCTACAAGAGAAGATGCAAGTCTTTGAATATTCCAATGAAGATCTTGAGAAATATGTGAACGAGATCGCAATCTCAAAGGATCAAACAATCGGTGTCATGCGTGTTCGTTCCGAGGAATATGAACAGATGATGGACAACCGTGAAGAAGAGCTGGTGAATAAAGTCGATCTGGCACTCAATACGATTCAATATGAATTCAAGGAATTTCAGAAGGAATTGGATGCTCTTAGAAGTGAATTCACCACATTCGTTCAAGATAAGGAACGACTGCTTGATTTGAAATTCCTTGGTACGTACGACTCACTTCAATCCGAAATGGAGGAACGGTTCGATATGATGGAAAATACCATCAAGGCAATATCCTCCCAGTTGAGCGATTCGATGGAGGAATTCGCAAGTTTGAAGAATGCAATGTCGACCTTTGTGAATAAATGAATCGCAGTATCTCGATTCGTTGTCTTTGAAATGACCAAGTGCCAAGGCCTACTGCAAATAGGTTAGGTACTCGGGTGGTGGAGCTTATGTTCACATCCAATAGAATGATTCTCATCTCGGTACTACTCTTTGGAATTTTGGTTTCGTCTCTTTTTGGTGCGACTGTGATTACACAGAAGAATGGAGAGGTTGTCTCTGGAGAAATCATTGAACATGTCCTGTTCGAAAGGATAGTGTTGCGCACTACGGACGGTGGACTCAAAATCATTCCCAGCCGTGATATCGCCGAGATAGAGTATGGAGTCCTAGTGGAATCCGAACCAATTGAAACGAGTGAACCGAAGGAAACCAAGGAAAACATCGAATTGAACATGAAGGGAATTGAAGACCCCATAGCTTCGGAACCTGTAAAGGAAATTCAAATCCCATCTATTGTTGTTCCCCCGGAAACATCCTCCGAACATCCAACCGCTCCCTTAGCATCCACCACATATTCTTTTGGTGCTCCAACGTTCGACTATCAAGGGAACAAATACCGTATGAGTCCGAGTAGGATGGAGGCTCTTTTCTCCCGGATGGCCTATCAAGTGCCGGACATTTCACCGCGATTGATAAGTGAAATGGAAGATAGTGTGGCCTTAATGAAGAAAGGTAATGGAAATTCATGGTTGGCTGTTGGACTCATGTTTCTGAGTACGGTAGGCTTGGCGAATGGAATCGAAAATGATGAGGGTGACGCCATCGGTTTGAGTGTAGCCGGCTTCGTCACCAGTTATATACTTCTGCTTCGGGGAGCATTCCAATCATCCGAGGGAAGATCCCAGGGCATCAGTTGTGTCGATGCGTATAACTTTTTATATGCCAACAAGGCCTCTCACTATTGAATAATTGGTCTATCATATCACAAAGCCACATCGACCCCCATTGAGAAACGGTATTCATATGAGCTTGCAGCCGGATCATGGATATCCACGAACGTGATTGAGGGTGAGAAATAGAGGTAGGTTCTGGTTCCGAGCACTACATCCGCTTGCATGGGAACCTCCAAGGAAGTGTTCCATCGATGGTCGCCGATGTGGTATTCCCATTGGAATGAAGGGGTAAGGGCACACTGGAAATGGCGTGATGGAGTATACATGACCTTTGACTCGAGTTGTCCCGAGAGAGCACCTTCATCCGGATCCGATGATTCGCGATAACTACCGGATACCGAAGTACTCCAGCTGGTGGTGTACCCAACTATACCGCGAATTCCCACAGATCCCACTATCAAACGATCGGTACGGACGATATCCCTGTAATTCTCTAGTGCTCCCGTTATCGAAGCATCGTACGCCAACTCCACCCGAGGTGTATACGTGGTGGAAAGTTCCATGGCAGTCGACAGGTAGGTATCCGTCACATAGCCCCGGTACGCCACAGATGGTGCAAGGTTCCATGATGGAAACGTCGTACGGAATCCCAAGGACCAATCGGGAATCCAAGTCGAATCTTCGGCCAGTGTGAACTGGGATCCGATCGATGTGATCAGTTCTCCTTCATTGCCCACATACCAATACCCCGTTGCTTCCAAAGATTCCCAATCGGAGAGGGAAGAATCGGAAAAATCGAAAGCAATTTCTGCCGAAGCAGAAGCCTCAACATGACCTGAGTTCCCCACCAAGGAACGGAAATCGAAGTTTCCCTTTGCCCCTATCGAGGGAGACGTCTCGAATGAGGAGAGGGTGCCGAAGGCACCGACATAGGAAGAAGTGACACCCGAGAGAGAGCTTATGCAGATGCACATCAATGAGATGGTTGCCAATATCCTGCTACGCATGTTGTTGCCTCCAATCAAAGGACCAATCTTTCCATCGCGGTGATGGAACGACAATCCGGTGCTGCAAAGATGATCCGTTGCGCCATCTCCTCCACTGTGATCCGTAGGGAAAGCGCACGACTGAACAAATCCATGACCAAAAGATAATCGGAACCCGGAATCGATGATTCGGCAAGGGCCTCCACCACATCCAAAGCAAGACCCCGGTTCAGTTCCCAGCGGTCCAGCGCAAGCAGCAAACCTCCACCATAGCGCAGGTTCGTCCATTTTTCGCGGGATTTCTGTTGCGAGAACATGAGTATCAAGGCAGTGATATCATCCTCGTGAATCCCTTGACGGTACAAAGTGGCAATTCTTGCCCAGTTTGCAGGGTCTGCAACTACCGATGATGCCTCATCCTCATCGAGCACCTTATGGATGAGCGAACGGGCCAGCTCGAAGGATTCCTTCTCCGCACGCAACGCCAATTCGAGGGAAGGGGAAGGAATCCGCTTGGAAATCCCCTCCTGCAATCTCAAAAGAAGGATGTCGGTCGGCACCTGCGAATCTTCGGCCGATGAGAACAGTTGTTGGACTTGCTGTTGGCCAGATGGTGGAAGATAGGATTCATGAAGGATCGCTTCAAGTCGACCCTTTGCTACTCCTCCCGGCAGCAATGTCACCGCCAGGAGGCCAACTGCGAGTATACAGGACAAGATCCGCTTACTAGTGTTCCGCACCAATTCCCACTCCTACTTTGCCGATACACCATGGGATGAGGGACCGAAATGCTGGTAGCCATACGATGCTCCAGTTCCAGCACCGACGCCCACCATACCGGAGCGCATCGCCTTCGTCTGCAGGGAAATCCTTTCCCTTATCGTGTGCCGCACCAGATTTCCCAACTCGGACCCAGAAGGAACTCCTTCGTGCGACATGAGGCGCTGGTGCGATTGCAGGGCGACTTCATGGGCCGTCCTTGCCGCTCCGAGTGCAGTCTCATGTGGGCCGTAGCCAAGTCGTTCCATGGTGTGCATCTCAACTGCGAGCGCAAGAGCCAAGCGAACACGAAGCATCGCAACATCATCGGAGGTGTCCTCACCTTCATAGAGACCATGATGCAAGGCATAGGCCACCATGGCGGGATCGCCGAACTCTCCTCCCACCCGATTCTCAAGTCGGGCCCGTTCCTGCAATTGTCCCAGTTCTTCCTCACTCCAACCCCTGAATCTCAGCTGATACGACAACTCTTCGAAAAAAGTGTCAACATCATCGGCTATCATCGGACTCAGGAGCCATACCAACACCATCAAACACATCACCATTCGTTTCATGGGTAACTCCTCCTACATCTCCAATATTGAATTCACGCCACCAAATCCATCTTCAACCTGCATGCGGGCGCTCGGATCGTTGATCCACCTCTCTCCATCGATTACGAACTGATACCGGTATTCCTTCCCACTTTCCAGTTCCAGCTCTATACTCCACTCGTCGCCCCGTCCGGTCTTGGCAAGACGTTGGCTTTCCGAATCCCAATTGTTCCAATCCCCGGCCACCATCACCGAATCGGCATCAGGTGCGATGATCGACAATCGCACCTGTTCCCTCCCATACGGAGGAGCAACAAGACGAATTGCCTGTTCTCCCAACAAAGCACACACCATGATGGTCAAGACAGATGCTGCCAGAAGAACTCTCCCCATTCTCATCTTGGCCGACGGTTTCGGTTCCCCTGCGATGCGGGCAAGTACGGATTGTGAAACCCGTGCACCCACATCGGTATCGATCGAAATGGCATGCGACGACGGATCGATGAGAAGTTGTGCGAATCCCAAATGGGTTGCACAGCGGGGGCATTGCCCAGTATGTATGAGCACTTCGTCGCAGAAAGGTTCAATGTGATCCTTCCCGGGTTCACTCCCGCAATGGCGATCGATCCATGCATCGATGTAGGTTTTGCATTCCCTGCAATCCATCTCCACTTCCTCTTCATCCATACCATACGTCCATTGTCATGGTGGGTTTCATCCTTCCTCCCGATTTCATACGTTCCAATGGTGGGATGCGAACCACTTGCGCAACAACGCCCGTGCACGATGCAAGTGGGTCTTCACCGTACCTTCGGGAATACCAAGTACCTTGGCGGTATCCTGGACGGAAAGTCCCTCCATCATACGCAAGGTGAACACATCCCTTTGTATCGGCTTCAATTTGGACAAGCCTCTTGCCAGCATTTGCTTCGCTTCGGACGCCACCACCGAATCGAACGGATCGGGATCCGAACCTTCAAGGGTTCCCATGCAATCATCATAGGGAACGGTACGCCACCGTCTCCTTCTCCCATAGGTGCGCCATAAGGAACGTGACCAGTTCATGGCTATGGTGTAGGCCCATGAAAAGAAGGATTTTTCCAGTGCAAAACGGGGTAGGGCACGAAATATCCTTAAAAATATCTCCTGGAGATCGTCCTCGATACTTTCGTTGCAGCGATGCGGATGCATATGTGTGAGCAGTGAGCGGAAGACCGGGGTATAGGATTCGACAATCGAAGCGAACGCCTGCAGGTCTCCCGCCAGCGTACGTTGCACCAAACGCCTGTCTTCGGTGTCGTCATGACCAGTGGTTGCAGATCCAACCGTTTCCTTCTCCATCGCCATCGTTACCAAAGTATACGTCCAAAGTACCGAAAGGTTTCGCATAGTTGCTTCTTTCGCTGCAACTTGCTCCCGGACTCCCACGTGGGTATATTCATCATATTATGAAAAACACATGTACAAACGATACGGTATCATCGGCTCGCATCGAAGAACTGTTGAAGAAATTGGAAGCCCGTTTCGAGGACCACATGGAACGTCATCAAGGCCTCGAATGGATGCCGATACGTCAACGATTGGAATCCAACGGGAAAGCGCTTGATTCCCTCCTTTGGATGGAGGAAACCGGAGGGGAGCCCGATGTGATGGGGTATGACGAGGAATCGGACACCTACCTGTTCTGCGATTGCTCGGCAGAATCCCCATCCGGTAGGAGAAGCCTCTGCTACGATGCCCAGGCGCTCGAAGCTAGAAAGCAGAACAAACCGACCGGCAGTGCCATGGGGACATCTGAAGAGCATGGACTCGAATTGTTGGACGAGGAACGATACCGAGCGCTGCAACGCTTGGGGACCTTCGACACCAAGACTTCCAGTTGGCTGAAGACTCCGGAACATATTCGCCGCTTGGGAGGAGCGATCTTCGGAGACCGCAGGTACGACACGGTGTTCGTGTATCACAACGGAGCCGATTCCTATTATGGAGTAAGAGGGTTCAGGGCTCTGCTCAGCATCTGACTCCAATAACAAAAATACTGTTGCAAGGGCACGATTCGGTGGTATGCTGATCACATGAAACACATATTTGTTCGCTCGCTATTGGTGTTGCTGTTTGCACTTGTGTTGGTGGGCAACCTCTTTGCCGATGACGATCTGCCGTTCGGCACCTATCCTCAGGCGCTCGGTGCCTATGTGGGCAGGATATCGGGAATCGGAATCGGCTACCAGAAGTGGAACGACACCTACGGATTCCAATTCGCAGCAGGAGGGATGTACCATCCCCTCATGGAGGGAGGACACGACATCTTCAACTACAACGCGGGAGCACAGCTGCAGTATCCTCTCTTCTCGGACGACTACTCCACCTGGCTTGCAGGCCGTCTGTACGTCTTCGGAGGACTCAACCATCGGGGGTACAAGGAAGCGGTATACGATGAAAGCAGCTACAGTTACGTGGAAGGGGACTTCCATGCCGAATTCGGCCTTGGTGGAGGGATAGGAGTGGAAGGAGTCCTTTTCCAACACTTCGCCGTATCGGTGGAGTTGGTGTACGGTCTCTTCTGGCGCCCTTTGGAGGAAAAGTTGCCTGAACAGTTCCTGTTGGAGATGCTGCCCCAGGTCAGCCTTCGTTACCGGTACTGATCCTGGGCAAGATAACTGTGGTTGATATGCTCCTGCATGAGCGACAGCCCGATTTCCGTATCGCCGTTCCTCAGCGCCTCGATGATCGTGGGGTGTTGGGCTATGATCTTGGGTAGATTGGTGTTGTCCAGGTTCTGAGCGATGCGAAGCAGCTGCACCTTTGCATCGAGTCGCTCATACACATCATACAGGGCCCTGTTGCCGGTGCATTTCACCAATTCCAAGTGGAATTCGCTATCCTTCACAAATACTTCGGCACGATTGCCGATGCTCATATAATATTGGCAGTCGGCAGCCAGACGGGAAAGGCTCTCGATATGTTGCTCGACCGCCTCTCTGGTAAGCGATTTGACGGTCAACTCCTCAAGGGCCAGCCTCACCTTCGCGATATCCTGTACTTCCTTCTCATCGACCTTGTACACCATGGCATGGCTGCGGGGTTTGATGATCACCAGACCATATTCACTCAAACGCCTGATGGCTTCCCTGATGGGAGTCCTCGATACACCGAACTGTTGGGCGAGCTGTTCCTCGCTGATCACCATGCCCCCTGTGAGCTCACCACTGAGGATCTGGTGTTTTACCAGTGCATAGACTTTGTCGCTGAGACTCTCTTTGTTGATGCTG
>Ga0334898_1003927_pt1 | contig 11526 bp, 6 predicted proteins | sample GraSluR3_MG_10_FD_207228 | JGI IMG/M metagenome (GOLD analysis project Ga0334898, IMG submission 207228) | Sludge microbial communities from methane-producing bioreactor in Wageningen University, Netherlands - Granular Sludge_3_08-R3 | ecosystem: Engineered > Bioreactor > Anaerobic > Unclassified... | reverse complement strand
TCTCTGAAGAGCTTCGCCACCCGGTTCGAAGAGGCCCTCAGCCTCCCCGGATCGTTCCAGCTGAAGGTCGCCACCGGCACCGACAGGAGGCGGATCGGAACCTCCTCGACCTCGAAGTCTATCTGGGCGGTGCGCTTGGGCGCAAAAGGTGGCGAAGGGATATCTTATGCCGTGAAATATTATCCCGGGGCTCCGAAGATATTCGCACCAAGGCCGATCTCCAACAGGCCAGAGTCGCGATCGAAAGTGCCCATCAAAAAGTATGCTTCCGATGACGAGATCCATCTCGACTTCGTCGGAGTCGACATGGACGTCTGGGCCCGGGAGTTCCTGGCGGCGTTCGACAGGTTCCTGACGCCGGAGTATCTCTCTCCGGCCCGTCTGCTGATGAAGGATGATGAAGAGGGCTTCATCGAGAAGCTTTTGGGCTATAAAAAATCGCTGGCCAGCTCCATAAGCGATCTCGCGTCTCCGGTCTATTTTGGCGACTCCGATGACGGCCTGGCAGAGGCGAAAGAGGCGTATAGACAGCAGCTTCTGGTCCAGCTCTCCAACGCCTACGCCACCGACGCCGTGATCCAGTTCGATGTGGAGGTCGACGCCGATATCCCCCATCCGGGCTACTCCAGCCCGCCCCGTCTCTTCGGCGTCCCGGCTCCAAAAGATGGCGGAGAGTCTCAGAACGGGGATGTATCCCTGACGGCGGCGAAGATCCCCCTTGATGAGGGGTCAAAGAAGCTGACGTTCCTCCTGCAGACGAAGGAGGCTAGGAAGGAGGGCGATCCCGCAACTCCGATGAAAAGCTACGTACGCCTGGACCTCTCGTTCCAGGGATCGAAGATCGAGCACGAGATCGGAAGGCTTCCGGGGATAGATGATGGCTACGAGGCGTCGTCCTGGCTCTCCTTCGTGACGCCGCCGGCAGGAGACTTCTCCCTGACGAAGCCCCTCGGCTCCTTCGACGTCCCCCTCGTCCTCCGGGCCATCCCGACGGCTCCATCGATGATCGGCCAGGCGGGGCTTTCGCAGCTCGAAGAGATCACCCCCTCCCAGATCGACGAGGCGGTGATCTGGGACTACTCCTTCGACTACAGCCAGAGCCGCCACGAGCCCCAGGACGAGATCTCCTTCCGGGTGGAGTTCAACCTCCAGCCCGGGTTGAGAGCTCTATCCTCACCCATCGACGACCTCTTCTCCGCCCTGGCAGAGTTTGTGACCGTCTACCCTGATGTGGCGAAGGACCTCGACGGCGTCCTGCGGAAGATCGACGGAAAGGCGGAGAAGGGAGAGCGGGAGAGGGCGTATAAGGCCCTCGAGTTCTTTTCCGATCTCGTCGGCGGCGTCGCCAACGCCTGGAAGTCGTCGAAGGGAGCCGAATTTGCCGGAGGGTATGGGGGGGGCAAAGTTGCCGACGGCTGCAAGTTCAGCATAAGAGAAGAGTCCAAGAGGATTGACTACCCCGACGGAACCACGGTGGAGGCCCTGATGATCAGAGTAAAGGGGGATTGGCTCTCCTCTGGGATCTCCACCCCGATCGTCTTCATCGAGGGATACGATACCGTCTCAGCTGCCGTCCTTGAGGACGGCTCCGAGGTCCGATATCTCTTCAAGTCTGGGGAGGGCAAGTATCTCTCCGCCTCCGTAGGGCGGGCCATCCCGGGCCGCACCGTCACTCTCCCGGAACTCAACGTATTGGAGAAGCAGAGCGCCCGGTCCGTCGCCAGCCTCAGCCGTAACGAGGAGCTCGTCCCCGAAAAGAAGACCGCCGATCCCTTCGTATATAGAACCTCGGAGATCCAGTTCGCAAACCCGCACCGACCGAAGCTGGGATGGGACGATCGTATCGATATCTCCCTCGTCGGATCTCCGGACGGAGAGGCTCTTCGCCGTCCCCTGGCAGAGCATCTCTCTTCGTTCTTCGAGAACCTCTTCAAGAACCAGACGGCCGGTTCGAGGGATCTCTTCACCCTCCAGCTGGAGTGCATCTATGAGTACCTGGTGAACCCCGGGCTTCCGTGGGTGACGATGCCGGTCCTCTTCGTCCCCTCCTCTCCCTTCGACGGCGACGGACCAGCGGTCTCCCTGGGGGGATCCTCCGGCGGCCAAGATCGGTCCACCTCCCTCATCAGCATACTCTCTCAAGGGATCTGGAGGTGGTTCGAAGAGAACTCGCCTCATGAGGCGGAGAAAGGGGCCCTGAAGTTCGGCCTGACCCTTCTATCGGATCTGACGGATGAATCGATGCCGCTCCTCCGGCTCACCGATCTGAGCCTGCCCCTCGATCGGGTGACAGACCTGCCGAAGGCGGATCGCTGAGAACGGGGGGAAATCTGGGTTCGGTCCTTCCTCCTTCCAGGTCCTTAAGAGGCCCCGGCAGAATCGAACCTCCGCCGGCCTCGGCCAATCCCGTCTCGACTCCGTCGAAAAGGTAAAATGCCTGTACATCTCTGGACACCGATGGAGGAGATTGTCATGAAGGTCCTTGTCAGCGACCCTCTCTCGGAAGAGGGCGTGCGAAAGCTGGAGACGGAGATGGAGGTGGACGTCATCACCAACCTCTCCCCCGAAGAGCTGGTAGAGAGAATCAAAGATTACGACGCCCTCGCCATCAGGAGCGGGACGAAGGTGACGGCGGAGGTGATCGCCGCCGCCGATAAATTGAAGGTCATCGGCCGGGCCGGGGTCGGCGTCGACAACGTAGACATCGATGCCGCCACCAAGAAGGGGATCATCGTCGTCAACACCCCCGGCGGAAACACCATCTCGGCGGCGGAGCACACCATCGCCATGATGTTATCTCTCGCGAGGAACATCCCCCTGGCGAACACCTCCCTCAAGGCCGGAGAGTGGAACCGGAAGAGGTACACCGGGGTCGAGGTCTACAACAAGACCCTGGGGATCGTCGGCCTCGGGAGGATCGGGGCCGAGATCGCCTCGAGGATGAAGGCCTTCGGGATGCGGATCCTCGCCTTCGACCCCTTTGTGACGGCGGAGAGGGCGGCTGACCTCGGAATCAGGCTTGCGACCCTCGACGAGATCTTCAGAGAGAGCGACTTCATCACCGTCCACACCCCCCTCACCAAGGAGACCCGAAACCTCATCGATGAGGACCAGTTCAAGATCATGAAGCCCGGGGTCCGGCTTATCAACTGCGCCCGGGGCGGGATCATCAACGAGGAGGCCCTGGCGAAGGCGGTCGCCGAGGGGAGGGTGGCGGGGGCCGCCGTCGACGTCTTCACCAAGGAGCCGCCAGCAGGTAACCCCCTCCTCGATCAGGCCGGGATCATCGTCACCCCCCACCTCGGAGCCTCCACCGCCGAGGCCCAGGTGAACGTGGCGGTGGCGGTCGCCGAGCAGATCCTGGCGGTGGCGCGAGGCGAGCTCCCCCCCAACGCCCTGAACATGCCCGCCATCTCCTCGGAGACCCTGGCTGCCATGCGCCCCTTCATGGACCTGGTGGAGAAGATGGGGCGGCTCGCAGCCCAGCTCGGGGAGGACGGCTACGACCGGCTGGAGATCGTCTACGGCGGGACCGTCGCCGAGAAGGATACAAAGCCCGTCACCATATCGGCGGTGAAGGGATTTCTGGACTCCCTGGGCCACAGCGCGAACTTCGTAAACTCCCTCGTCAAGCTGAGGGAATGCGGGATCGCCCTCACTGAGAGCAAGACCGATTCGACGAACGGGTACAGCAACATCGTCACCCTCACCCTCTGGGGGCCCAAGGGCTCCGTATCGGTATACGGGACCGTCTACGGCAAGAACGAGGGGAGGATTGTCCAGATCAACGAGTACCGGGTCTACGTCCCCACTGAGGGTTACATGATCATGGCGATCCACGAGGACCGGCCGAACATCATCGGACCCTGCTGCGTCGTTTTGGGCGAGGACTCGATCAACATCGGCGGTATGCACGTCGGGAGGAAGGCCTCGGGCGGGGAGCAGATCATGGTCCTGAACGTCGACCACCCCGTCTCCGAAGAGACCCTGGGGAGGCTCACCTCCGTCTCGGGGGTCATCAAGGCTAAGATGATAAAGCTATAAAAAGAGCTTCAGGAGAGGTCGGCCTTCATCCGTCTGACCAGCTCCTCCTTTATCTCGCCGGTCCGGTCCCCGCCGCAGACCGCTCCTCTGACCCCGATGATCTCGGGGTCGACCCTCTTTAGAAGCGCGAGGTCTGCAAACTTAATCGTCCCGGCGATCGCCACCTCCATCCCCAGGTCGTGGCCGAGGGCGATGAAGTCGGAGATCTCCGATTCGGTCATGAACTCGAAGGTCGACTTGCCGTCCTTGATCGCGGTGTCGACCATCACCACGTCGGCCCCGCACTCGGCGGCGACCTCCGGCAGCTCCATGGGAGAGATCGACCCGACCCGGGAGGCGTCGGAGTAGGCCGCGGCCACCAGCCTCTTATTGGCGTCGAACTCCTTGACCGACCTCACCAGGGGTCGGAGCATCTCCGCCGCTTCATCCCGGTCCCGGATCTTGAGGAGCCCCACCTTGATGTAGTCGGCTCCGGAGAAGGCGGCTCCCAGGGCGGCGAGGCTGGCGGTTCCGGGCTTGAAGTCGAAGTCGCCGATGGTGGCGCTGACGGGGACCCTTCCGGCGGCGACCTCTGCGACGGACCTGATCACCCAGGGGAAGTTAGCCCCCAGGGACCCCTCCCGGGGGTTCTTGACGTCCAGGATGTCTGCGCCTCCTGCCATCGCCGCCTCCGCCTCGACGGCGTTTATCGGACTGACCAACAACCTCATATCGTCCCATCCTCGTTCTCTAAAATCATGACGCGCTGCGTCTTTGTCCTCGACCTATTTAACGGTTCGGCGGTCCACGCCGTCCGGGGGGAGCGGGAGAAGTACCGACCGATCCAGGAGATGAGCAAGATCGTCGGAACCTCCGACCCCCTCTCGATCCTGGATCTTCTCCGGCCGAAGGAGGTCTACGTCGCCGACCTCGATCGGATTATGGGGGCCGGCGAGAACCTGGACCTGATCGGCGAGATCGCCAGAAGGGCGGAGACTATGGCGGACATCGGGATCTCGTCGAAAGATGAGCTGGACCTTCTTCCTCCATCGGTCAAGCCGGTCCTGGGAACGGAGACGGGGTCCATATCCCTCCTCGAGGAGGCGTCGTCGAGAAGGGACGTAGTCGTCAGCATCGATCTCCTCGGGGGCGAGGTCCTATCCCGGGACCCCGCCCTCAAGATCCCGCCCCTCGACCTGATCCGGAAGCTGAACCCCCTCCCCATCAGGGAGGTCATCCTCTTGTCCCTGGACCGGGTGGGGACCTCAAAGGGGCTCGATGAGCGTTTTCTCCGTGCGGCCGCAGATCTCAGCGATCATCCCCTCCTCCTCGGCGGCGGGGCGAGGGATGTTCGGGACTTGGAGCGGCTGGAGGATTTGGGGCTTGCCGGCGCCCTCGTCGCCACGGCGGTCCACCAGGGGAAGGTCCCCCTCGGCGCCCTCAGAGGATGAGTTCCTTCACCTCCGTGGCCCTCTCCCAATTTCCCCCCCTCCGCCGGATCAGATCGAGAGGATGACGTTGAGGATCGTCCCGACGATCGTCGCCGCCAAAACCATGATCAGAGCCGACCTAGCGGTATTCTTCAGCCCCAGCTCCTTCATGAAGACGGCGAAGGTGGCAACGCACGGGAAGTACATCGCGAGGACGACGGAGGCGACGACCAGCTGGCCCGCCGTCATCCCCAAGGGCGCCAGCATCCCCACAGCCACGTCCTTTCTCAGAAACCCGACGATCATGGTGGCAGCGGCGTCCTTCGGGAGGCCGAAGAGGCCGGTGATGATCGGCTCCGCCAGGCCTCCGACGAGATCGACGACCCCGGCGATGAAGAGGACGTTCATCAGAAAGACCCCCAGGAGGACGTAGGGGACCGCCTCCTTCAGGAAGTGCTTCGACCTCATCCAGGTCTTCTTGAAGAGGGCTCTGCCGTCGGGGACCCGGTAGGGAGGGATCTCAAGGAAGATCTCCGGCGACTCCCCCCCGACGATCCTCGAGAGGATGAAGCCGGCGGAGATGAAGACGAGGAAGAGGGTCCCGTAGACGATGGCGATGTACCGGAGGCCGAAGGGGCCGAGGAGCCCCCAGATCATGGCGTTCTGGGCGGCGCAGGGGACGGAGACTGCCATCAGGGTGGCGGCGAGGTACCTCTGCTTTTCCGACTCCAGGACCCTCGTGGCCATGACGCCGGGGACGTTGCAGCCTAGGCCGAGGATGCACGGGACCACCGCAGCGCCGTGGAGGCCGACCCGGTGCATCAGGGCGTCGACGAGGACGCTGATCCTGGGGAGGTAGCCGACGTCCTCCAGCACCCCCAGGACGATGTAGAAGGGGATGACGAAGGGGAGGACCATCCCCAGGGGGACGTAGAGGCCGGTGGTGAGGAGGCCGAAGGAGGTGTCGATCTCCGGGGATGTCCCGATGAGGATGTCGCGCAAGATGCCGGAGGTGTTCTGGCCGACGACCTCGGTGATCCAGGCCCCGTAGAAGGCGAAGGCGGGGTCGAGGATGGTGTCGATGAGAGCCTCCCCGACCTTGATCACCCCGGTGAAGGATATGTATAGAACGAGGAGGCCGAAGGGGACGCCGAAGAGGGGCTTGATCGTCGCCTCCTCCAGCTTCTCGAGGAGGGAGGGGTGCTTGTGGACGACCCTCTGGGACCGCTCTACGATCTCGCCGACCCGCGCCCACCTCTGGTCCGCCGACTCGAACCTCACCGGGGTAGGAACCCGAGCCCTCGGTATCGCCTCCGCCAGCTCCCTGATCCCCTGGCCGCTGACCGCCACCGCCGGAACCACGGGGACCCCCAGCTCCTCCTCCAGGGCGGCGAGGTCGATCTCAATCCCCGTCCTCGTCGCCACGTCCCAGAGGTTGAGGACGACGACCGTCGGGAGCCCCCGCTCCAGGATCTGGAGGGTGAGGTTCAGGTTCCGCTCGAGGTTGGTGGCGTCTACGACGTCGACGACGACGTCCGCCCCCTCCTCGAAGATCTCCCTCGTCACCTCCTCCGCCCGGCAGGAGGGCTCCAGGGAGTAGACGCCGGGGGGGTCTATCACCTCGGCGCTCTCCCCAGCGATGGAGGTCCTGCCGAGGGTGTACTCGACGGTGGTTCCTGGGTAGTTGGAGGAGATCACCTCGATCCCCGTGAGCCTGGAGAATACGACGCTCTTTCCGACGTTGGGGTTTCCCATCAGTATTATCTTCAAAACCGGAAGCTCCATTCAATTATCGGGCCGGACCTGATCCGATATGATCCCCAGGCTCCGGCCCCCGTGCCTCCTTCGGCCTCTCGCCGCTATCTCTTATATCGCTTTTGCCCACCCCCGCGCCTCCCGGCTCACAGCCCCATTTTTCTCCGTCGCCCCCATCCCGTCCTTGTCCATCCCGTCTTTCCCCCTTCTGCCCGATCGTCGGGGCAGCTTTATCACCGGCGGAGGCCGAAGGAAAGGCATGGCCTACGACCACCGCCGCCACGCCGGGAACGCCGGAGACCTCTGGAAGCACCTCGTCCTCGCCGAGGTGGCAGACCGGCTCTTCGAGGCGGGAGTCCGGGTCTACGTCGAGAGCCACGCCGGACGCCCCGAATACCAGCTCCGTCCCGGAGGGGAGTGGGAGGGGGGGATCGGGCGGATCTGGCCGATTCCGGAGGAGATGGCGACCCATCCCTACTTTCAAATCCTGGCCGCCTTGAACCCTCAGGGCCTTGAGCTGTATCCGGGGTCCGCCTCCATCGTCCTCCACCTCGCGAGGAAGCGCGGCTTCTCCCTGAGGTCAGAGCTCTGGGATACGAGCCCCGAGGTCGAGGCGGCCTGGTTCTCCTCTCGCCAGGAGGGGGTCCGGTTCCACCTGGGGGACGGCTTCTCCGGGGCGGGGCGGCTCGCAGGCGTTCTGAAGGAGCCCGCCCTCCTCCTCGTCGACTCCCCCTGGACCGACCCCCGGGACGCCGACCTCGCCCGAGGGCTGATATCGAGGGCCGTCGGGGCCGGGTGGGTCGTCCTCTCCTGGGAGGCGATCGACGGATCTTCTCGCCGAGAGGCGGCCTTCCGCCGGCGAGGGTTCGATCTCCTCTTCGAGGAGGCGGGGCTCGCCGGGACCGGGAAGGGGGCGAGGATGACCCTCGCCTGGGGGGATCGGCATCCAGACCTGATCGACGATCTGATCGGGGGGCTTTTGGGGATCGAGGAGGAGCTCCCCAGGGCGGCTAGGCGGATGACGGTCCGGATGTCAGAATCTTTTTAACGTATCTCCGCCAAGCTGAGGCCGGAAGATCGAGGCCCCATCTTTTGCCTCCAGGCCGAGGGCCGAGGAGGGGGTGTCGAGGCCGGGGGAGGCGTGCGGGATTTTGGGGATAGGGTGTATAGGTGGATGAGGAGATTATGGCGCAGGGGGACATTCCGATGAAGAAGGAGAAGAGGGATCTGGATCAGGATCTGGATCAGGATTACAGGCGGGAGAGGGAGATCTGGCCGGAGAAGTTCGCCTCCGTCGGCGCGATATTCAGAAAGATCCACCCCGGCGACCGGATATTCATAGGGACCGGGTGCGGCGAGCCCCAGCACCTCCTCAAGGCCCTCGTCGAGTACGTAAAAAGTAACCCCAAGGCCTTCTTCGAGGCGGAGGTGATCCACGTCTGGTCCCTCGGGGTCGCCCCCTACGCCGATGAGAAGCTCGCCGAGAACTTCCGGCTCGACTCCTTCTTCATCGGCGACAGCACCCGGGACGCCGTCAACCGGGGGGCGGCCGACTACACCCCCATCTTCCTCTCCCAGGTCCCCGATCTGTTCCGAAGAGAGATCACCCCCATCGACGTCGCCCTGGTCCAGACCTCCCCCCCCGACGAGCACGGGTACATGAGTTTGGGGGTGTCGGTCGACATCGTCAAGGCCGCCCTGGAGATGGCGCCCCTGGTCATCGCCCAGGTGAACCGGTTCATGCCCCGGATCCACGGCGACGGCTTTCTGAGCGTCGAGGATGTGGACTATCTCGTCCCTTACGACGAGCCGCTCCTGGAGTACCGCCCCGTCGTAGTCAGCGACACCGCGGCGAGGATCGCCTCCTACGTCGCCCGGATCATCGAGGACGGCTCCACGGTCCAGGTGGGGTACGGCTACGCCCCCAACGCCCTCCTCTCCCATCTCCACAAGAAAAAGCACCTGGGGATTCACACCGAGCTTCTCACCGACGGGATCGTGGAATTGATGAAATCGGGGGTCGTCGACAACTCCAGAAAATCCATCGACCGGGGAAAGACCGTCGCGGCATTCTGCATGGGGCGGGCCGAGACCTACGAGTACCTGGACGATAACCCGTCGGTCGAGTTCAAGACGATCGACTACACCAATAACCCCCTGATCATATCGAAGATCAAGAGGATGACCGCCATCAACAGCGCCATGGAGATCGACCTCACTGGCCAGGCCACCGCCGAGTCCCTGGGCAGCACCTTCTATAGCGGGATCGGGGGGCAGGCCGACTTCATGAGGGGAGCCCTCCTCGCGCCGGGAGGAAAGTCGATCCTCGCCCTCCCCTCCACCGCCCTCGGCGGCAAGGTCTCGCGAATCGTCCCCGCCCTACTCCCCGGATCTGGCGTCACCCTGACGCGGGGGGACGTTCAGTATGTCGTCACCGAGCGGGGGATCGCCTACCTCCAGGGCAAGAACATCCGGGAGCGGGCGATGGACCTCATCTCAATCGCCCACCCGGACTTTCAGCCCTGGCTGATCGAGGAGGCGAAGAGGCTTAATTTGATCTACCAGGACCAGCCCTTCATCCCCGGAAAACGCGGCGAGTACCCCGAGCACCTCGCCATTCACAGGACGACCCGTTCTGGCCAGGGCCTCGAGATCCTCCTCCGCCCCGTCAGGATCAGCGACGAGCCGCTGATCAAGGAGTTCTTCTACAGCCTCTCCGACGAGAGCCTCTACACCAGGTTCATCTCCGCGAGGAAGAACGTCCCCCGGGAGGTGAGGCAGGAGTTCGTCGCCGTCGACTACTCCCGGGACATGGTGATCCTCGCGGTCGTCGAGGAGGAGCGCGAGCAGGAGACGGTGGTCGGGGTCGGCCAGTACAGCCTCAACCCGGATATGCACACCGCGGAGGTGGCTTTAGTCGTAAGAGACGACTTCCAGGGGAAGGGCGTGGGAAGCGAGCTCCTCCACAACCTCACCTACCTCGCGAAGAGGCAGGGGCTCCTCGGCTTCTCCGCCGAGGTCCTGGTCACCAACCGGCCGATGATGGCCCTCTTCGAGGGGATGGGCTTTGAGATCGAGAAGAGGCGGGAGGAGGGGGTCTTCGAGATGAGGATGAGGTTCAGGGAGGTGTGAGAGTGGACTTGACTATCTTAAAGTTGGAATCGATTATTGGATATTGAATGGGCAAAGGGATGATCTTTGCGATGAAAGATTAGACGAATCAAAGCAGCTATTAAAAATCAGAACTGAGGTCTAAGTACTCATTAAGTCCCTATTTATCATCGAAGATATATAATTATTAGTGAGGATTTAAAATGGGCCGCAAGCTATTGAATTCCAGTGCAGCGAATCTAAAGAGATTTGATAAAACTTTTAGACTTAGTCTTGATCCTGCTTACGAAGATAAAGCCGAGATTTCTGACCCCTTTTTTGAGACGATCGTCATTCCGAAGGTCAAACTAAATCAAGAGTTCGGAGAGATTGACCGGCTTAACCGTGAGAATACAGTCAATTTTTTTTATAACAGAGGCTTAGCTCTTTATAGTCGAGGCAACTATGACAAGGCCATCCAGGTTTTCGACAAGGTCCTCAGACTAGACCACAAGAATTTACACGCCTGGTATTACAAAGGCCTTGCTAACTACGACCTTGGCAAATTAGATGATGCCATCCAGGCTTTCGACGAAGTCATTCGACTCAATCCCGAGAAAACATATGCTTGGTATTACAAAAGCCTTGCTCACTACTTGCTAGAAAAATACGATGATGCCATCCAGGCTTTTGACGAGGTCATCCGCCTCAATCCTAAGAATGTAGACGCGTGGTATTACAAAGGTATTGCTCACTACGGGCTAGAAAAATACGATGATGCCATCCAGGCTTTTGACGAGGTCATCCGCCTCAATCCTAAGAATGTAGACGCGTGGTATTACAAAGGTCGTGCTATCAAAAAAATGAATCTCGGGAAGATAAGTTTCAGAAAAATTGGCAAGTACTCCAGAAGAGCAATGTTAGCTTTTGATGAGGTCATCCGCCTTAATCCCAAGAATACATATGCTTGGTATCACAAAGGTGTCATTCTTTATAATAGTGGAAAGTACGAAGGTGCCATCCAGGCTTTCGACGAAGTAATCAAGCTAGATCGCAAGAATTCAGACGCTTGGTATTACAAAGGAGTCAGTCTTCATAATATAGGCAAATGTGAAGATGCCGTCCAGGCTTTCGACGAGGTCATTCGACTTAATCCTGAAAATACGGATGCTTGGTACCACAAAGATAAGGTTCTGAGGAAACTGTATTTCAAAAAAATGAGCAAATC
>Ga0334898_1003922_pt1 | contig 11541 bp, 7 predicted proteins | sample GraSluR3_MG_10_FD_207228 | JGI IMG/M metagenome (GOLD analysis project Ga0334898, IMG submission 207228) | Sludge microbial communities from methane-producing bioreactor in Wageningen University, Netherlands - Granular Sludge_3_08-R3 | ecosystem: Engineered > Bioreactor > Anaerobic > Unclassified... | reverse complement strand
TTGTGTAAAAAATCGTTTCATCCATTTCAGCATAATTATAAGTATGTGGCTCGGGAGTTTGATTAAATTTTATCCTGAAATCGGGAAAGAATTTGTCAATCTCTTCAATGTTTTTAGTGGCAATTGCCGGACCATCATATATTTCTCGTAGTTCTTCAAGATTTGCTCCAGGCATACACCCGGCTACTATTAATTGTGCTTTATGCTGTTTTAACTCCTTAATTGTTTTAATAGAATTTACTACGTCTTGAGGTGATACAGAGCAGGTAACATATACTATGTAATCAACATCATCTAAGCTGTCTGATATAATGTAATTATTAATGCTAAAATAATTCCTGATTTTTGATGCATCAAGACTGCGTAAAGGGCATTGCGAAGGTGGGTCAATTACAAATACTTTTTTTTTGTTACTGTTCATACTTATTATTTAAATCAGAGTATAATTAATATTTTTTCTTTTGAAAAATGGAAATATTGTATTGGATAGTTTTGATTTTTTTGTTTGATAAAAAATATTAGTGCTAATATGTGCTAAAAATTCCTGATGCTTTTCTAATAATGCGGAATTCATTTTATTTCCGATATCATTAATATTCTCATCAAACGAGTTTATGATTTTTGTTGCATAAGATTCTATTAGATTTGCCCTAGCGTTTTTGTAATGTATATACGATTTACGTAAATTATCGTCAACTTTATAAGAATATTTATCGCAGGGGATTGTTTTTTTTCCGCTTATAAGTCCAAAATCAAACTTGTAATACATAAAATCAATTAGCATTTGTACGGGGCTGTAAGAACAGAATGCATTTTTTATATCTTCAATTGTATTGCTTTTATATTTAATTTGAGGTGTTAAATATCTCTTATTATAGTTTAATAGTTTTTCTATTCCTAAATCATGAAATATTTTGGTTCCCGGATATGCAGAAACTTCTCTTGAAATATTTCCGTATATATGTAGCTGATCAACCTTTTTTAAAAAATTTATATTTTCTAATAATTTATTTTTGTTTGAATATGGATTAAACATTATAAAACCAATATGTAACCCAATATTACACTCGCTGAGTATTTTATAGGCCCCTAAAGCATCATTAACATTTGAAGATTTATTATAATAAGCCAAATCTTCATCAGAGCCAGACTCAAATCCACAAAATACCATTGTTAATCCTGCTTTTTTTAGCTTTTCCCAGAATTCAATACCGGCTTTAACAATTGCTTTAGCTTGACAGGCTAGTTTAATTTCAATTTTAATATTATTTAATAATATATAATCTGCGATTTTAGAAACTCTCGCAATGGTTTTGTCATTTAAACCTAAAAAGTCGCTATCAGGAAAATAAATCGATATTTCTTTATTTTCGCTGCTTTGGACTATTTCGGTAATGTCTTTGAGGACTTTTTCCGGACTTTGATATCTATATTTGCTATTACCTGTTAGTTTCATATAATACGGAGTACAGCAAAATGAACAATTAGAAACACATCCTCTTGAAGTAACTAACGAAATTTCATTTGTAAAAGGTATTTGCTGACTACCTAAATTAGGTAATAAATCTAAGTCAGGGAATACGCTTGCATTATTTTCGATAATACTCTCATTTAATCTATATACTAATCCGTCAATTTCGGTAAAATTTGTTTGTTGTATTTTTAAAATTGTCAATATTAATTTGGGGAACGAAACTTCTGCTTCACCTTTTATAATATAGTCAATTTCATCAAAGTCTGTTAAAATATCAATAGCTGTAATTGAAGCATGAACTCCTCCAAGAATAATTATTGTGTTAGGTAATTTGGACTTTATCTTTTTTATTAAGCCTATTATTCTTTCCATTGTATATTGAAATGGAGAAAACCCAATTATTTTCGGTTTTGATTTTAATATCTTTTTTAGAATATTTTCATCATTCAAATTATTAAAATCACCATCTAACACATTAATATCTATATTATAATTTTTAGAGATTTCTTTTAAACATAGAATCCCTAAATGAGGTTGAGGCATATAAAGTTTGTTGTCTTTTTTAAAATTTATTGTGCTTAGATTTATTAAAAAGACTCTATTCTTATTATGTCCTTTAGTATTCATTTTTACGTATTATGATTGTTCTAATCTATGAACAAAAACCAAATTTACTTATTATATTCTATTTATTATGCAAGAATGCACCTATTTTATCAAAAACATTAGTTCTTATCTTTCCAAGATAGCAATCGTACCATTCTTCGGAGCCCGACATACATTTTGTATTTCGTTTGTTAGGGATAAATGTACCCTCAAATAAATTGCCAAAGCTTTTCTTTACAGAGAAACATTGAATTACATTTCCGAAGTTATCCATTGTAAAGTATCTGTGTCCGGCCTCGCAAATAATGCCTTTCTTTGTTGTCTGAGGCCATGGGAAATTAACTTCACTTTTCTTTAGATCAGCTAATCTAGCAATTATTTCGAGTTGTTGGTCTGAGTATTCGTAGGGGTAGTGTTTACCCTCGAACTCTCCACGATATGGAATAGGCATTATTTTTTCTACTCCGTGTTTGTGTAAGTATTCAAAATCTTTTTCAATGCGGTTAAATAGTGGGGGATATGTAACATAATTTCCAATTATATTATAACCATGATCTTTCAGGAAGTGGTATTTTTCAATATATTTCGAGAAATCAGGATCAACTTTTTCTCTTTCGAGTACATGAAAAGAGGCACTTAAAAGCATTACTCTGTCGGTAGGGACATAATCGGGGAATTTAAAAACATTATCGGAGCACAAATTTGTAGATATCTGAATATGATGTTTTTTTGTAAGTTCATGCATTAAGGGTAAAAAGTCTGGCATTAAAAATGGTTCACCACCAAGGAAGAAAATTAACCAGCTTTTGCCGGTTTTATTAAAACTTTCGGCAATATGCTCGGGAGTATAAATTTTGGTTATGAAATTATCCAATATTTCTTTTGCATTGTAGCAATATACACAATTGAAATTGCAATGGCTTGATATAGTCCAGAGCATTTTGTATTTGTATTTTCTTGAAACTTCAAGGTAAAATTTTTTATTTTGCATAATAGTATTTATAAAAAAATCAAGAGTTTAAATTACGTCTGCCATAATTGCTTCTACACGTCTAAAATAAAATAAGCTTCCGATAAATATCAATAATGTTGGGATAAGCCCAAATAAATAGTATATCGAAAACTCAGAGCCTAATAAAATCCATCTGTAAAGAGCAATTACTCCTGCCATTGGATTTAAATAAATAAAAAAATGATATTGTGACGGTATCATTATTGTATCAAAAAACACAGGTGTTAAAAGTATCCCAAAACCTATAAGGAATGGAATAATAAGCATGGCATCTCGATAGCGAACTGTAATTGCACTAAGCCAAATGCCAACACTAAGCCCTACAATCATATTACATAAGAGTGCTAAAGGAAGTGCAATAATGTTTATTGAAAAGCTGTGCGAATAATAAATTACAATGCCGGCATATACAATAAACCATGAAGCAAATTCAACCAAACCTACTATTGATTTATAAAAAGGAAGAATTAATTTTGGGAAAAATACTTTTTTAATTATGTGCTGCGATTGCATTAGTGATGTGCCTGAATAGGTAACAATATAAGAAAAATAATACCAGGCAATTATCCCGGGATATGCAAATACTAAATATGGTACATCTCCTGAACTAAATCCTCCCAATTTTCCAAAAAAGAAATTTGCAATTAAGGCTGCTGCTATTGCTTGAACAAGACTCCATAAAATTCCTAAACGGGTTTGTGTATATTGTACTTTAATGTCGCGGATTGTAAATACCTTAATAAGAGCCCTGTATTCCCACATTTTTTTTAATTGTAGTGATACCGGTTTTTTCTGTGTGTTTTCTATTATAATTTTTTGGTGCAATTAATTAATCTATTTTTTAAACAACAAATATACAAAAGCTAATTAAGAGAGATAATAATAATAGACTTTTAAATTTTATTAAATTTGCTCAATTAATAGTTTGAATAGGTGAAAAAAATGAGTTTTCGAATAAAGGAGATATATCTATTGCTGATACCCATTGTGTTGGCGGTAATTGTTTATTCGGGTACTGCAGGTTTTGATTTTGTAAATTGGGACGATGATGATAATATTCGTTTTAATCCCAGATTTACAGAGTTAAGCAAAGAAAACCTAAGCTATCATTATCAGGAAAATAGATATAAGGCAATAGCAATATGGACTTATATGGTTGAATATCAGGTGTCGGGGGCGTCTCCAAAATTGCATCACATCACAAATTTAATTTTGCATATTATTAATATTGTTTTGGTCTTTTTCTTTATTCGACTTATTTTACCAAGTAAAAAATTTACACCTTTAATTGTAGCTGCTTTGTTTGCTGTTCATCCGGCATTTGTAGAAGCTGTGGCATGGATAACAGGACGTAAGGATTTGCTATTTGTGCTTTTCTCACTACTGTCTTTTATTTCATATATTAAATGTATTAAGAGCGAAAAACTTAAGAAAAAGTATTTATGGTTTTTTATCTCAGGTGTAATAGTATATCTTGCAAGTTTAGCAAAAATTCAGGCATTGGCATTGCCGGTTGTCCTATTGGCTCTCGATTGGTATTTTTATAAGAAGCTTAATTGGGAATCGATTATTGAAAAAGTATTTTTAATATTTATTTTGCTCGATTTATGGGCATTTGCACTTATTACTATTATCGTTCTGATAACAATAAAAAAGATGGATGTTATTAAACGATTTTTCTTTTCTAAGTACTATATGTTGGCGATTTTGATTGGATTTTGGTTGATTTTTCATGTTTTAACATCTTTTATCAAATCATGCAGAGTTTTAGGAACATTTGATTTCAGCATATGGATTTTTGCTGCACTAGCAGTCTTTTCTTCAGTATTTCTTTTGCTCAATTTATTTAATAAAAAGCTTTACAATAGAATTCAAAATTTAAGTAAGCTAAACAAGGGATTGTTTACTATACTATTACTACTGTTTGTACTTGTGTTTGTACTCGACTTTCATCATTTTAATATGATAGAGAGAATAAAATATAATTTAGCTGGTTTAAATTTAAAATCCTTAGTCGGTTTTTGGGATAATCCTATGGATTCTGGTAATGCTTTTTCTTTTGGTGAACGTTTTCTTTTGATGGGATTTAGTTTTTTTTATTACATAAAACGTTTTTTTCTTCTGCAAGGTCAAAACCCAATGGTAAGTTACCCTGAACGTTTGACTGATGGTTCATTACCTAATTATATAATATCAGACTTTTTTATTGCTTTAATAGTGTTTGCGATTTTTGCTTTTATCCTTTTTAAGTATTTTAATAAAAATCGAATTGTTGTATTGGGTATTTTAATTTTTCTTGTAAATATTTCAATTGTAATGCATATTATACCTATCGAAGGGCGAATATTGGCTGCCGATAGATATGCTTACGTTTCGTTTTGGGGACTGTTTATTGTTATTGCTTATTCTATCGATAAACTTCTTTTAAAGTATAATTATTTAAAACTTGGAGCAGTAAGTTTAATATGTGTGTTTTTAGCAATTAACTCTTACTCTAATGTGGCTTATTGGAAAAATTCATATACATTATGGCTTAAAGCAGTAAGCGAAGATAAATATAATTCTTATGCTCTTAATGCTCTAGGTATTGCTTATTTAGAGATTAAAGAGAATGTTGATAGTGCTTTAATAATGATAGATAGGGCACTTAATATTAACCCGAATGTTCCTGAATATCATGTTGATAAAGGGCGTGTGTTGTTTAAACTTGACTCTTTAGATTCTGCGCTCGTTTATTTTAATAATGCAATACTATTAGACTCTACTAATGATATGGCTTATAATAACAGAGGAACTCTACTTATTAAACAAATGGAATATGAAACAGCGATTTCAGACTTTGAAACAGCAATTGAATTAAATGATAACTTGGAACTTTATAAAGAAAACTATTTAAAAGCTAAAAGACTTTATAGTTTGGATAGTGTTTTACTCGCTGATTATTCTTCGCGCGAGTTTTCAACTGAAGAAAAAGTAGAATATATTAAACTGGCTTCTGACAGACTTATTGCTCAAGGGAAAGAGCAAAGTGGTCTTGAATATTTATTAATTGGGTTAAAGCTTAGCGAAAATGACATAGCTATGTTGCAAAATGTGGCAGCTATTTATAGTAGATTGAGGCAATACGATAATAGCATAGAGTATTATAAAAAGCTGCTGAGTATTAATCCGGATAAGTCTGAATATTACTATTATCTGGCTAATAATTATTTTAATATCGGGAACAGGCTCAGTGCTTGCGAAAATTGGTCAATCGCAAAACTGTACGGACATAATCAGGCTGAAATCAATTTTGATACTTTTTGTAAAAAAGATTAGTTTATTTGACTACTGCTTACCCATTCCAAACACTTTACGCTGTATATATCTCACAATTTTCCAAAAAATATCGCTCCAAAACCAGAAAAATCTTATTATTGCTTCTTTAAGCCTAATTTTCTTTCTTTTCAGTACTGCAATATAGTTGTGTAGGTAAGAGCTTAACTTAAACTGTTTTAGATAATCGGGATAATACTTTAAAATTTGTTTGCCTATAAGTGAATTTTTGCCTATCCCATTTCGTCTGATTTTGTTTCGCCTCCACTCTTCGTTTAAGAGGTGGATGGCATACCAGTTTTCGTCAATGGCAATGTCTTTAATAATAAAATTTCGTACATGTCGCCAGTCGTCGGGGTTTGTAAAGTTTTTAATATGCTTATTTAAGCTATATAATGCTATATTTTTGTTCAGTATTTTAATTGGAAGGTTCCAGTCGGTATTTTCGTTGGTAACTGTTTGCAGGGCTTCATCGTAACAGGTTTTCATTACATCACTCCCTTTCGGACATTTCATAATATTACCAATTACCGGAAAATCATGATGACTTCTGAACACATATTCTTCATTAAAGTCAAGAGTTTTAAGGCAAATTACATCCATATCGCTCCACCAACCACCTTGTTCGTAAAGCAATTTATACCGAAATATGTCAGAAAAGCCGGCATAAGAACCTTTGCCATGACCGTACTGATTTGTATTTTTATACGCAAAAACAAACTCGCGTGGAATTATCTCAGCAGCATCTTTTATTATTACTTTTTCGGGAAGTTTTGTTCTAATAGGCTCATAAAGCCACAAATAAAATTCGTGATTATTGTTTAGATATGATTTTATACACAATAATTCAATTATCGATAGCTCGCTACCAATCCACAGTCCATGCACTATTTTATTTGAATTATTCAATTTCTCCGCTTTGTTTTAGTTCTCTTAATTGCTCCATTAGCTTTTCTTCAGTACTGTTCAAAATTTGTGTATGTAAAATCTCTGCCGGAATATTCATAGCTTTTATCAATAATTCTCGATATCCTTTATTATCTCTAAAGGTATAAATTGTGTTTTCGAGTTTTGTTTGAATAATTATTTGTTTTTCTATGTCAAGGTTTTCGCCTGAGGCTAATCGGAATATATGATTTTGCACTTTTTTTTCAAGCTCATCGATAGGGATGTCAGTAAACTTGTTCAATTCTTTTAGTTTAAGCTTTTCGTGTTCGTTCCAACTTTCCACCAAATTTATTAAATCTTTGAATGCTTCTGTATTACGATGCTCAATTTGAGTTTTAGGATTAAATTTTATGGTTTTATAATATTCAAGAATTTTAGATGTAATCTCGTAAGAACTTTCCCAAATAGAGCAATTGGGTGGCGACCAAACGCGGTTAAAAGTAAGGGGAATTTGCAATTTGTTGAAATGATTGATAAAATCAGGAATCTCATTCCAGTTTTGCTGAATAAAACAGCAGGCAATACCGATAAAGCGATTCTTTTGTTGGCAAAAATCAATGAAATAATTCAAATTATTCATTACCTCCTCAAATTTTGCCCCTTTACGTATTTGTTCGTAGGTTTCTTTTTTAATTGAATCAATCGATACGCTTATTGAGAAATTGCCCTTTTCGAGTAAATCTTTAATTTTGTCGTTTAATATTGTGCCATTGGTTTGTACTACTATTTCGCAGGCAGGATTAAGCTCAATAATCAGATCCCAGATTTTATAATAAACAGGAATTAAAAAAGGTTCGCCACCCATGAATTTGGTGCTTTTAAGATGAGGAATAAATTCTCTAAGTTCTTCAACAAATTCATCATTATATGGCAATATTTTTTCTTCTTGACCAAGTTTATTTTTGGCAATTTTAGAAGAATTTTCTTCTGAGCACATTATGCACTCCAGATTGCAACGATTCGATAATTCAAACTCCATTGAAACAGGATAATCGCCGGCAGGTTGAAAATAATCGTAATTTCTTGCCAATACTGTTGTGTATGCTTTTTCTTCCCACTGCACCTGACAACAATAGCAACCAGCAGATAAATCACATTTTTGCATTTTATTACGCAAGTCTTTCATTTGCTCACTATTCCATGCATCAGAAATACTTGTTGAGGGCCAGTTGCCGAATATATTATCGCGATTGTAGCAGCAAACACCTATTTTACCCCCATAGCTAAAGTATAAATTTGTAAAAGGAGCATGACATAAATATTTGTAATTGTGTGCTGTCCGGGTTTTGTTATAGTCGTGAATAGTCTTTTTACTCAACGAAACAGGTTTGCGTGGAGCAGTATATACTTTGTAGCTTTTAAGCTTTAAAAGTTTCCTATACGTCATTGGAATAAAACTTAAGCAAGGAGTCCTGCTTATCGTTCGGCGAAGTTTTAAAATACTATTTTTATGCGATTTTGGCATGTACTACTAATTTCCGTATTTGTCAATTAATTCAATTAGCTCTTCACTAGATTTCGAAAGTAATTCTTTATATACCATTTTAAGCGGTAAATTTGCAGCAAAGCTAAAAAAATCGTTTCTCGACATCTGTTTTTTGTCAAGATATTCTAAAATATTTTCTATTTTTTCATTTACTTGATTTAGTTTTTCTTGTAATTCTGCTTCTGCAGAGCTGTCTTCTCTAATGAATTTTTTTATTTGTTCAAAAAACAATTTTTCCTTATCCGAATAATCAACATCACGTAAGGTATTGCTGGTTTTCGATTCTTGCAACCAATTGTAAATTTGGGTTTTTACAAGATTATCAAATACTTTTATGTTATGAAAACTTTCTGGGGCGGTAATTGTAGGCTTAAAAACTTCTCTTGAAAGTGTGTCGAAAATTTCTTGCAATTTATCGGTAGGCAATGCCCAAAGCGAATGTTCTTGTGGCTGCCTAATTGTGTTGAACCAAAGGGGTATATTATGTTGATTGCAGAATCTTACAAAATCGCCCATTTCTGTCCAGTTTTGTTTCATGGGATTAGTGAGTACACATAGTTTTGTTTTTTTCTTTCTACAATAATCGAGGAAGTATTTGAAATTTTCCATAACTTCTTCAAAAACAGCATTTACTCTTATAGCTTCGTAAGTTTCTTTTTGAAGTGAATCTATAGAAATATTAATATTAAAATGTCCTTTATCTAATAGTTTTTTGATTGACTTATTTAGAATAGTGCCGTTTGTTGCTAATACTATTTTTATTTTGGGGTTAATTTCAACGGCATTATCGAGAATATTTTTACAAATTTTACTTAAAAAAGGTTCTCCGCCATTGAGACGCAACTCTTGCAGATGAGGTATAAATTCGTTTAATTGATTTACAAACTCGTCATCGTAAGGGATTTCTAATTTTGGTTTTTTCTCTCTGTTCTTTCTTATTGATGATGACAGAAACCCATTACACATAATACACTCCAAATTGCAGGTATTGTCGAGTTCAAGCTCCATCATTTTCGGATATTTCGCCGGTTTGCCCAAATGGTCGTAAGCTTTTGCCAATACCGAAACATAGTTGTGGTTATTCAGGTTTTCGAGGCAAGTACCGCAAGTTTCTTCGAGAGAAAGCTTTTTTATGTTTTTTCTGAATTCGTTAAATCTTTTTCCTTCCCATATTTCTTTTATCGATTTTTGGGGATATGAGTCGGGATTAATAAATCCAAGCCAGCAAGGAGCGGCATCACCGTGTATGTTGAAATACATATTTGCGAAAGGGGCATTACATAGATTCTTCTTGTACAGGGTTTTCCTGCTGCGATTATATTCCCGTTTTATACGTTTATTTAATGACATAGTCTTTTACTCTATTGCAAAGTTAAGCTTTTTACCCAGGTTTCTAACTCACCAACTAAGGTTTCTTTAGGCATTTTAGAGTAAATTTCATAAAAAACTCTTAATGAATCCGCGTCAATATTTTTAAGTTCATTAAAAATCTCATCTAAATATTCGTCATAACCTGCATCACATATAAGTTTAGTAATGTTTTTTATTATCTCATCGGTCTCTAATTGGGTTTCTATTTTGTCTGAATTTTCGTTTTCAATCAGATAGTTTTTCAAGCGTTTCGATAATTCTTCTTGCTGATTGAATTCTTGTGTCCAGTAATCAAGATGTTCAATTATTTCGTTATAGCATTTTTGATTGTATTGCTTTATTGTGCTATCATTTTCGAAAGAAAACCCCGTCAAATATTCTTTTATTTTTAGTTTGTCTTCGTTTGGTAAAGTCCAAAGCGATAGCTTTTTGGGCATATACAGATAGCTAAAGAAAACAGAAATATCATTTTTGTTGCAAAACTTAATTATGTCAGGGATATCTTGCCAGTTTTCTCTAAAAATAGTCATGCTTACCGAAAGATTTCTCTTTTTTCTTTTTGAATAATTAATAAACCAGTCAAGGTTTTGCATTACATTTTCAAAATTTGCCCCTTTGCGTATTTTTTCAAATTTTTCTTTGTTTAAACTGTCGATAGAAACGGATATTTCAAAATTGCCTTTATTAAGTAGATTTTTTATGCGTTCGTTAAGATGTGTGCCATTAGTAATTACAAAAATTTTTGTTTGTGGGTTTTCATTCACTATTATATCCCAAATCTTGTAATATTGTTTAATAACAAATGGTTCGCCACCATAAAACTTAGCTTCCTTAATATGTTTTAAAAGAGGAGCAATTTCTTCAATAAATTTATCATTGTAAATATTATTTTGAGCTTCAACTTCACGATTTTTTTCGTTACACATAATGCAACGCAAATTGCAATAAGAGCTAATGTCGAATTCTATTACTGCAGGGTGTAAGTTGTTTTTTCGCTTGCTGTATATGTCGTAGTTTACGGCTTTTAGGCTGTGATATTTCCCGCTTACAATAAAATCACGACAATAATTGCATCCTAAAGATAAGTTATTGCGATTGTGTGCTTCTATAAATTTTTTTCGTTTTTCGCCTGAAATTATTTCATTAATGCTTTGTTCGGGGTATTTCCCAAATACGTATGATTGATTGTAACTGCATGCCATTACTTTACCGCTTCTCGAAAAAAGTAAATTATTTTGGGCAACATAGCAAATTAATTTTTGTGTTCCGTAGGGGCGGTCTTTGTTGTAATCTTCTAATTTTGCAGCTAAATCAGGGTCGCCCTTAGGG
>Ga0334898_1003918_pt1 | contig 11551 bp, 13 predicted proteins | sample GraSluR3_MG_10_FD_207228 | JGI IMG/M metagenome (GOLD analysis project Ga0334898, IMG submission 207228) | Sludge microbial communities from methane-producing bioreactor in Wageningen University, Netherlands - Granular Sludge_3_08-R3 | ecosystem: Engineered > Bioreactor > Anaerobic >... | reverse complement strand
TCCCTTTGTAACCTCGGTATTTCGCTGTATGTCCCCATTTTTGCCTCCAATATACCGAAAACAAAGGAGGCTATCAGCCCCGAACTTTTCAAAGAATTCTTCTTGCCCTCCAGAACAACCAGATTACTATTTCTCACGCAAACCACTCTCCTTTTGTATATATACTAAACCATATAATTATATATATCAAGACTTGTTTGTATATAATTGTTAGTGTAATATATATACAAAACAAACGGAGGTGTTATTGTGGCTACTGTTAATAAGAAAAAAATATTGATTGAACTTACCGAAGAAGAGATAGAAACTATAGATCGTTTTCTTGAAATAATCGGTAAAAAGAACAGGATTGACGGGATACGAACCATGCTGGAACTTCTTGGGAATATAGGGGCAAAGAGAGACAGTAAAGTTTTGCTTCTTTCTGCTACGGAGCGCGGTGTTAATATTCTCGAGAACAAGAACAAGATGCTCAAAATAAGTAAAACGGAAAGTAGGGACACCAGAGAATGCACAGTGTCTGTGGAATACTCTGACGGCAAGACAAATTTCGACTCCTTTATAAGAAGAGGTATAGAATTATGATTAAGGCTATTAGAAAAGTAGGGAATATGTTGTCTAAAAAGCTTGATATTCAAGGGCTTAAGCTGAGGCTCATAGAATATATATTAAAAAAAGCCGGACTTCCTTACCAATTTAACGGGAGAGTGTCGCTTTTTAGAAATTATTTTTCTCCTACTGAAAAATACCCCAGAATTGTTACAATAAAAAAAGAGAATGGAAACGTGATCAAAGGCCTCGCTATGAAGATAGGGATACTGGGAGAGTTTAAAGGTTCTGGCGATGGCACTGTAAGCGTGTTTCAATATATAATTGTTAAAGATGTTGTTACGCAGGAAGAGAAACTTCACTTTGTTTCTTACCATGACGAAATAGACATAATTCGCCCAGAGGACGTTTTTAAAAAAGCTAGGGAGAAAAACACAAATAAAGCAGGTGACTAATAATGGCCCAGGAACTACAGAAAGTTATCCCATCTCTTTTTGCCGAATCAGTATTTCAGCTTGACGGAAGACCATTCAGGCTAGAGAGCAGAAAATACCTAAGACCTATTTATGACGCAGAGATAGAAGAAGGCATGATCATGAGTGGTCGTCAGGTAGAAAAATCAACAACCAACTCCACTAAAATGGCCACGCTCACATTGCTGATACCGCACTTTAAAGCCCTGTATTTTGCCCCCCTTACATCTCAAGTAAGGGAATTTTCAAGGGAAAGAATAGGCAAAATTTACGAGTACAGCCAAGAACAGATAGTAAAGAAAAACTTCATAGGGAAGCATGATGCCCAAGCAGTTCAGTTTAAAGAGTTTAATAACGGTTCAGTAAATTACTTTAAACACTGTTTTGCTACAGGGGACAACATTCGTGGTATTACCGTTAACGGTGTTTGGGGTGACGAAATACAGGATATTCACATAGACGCTATCCCCGTAATTAAAGAAACCCAGTCCCACGCCCTCGAAGCCGGCGCAAGAATGAGGGTGACCTGGTTTACAGGGACGCCGAAGACTTTCAGCAACACCATTCAACAGTATTGGGACAGATCTACTCAGGCAGAGTGGGTCATCAAGTGTCCATGCTGTGGATTGCAACAGATAATGGGCGTTAAAAATTTAGAACCCAAAGCCTTTGTTTGCAGAAAATGCAGAAAGCCTCTCCCTAGAACAGCGATAGCCAACGGTTTTTGGTACGAACTTCAACCGGGAAAGAGAATGCGAGGCTATAGAATATCTCAGATAATGGTTCCCTGGATCAGACCGGAAGACATCTGGGAAAAGTATCAGACGTATTCGACAGCTAAGTTTTTTAATGAAGTTTTGGGGAGAAGCTATGAAAACGCCGACAAACCCTTCACGTCACTTCTTTTATCTTCAATAAGCGACAATGACAAAAAGTTATATAGAAGGGCAGAGGGTGTTTTCGCCAATACGAGGAACTATATGGGTGTTGACTGGGGCACAGGAGACGGGTCATACACCGTAGTTACAGTATATTCAGTTAATTCCGAAGGGAAGTTCCAGCTTCTTTATACCAAACAATACAAAGTTGGCGACGAACTTGATCCTGAGTGGCAGTTAAAAGATATATGTAATTTAATGAACTTGTTTAAAATCGCCTATTGCTTAGTCGACTGGGGCTTTGGGTTCACTCAATACAAGAAAATGAAGAACCTTTTTGGCGCAAGAGTCGATGCATGTTACTATTCTTTTAACCTCGGTCAGAAACAAAAATACAACCCACAAAAAAGTATGTGGGTTGTAAACAGAACAGAAGCCATGCAAGAATATATAACAGCCGTCAAAAACCATGAAATTGAATGGCCCGGAAAAGACAAAGGGGAGTTTTCGTTCCTCTTTGATGACCACTTAGTTGAAATGGCAGAATACAGAAAATCTCAAAATGGGCGGAGTGAGGAGCTTATGTTTACTCACCCTGAGGGCCAGCCAGACGACGGATTGCACGCTTGCGTGTATGCAAGACTCGCCTATAAGCTTCATGGGCTAGGTCCTGCCGGACAAATTACGTTCTCTGGAGCATATGGTTCGAACATATAAAAAAATTACTAGGGGCAAACGCCCCTAGTAATTTAATATCTTCTCATAAGTTTCATTTATCCCGCTTCCGTAGTTACGGGTGCTTATAATCACTTTTATTTTATTTGATTCTGAAAAATCAGTTTCCGCCAACTTTTCCAACACTGGAATTATTTCCGGGTGTTTTTGCATCAGATAATTTATTTTACTTATTGTCTCCATATATTTATTCCTCCTATTCTCAAATGAAACAGCTTAGGCAATGCCTAAGCTGTTTTTGCTACTTTAGTCGCTGTTTTTATTGCTTTTTCAGCGACTTCTAAATTTTCTTTCTTTGCCACCTTACTTATTGCCTTGGTGGCATTTTTTGCCATTTTGCCGATATACTCGGCATTTTGGCTGTTTACATATTCAGTAACCTTGCTTGTTGCTGCCACAGCTGTTACTGCGACTCCCAGTCCAACTACTACCTTTGCCCCTTTTTCTATAAAGGGGATTGTTTTTAATAAACCATTAATCATTTTTATTCCTCCTGTTTTTAATTTTATTTTCTTGTTTCATATTACTTATATAAGAAAAAGGTTTATTTTTAAAATATATGAGTGCCCCCATTAACTTGTAGTTTGGTTTCAAAACCAATATAATAAGGCATAGAAAGAAGTCAGGAGGTGCTCATATATGCCGTCATTACTTGAAGCTTTGTCAGGAGGCTTCGACACAGTTGGAGCAAAAAACGTCGAGAACGGCGAGTTCGCAAAGAAGTTGGACTCATATAAAAATTCAATTGTGAGCGAATATATGAAGTTCAACATAGATCTAAATAAGCTTATTGCAAAGGTTGCTCAAAAAGAAAACCTTAATGACGATCAAATTCAAAGAATAGTCGAAGAGGTTAACAATCAGGTTTACTTAATTAAATATAACCAAATGAAGCACCGCACAGACAGAGAAGTTGTTTTTGACCTAGCTTCTCTTGCAAAAATTAAGGAAGAGATATCTGGAGTTTCAACAACAGTTGTTCTTCCAGGTGGCACAGAAAGAGTCGCAGCTATCGGAACAAACAAAATGATGGAAAAGGTTGCAAGCTGGGAGGAGGACAGCCAGGGAGACAGCATAAACATGTTTAATTCCGGAGTGGACTTTAGCTCTTCATTGTCGCCAGAAGCAGAAAAAAGCATGGCAGAAATAAAAGCAGAAAAGGTAGCAAAAGAAATAATTGACATAAACGAGGAGCTAAACGAAGCCGTTATGAAGACAGCTTCGTTAGCATACAACGTTGCAGACTGTTTAGTACAATATTCAAAGCATGGGATAGATCCAGGATTTGTTTTCGAGGACATCTGCAAAATTGCAGACTGCTCAACCAAGTCTCAGGCACTAATAAAAAGTGCGGTGGAGAGAAAAGTTGAGACAATGAAAGAAGCCAGACTACTCCCCGAAGATTATTCGGTAAACTTAGAATATGTTAACACTAAAGAAAAGAATCAGTATTCCTTAGGCGAGTATTCTTTTTCTAAGGAAGCTGAATTTTCAGGCCAGAGCAATCAACCGCTTCCAATAGTTGTTACCGACAAGAAAGCAATCAAAAATATTAATCAACTTGTTAAAGCCATTAATGATTTGGAAAAATCCAGAGAAGACATCGGCGTTGTGTCTGCGAGAAAAGACAAGATTATCAAGGGAGCCGGTATAACTTCTGAGTTAGCTGAAAAAATGGCAAGTGCATGGCTCGCAGGCGGCTGGAAGGGTGCATTTAAGAACTTTGGTACAGCACTGAAGGGAACAGAAGCAAGGAATCTTAAAAAATCTTTAACAGCAAATGAAAACAAAATTAAACCTCTGGTTAAAGCTCACAGCCATATTAAAAATCCGGAGGCGAGAAAAGAAATACAGAGTCAATTACAAAAAACTCTCGAAACAGAGAGAAAGCCATTGCTAGACGCCTACGCTAAAGCTACTAAGTCCAGGAACAGAGCTAGAGCAGTAGCTGGTGGCACAGCAGGCATAGGCCTTGGGGTCGGCAGCATTAAGAAGAAAAGTGACAACGCAAACAATGTGATGTATTATTAACGTGTATGGTGAACCCCACCACAGGTTATATAATTTTAAACTAAAAAGCTTTTTAATTTAAAGGAGGATTCAACATGTCAATGAGAGAAGACAGATATCAGTCAATGGTAGAAAAATTAGCTGCAGAGATAGCTGAAGAGGCAATGCAAGGTGTTGCTCCAGAGGAAGAAGAAATCGACGAGGAGACTTTAGACGCTATTGCAGAAGAAGTTGTTGCTCAAGCTGAAGCTGAAGAAGCGGCAGCCGAAGGCGAAGAGGAAGATGAAGAAACTGAAGAAGAAACTGAGGAAGAAATTAAAGAGGCAGCCTATCACTTAGCCTCAGAGATCGTTAAAGAAGCTGGTTTTGGCAAAGCTGTTAAGAGCGGCCTTGAAACTGCGGCTTTAAAGGGTATGTATGGTGCAGATAAGGCTAAAGCTTTTGGGCAGACAGCAAGAGTTAAGGCTAATCTTGGCGCAAAAAATATTGGAGTTAACGCTCAGAAAAAACAACAAGTTAAAGATTTTATCACAAGAAGCGGGGTTACAAAAAGAGACTTGGCTACAATGGGAATCGGCACTGGCGTTGGCGCTGGTGGAGCATATGCCCTAAACAAACAGGCTGCGGCTCCAGCAATGTTTAAAAACCTTGCTCAACAAATTAAGGCTGTTCCTGGCGGAATTAAAGCTAACGCATCTAATGCTGGGCTTAGAGTTAAAGATCTTGGAACAAACAGCTTAAGCAAAATTGACGGAGCTGTTATAAACAACCCATACAAAGCTATTGCAGCTGCTGCTGGTATTGGCGGAGCTACAGGCTATGCTATCGGAAACAGCAAAGAGGCGGAAATTTACGAAGCAGCTATCGAAAAAGCAGCTTCAGTTTTCGAAGAAGGCTTAGCTATCGAGAAAGCAGCGCTTAACGCTTATAAAACTGCTCAGATTCAAAAAGAAGCTGCAGAGCTTATCTTCAGCGAACTTGGACTATTAGACTAATTAATAGCACTAAGGGATATCCTTTAGGTTATCAGCATATATTAAGGCATTCCTAAAATATTTTAGGAATGCCTTTTTTGCACTCTAAGCCCTGTTACAAACTGTTTAGATAATGGTATAATAATTTCAGTTAAAAAAGTATGAATGGTGGTGACAACCTAATGAATCCTATGACTGCACTTTGGGTTGGCAGTGAAGCAGTTACTGCCGGCAAAAAGGCTAAAGTTGGCGCAGGGTCAATTATGAAGGGAAACAATAAATACAACAAGATATTAAAAAATGATCAGATTGCAGCTCCGAAAATTAACACGGAGCCAAAACTTTTCAAATCAGCTTCGGAAGAACTAGATTTTTTATATGAGGTTGCAGGAGGAAAAGAAGTTTTGGCAGAACTGAGAGAGATTAGGGAAGACGATAAAAAACACAGCCCTTATCTTTTCCCAGCAGCACTACTTGCCGCTTCTGCAGGAACACACGCTATAGTAAAAAAAGACATCACAGCGCCTGGGAAACTTTTGTGGAGAGTTGGTCCACAAAAACTAAAAAGAGAAGTTGGCAAAGCTTTCGGAAGGGCGTTTCCAAGCACTAACTCTGCAAGGAAGGCGATAAAAGATATTTCGAAAGCATCAAAAGGCAAGGCTGCAAGTGACAAGGCAAAAAAAACTATAAACAATAATAAAGATTGGTTTGACCCAATGATTAAGAAGGCTGCCCTTGAAGGAATTAAAAGCTCAGCGCCAGAAACATACCAAGCCCTTAAAGGTAGAAAACTTGCAAAAAAGTTATTTAAAGAAGACTTTATTAGAGGTGGTCTGGAGGCAATTCCTTTCTGGGGGGTTCCTGCCGCAGCGGGTATGATTGTCGGTAAAAATATTTATGATCCATCCAGAGACAGAGATAACAATAAAAAGATAGTTGTTGATGTACCTGCAAATGGAGCTTTAAGTAAAATGGCCGCATCGGCGAGACAATATGTTTCAAAGCCTTGGAAAGATTGGGCGAGAGAAGACTTAAGTTCCGCAGGAGCCAGGGGGCTGGGAAGAGCATTAGCAGTAACTGGCGTAGTTGGAGTCACAGGAAGAAACATTCGCGGTAGATGGGAAAAGATGGATGGTCAAGGGGATCTTCCTCCGGTTGAAGAAGGAAAGATAAGGCTGATTATTGAGCAGCCAGCATCAAAAACAAAAAAGAAAGCAAGTGAAGAGCTAGACAAAATGTTCGCTGAAAAGCTTGCAGCCAATGCAGTTGTTGATGCTCAAGAAAAGATTAAGAAATCTTCTATCGACGAAAAAGAAAAAATTAAAAACAGAAGGGCGAAGGCCTTGCAAAATTACGACGGGTTAAAACAAGGCGTTCTCAAACAGGTGAGAATGAATCCGGGATTTCCTGAAATTGAAATAGAGGAGCTTCAACCATGACCAACATTTACAACGTTATAGCATCATCAGCTAAAGACCTAGTTTTAGTAAAAATAGGTTACAAAGACTCTAAGGGAAATTTGTCAGAAAGAGCGACAGAGCCTTACGAAATTAAAAATGGGAAGTATTATGGTTTTTGTTTAAATAAAGGAAGCATAAGAGCCTTCGACTTAGACGGGATAACTTATGCAACAAAAACAAGAGAAAAATTCTCTCCAAGATGGCCAGTTAAAATTTTGTAGCCTTTACAAGAGCATTTTTTTGTTATAAAATTATTTCAAAAGGAGGTTTTCGTTATGACTGATATGAAAGACATTCCAGGAACACCAGATTGGATTAAAAATGGCGGAGGAACTACTCAACCTCAACCACAGCCAACAGAGGCAGAAGAAAAGAAAGAAGAATAGTATATCCCCGGGAGGTGAATAGGGCAGGGCTTTTAGCCTCTGCCCTTATTATTTATGGAAAAAATTTTTGACAGCGAATTTATAAAAGAGGCATTTACTATATCCAACCCCAATCCGCAGACAGTACACATTCCTGAAGGAACTCCGCTGGAAAGTCCTTTTGCACAGTTTACTAATCCTGCGGAAAAGCAGGAGGAAAAGGGAATATTCGGGATAAAGGTTACTCCTTTGGCAATTGCGGGAGCTATAACCGGAGCTTTGATAGGCAAGGCAAAGTCAGACAGGGCAAAAATAAATGCGGGACTTCCGACTTTTGCTCCACAACAAAGTGAACCCCAGAAAATCGGATACCAGGAGCAGATGCAAAAGTTAATTAAGAATCTGAGAGTTCTGTTTACCCCGATTTCTGCGGTATATATAGTTAAAGACGGAGGCAGAGATATAACTCTCGACGTTATAGAAACATCAGAAATGACAGAAGAGATGCATAAAGCGTGGGAAACAAAGAACGATATATATTTTAAAAACTTAATGCTTAATAAGATGCATTCAGAAATTCAATTTGCCGAAAAAGCATTTGCAAAGAAAATACTTGAGGGGCAGATGAAAATGATGAACAAGACAGCATCATTTTCAGATTCTTTTGACATGACAGACCAAGAAATGGATTTTTATTCTGACGTCCTTGGAACAGTTATGGCGAAATCCTCCGAAGAGATATCAGAGAAGCTGGCCAGCCTATCTTTAAAAAATGCCCAGGAAGATTGCGAAGAGTATGTTTTGGCTGAGGCAAGACTAGACAGGCCTTTTGACAAATATGCTGGCATCGTAGCAGATACACTGGACTTTATAAGCCCCACAAAAAGAAAAGAGGCCAAACTGCAAAGGAACTTAATGGACCCCAAGTGGCTTCGCAACAACGCAACAGTTGGTTTCTTTCCGGACAGAGTCATTTTTGCTGCCGACAACAAGCTGATTGGCACTCTCCCAATAATAAATATGAATGAGGAAGGGTATAACAGATTTTCTGCTGGAGACGCAGACTATTTCAAAGAGTTTCTTTATCAAGAATCAAGAAAAGGGCTGGCAAGAATAGGTAAAAAAGAAGATATGGAGAAAGACGCTTCAGAAGAAAGTGTTGCGACTCTCTCTGAGGAAAGTATATTTTACGAAGCCGGGATTCATCCAGTAGTGTACTTTTTAAAATTAACTCAGAAATATGGTTTTGAGTGGGTAGACTTCAGTTCACACGCAATAATGCAGATGATAGAAAAAGATTTTGCATTAAAGCGGCCGATAGATGATATAGCGCTTAACAAGATTTTATCTATAAAAATTGCTAACAGCGGAGACAAGGTATACCTAAATAGACACGCTTTTGAAAAGGTAGTGCGATCTTTTAACGATAAACCAGTAGACTTTATGGAAAGAGAAACTGACGACCTTGATCTTCAGGACTTTGCAATTGCGCTGGATGCGCTTAACAGAGTTACTCCCTATGACAACGTTTACGATAACTTTTCTCCAGAAGTTTACAACTACATGGCTCAAGTTCTTGCCGACAAAGAGAACTATATTTGGGGAATAAACATTTCCGGCACAGACGAGGAAATGTCCTTTATAACGTTAATGAATTACACCGTCTTAGACAAGTTGAACAAAAAGTTTTTGGCAGCAGCTGAGAATGATAATCAGATAAGTGATATAATTGACAAGAACGAGAGAATATTTAATTTGGCGTTACAACTTCTTGACATGTTTAACGAATTTGTCGCTGGAGGAGATTCTGGAGAGATAGCTATGGAGAAAATCAGAGCGGTATCTTCGGAAAATGTCCGCGAAAAAGATGTCACTGAAATCGCTATAAAGCAGGTTGCTAAAGCAGCAGTGATAGATAGTTTGTTGGGCAGTAAAGAGTCGGACATGCTCGCCCAGATTAATTCTCTTGGAATAAAATTTTAAGGCAGGTGAGAAGATTTGGAAGACATGGAAAAAATACTGAAAGAAGAAAAGGACAAAGCCCTTACAATGGTCAAGACAGCAGGATTTAACTCAATGAAACAAGACCCCTATGAATCACCTTTTCTTAATCTTTCTGACACAAAAATACCAGAAACATCAAGAGAAATTTTTCAGTGGTGTAAATATTACTATATGTTTGATCCGCTTATTTCCGGAGCCATAAATGCCTTAGCAAATTTCCCTGTTACAGAGGTTTATCTTGAAGATATAGATGACAAGACTGCTGGAGAAGGCGACTCAGATATCTTTAAAACTTACGAAAGGGTTCTGTTTAAAGAACTCAACCTTTATAAAATATTGGCGGAGATAGGGATAGACTTTTTTACTTACGGGAACTGCTTTATTTTTGGCGAAATGAAGACTAACCCGGCAACAAAAGAGCGGGAATGGAAAGTGATAACCAGGCTAGACCCTTCTAAAATGACCATAGATTACAATCCCGCCACTTACGAAAAAAAATATAAATGGACGGTTCCGGAGTCTACAGCAAGAATAGTAAGAAACAAAAAGCCGAAGGCGGAATATGATAAAATTCCGGAAATGATAAAACAGGCAGTTAAAAAGAACGAGGCAGTTGTGCTTAGTAACGATAACATATATCACTTTTCAAGAGCAACTGATTCGATGGGAGACAATCAAGTTTGGGGGACTCCGATAGTAGCTAATGTTCTTAAGCTTCTTATGTACAGAAATATTTTAAGGCAAGCTCAAGAAGCTATAGCGAGAGAACACATAGTCCCCATGAGAGTTTATTATCTTAATCCTACGAATGAATTTTCTACAAATGCTGACTACAGCACTACAGCGAAAGACTTTGCCAAAGAGCTTATGAAGTCAGTTAAAGACCCGAACTACAAAGTTGTTTCCCCTGTACCGGTTAATATGCTTTCTGTAGGAGGTCAAGGCAGACAGTTGTTACTTACCCCTGAAATACAACAGATACAGGACGAGATATTGGCAGGGATGGGCGTACCTAGAGAGTTTATATTCGGCGGAATAAGTTATTCGGGAAGTTCAATATCTTTCAAAATTTTAGAGAATCAATTTATAACATATAGATTGCATCTGAAGGATTTTATACAAAATTTCTTAATAAAAGGTATGGCCAAAGCAAGGGGAGAATGGGTTTCTGGTGATGATGACAGTAAATTAATAACTGCCAAAATGACTGACCTTAAAATGCAGGATGACGTACAGCAGAAACAACTGATAATAAACTTGAATGGCGCTGGCAAATGCACAAACGAATATATGTGGAAAGTTATGGGCCTTGATCCAGACAAAATGAAGGACTCCTTGAAGAAGGAAGCTTTGGAGGCTGTAAGGCTTGAAGCTGCGGTTGAAGAAGAGCGGTTGAAGAGTCAGCAGAAGGCTTTAGACTTGCAACTTAAGTTACAGATGGCCCAGATAGAAATGCAGGAGAAATTGCGCAGATACCAAATGGCCCTCCAGGGAGACACGATAGACAATATTCCTGGGGAAGATCAGCCAGATATTCAGTCTGAAGCTCCTAAAAAGAGTGAAGAAGCGCCAGAGAATGTCCAACAAACAGTCGAACAGCCTGTTATGCCAGGCAGCGGAGGGCTTGAGGGCATTGTTGGTCAGTTATCTAAGATTGACCCAAAATACAGAGAAAAGGTGCTGCAGACATTTCCAGCATCTTTCGCGGCACAAGTTAGGTCGGCTCTCGAGCAGAGAGAAGCAGGGGACAACGTAGATATGAGGCCTATGCCCGAGCAAAGACCGCCAAGAAGAGACAGTTTAAAATAAAGGAAGTGGCTCAATGATCCAGAAAAAAGTTAAGACGTTTGTTCTTCCCGGGATGGAAAGCAATATGGAGCAGATTATGAATAATCCAAACGTAACTATCGTGGACAAGGTAAAGGTTCCTTGCCCAAAAGAAGGGATAATCATAATTTATATCGAGTACGAAGAATTTGTACAGGGCGGTGAGACACTTGAATATCAAGACTGAGCAGTTAAAAAAATCTATTCTTGAACTAATACAGAGCACAACGCCAGTAAATGGCAAAAATGGCTCACTGTTTGTGGAGAATTTGGATT